>Ga0207671_10001003_pt1 | contig 34695 bp, 37 predicted proteins | sample KBSC24metaG_FD_184352 | JGI IMG/M metagenome (GOLD analysis project Ga0207671, IMG submission 184352) | Corn rhizosphere microbial communities from Kellogg Biological Station, Michigan, USA - KBS C2-4 metaG (SPAdes) (version 2) | ecosystem: Host-associated > Plants > Roots > Rhizosphere > Soil...
TTCTTCCACATCCTATATGATGTTTTTATGCTGACGATGATCCTGTTAGGCAAAATGTAAACTGTTTAAGCAAATATCCCGTTTGTTAGATTTTTCAGCCATTTCATTGAAATTATTTTAAGAGCTACCGGCATCCGGATACTTTTAAAATAAAAACATGAAATTTCGGTATACCCTGCTGATACTTGCTTTATTATCAGCGACAAAATCTTTTAGCCAATCCCCGTCGAAAAATAGTATTGCAAAAACATTGGTGGAAAAAGCGATCTCCGCTATGGGCGATGGCTGGAAGTCAGTTCAAACCCTATCGCTCGATGGTTATGGCTATAAGAATGACATCGACCAGTCTGAAAGGCCCGAGGGCCCCTATATCCCCGGGCAATACACCCGCAGCATTCAAAAAGACTTATCTAAACGCATATTTAGGGTAGATCAAAAAGAACAGGATTATGATTTCGGCAGCCAACCCACTTACCTGTTTAATGAGGGCGCTACAGCTATGAAAGCCGGAACCAAAATTGCGCCCACGCTGCAGGCCCAGCAACTATATGACGACCTATACCTTGCACCAGAATTGATCCTGCAAAAGGCGCTGGTTTCTCCTGATTTGACCTTCGTAAAGGATACCATCTATCAAAAAGCAAAGCACAGTATCGTTGCTTTTAGCTTCGAGGGCTGGCCCGTGCGCATTTTCCTCAACCAGGAAACCAGCCTGATCACCGCCGTGGAAATTACCAAGCCTTATCAAAATGAGTTCTTCAGTATTTGGGGTGATAGCCGGAAAATAACCGAATATTCTTTCTGGATGCTGTTGGGCAAGGGAATACATTATCCATTGCAACAGGATACTTATATCAACGGCTATTACAGAGGCGCTTTCCTGGTCAACAAATGGCAGGTAAATCCGCAGCTTAATGCTGATTCATTAATGATTCCCGCAGAAGTAAAAGAACAGGGCAAACTCATGGCGAAGAAACAGCAGGACGGCCTCTCAAAACAAATAGCCCAGGGCGGAAAAGAGATCGCGCCGGGCATATGGTTTCTGCGTGGCCCCTGCAACAGCACCATCATCGAACAGCCTGATGGTATCGTGGTTATAGAAAGCCCGCTCGCGTCATATTATGGCGAGGCATTGATCAGCAGGGCGAAGGCATTGTTCCCAAGCAAAAAGATCAAGGCACTGATCACTACCAGCGATGCCTGGCTACATATTGGCGGGGCAAGGGCATTTGCCGCGATACCGGGTATCAAAATCTATCATCCTGCGCGCAATACTTTTATCCTCAATAAATTATTAAAAGCCAATTATAAAACAGAACCCGACGCATTTGCCAAAACCGCAAAACCGGGTTATGCTTTGACCGATGTCTCTGATTCAATGGCAGTCGGCACCGGCAAAAACCGCCTGGTGATCTACGCCTATAAAACCGAAACCGGCGACCGGCAAATGATGGTTTATTTCCCCGAACACCAACTGCTTTACACCAGCGACCTGTATCAACCCAAGGATGCCGCCGGCAAATTTTGGAACCCCCAGATCGTTTGGGAAGTTTACCATTCCATACAACAACGCAAATTGGATGTGAAACAATTTTACGCCATGCACTCGGCCGGTGTAATGCCTTTTGAGGATTTTACTAATGACGTTAAGAATGGGATGGAGTAATTGGGTTGATTAAGTTGGATTAAGTGAGTGGTTGATAAAGTTGTTGGAATCATTAAGCACGTTCGCAACTCAATCAACTGAATCCAACTTAATCAACCAATCAACTAAGAAGCCAGCAAATGCTTATAACTTCTCCCTATCGGGATGATCTCGTTATTCATCAGCATCAGCCTGTTGCTTTCTATATGCTTTATCTTATTATTGGCCACCATATAGGATTTGTGCACCCGCATAAAATGTTTGGCCGGGAACAGTTCCTCCACAATTTTTAACGAGCCTTTCACAATGATCTTTCCTTCATTGGTATAAATAATAGAATAGTCTTTTAGCCCCTGTATGTAGTAAATGGAGTCTAAGGATGTCTTTATTTTTTTGACACCCGATTTCAGGAAAACATAATCGCTGTCGGTATGATTGGTTACAATAACCGATGCCTCCCGTTTAAGCTCTTCCTGCAGTGCATTTATTTCCGAGCGTTGCCTGTACCAGTCGAGGCTCAATTTAAATGCTACCGTTATGGCCAGGTACCAGGCTGTACTAACCAGGTTAAAAGGGATCGAATACCAAAAATCGCGGTAAGGCAAAGCGCCTATCACAAACCCGTACAGGTAAATATCATACAGGTTTTGCAGCACGACGTATACCGTGATCGCCAGGATCAAAAGTGAAAAGTAGGCACCGTACCGTTTGGTAGAAAAATAGCGCGGGATCAGATAGAAAATGTGAAAATAGGATAACGAGATAATAAGGGTAAGCCTCACGATGGTGCATTCTGCAAAATGGCCCAGCCCCGCCTTTTGAATAAGGTACCGCCGGTCAAACAAATACACCAGGGTGATCAGTATCCAGAATAGTAGGTGGAGTGTCTTTTTTGTGGCAGGCTGTTGAGTGCTCATAGCAATTTCAAAATGATTTAAGCAATGATCATTATTAAAACAGATAAACAACTAATTGAGTAGACCAACATCAAATTTAATAGATGAATGATGCACGGTAAAATTCTAATTGAATATACATCTATTAATCGGGCCTTTGGTCTACTTTATTTTATCGGTAAGTTATTGAGGGCTAATCTTGTCTTAAAATTAAAAACAAAAAGACATGAAAACACTACTCTTTTGTTTATTGATGCTGGGCGGCGCCGGGCTCAATAAAACCACCATCAACCACCCAAAACCAGGCGGGATCAGTATTTTAAGCGTCGATCCCTCAGCCAGCATAATAGGTTGGAAAGCCGAGAAAACGACCGGAAAGCATAATGGCACAATTAAAATACAATCGGGTAACCTTACACTTTATTGCGGTCAGTTGTCAAAAGGTTCCGTTGTGATGGATATGAGTTCTATCGACGTTGCTGATTTGAATGGCTCCGACAAACAGAAACTGGAAAATAACCTGAAAGGCGATAACTTTTTTGAGGCGGACAAGTTTCCGTTAACCATATTGGATATCATTTCAGTTAATCACCAATCGGAAGCTGCATATCATTTTATCACCATTACCGGCAACCTGACTATGCACGGGGTCACTAAGCCAATTGTGTTTACCGCTCGCGTGGCAAAAAGCACCCGTACCGACTTTATCGCCCAGGCCGACCTGGTCATCAACCGGCTCGATTTTAACATCGCTACTAACAATGTGAAGTACAACACGTTTATCAATAAAGAAATTAGCCTTCATGTACAGTTGCAGGCTACTGAGGCCAAAGAAAAGATCACTTCGTTATGAAAAAGATTGCGGTTGCGGTTCTCGTGGTCATTGCCTCCATTGTGGTATTCGCTTATGCCGCTCGTAAAGAAAATACGGTCACCATTAAAGTTGGTAAAACACCAACCAGTGTTGAGGTTGCCGATCTGAACAATGATAAGATACCAGACATTGTGGTTGCCAACGGGGGCGATAGCAGCGTCACCATTTTATTGGGGAAGGGCAGGGGGAGCTTTTATGAAACGAAAGGCTCCCCCTTTTATGCCGGTTGCGCCCCGAATGATGTGGCAATAGCCGATTTTAATAAAGATGGCAAACCCGACCTGGCTTTCGCCAATCACACCCAAAAATACCTGACTGTATTGACAGGGGACGGCACCGGGAAATTTGAACCGGTAAAAGGGTCGCCATTCCACGCCGATGTTTTTCCGCATACGCATGGGGTAGCTACCGGGGATTTTAATAAAGATGGCAACCTGGACCTGGTTACCGATAGCTGGGGAAATGACCGGATCGAAATTCTATTTGGCAACAATCAGCATGGTTTTAATACGACGGGAAAATTTATAAACGTAGGCAAGCACCCTTACCAACGGATAAGGACGGCGGACCTGGACAAAGATGGCAACATGGATATTGTGACCACCAATCTTGACGGCAATAATGCCACTGTTTTGTTAGGCGATGGCAAAGGCGATTTTCATGAGGCCGCAGGTTCGCCTTTTGCCTGCGGCGATTCTCCGTTTGGCGTCGCCATAGGCGATATTAACGGGGACGGAAACCCTGATCTCGCCATTGTAAATTCGCCCTCCATTACATCGGCCAATACAGGCAGGGACGGGTTGACAATATTGATTGGCGACGGAAAGGGCAGTTTTGCTATGATGCCGGGCTCGCCCTTTACTACCGGTAAAAGCCCGAGCCGGGTTGCCATAGGTGATATCAACGGCGATGGTGTAAATGATGTAGCGGTAGCTAATTATAACGGGAACAGCATTACGGTGTTTTTGATGAGTAAACGGGCTATGTTGTCAAATTACACCATCCGGGTTGGAAAAAATCCAGATGGTATTGCTATTGCAGATATTGACGGCGACGGCAAAAAGGATATCCTGGTGACTAACAGCCTGGATAATACACTTGACATAATTAAGGGCCAATAAATAAATCCTGTGGCAGTATATTATTAATTGCAAAAAAATTTAGGTTTGCAGTTTTAGAATAACATATGCCGATCAATAAAGCAACCTTAACCGACGCCGCCGAACTAACCCGACTCATCAACAGCGCTTACCGTGGCGAATCCTCAAAAAAAGGCTGGACCACCGAGGCAAACCTGCTAACCGGTATCCGCATTGATGAGCCCACCATGGCCGAATATTTGGAGGACCCTAAAGTCACGATGCTGAAGTATACGAATGATGAAGGCAAAATTATAGGCTGCGTTTACCTGGAACTCCGTGAACAAGGATTGTATTTAGGTATGCTGACCGTATCGCCGGTACTGCAAACCAACGGCATAGGCCGGCAAATGCTCCACGAAGCGGAGATCGTAGCCAACCAACTAAAATGCAATATCATATTCATGACGGTGATTACCACCCGCCGCGAACTGATCAGCTGGTACGAGCGCCGCGGTTACCGCAACACCGGTCGCACAGTGCCATTCCCTCACGGCTCCAAATTCGGCGAAACCGATCAAAAGATCGAGCTGGCAGTATTTGAGAAGGAAGTGTGAGACTTGTTATTCTCAGAGTATAATGTATTGGTAAATGACATGATCCGCCCGCTCATGGCCGCGGAGGCCTAGTTACTTTCCCTTGATGGAAAGTAACCAAAGATCAAGACAGAAAAAAGCTTCAACCCGCCCTGCCGCTTCTTAACACTTTTTCGGTTACATCCCGAAAAAGCTAAAGCGACATTCCCGCCATACACCCGGCCCGCTTTTCTGTCAGGCCACTGCCCGCTTTTGATCCGGGTTCATTTACTGCTTATTTTAGACAGAGAATATATCCTTTTCATAACGATGCACATTAAATGAACCCGTCAGCAGAACAGCTTCGGCAAAAAAGATTCAGAACAGTCGGATCGTGCGCTGGAAAGGGCATAGGAAATTTTTGCCTTACAAGTTTCCCACGTGCCAGGGTCAACACGGCAAAAATATTCCAGCCTGTGGTTCTGAATCTTTGTGGGCAACGGCCCTCGGCCGAAAAGAAGCATTTCTGCTGACTTGATTTTTTGTTACTTTTTGATCAAGCAAAACGGCGAAGCCCTCTTGAGCGCCTTAAAAAAACAAACACGTGCGAAAAAAGTAAAAGAGCCTCCGCGGCAATTGAGCGGGGTGAACACTATTTGAACCTGAAATTCTATTCAGAACGAAAATCGATCAATCCCAAAACCTCCCTCAACCCCTCAACCTGCCTGAAATTATCATGCTCCAAATTCGTTTCTACGTGCTCATGCGCCCAGGTAGTATGATAAGGCACATGTACCGCATGCCCGCCGATATTTAAAACCGGGATGATATCCGATTTTAGCGAATTGCCGATCATCATAAATTCAGCGGCGTCAATGTCCAGGTGTTTGATCAGCTTTCGGTAATCATCCTCACCCTTTTCCGACATGATCTCGATATGATGAAAATAATGGCCCAGTCCTGATTTTTTGAGCTTACGCTCCTGGTCCAGCAGGTCGCCTTTGGTGGCAACTACGATGCGGTAATGTGCTTGCAAGGCTTTCAGCACTTCTTCCACATCATCCAGCAATTCGATCGGCTCGTTCAGCAGCTCTTTGCCGAAGCCTATGATCTTTTCGATAGCTTCAACGCTGATGGTATTATCCGAAACCTTTAAGGCGGCCTCGATCATCGACAGGATATAACCCTTAATGCCATACCCATAAAGCGCCAGGTTTTCGATCTCGATCTTCAGCAATTCGCGTGATAGAGTATGCTGCGGAAGAAAATCCTCCATCAGCGTGCAAAACTTCTTTTCGGTATTCTGAAAATAGGGTTCGTTTACCCAAAGGGTATCGTCGGCATCAAACGCGATCACTTTAATATCCATCACTCAAAATTTGATGCAATTATAAAGCATTGGATGTAAAATAGATGTTATGATGTGCCGATTTAAAAATAAAAACATATTTTTGACTCCTGTAACCTAACCTTACACAATAATGAAAATAAATTTCCTCTACAGAAACCTGTCACTAATTCTTATATCATCTTTATTAACCATTGCTTCCTGTAAAAAGGATTCCGTTAAACCATCAGATACATCGGGTGGCAAGGCCACAAAAATTGGGCTTTATGAGATCGTATCCAGTAATAACAGGGGGGTGTTGATTAATATCACAAAAGTTGGAAGCAGCGTTGTTAATCTTAAACCTTATTTTGATACTGGCATCGGTGGTTTAGTACTTGATGCAAATGGCATTTTGCCGTCGTCCTTTATCACAAGTTCCGGCTTTAGTTTTTCTGGCGACTCTACAGTCGTGAATAATATTACCATCACCAATCAAACTAAAACGACCACCTTCGGCGGCGGCGATACACTATATGGTAACCTCGCATACGCACAGGTTGTTGTTGGCAATGATAAAGGAAATGTGGTTATTAAGCGGGTGCCTTTTTACCTTTATTACAAAGCGGTTGCCAGTGATGGCAGCGCAATCCCTGCTCATGCCTATGATCTGTTTGGCGCGTCATCCCGGTACAGTATAGTGTTTTCAAATAATGTGCCTTTAACCTGCCCGTTCTCCTATTACGATCCGGGTAATGGTTTAATAAGGGGTTATAAAATGGACGCCCTGGGAACTGCTAATTTTTCAGCTGCCGGCAATTATGAACCGGTGCTTACTATTGGCTTAACACAAGCCGATCTTAATTCCGGGTTTTTTATCGAACCCCTTATTAATGTCCCGTCAGCCGGATATATCCCGGTTATCCCCGGTAATATCACTTATGTCAACGTGGTTTTACCAACCGAAATGGAATTTAGTACCGGCTATTCGCACACTGTTATTATGGATGAAAACTTTGCCGGGGACGAAGGTCAGTTAAAGCCTAATGCAGTTGTGCAGATCCTCACTACTTCCGGGTTTAAGTATCTTTATACGGTAACCGCTACCAATAATATCACCCTTGTTGCCAACCCATATTACACAGGTACCTATACGGCAATGATCGGGCTCGACTTTTTTACCCAAAACGAATTTTTGCTCGACCTTCAAAATCACCAGATGGGAATAAAAAACAATTGATTTTTATTGCTTTTTCCGCTTATTTACAGCATGATATGTTTTTTCTGAAAATATATCGGTGTTTCGTGCAACCTGTTTGAAAAACAGTCGTCTTATAGTCAGGATTGATCGAAAACCAAATTCATTTAAAATGGAAGAAGTGCTGCCCGAGTTAAAGGAATTTATTACAGGATATTGTGATAGATACAAGATAAGCAAGGTTGCGCCGGGTGATCTGACCGTAGACACCAGCATCGACCTCGACCTGGATATCGTTGATATCGAGATCGACCTTTTCCTGGCCGAATTTACAGATACGTTCAGGATAGATGATTCTAAATTCACCTGGTACAAATACGGATACCCAAAAGGTTCATACGCGGTGGATATGCTGAAAATAGTATTTGGATACCGCTCCAATTGGGTAAAGCGGTTGGCCAACCAGGTTTACAAACCAAAGTTCAGGGTGCACACGCTGCAGGAGGCCATGAAAACAGGCCGGCTGGTATAGCCATCAAAATATAATGCAGGGAGCGGAGTAATTCCGGCTGGCTGGTTAGCTTTCAAATTCCAGGCCGGTTGGCTGGGGTTGCTTCGTTCCGTGCAAATCGCAAGGAGGATTGTATCGTTATAAATCTGCAGGTTTGTCCAAAACAAAATGATAGAATGATCTTCTGCCGTGCTCTGTCGAAGCCAATTCAAATCCAAGCTTTTCTAAAACATGTACGGAAGCGATATTTTCAACTTGTACCATAGTGACGATCCGTTTTAAATTAAGCTCGTTAAACCCAAAATCGATGAAAGCGCGTCCAGCCTCAGTGGCGAAACCTTGCCCCCAGTATTGCCTTGCGATATATAAACCCAATGAACCCTCACCCTCAAAAACGCCTCCATCATCTTTAAAATGTGGGTAAACCCCGCAGCGCCCTACATATTGCCCGGTCTCTTTTAATACGGTTGCCCACATACTTAGCCGGTCAGTCACCGGTTTTAAAGCTCCGTCCATGAACCGGCGTTCCGAATCCTCACGTGAACGTGGCGCACCGCCCACGTAACGCCGTACATCAGGGTCCATTTCCATAGCACAATAGGCATCAAGGTCAGCCATGATATGCTGCCTGAAGAGCAAGCGCACTGATGAAAGAATGATCTGGGGGGTATTATCCATTATTTATAAAAATACAATCGAGTATCGTCAAACCGTAACTTGTAATTCTCTTACCTCCAGGTAGCCATCAAATTCAAACACCGGTATTTCCCTCGCTATTTCTACCGCAATATCCAGGTTCTCAGCTTGTATCAGCAAATACCCGCCTACAATCTCAGTCCCCACTTTATGAATATCATCCACAACTTTTGCATCAGGCCCGATAATGATCTTACCGTTCAGCGATAGCGCGCTGCCACCCGAAAAATTACCGGACTTTCCGTATTTCTCAAACCACTTGTTCCAGTTTGCCCGGTGGGCTTTTAGTTCCTCTTCGGTATGGTCGTCGGTACGTCCATCAGGCTCCCTTACCAGTATAATGAATCTTTTCATGCTTTGTGTTTAAAGCAAAAATATAGGTTGCGACTACAACTGTCAACCCTTAAATATCAAAATCCACGATCAAAGGGACATGGTCGCTGTGCCTGCTCCAATCCTCATGCAACCCGATCTCCGCGTGCAGCAGCTTCCCGATCAGATCATCCGAGGCAAAGCAATAATCCAAATGATAGGGCTTGTCTAAATGCTTGTAAAGATAAAAGGTAGCATGTTCTTCCTTACCCTGTACTTGCCGGAAATGATGATGATAAACACTTGTGATCTTGCTGGTGCCCAGTACTTCAACCACCGTCGAATGGTTGCCGACACGTTTCGGTTTATCCCAAATGGTATTGCTGTTAAAATCACCGGCCAATATCGTTTTTTCCGTGCCGATCAGGTCTGCATAATGGTGCAGGGCTTTCCAAACCTGTCCCACGTATTGGTTGGGTTTATCTGCCGGATTATTCGCCCAAACGGCGAAGAGCACAAAATCGATTGTTCCGCCGGTGACCGCTATGGGCAGGATCGTTTTAAAGCCGGGGTGATGGACATCTAAAAGCTGAAGCTGATAACCATTATAAGCAAAAACGCCAAGCCCTTTATTGGGATTATCGCCATGCCAAACGATACTGGTCGGCTGTTTGGTCGACGAAGAAAACTTTAATGCGGCCGGATTCTCACACTCAGGAATTACCAAAATATCGGGATCAAATTCCAATATTAAGTCAGCCTTCTTTCTGAAAGCCATATTACAATTCCAGGTGATTATTTTCATTTATATTTTCTCTACCCATTACCCCTTGTTCGTGTCCTCACGAATAAGCTTCGCCCTTGTTGGTGTTGTCACCAACAAGCCTGAGCATATTTACTACTGACAAAACAGTGTCAGTACTTTATTCGATCCAATACCTTAAATTTGTAAATACCAATCCACCAATTATGCCTCATTTTTCCCGTCTGATAGTAATTCTGCTGCTTTTTATTGCCCCATGCGTTTATGCCAAATCAGCATTCACCGTAAGCTCACCCGATAAAAATATACAATTTTCACTGGGTTCCGATCAATCGGGCATGGTTTACCAGGTAAAATATAAGGGCGAATTGCTGGTGGACAACTCACGCCTAAGCATCAGCTTTAAAGAAGGCGGCGTTTTTGGCAAAGGCATCAGCCTGGGCAAACCTGCATTCAAAACAATAGATGAAACTTATGATTTGATCGTTGGCAAAAGCAGCCATGTACATAGTTTGAGTAACCAGGCTACCATTACCGCTACTGAGCAGGGCGGCATGAAGCGTGCGCTGAACGTAGAGATACGAGTATTTAATGATGGGGTGGCATTCCGCTATGTGATCCCCGGTAGCAGCAACTGGCAAAACGTAGAGATCACCGATGAGGCCAACACCTTTAATCTTGCGCATGATCCAACCGCGCTGACGCTTTTCAGGCAAAACTATACCACCTCTCACGAAGGTTTGTACGATAGGCTTCCGGTCAGCAAAATTAAGGAAGATACGTTGATGGATCTTCCCGCTACATTTATGTTTCCCAAAGGTGTTTACATGGCCATTACCGAAGCCAATTTGCTCGATTACGCCGGTATGTATTTGATCAAGCATAACGGCAAACTGCAAACCAGCCTGTCGCCGTTACCGCATCAAACCGGGATTAAGGTGCGGGCCAAACTGCCGCATCACAGCCCGTGGCGCGTGATGATGATCAGCGACCGGGCAGGGGCACTGATCGAATCCAATATCCTGACCAACCTGAGCGACCCTTGCAAGCTGAAAGATATCTCATGGATAAAACCCGGTAAGGACACCTTCCCCTGGTGGAACGGGAACGTGTCGCCCGATACGTCCTGGGCGCCGGGCAACAATTATGATTTCAACATGTACTATGTGAACTTTTGCGCGAAGAACAATATCACCTATCACACCGTGGTGGAATATGGCTTACACGAATGGTACGTAAATGATGGCGGGGGATTCCAGCCCGGCCCGCATGCCGATCCATCTAAAACCGTTCCGGGACTCGACATGCAGCAACTATGCGATTCGGCAGCTAAAGTAGGAGTGGGCATCAGGGTTTGGGTGCATTTTTATGCGCTGTATCCTAAACTGGATGAGACTTTCGCCCAATACGAAAAATGGGGTATCAAAGGCCTGATGTGTGATTTTATGGATCGCGACGACCAGGAAATGGTGAACATCCAAACAGAGATATTGGAGAAAGCAGCACAGCATCACCTGCATATCCAGTTTCACGGCGCCTATAAACCCACCGGAACAACCCGCACTTATCCCAACGAGCTGACCCGCGAAGGGACGCTCAACTATGAGAATGATAAGTGGAACGAGATCGTAACCCCGGATGCGGATGTCAACATTGCCTTTACGCGCCTGCTGGCCGGCTCTACCGATTATCATTTAGGTGGATTCAGGGCGGCGAATCATAACACCTTTAAGGTACACTATACCGGGCCTTACGTACTGGGCACGCGCTGCCACATGCTGGGCATGTATATCGTTTTGGAAAATGAATTGCCTATGGTGGCCGATTTCCCCGATGCCTACACCAATCAGCCCGGATTTGAATTTGTGAGGCAGGTGCCCAATACGTGGGATGAAACTAAGGTACTCAATGCCCAGGTAGGCGATTATGTGACCGTTGCCCGTCGCAAAGGCGACGACTGGTACATCGGCACCATCAGCAACAATACCGCGCACAGTATCAAAACGGCCTTATCCTTTTTACCCGCCGGAGATTACAATGCCGAAGTTTACAGTGATGCCCCTGATGTGGAGAAATCCCCGGATCATCTGGTTAAAGTAGTTCAAAAAGTAAATAATCAAACTGTGATCAATACATACCTGGCAGCTGGTGGCGGACAGGTGATGAGGTTGATGAAGGTGAAATAATCAGAGTTACAAATTTTATTGATGAAATGATTTCACTGATTGGTAGTCTGTGAAATCCGGTAATCGCCTAAATCAGTGATTCAGACAAAAAGACTACCACAAATCCGTCACCCTGGTATGCTTCCTCTTAATATACTTGCGGAAATCAAGCACGATACCCGCGAAAAAGTAAACGATCAGTGGGAAACCAACAGCCAGGAATGAAGAATAAATAAAAAACAGGCGTATTTTAGAGATGGAAATATTAAAGCGCTCGCCCAGGTAGGTACAAACACCAAAAGAATATCGTTCAAAAAAGGTAATTATCCGTTGCAACATATCAGGCCAATCTTAATATCTTATTTCCAACGCCGCACTGCAGGCATTTCTTATAGTTACAGTAATTATTTTTCAGTTCAAGCAAAGCCTGCGAATCAAACGCAGTACTAACCTTTATACCAATAGAATCGAAATTTGTTACAATATTATTTTGTTCTGCCGGTAATTGCTCCAATAATTTCAGGCTGCGGTTAATATAATACTCCTGCTGGTTACGCTTGCCATAACTGAATAAAAATAACACAAAAGTATTTAATAAGAGAATATCTATCGAAGATTGTCCCAAACTTTTTGAAATCGGCTTCGATTCTGCATCAAAACGATAATGCGTTTCCCAATAAGGATTGACCTGCAGATCGGTAAATAATTTCCGTAGCCCGACAACATCCTTAATGTCCAGCACTTTCGAGAACAGGTGATTTGACCGTACCACCAGCGCCGCGAATTGTGCCAGCCGGATAGTCGGGAAATTTTGTGGTCGCATCCGCAGGAATTTCCAGAGGTGTTTTTCAATAGGAGCAAGGCTATATTTTTTCCGCAGGAACTGGTATTCCTCTTTTAGTTTCTTAGGATAATCATCATTAAAATCATCTTCTAAAAAACCAGCCTGTCCAAATATCAGCGCTTCTATTTGCAGGGGATTGTCCTTATGCTTTGCCAGCGTGAGTTGCGGCAATGATTTCGCCATCAGCTCAAACGGAACCGCGTTTGTTTTAAACCCAAACTGCGCCGCCAAAAACTGGTAAAAAGTTTCTTCCCAGTCACCGCGGTTCTTATCCAATGCAGCAGTCACAGCAGCTGAACGCTTTTCCAATCGTTCCACCAATACCCGGGTGAGCCAGTTGCGCAGAGTGATGTCATCCACAAAACGGATACTGCCTTCGCAGGGGATAAATTGCTGCTTGCCGTAGATGAGGTGATGATAACGGTTATATAATTCAGGCGACACCCGGTCATGCAATTCGAGTGTTGGTACGCGCCTGCCGTCAGGCATGGTTAAGGGTTCATCATCCCGGTAAACCACATGCAGGATGATATTATTATAGGCATTGTCGGTAGTATGATTATGCCTGCGCCAGTCGGATGAGTTAATATGCAGTTCCACGTTTCCCGCCCAGGTAGTATCGCCGATGCGTAACCGGGCATTATGGAAATCCGGCCCGGAATCGCTGTTCTGCAACCCTGCCGAAAATACCTCGATGGGTTCACCGGCGGTGGTTTGCAAATTGTCACGGTCAAACAGGCGGAATTTCCAGATGTAATGGATAAAGTCTTCGGTAAAAAACATTGAACTAAAGATAAGAATTAATAGTATTTTGGAAAAGTATATCTTCGGATTCACGTGAAAAGCTTAAAGTTAAAATATCATATGTCAAGGACTACAAGTATTGACTCATCCAGCATTAAGAAATTGATTGTTCTTAACCTCGAGCTAAAAAAATACAAGGTAAAATCAGCAACAGATAGCCGTATTGTATTTGATGGTGAACCCGGTAGGTCAAATTTCGGAAAACTTGGCGAGGGACAAATTGAAATACAACCCTCAGATGAGAATACGATAATCGAACTTTATTACTATGCCGATTTACAGATTGCATTAATATTTTTTATAGTCATATTGTTTATCGGAGTTACTTCAGGGGCATATTTCTTTCCTATTATCGTTGCTGTGGCGCTCACAATACAGGAACTCATACGAAAAGAAGTGTGGAGGGGAGTTGCAGAAAGTTTACTTGAGGATTTATTAAAATAGTATGCAACAACCCACCACCATCAATCGCATCAAATCCATCATCGGCGGCTCCTTAGGCAACCTGGTGGAATGGTACGATTGGTATATCTATTCCGCTTTCTCCCTGTACTTTGCCGCTTCATTTTTCCCGAAGGGCAATCAAACCGTACAATTATTAAATACCGCTGGGATTTTCGCAATTGGCTTTTTAATGCGGCCCATAGGTGGCTGGCTGATGGGAACCTTCGCCGATAAAAAAGGCCGTAAAACCGCGCTTACTTTTTCGGTATTGCTGATGAGTGTCGGCTCATTGCTCATCGCCGTTATTCCGGGCTATAAACAGATCGGCATAGCAGCACCCATCTTGCTTTTGCTGGCGCGAATTATACAGGGATTAAGTGTTGGTGGCGAATACGGTACCAGCGCCACTTACCTCAGCGAAATGGCCACTAAAAAGCATCGGGGATTTTATTCGAGCTTTCAATATGTAACATTGATTATGGGGCAATTAGTAGCTTTGGGGGTATTGGTTCTGTTGCAAAAGGTTTTTTTAACTGAAGGTGAATTACACGCCTGGGGCTGGCGCATCCCCTTTGTCATCGGGGCGATATTGGCCATTACCGTCATGTACCTGCGGCGCAGCCTGGAAGAACCGGCATCATTCACCAAAGAAAAGGCGGAAACCGATAAAGGAACTTTAAAAGCTTTAGCCAAACATCCTAAAGCTGTGTTCACGGTCATATGCCTCACCATTGGCGGTACAGTGGCTTTCTACACCTTTACCACCTACATGCAAAAGTTCCTGGTTAATACTTCCGGGTTCAGTAATGGCGATGCTACCATGATATCAACGCTTACCCTGGTGGTCTTTATGTTACTGCAGCCCGTTTTTGGCTTACTGTCGGATAAAATAGGCCGCAAGCCCTTGCTTATCGGTTTTGGTATTTTAGGAGCATTGACTACTGTGCCTATTCTTACTGCCTTAAGCTCTACCAAAGAAGTGTGGCCTGCCTTTATGCTGATCATGTGCGCATTGATCATTACCAGCGGCTACACCTCCATCAACGCGGTAGTAAAGGCTGAGCTCTTCCCGGCAAAGGTGCGGGCATTAGGAGTGGGTTTTCCGTATGCGGTAGCGGTATCATTATTTGGGGGGACAGCCGAGCCACTGGCACTGTCGTTCAAACAAAACCACCATCCGCAATGGTTTTTCTGGTACGTAAGCGGCTGCATTGCGACATCGCTATTGGCCTACATCATTATGCCGGATACCAGGAAACATTCTAAAATTGAGGATTAGATATTTTAAAAGCCCCTCTCTACCGGAGAGGGGTTGGGGTGAGGCTTATAGCCGATGTTCATTATATTAACGAAAAGATAAAGAAACATTAATATCGAACATCGAATTTTGAATGTCGAACGCCGAAATCCTTCATCATTCGATATTGGTTATTCGGTGTTCGATATTATCAGCTCCTTAACTTAGCGGGTGTTTGATCTACGGCACATAATAAAACACCCCAAATCCCGGGCTACCCAATACAAAAGTTGAATTTTGTGATAGCGTATACGACAGCAAGCCATATTGTGCAAACCGCGCCGTGATGTTGCTGTACGTAGAAAAGTTAGGAGTTTGATAAACGCCCCGCCCGGCAAATGAGAAATAATAGGTACTGCCCAACTTGCTGATCTGCGTTACATTGGCATAGCTGTTATCGAGCGGTGTATTCGAATATACCAGGCTCCAGGTTGTCCCCTGGTTAGTCGACCGGTAAATACTTCCGTCCGAACCAGGCCCGTTGCTGGGTACACCGATGTACATGTCGCCATTCGCATCAATAAACATCGATTCCACACTTTCCAGCAGGATGTTCCCAAGGTCACTCCCCTGGTCCTTCCAGTTATTGCCGCCATCGGTTGTTTTATATAATTCCGCGTCCGACCCTATCACATACAAATCGCCATTTAATTGCTCACAGGGGTAGTATGATGGACCATCAGGCAGGCCATAGCTGGCTTCTGTCCAGTTTGCACCTTTGTCGGTTGATATATAAACCCCGCTGTTATTAGTGTAAATCAGGTTGCCATTTTTGGTATAGGTAAAATCTGCGAAAGCCGTTGGATCAGTAATCCCCGCGCTGATATTGGCCCATGTCTGCCCATTATCCTTCGAATAAAATACGCCTTCATTCTGGGTCGCCACAAACACTTCATTGCTCGCACCCGGAACTATTTTAGTAATAAAATGGCTATTAGTGAAACTTTTTAACGGATGCCAGCTGGCTGCGTTATCGTCAGAATAGTAAGGATAGCCGACCTTATTAAGCGATGCAAAAATCCTCCCGGATGATAATCCTGAAACCGCGTTCACCGGGAAATTTTGCATACACCCACCGCGATGCCAGCCATGCAAAGCGGCTAATCCTGTTGCCGTTACAGATATGGAATCTTTTTTATTGCCGCTATTATCTGATACAATAACTTTTAATAATTGGCCTCCTGTTTCGCCGCTCAAATACCACGGGTAGGAAACAAGCCCATTAACCGTTGTCGTTTTTGAAGTGATACTAACATCCTCGCAACCCGACCTTTTGAACTGCACGGTGTAATTAACTGAAGGTACCCCGCTATCCGTAATTTTTACCACGACGCTGTCCTTCAGTCTGTTGCCGATGGTGTCTTTTTGGCCGCTGCCGCTTACAAGCTGAATTTTTACTGTGGAAATATCATCAGGTGGCCCGTTCTTCTTGTCCTTTTTACAGCCAAAACAACAGATCATCACCAACGCTAACAGGTATAAAAGCCTCTTCATGTATTAAAATCTTACCGTATCGCGATTTAATACGATTTTATAGAGGGGAAGGTTGTAGATTTTAGTCTTAAGTCAGGAGGCCAAAGTCTAAAGTATGGTGTGACTTAGAACTCCCGACTTCATACTTCCGACTCAACTACTGCGCTACCAATCCCGATATCACATTAATGCTCAGGGCCACAATAGCCGTATTGAATGCGAAAGAGATCAAACTATGCACAAGTGCGTGGCGACGGATCAGGCGCGATGATATTTCCACGTCAGATACCTGGAAGGTCATACCGATCACGAAAGAGAAATAAGCAAAATCAAGATAATCCGGCTGTTCTTCATCCGGAAATTGGAGGCCGCCGCCTTTACGGGGTTTGCCATCGTCGGTGTCCGTATCATAGTATAGATGGGCATAACGCATGGTAAATATGGTATGTACCAAAGTCCAGGATACGATAACCGCTGCCATTGCCAGGGTTATATGGCTCGATACATTTTCAGCACCGTGCCCTTTAGCCGATTTCAACAAAAACACGATAGCCACCAAACTTACAAGTGAAGCAACGATCACAAACAGGAATAAGATATACCGGCTTGAATCCTGCAGGCTGGCCGTTTTCCGAACCTCCATCGGGTGCGAGCCTAAAATGACCATCCAATCCAAAATAATGATCGTCATGGCAAATACCACCCATATCGACAAAACCTGTGCGGGCCATGATTTGACTTCATTAAAAATAAAAAAATAAGAAATCGCGCTCAAAGCTAAAGCTATATATAAACGGTAGTGCGCATCCATTCTGAAGATTAATGCACGACTGGGGGTAGTATTTGTTGGCATATTAAAGGCTAATCTACAATTAATCTTCGTCAATTATTTCGGCAACACGCCCCACCTGCCCATCTTCCAGCCTCACTTTTATTCCACGCGAATGGAATGAGGAACTGGTAAGCAGGTCCTTCACGATACCCCTTGTTCTTTTGCCGCTGCGCTGATCTTTTTTGAGGATGATATCGACTTCAAGTCCGGGATAAATATCGTTTCTGTTTGTGCCGTTCATTTTTTGTGATTACACTGATTTTATTTTTGATTTCACCGATCAGGCTATAAGGTTTGTTATCGCTTTTTCTACCTTATCAAAGTTGAAATTGCCTAACAATTTATCCATTGACGCACTTATCTGCTCACTACCCAAATTGCCAATACTACCCTCATGGGTATGATTAACTGTTTTGTCTGGATTAAAATTGCCTTGCTCTATAGCTAATCCAACCTGTTTATAAGCATCGCGGAAAGGGGTGCCGTTTAAAACCAGCCGGTTCACTTCTTCCACACTGAACAAATAAGCATATTTTGGATCATTTAGGATATCGGTTTTAACCTCAATGTGCTGCAGCATAAAATTGGCCATGTGCAGGCAATTCTTTAGGTCAGCAAAAGCTGGGAAGATGAGTTCTTTCAGTAATTGCAACTCACGATGATAACCGGATGGCAGGTTGGTCGTCATCATGGCCACATCATTTGGCAAAGCCTGTAGGCGGTTGCATTTGCCGCGCATAATTTCCCAAACGTCCGGGTTCTTTTTATGCGGCATAATGCTGCTGCCGGTGGTCAGGGTATCTGGGTAGCTCACAAAAGCAAAGTTCTGGCTGAGGTACAAAGCCTGGTCCATAGCCATTTTGGCTAAGGTGGCTGCTATGTTGGATATCGCTTGCGCAATAATGCGCTCTGTTTTTCCACGCCCCATTTGCGCGTAAACCACATTGTAATTCAGGCTTTCAAAGCCAAGCAATTCAGTGGTCAGGGTACGATTTAATGGAAATGAAGACCCATATCCCGCAGCGGAGCCCAATGGGTTTTTATTGGTGATCTTGTAAGCAGCTAACACAACTTCCAAATCATCCACCAAACTCTCCGCATAAGCGCCAAACCACAAACCGAATGAAGATGGCATCGCCACCTGCAAATGCGTATAGCCCGGAAGCAGCACCTCTTTATGTTTTTCACTAAGTTCGATCAACAGCCGGAATAAACTTTCGGTTTCTTCCACAACATCCTGCAACTGGCTCCTGAAAAATAACTTAAGATCTACCAAAACCTGGTCGTTACGTGAGCGCCCGCTATGGATCTTTTTACCGGCATCGCCAATACGTTGAGTGAGCAGCAATTCCACCTGTGAGTGCACATCTTCCACACCTTCGCCAATGCTGAAATTACCAGCCTCAATATCTTTATAAATAGATTTTAATTCTTTTTGAACAAGGTTTAGATCATCGGCGCTCATCAACCCGATACTTTGCAGCATGCAGGTATGTGCCAGCGAACCCAGCACATCAAAAGCAGCCATCTGTTCGTCAAACTCACGGTCGCGACCAACGGTAAAACTTTCTACCAATTCATTTACGTTAGTGGTTTTTTGCCAGAGTTTGCTCATACTGCAAATATGGGATTAATCACACTAAATTTATAGCGGAGATTATAAGTAAAGAATGTCATACTGAAACTGTTTCAGCACCTCATATGCTGAGTGGCCATCATTCTGATAACCATTCCTGTGGGTTTCATATCCCTCACTGTCGTTCAGGATGACAAGGTAATTTATCTTGCCAATTCATAAATCAAATATCCATAATCCGTAATTCCCACCTTCACAAATCCACACTTCTCTAATAATTTTACGGATTTTAGGTTGATCTCTTTAGGATCGGCAACAATCCTTTTTAGTTTCAAAATATCGAATCCATATTCAATAACTTTTAATAAAGCCTCCTGCATGATGCCCTTCCCGTGGTAAGGGGGCAGTAATTCATAACCCACTTCGGCCTCATCTTTTTCCTTTACGATATTCCAGTAACAAATGGTGCCAATCAGTTTTGGATCATCTTTTAGCGCGATCACCCACATGATTGACTCGTTGTTATTTTGGGCGGAAATTATTTTGTTGATAAAACTATAGGCATCCGCTATCGAAGTAGCCGTAACCCGGTCGATAAGCACATTCACACTTTCATCCGAGCGAAGCAAGTAGATCTCTTGCGCGTCTTCCATGCGCAATTGCCGGAGTACGAGGCGGTCGGTTACAAGTTCAGGAAATGAGCTTAAATTTATCTCGATCATAAAAATCTTACGGACTTTTCGACTTCCGGTCTTCCGGACTAACTAAACAATACTTTCCAGCATCTTTATATACAATTCAATCCCTTTCCTGATCTCATCCACATAAACAAACTCATCCGCCGTATGCGAGCGTGCCGAATCGCCGGGGCCGACTTTAAGCGATGGGATATCTAATAACGACTGATCGGATGTGGTAGGCGAGCCATAAGTAGTTCGCCCCAATTTGATGCCTGCCTGTACAATCGGATGATCTTTATCTATCTTAGATGGCTTTAAACGGATGGAGCGTGGTTTTACATCACAACTCACATGCTGCCTGATGATCTCCAATACTTCCTCGTTCCGGTAAGCATCGGTCACGCGCACGTCAACCGTAAAAACACAGCTTGCCGGCACCACGTTATGCTGGGAACCGGCATTGATAATGGTCACCGACATTTTTACCGGCCCAAAAACTTCTGATTCTTTCGGAAAGCGATAATTGCGGAACCATTCGATATCAGTCAACGCTTTATAGATCGCGTTTTCGCCTTCTTCCCGTGCCGCGTGCCCAGCCTTGCCATGGGTCGTACAATCCAATACCATTAAACCTTTTTCGGCGATTGCCAGTTGCATCAGGGTAGGTTCGCCTACAATACCGAAGTCAAGTTTGCCTAATTCGGGTATGATCAGTTCGAGGCCATTAACGCCTGATATTTCCTCTTCTGCCGTGGTGGCGAGGCAAAAATTGTATTTTAAATTCTCCCTGTCGTGGAAATACAGGAATACATTGATCAGCGACACCAGGCATCCGCCGGCATCATTGCTACCTAAACCATAAAGTTTGCCATCTTCAACGGTAGCAGCAAAAGGGTCACGGGTATAGCCAGAATTCGGTTTCACCGTATCATGGTGTGAATTGAGCAGGATAGTTGGTTTGGCTGGATCAAAATGTTTGTTCCACGCCCATATATTGTTCAGCTTGCGGTGGGTTTGGATACCCTTATCCTTTAAAAAAATTTCGATCAGGTCTGCAGTCAGATTCTCCTCCCGGCTAAAAGAAGGTATCGCGATGAGTTGCTTTAATAACTCAACGGCCTGTGTGTATAGTATGTTAATTTCAGTCATAGATGCAGGGAAAAACCCGGTTGGCAAAAGTAAAGGTTTTTCGGTAAGTAATATTAACCGCACTATTGTATAGTACAATTTTACATTCAGGTTTGAGTTCAGCTTTTATCTTTGCCGAAAATCATCACGGCTATGAAATTCCATTTCCTTTTATTGCTGACCTGTTTATTTACCCTATCTGCAAGCGCTCAGCAAACACAAGTATTCAATAAAAAGGGCTATAAGCTCACCTTTATCAACCAGGATGCTACGTTGGATTCCGCCCTGCAGCAAAGGATGGTAAACACTTTTTTTACCGTATATCCCAAATTGGCCAAAGCCTACAACAAGAAAACCTTAAAAGAAGTAACCATCGTGATCGACACGGCCTACAAAGGCGTTGCCGAAACCGGTAATGGCAAAGTAACTATCAGCTCTGCATGGATGCATAAACGGCCGGAAGATATCGATGTGATCACCCATGAAGTAATGCACATTGTACAGGATTACGGCGAAAGTACGGGCCCCGGCTGGCTAACGGAAGGCATTGCGGACTACGCCCGCTACAAATTCGGCGTGAATAACGCCGCCGCTAAATGGGTTTTACCGGATTATAAACCGACCCAAAACTATGATAACGCCTACCGCGTAACCGCCCGTTTTTTACTCTGGCTGGAAGAAAAAGTAAAACCCGGAATAGTAAAAGACTTTGACAAACAAATGCGCGAACACACCTTTACCGACAACAGTTGGAAAACCGCCACCGGCAAAACGGTGGATGAGTTATGGAAAGCCTACTAAACAAATCCGGCTATATAATTAGGCGCCTAAATAACAACATAACTGAAAAGAGCCTGAAGAACCCTACGTTCACGAAAAATTCGGCATTGGCTGGCTCGGATAGTACAAGCCGTGCCCAGGCAGAAACTTTAAAAGAGTCAGGCGCAGCCGAGAGTTTTCTTTGGTTACTTTCTTTTGCGGAAAAAGAAAGTGACAATCACTTGCTTGGGTTTAGCACAATACTTGTCCTAACGAAGCACTGAACCAAAGTTCAGCGTAGTTGCTTAACTACAAAAAAATGCTTTACTTGTAATGCATTTTCATTCAACCTATCATGCAACGAAGAAATTTCCTAAAAGTAAGTTCTGTGTCCGCATTAGCGGCTACCACACTGGTCAGTTCAGCCTGCAACCTGTCTTCAGACAAAAAGAAAGAGCAATCAGTTGCCGAAGAGGAATACCCCGACCAGTTTGAGCTGAACGAAGCCACCATCAGCATTCTACAGGATAAAATGCACAATAAGGAATACACCTCGCGCAAAATGACCGAGCTGTATTTAAAGCGGATTGATGAGATCGACAAAGCCGGGCCGAAACTGAACGCGGTGATACAGTTAAATCCTGATGCTTTAAGCATTGCCGATGCAATGGATAAAGAACGCACGAATGGCAAAGTACGAGGCCCATTGCATGGCATCCCTGTGCTGATCAAAGACAATATTGATACCGGCGATAGCATGATGACTACTGCCGGGGTGTTAGCATTGTCGGGTAATTTTGCCAAACAGGATGCTTTTATAGTTAAAAAACTGCGTGAAGCCGGAGCGGTATTATTGGGCAAAACTAATTTAAGTGAATGGGCCAATTTCAGGTCGACACACTCTACCAGTGCCTGGAGCAGCAGGGGAGGACAAACTAAATGCCCTTATATTTTAGACCGTAACCCAAGCGGTTCAAGCGCCGGCTCGGGTTCGGCAGCGGCGGCTAATTTATGCACCATCGCTATCGGTACCGAAACGGACGGCTCTATTGTCTCACCGTCATCCATTAATGGACTGGTTGGTATTAAGCCGACTGTTGGCTTGTGGAGCAGATCAGGCATCATACCCATCTCAAAAACACAGGACACCGCCGGACCGATGGCACGTACGGTAAAAGATGCGGTCATTTTATTGGGCGCGTTAGCCGGGGAAGATCAGCAGGATACTTACACCCTCGCCAGCAAAGGGAAAGTTGAACCTGATTACACGAAATTTTTGGATGTTAACGGTCTGCAGGGGAAACGAATCGGAGTGGAAAAGGACGGGCTGAAAGTAAGTCCGCATATGGACAGGTTGTTCCAGGAGGCTATTGCAGTTTTGAAAAACAAAGGCGCCACCGTAGTTGAAATAGAATTATACAAAGAGATAAAACAGGCCGGCAAAGATGAATTTACCGTACTGCTTTATGAGTTTAAAGATGGTGTGAATAATTACCTCAGCAAAGCCAATTCGAAAATGAAGACTTTGGCTGACGTGATCGAATTCAACAAAAAGAATGAGGAAAAGGCTATGCCCTTCTTTAAACAGGAAACTTTGGAGCTTGCCGATAAAAAAGGAGGATTAGATAGCAAAGAATATCTCGATGCCGTGAAAAACACTACTGAAATTACCCGCAGCGCTATTGATAAAATATTGAAGGACAATAAACTGGATGCCATGGCCGCGCCAACTAATGGTTTTGCCTGTTGTATCGATTTGATCAATGGGGATTACGATAATGGATTTTCCTTCTCCGGCCCGGCGGCCATGGCGGGTTACCCTCATATTACGGTGCCGATGGGCCAATGGAAAGAATTGCCGGTTGGGTTGTCCTTCATCAGTACAGCTTATGATGAAGCGGGAATTATCAAGTTAGGATATGCTTATGAGCAGGCATCGAAGAAGCGTTCTTCACCTAAATTTAAGAAGGATTTGTTTGGGTAGAAGTTGCACCGGTTGAAAATGTTGTAAGGGTTGTATTGGTTAGATTGGTCGCAATAGTGTGGAAATATAAATGGAACTACTCCAACTAATAGAACCAATCTAACCAATACAACCGCTCCCAACTAAGCATACAAATACCTATATTTCGCAAAAATTATAACCATGGAATTCGGCCGCGTAGATCCCCAGCAATTAGCAGAAATAGACTTCACTTTACCTCCTGACCCTGCATTAACTATAGAGACCCTTAGCTCTGCTAAAGGCAAAGGCGACTTGCAGGTGCACGTTGGCTGTGCCAAATGGGGCAGAAAAGAATGGTTAGGCAAGATCTACCCGCTCAAAACCAAGGAAGCTAATTTCCTGGACGAGTACGTACATCACTTTGATTGCATTGAGCTGAACGCTACTTTTTACCAGGTTTATGGCCCGGAAACAATAAGCAAATGGCGCGATAAAGCCGCGACTAATCCCAACTTTAAATTTTGCCCCAAATTTTCACAAACCATCAGTCACATTCGTCGCCTCAAAAACGCCGAGGAATTGACCACGCAATACTACAACGGCATTATGGCTTTCGGCGATCAACTGGGCCCGCTATTTTTGCAGGTGGGGGATAACTTTACACCAAAGAGTTTCCCCGAACTAAAAGCTTACCTGGAGCATTTGCCGACCGATGTGCCTGTTTTCGTAGAGGTAAGGCATAAGGATTGGTTTGCAGTGCCAGAGAATCGTGATAACCTCTTCAATATGCTACATCAATTAAACATTGGTGCAGTAATAACCGATGCTTCCGGAAGGCGCGATTGTGTACACATGGAATTGCCAACACCGCATGCTTTTATCCGTTTCGTGGGCAATAGTCTGGATAAAACTGACTATAAAAGGGTTGATGATTGGGTAGAGCGTATCAAAGCCTGGCAACAACAGGGCCTGCAATCCTTATGGTTTTTTATGCACCAGCACGATGAACGCTACTCGCCGGAGTTGTGTGATTATGTGGTTGAAAAATTAAATAAGACTTTAGGTATAAACCTTCTCAGGCCAAAGTTTATTGACAGGGATAAGGGAATGTTTGATTAAAAAAATAAACATCCGTTGTCGTATTTTTTTGTATTTTGATTGCCTAAACTTTCACGAATGAAATACCTATTCTTATTACTTTTTTTTCTCCCCCTGTTTTCTTTTGCCCAAACAAACGAACAAATGCTCGAAGGGTTGTGGGTTAAAGCCGACGCCAAAATGAAGGATGGCAGCCATATCGTAGATCATGTGGGTTGTGGCATGAGTTTCTTAAAATATAGTTTCACCAATGATGGCTTTGTTAACAGGAGTGAAGACGTACTGTTTAATGGATTTAAGATTCCCTATAAACTGAAAGGAGATACTTTGGTGGTCGGCGGCACTTTGTTCGAGGTGATCGGATTGACAAAGGACACCTTAAAGCTATCTTATTTTGTGCCCGGAGCAGAAGATGCGCAATTACCGGTTTTTTCTTTTGCGAAAGTACAACAGCTCAATACCCCGGCTAAAGCTACATTTGATGCCTCATTAAAAGATTCGGTATACCAGTCGACAAATTTATTGTTCCCGCAATGTAAAGGTGGATTCGGGAGTTTGCTGAGTGCCATAGCAACGCGCTACGATAATGGTACGATAAAAGCCAGTTTTGTGATCGACAAGAAGGGAAGGGTAAAGGAATATACGATATTGGAATTGGATAGTGTTTCAAAGGGATTTGCAAAGATTGTCGGCAATGCTTTTGCCTATCTTGATTGGCTGCCGGCCAGGAAAAACAACAATCCAATTAATTCAATTGTGCAGGTAACACTCAAATGTGGCCAGTCGGTGATGGGTGGCAGTATCATGAACACATTGAGCATTCAATATCAATTTTTGCCCAAGACTCCCTATGATAAATTAGATCCTGATGAGGCTGAAGAATCACAGCGTCTTTTCAAAAGTGGCCTGAACCAACTAAATGGCCAGAACTATGAGAAATCAGTAGAGTCGCTTAGTAAGTGCATCCAGATAGACAGCATTGACTTAAATGCCTACTATTTGAGGGCGATGGCTTACACTGCCTTAAACAAAAATAAAGAGGCTTGCAAGGATTGGGCAACGCTGGCTGCTTTTGGGCAAGTAGCCGGTGCTAAGAAATTGGCGAAGTTTTGTAAAAATTGAAAGCATGATGTGCTGTTTTTTTTAAATGCCACAAATAACATCAGCCTAAATAAAATACTCATCCAAAGTAATTTCTTAATTTTCGGGGCGTTAATCATTCAATTTAATGCCCTTTTTTATGTCTAAAATATTCGCTTCCGTTCTTGTAATCCTTGCCTTGTCCGTCAATATTTCTTATGCCCAGGATAAAGACCTGCCGACCCAAATAAAAGAGATCGCGGCTACATCAAAAGGGATAGTCGGCGTTTCTATTTTAGACATCGAGAGCCGGGATACGCTAAATTACAACGGTAATTCCCGTCTGGTGATGCACAGCGTAATGAAATTCCCGATAGCAATGACGGTGCTTAACCTGGTTGATAAAGGGAAATACAAGCTCGACCAAAAGCTGAAGGTAGACAAGAAATTCATGCTGCCCAATACGCATAGCCCCATGCGTGATAAATACCCCGATGGCGCTGAATTGCCTTTAAGTGATATATTAGGCTACATGGTATCGCAAAGCGATAACGATGCCTGCGATTTTCTGCTGAACAAGATCGGCGGGCCCAAAGTGGTTGAAGATTATATCCAAAGCCTGGGCATCAAAGGAATAATGGTCAATACATCGGAAGGCGAAATGGCTAAAGCCTGGGAGGTACAGTACACCAACTGGTGCAAACCTGTGGAGGTGGTGCACTTACTCGATATTTTTTACCAGGGGAACGCCTTATCCAAACCCAGCAATGACTTTTTGTATAAAGTCATGACTGAAACCAGTACCGGGCCGAACAGGATAAAAGGATTGTTACCAAAGGACGCTGTAGTAGCGCATAAAACCGGCACCTCACCAACCAATGATGCTGGATTGTCACCTGCGACCAATGATGTGGGTATCATTACCCTGCCCAATGGCAAGCACCTGGCCGTCGCGATATTGGTTTGCAATTCTACCGCTGATGAAGCCACACGTGAAGGCGTTATAGCAAAAATCGCGAAGGCTGCGTGGGATGTTTATGGTCATTAGTCATTGGTCATCAGTTATTGGTTTAATATTTGCCAGTGACTAGTCAACAGATGTCCAATGACTAATAAACAAATGACTGGTGACTAAATAACCGCCGTCTCCACATCTTCATCCTTAAAGCCACCAAATACAGCGAAGTTCATGTTTTTGTAGATGCAGTCTACCTCGCTAAATCCGGCTTTCTCCAGCATTTTCAACTGCGTTTCCAATGGGGCGAGTTTGTCCAGTTTGGTGCGTTCGAAAGCTTGTATCAATGCTTCGCGGTCGAGGCCCGAGTTGGATACCGTTTCGCGCCAGTAGTATTTGTAAAGGCTGTCAAATAACAGGTTTTTTCCGGCTACCTGGTCGGCGTTAATAAATAAGCCGCCATCATTCAGCGCCTGGTATACATTTTTGTAGAGTTTTGCTTTATTAGCATCCTCCAGATGATGAATAGCCAGCCCGGAAATGATAAGATCATATTTCCCAGGTAGCGCGTCTTTGGAAAAATCAAGCTCCAAATATTCAAAGTTTTTTGAGCCTTGAAAACGCTCCCGTGCTACATCCAGCATTTGGGATGATAAATCGGTTAGCGTGAATTGCAGGTTAGGGTTCTGGTCATAAATAAACTGAGTAAACAAACCGGTTCCAGCACCTATATCCAATACCTTTTTTGCATGGGTAAGACTTTTAACCAGCGGCAAACAAGCCGAATAAAAGTCGTTAAAGCAGGGGATAAGGTATTCTCTTTGAGAATCGTATTTCTCCGAAACGTTGCTGAATTGCTCCTTTACGTCGTTCATGGTTCTTAGGTTTATAGTATAAATATAAAAACATAAACGGGTAAATTGTTTGAAAGTGCTAACACAGATTTACGAAGTTTCAAAAACTTCGTAAATCTTACCCTGCCTGATCCTTAAATCGTATCATTGCTTCCTTTTCATCGCCTCAGCAATCGCTTTTTCCGCCAGCGGCTCCATTATCTTATACCCGGCTAAATTAGGATGAACACCATCGCCTGACAGATTTTTAGGTACCCCCTTTTCACTATCAACCATCGCCGAATAGTAATCGAGGTAGACGATGTTGTTTTTATCTGCGTAATCTTTGAGCATTTTGTTGAGGCTGATCACTTTTTCAGTGGGGATAATAGATGGCCGCCATGGGAAATGATTGGCAGGCAAAACGGACGACAATACGACTTTAATATGGGCGTTGCGGGCAAGTTCAACCATTGATGCTATGTTACCAAACGTATCTTCAAGCTTAATCGGACCGGTATTCTCGGCAATGTCATTTATACCGGCTAAAATCACTACTACTTGTGGTTTTAAATTGATCACGTCCTCGCGGAACCGCACAAGCATTTGGGGCGTAGTCTGTCCGCTGATACCGCGGTTATAATAATTCTTTCCAATGAAAAATGTCGAGTCATTCCATTTCCAAAATTCGGTGATGGAGTTACCCATAAAAACCACACGCTTTTCGTTAGGTGCCGGGGCCGGAACTTTGCCGTTATCCGCGTCATATTTATGAATGTTGCCCCAGTCCCTGCTCCATTTATCTCTCTCTTTCAGGTATTCAATAATCTTAGGGTCAAGCGGCTTCAATAGCCCCTGCAATCCAAGCCAGTCATTAAAACGATCTATCCAGTGGTCGGTCGGCAGGCCCTGGTACTTCATCCCGAAACCATGCCCGCCCTTCGCATAAAGGTGAAGTTCGGCCGAATGCTTTGAGGCGATCCATTTGTTATACAGATCGACGCTATGCGGGGCAAGATTAAAACCATCGTCACTTGCCGCAACCAGGAACATGGGTGGCGCGTCAGGAGCGATAGTCCCCTGTAATTCCGGAGGCATGTAAGCATAAATCGGCGCTACGTAATTTGGTTTGTTTTCCGGGGTATAATTGTAAGCGCTGGAGGCTGCCATCGTGCCGCCTGCCGAAAAGCCAATGATCACAATACGGTCAGGTGCAATACCATATTCCGCGGCATGTTTCCGCACATATGCGATAGCCTCACGGGTATCCGCTATACCCATAGGGATTACTACTTTTCTATCCTCTGTGGTTTGGCTGGTGCTCTTTTTCGTCATCTCCGTGGTAGGGTCGTCAGTCAGGCTGCGCGTCAATCGGTATTTCAATACAAAGACGGTCACTCCCTTTTGGTTCAACCATTTGGCTACATCGTTGCCCTCGCTATTGATAGATAACGCCTGGAAACCACCTCCCGGGCAAACGATCACAGCCGTACCCGTAGCGATGGATTTATCAGCCGGGAAAACAGTGAGCGAAGGATGCGAGACATTGTATATAACAGGTGTGTGCCACAGATTGCTGTCCAGCCGCTTTTCGTCCCAGTTCCATTTCTCCGAACCGGGCGCAGCCCCGTTGTATAACTGAATAACCGTTTGCTGTGCGCGCACCGCCATTGCAGTCAGTACAAGGAACACGATGAGTAACCTTTTCATAGTTTTAGCGTTTTTAGGTTTATGCAGGTTTGATATACAATAATAAATCTTTAGCGATGGATTTATTGCCTTTGTAACAAAATTGTGCGTCAATTAAACCTTTTAATCGGTATATTGTCTGTTGTGTTCGTCTCCCGGTATTTGGATAGTGAGTCAGGCAGGGGCGTTATGGTTGATCTTTAAACAATATTGTTATGGCATTACCCCACCAAACACAATCGGCCCTTCTCCTTGCTTTATCATTTAGCCTGTTTTTGCAATCCTGCAGTCACGGTACCAAGCAATTTAAAAGTAATTGCGATGCGGAAAAGGAGTTTGTACATATCGGATTTAAACAACTGATGGACAGCCTGGCCGATTATGACCAGCAGTACGTGGAAGTCACGGGAAAATACGAGGAGGATAAAGAAGTATCAGCACTGATCTGCGACAGCTTGCTTGCAGATCATTCCAGTAAAAATGCCTTATGGGTGAATTTTAGCCAGGATTGCCCCTTATATCTTACAGGTACTCACGAAGGTTTATTTGAGTACACCGACAATGGGTTTACCCGGCTAAAAGATAAAGCCATCACCATCAGGGGGATGGTTGACCTGCAAAACAAGGGGCATCTTAAACAGTACAAAGCTACTATTGATAGGGTAAGCCTGGTAAGGTATTAAAGCCTATATCTGCCACGAATAATGAGTTAAACCTCCAGCACCAATCCATCATAAGCGAGGGTAATGTTTTTGGGCAATAAACTTAAGATAGCCTCATGCCGGCCCAGGCGGTGGCTGATGTGGGTGAAGTAAGTTTTCTCGGCGCCGATCTCTTTCGCGAAGGCGATAGCTTCCACGAAAGTAAAATGGGAGATATGTTTTTCTATTTGCAGGGCATTGATCACCAATGTTTTGGTTCCTTTTATTTTCTGCTTTTCGTGTTCTGAAATAGTTTTGGCATCGGTGATATAGGTGAAGTCGCCTATGCGAAAACCCAGCACAGGTAATTTATAATGCATCACTTCGATTGGGATAAATTTAATATCGCCTATCAAGAAGGGTTTCAGGTCGATGGTTTTCAGGTTGATCTCGGGGATGCCGGGATATTTCATCTCAGCAAATACATAGGCAAACTCTCTTTTTAGTGCTTCCTGCACACGGGGCACCGCATACACATCAATGGCCGATTCCTGCCGGTAATTGAAGGCGCGGATATCATCCAATCCCGCAATATGATCCTTATGTTCATGGGTGAATACGATGGCATCCAGGTGCTTCACTTTTGCCCGCAGCATCTGGTATCTGAAATCAGGCCCCGAATCGATCACGATCACCTTGTCGTCAGCCTCGATCATGATGGATGATCGGAGGCGTTTATCACGAGGATCGGGCGAAGCGCAAACCTCGCAATCGCAGGCGATAACAGGCACACCCTGTGAAGTTCCGGTTCCCAAAAAAGTGATCTTCACAGTTGCAATTTGGTTTGTTTTATCTGTTGTAAAAAGGTGACCTGTTTTTCGTCGAGCAGGTTATAATCCAGCTCCAGTTCGCGGATCAGCTCGGTGATTGCATGTATTTTGCTCTCGAGGTTAGAGAATTTATTAACCACCACGATCTGGCTGCTGAGCAGCGTGCAGGCGCCGGTTTTAAAGTTCCCTTTCTCATAGCGTACCCGATACCCGGCCGACCTGAGCAGCGTTTCCAGTTTTTCGAGGGTATGGGTAGTGAGCGTAAGCATCAGCCTCAAAAATAGCAAGAATAGATTTGATTTGCGAGGTTAGAGCGAGAATTTCCTTAGTTTTTGACTCACCCGGTCTTTGCTTCGCTCGACCACCCTCTCTGCTATGCAAAGATGCTTTATAAGAAAATTTTTCCACCCTCTTTCCGAAGGAGAGAGGGTCGGCGAGCACAGCGGCGCCGGGGTGAGTCCACTATGCGATTGATTATTTATCGCGTTCTTTTCCCGCTTTCTCCAACGCATTGCGATATACCTTGCTCATTTGCCCGGTAATCAGTTTTTTTGGCAATAGCTTCATGAAAAATCCGCCTACCCGGTTCATTAATCCCGGTACATAAACAGCTTTCCGGGATTCAAAAGCATAGATTCCTTCTTTCGCCGCTTCTTTTACCGGCATCAGCCAGCCTTGCAGATCGTGAAAGTTTTCGCCTGCGGTCATTTCGGTAACGATACCTCCCGGTGCATAAACCGACAGTGAAAATTTTGGATTCTTTAACTCATGCGATAAAGCCCTGATGAAACTCAAAACAAATGCTTTAGTGCCCGAATAAGCTGATTGATATGGTATCGGGAACAGCCCAGCCATGCTCGACACGATCAACATACCGCCTTCATTGCCGGTCGATTCAAAATGAGCCGTAAGGCGGTTGGTCACGCGTACCACGCTTACCACATTGGTTTGCAGCATGGTTTGAAATTGTTCCCAACCCAGTTCTTCATGCTTGCCGAAATAGGTTACCCCTGCATTTAATATCGCCCCATAAAGCTGTCCGTCTTTTAGTACCTCATCCATAGCGCGGTCAACCTCCTCCAAATCGGATAGATCAACTGCGATCACCTTTACACTTACTTTTGATTCTTTTTCAAGTTCGTTTTTAAGCTGCTCCAGTTTATCTTTTCGTCGCGCCAGCAAAATCAGGTTAGCCTGGTGATGGTGAGCCAGTTGCCTTGCCATTTCTTCGCCTAAACCTGAAGAAGCGCCGGTAACCAATATCCACTTATTTTTGAATTGCAGTTTGCCCATGTTGATGAGGGTAAAGCTAAATAATTTTTTGTCTGAACCGGAATTACACGAATTAATGAATTGGCGGAATTTTCTTTTGCCAAAAGATTATATTTATTGTTCCATTTATATTGAACTGGTATGAAGAAAATTTTCCTTACCGCTATATTGGCGGGCTTCGCAGTTTATTCTTTCGCGCAGCAAAAAACCTATGCCGAAAAACTGGGCTGGCCCAAAGGCACCAAAGTTCTGATCCTGCACGTGGATGACGCGGGCATGTCGCACGACTCCAATGATGGTGTTGAAAAAGCTACCGGCGAAGGCGTTGCCACTTCAACCAGTGTCATGATGCCTTGTCCATGGGTGCCCGAAATTGTAAAGTATATCAACGAAAACCCGAAAATGGATGCGGGCCTGCATTTAACGCTGACATCCGAGTGGGCGAATTATCGCTGGGGGCCGCTTTCGGGGAAGGAAAATGTACCCGGGTTGGTTGATAAGCAGGGCGCTATGTATTCGTCGGTACAGGCGGTGTACTTCACTGCGAAAGCTGATGAGGTGGATAAGGAGATCCGCGCGCAGCTTGACAGGGCGTTAGCCATGGGTTTTAAACCCACTCACCTCGATTCGCACATGGGCACCTTGTTTGCCAAAGACGCTTTTATGGAGAAGTACCTGAAGCTGGGTATCGAAAAACAGATCCCTGTCATGTTTCCCGGTGGAGAAGATCTTTATTACCGCTTAGCGGATAAGGAAGTTAAAATTGAAGAATTAAAAAAGCAGGGAAAATATACCGAGGGGATGAACATCCCACCACCCGCCGAATTAGCCAAAGCCAAAGATATCGGCGCTATGCTGTGGAAAAACGGCTTGCCGGTTCTCGACGACCTGCATAATTCAAGCTATGGCTGGGACATGCCGGATATCAACCATAAAACCGATGCAGAGCTGCAAAAATGGTATACCGATCACTATATAGCAAGCATCAACCAGTTAAGCCCGGGATTGACGATGGTGATCATGCATTGCACTAATCCGTCGCCCACATTTAAATACATTTGTGATGAAAGCCAGAAGCGCAAGGGCGACCTGCTGGCGATGCTCGACCCAAGATTGAAAGAATTTTTACAGAAGAACGGTTATATTTTAACTACCTGGAGAGAGGTGATGGAGCGTAGGGTAAAGGTGGGAAATGCAGAGTAAATGTTGTTATGGTCGGCATTAAAAATACGGTTTACCAATTTATCAGTCAACAAAAATTGGCTGTAGTTTCCACCATTGACCCTGACAACAATCCCGAAGCTGCCTTGGTTGGTATTGCGGTATCAGAAAGCTTTGAGATCATTTTCGATACCGTCAAAACCTCGCGCAAGTATGCGAACCTGCTGCAAAATCCTAAAGTTGCAATGGTTATCGGCTGGAATAATGAAACCACTTTGCAGTATGAAGGCGAAGCACAAATTTTAGGAAATGATATAGAGTCAGAAAAGTTAAAAGAGATCTATTATAACGTTTATCCTGACGGCCGGGAACGCACCGAAACCTGGCCGAACCTGGTTCATATCAGGATTACACCCAAATGGCTGCGCTACAGCAATTTTAATGAACCAGTGTTGATTGAGGAAATGGCATTTTAGTTTTTATAATTAACTATTAATAAATTTATCTTTATCTTGTATTGCCATTACCCTAAATCTGAAAGCTATGAAGCGTGTTTTATTTATTTCAATTGTCGCTGTTGCATTGGTCATCACGGCGTGCAATAAATTTAAAGGTGATCCCACACCTGTTCAAAAGATAAGTCAAAGTAAAAGCGATACCAGTACAAGCCTTATTGCTAACACATCATTAATAGGGGATTGGGTTGTTGTGACAGACTCGATCAGCAATATGAGTTTAAACCAGGACACTACCTATCATGGTACAACTGTAGATGTATATCATTTTACCAAATACGGGAACCTGTTTGCAAAAAGCGCCTTTCATGGCGTGATCGATACGGGTGTTTACACCATATCCACTGACAATAAAGTTCAGTGGATCAATTCTTTCGCCCAAAGTGATGGTGCGACGTTTGGCCCCGGTACAACTATAGGTGCGTTTTCAATAACATCTGTTTCTCAGCATTCATTGGTTTTAACCCAACATGCAATTTCGCCGGGCGGAGAAATGTACCACGAAATTACATTTAAGAAATAAGCATTACCTAAGATCCACCACCTCAACACCCGGGTGATCCTTTTTATCAAAAGTGAAGGTGCTTTCGGGAACATTCGGATCGGCGGAAAAGCTTTTGATCACATAATTATAGCGACTGCCATTCTTATCAAATATCACGGCGCTGTATATCTGTTTCTTAATCTTATCAATAGTAAGGCGTACCTTGAAGAATTGCTTTTTGTCGTCCTCCGGCGTAAGATCGATGGATTGGTATATCTTGCCGTTGAGTTTTACATCGCCGGTATACAGGTATT
>Ga0207671_10001006_pt1 | contig 34514 bp, 31 predicted proteins | sample KBSC24metaG_FD_184352 | JGI IMG/M metagenome (GOLD analysis project Ga0207671, IMG submission 184352) | Corn rhizosphere microbial communities from Kellogg Biological Station, Michigan, USA - KBS C2-4 metaG (SPAdes) (version 2) | ecosystem: Host-associated > Plants > Roots > Rhizosphere > Soil...
AGCTGGCTGGCGAGGCGGACATTCTGGCCACGGCGGCCGATGGCGAGGCTGAGCTGGTCGTCGGGCACCACCACCTCGATGCGCTCGTCATCCTCGTCGATCACGACGCGGGCGACGTTCGCCGGCTGCAGCGCGTTCACCACGAAGGTGGCGACGTCGGGCGACCAGGGGATGATGTCGATCTTCTCGCCCTGCATCTCCTGCACGACGGCCTGCACGCGGCTGCCCTTCATGCCGACGCAGGCGCCGACCGGATCGATCGACGAATCGCGGCTGATCACGCCGATCTTGGCGCGCGAGCCGGGATCGCGGGCGGCGGCCATGATGGTGATCACGCCGTCGTAGATTTCGGGCACTTCCTGCGCGAACAGCTTCTTCATGAAGTCGGGATGGGCGCGGCTGAGGAAGATCTGCGGGCCGCGCACCTCGCGCGCGACGCGCAGGATGAGCGAGCGGATGCGGTCGCCGACGCGCACCACTTCGCGCGGGATCTGCTGGTCGCGGCGGATGACGCCCTCGGCACGGCCCAGGTCGACGACGACATGGCCGAACTCGACGCGCTTCACCACGCCGGTGATGATCTCGCCGACGCGATCCTTGAACTCGCCATATTGACGCTCGCGCTCGGCGTCGCGGACCTTCTGGAAGATGATCTGCTTGCTGGCCTGCGCCTGGATGCGGCCGAACTCGATCGGAGGCAGCGGATCGACGATATAGTCGCCGATCGCCGCGTCCTTCTGGAGCTTCTGCGCGTCGGCCGGCGAGATCTGGGTGAAATAATTGTCGACCGCCTCGACCACCTCGACGACGCGCCACAGGCGCAGGTCGCCGGTGCGCGGATCGATCTTCGCGCGGATGTCGTTCTCGGCGCCGTAGCGGGTCTTGGCGGCGCGCTGGATGGCGTCCTCCATGGCCTCGATCACGATCTCGCGATCGATGAGCTTCTCCTTCGCCACCGAATCGGCGATGGCGAGCAGCTCGGCCTTGTTGGCGGACATGACGGTGGCCACGGTTCAGGCTTCCTTTTCGATGATGCGGTCCGCACCCTCTGTCGAGAGCGGTGCGGTGGCCTTGATGAGCGCGTCGGTCAAGAGCAGCTTGGCGGACGCGAGTGACGAGAATGGGAATAGGAAGGGCTCGCCGGACTTGGCGAGGGTGACCTCTATGGTGCCCTCGGCGATGCCGTTCAGGCGGCCGTCGAGCTGCTTGCGGCCGTTGATCTCCTCCGCCAGGCGGATGCGGGCGTCGAAGCCGGCCCAGTCGGCGAAATCCTGCAGGCGGGTCAGCGGCCGGTCGATGCCGGGCGACGAGACTTCCAGCCGATAGGCCTCCTCGATCGGATCCTCGGCGTCGAGCACGTCCGAGATGCGGCGGCTGAGCGCCTCGCAATCAGCGATGTCGAGCTGGCGGGTGTCGGGCCGCTCGGCCATCACCTGCAGCGTCGGGTCCGACTTGCCGCCGAACATCGCGACGCGCACGAGGTCCAGCCCGAGCGCTTTCGCTTCGGGTTCGATCAGGCGGGTAAGCGTGGCGATATCGGCCATACGACTCCAAGGAAAAAACATAAGCCGCCTTCCAGCCGGCCCCGGTGGGACCAGCCTCGGCAGAGTTTCCAATGTCGAGAAGGCAATCGCCCTATAATCCGGTTGACGCCGCTCGGCAAGCGTGGCGGAAGGGCGCGCGGGGGGAATGCTGGAGTCATCGATGCGCGCCCTCGCTTTCCTTGTCCTTGCCGTCGCGCTGGCGACGCCCGCCGCCGCCGAGCAGAATTTCGGCAATGCCAAGGCCAATCCGGCCAAGCCCTTCGTCGCCACCCCGGTCGCGACGTTCGACTATCCCTGGCGGATCGCATTCCTGCCCGACGGGCACATGCTGGTCACCGAGAAGCCCGGCAAGCTCTACCTGGTCAGCCAGACGGGCACCAAGCAGCAGGTCTCGGGCGTGCCGGCGGTCCGCTATGATTCGGATCAGGAGGGCCTGCTCGACGTCGTGCTGTCGCCGCGCTTCGCGCAGGATCACATGATCTACCTGACCTATTCGGAGCCGGGCGCCGATGGGTCCGGGCTGGCGCTGGCGCGGGCGAAGCTGGCGGGCACGACCCTCGCCGGGCTGCAGGTGCTCTGGCGGCAGATCCCGTTCGGCAAGGGCGGCCAGGATGGCGGCATCGTCACCTTCGATCCCACCGGCCAATATCTGTTCCTCGCCGTCGGCGAGCGGCAGCGCATGACGCCCGCGCAGGACCCGAACCAGGCGACCGGCAAGATCCTGCGCCTGACGCTGGACGGCAAGCCGGCGCCGGGCAACCCCCATGCGGGCAAGACCGGCGCGCAGACCGTCACCGTGATCGATCCGCCCAAGGATACCGAGGCCGCCAAGACCGCCAGGGGCCGCACGATGAAGCTGCCCGGGCCGAATCTCGTCCCGGCCGAGACCTGGACCAGCGGCCACCGCAACCCCTACGGCCTCGCCTTCGACGCCAAGGGCACGCTCTGGGAGGTCGAGATGGGCCCGCGCGGCGGCGACGAGCTCAACATCATCCGGCCGGGCAAGAATTACGGCTGGCCGGTTGTGTCCAACGGCATCAACTATGACGGCGTGCCGATCCCCAGGCACGACACCCATCCGGAATTCGAGAAGCCGGTCGTCTACTGGACGCCGGTGATCGCGCCCGCCGGCCTGGCCTTCTACTACAAGTCGCTCTTCCCGCAGTGGAAGGGCTCGGCCTTCATCGGCGGGCTGGCCAGCGAGGCGCTGATCCGCATCGCCTTCGACGGCGCCAACGGCGCGCGCGAGGCCGAGCGCTGGGACATGGGCCACCGCATCCGCGACGTCGAGGTCGCGCCCGACGGCGCGCTCTGGGTGATCGAGGACGAGGAAGGCGGCCGCCTGCTGCGGCTGACGCCGGGGAAGTGAGCGAAAGCCCCTCTCCTCGAGGGGGGAGGGGCTTTACGCGGCCATTTCGGCGCGGCGGTGCCGCGCTCCCGGGCCGAAGCCATGCTCTGGCTCCGTCCAGCCCGGCGGGATCTCAGAAGTGGTAGGAGATGCCGACCAGCCCTTGCTGGCGGTGGAAGCGGGTGTCGCCTCCACCGAGGTCGCTGTAGCGATACTCGACGCGCGCCGAGACCTTGGGCGTGAGGTAGCGCTCGACCCCGCCGCCGGCCATCCAGCCGTCATACGTCCGGCTGTAGCGGCCCGCGGCATTGCCGGTCGCGAGCGACACGCGGGCATCGACATTCTCATAGCCGCCCCGCACGTAGAGCAAAGTCCTCGGATCCACCTGATAGCCCGCGCGGGCCGACAGGCTGAAGGCGTGGCGCGGATCGATCGACGCGACTGCGCCGCCGCGCCGCTCGACGCGGCTGTCGTTCGCGCCGAGATCGAAGTCACCTTCAGCGCCGACGACGATCCGATCGGTCAGGTGGTGGTCGTAGCCGGCATAAGCGCCGCCCGTGAAGCTGTCGCGATTGTCGTCGATCGCCAGACGCCCGAAGCGGCTGTCGACCTTGCCATAGCTGTCATGGTTGTACCCGATCTGGGCGCCGACGAAGGGGCCCTCGAAATTCTGGGCGGCCACGGGTGCCGAGAGGGCGACGGTCGCGATCCCTGCGGCGATAAGCAACTTGTTCATTCTGCGTCTCCGTGTCGGCCCCCTTTGGTCGTGGCCGGCATGTGGGAGATCGGTACGGACCTGACTTACTTCAAACTAAGTTTCTCTTTGAGACTGATCGATTCAATTTGCCGTGTCGCGAGGCCCCCCGGTCAACGGCACCGGCTTCACCGTCGGCGATGGGGGCGAACGCATGACATCCGTCGGCGACCATTCCGACAATGCCCGAACAGGGCCTTGTGGCTCCCGGCGCCGGCGTCATTCCATCCGCAGCGCGGACCGAGCTCCCGCGGCGTCATCGGCGAAGCAGAAGCCCATCCCGCGCACGGCGTGCAGAGGGAGACGCATGCTCGTTTTCTCCGCCCGTCGGCGAAGGCGGCACACGATGACGTGAAGACGGCTATGATCGAATTCGTGGATGTCCTCGCCCAGTGCTTCGACGATCGCATCCCTCTCCACAGGCCGGCCGCGTTCCTTGAACAATAAGGCGAGAACGCACCGCTCGGATTCGGTCAGGGCCAGGCGATGGCCCAGGCCGTCGCTCAGCACCCATCCGCCTCCGACCAGCGCCCAATGCGGCGCCGGAGACGCAAAAACGGGGCGATGCGCGCGGGCTCGCCGATTGACCGCGAACACCGTCGCCCCGAGCTCGCGGATATCGACGGGCTTGACGAGATAGGCGTCCGCGCCGCTGCGAAGGCCGTCGAGCCGGTCGTGGATGGAGTTGCGCGCGGTCGCCATGACGATCCCGACCGATCCTGACCCCCGGAGGTGAGACGCAATCGACAGACCATTCTCCCCCTTCAAATCGACATCGAGGATGACGACGTCCGAAGGCCTCGCCGAGTGCGCCCTGTAAAGAGTCGGAGCGTCGGGAAATCCATGGGCGTCGAGGCCCAAGCGGGCCAAGCCGGAGACCGCTTTCTCCCGATAATCCCGGTCCGCATCGACCAGATACACAAGGGTGCCCATCACGACACCGCTCCGCATGGCTCTCTCCAGCTTCCAGCACCCGTCCCTCTGGGCAGGCCTGCTATAGCGACGAAATTCACCGAATCCTGATCGTGTGGCCAGGTAGAATCCCGATATCGATGCGCGCGCGGGCATGAAGGTCCGAAGCGGCGCAAGGGCCGGCCAACTCCAAAGCGGCACCGCCGGGTCCGTCCGGATGCAGGATCCGGCCGGCGGAACCCGTTGTCCTTTCGCGCCCCGGGGGATGGTGCGGCGCGGCTGCGGGAGGGATTGGGTGCAAACATATCCGCAATGACGCGGCGACTTCAAAAATCCGAACGTGATTCCAGCGGGGCGTCTCACCTTTGTGCTTCGCCAGCGTGAGTCGGCGCCACTCCATGCCAAATTATCATAATAATCTATCACTAAACCTCGGAGAAATTTTTCTGCTGTCCATCAATCTCTCTAGAACATAAGCGTGTTAGATGTGTGACGCATCTCTCTCTGTGTGGACAAGATCACCGATTCAAGATGCATCCAGGCGACAAAGATCGCTGAAGAAGCGGAAATCCAATATTTTGTGCCGAACCCGACTATCGCAACGCTAAAATTCGGTATGCGAAAGGCCATGGCGATCTGGAGCGAAACGGAGGAAAATCTTTCGGACGCCGGCGGTCCCCATTCCGCCGGCACAGGCCTCTCGGCGGGGGCGGGCGAAGCCGGCCCCCTTCATTCCGTGAAGGCGAAGCCCAATCCGCGGATGCCGTGTATCGGAACGAACATTCCGACTTTCTGGGCCCTGCGGCGCAGGCGGCTGACGATCGTGCTCAGACGGGCATCGTCGAAGGTGCCGGCATTTTCACCCAAGGTCTCGATGAGTGCACGGCGCTCGACGGTCTGGCCTCGCTCTCTCAGAAGATGCTCCAGGATACGCTGCTCCGAGACGGTCAGCCGGAGATGATGCCCCCGCCCGTCGCTCAATATCCAGCCGCCCTGCTCCAGCGCCCATTTGGACGTCGGCGTGGCAAAGCCCGGCGGCGGCATGTCCGGCTCTGGCCGCCAATCGCTCTTGTGAGGGGCGGGGACGTCGACGAACGCCGCCGACGGCGGCAGCGTCCTGCTCAGCCGCTGGCTGAGCGCCAGCACCGTGGCGGCCAGCTCCCGAATATCGACCGGCTTGACGAGATAGGCGTCTGCGCCCCTGTGCAGGCCCTCGACCCGGTCCTCGATGGAGCTCCGGCCCGTCGCCATGATGATCCCGACCGGTCCCGAGGACCGCAGATGCGCGGCGATCGCGAGGCCATCCTCGCCGCTCAGGCCAACATCGAGGATGACGATATCGGCCCGTCTGACGGCATAGGCCCGGTAAAGCGCAGGCGCATCCTGGAATCCCTGCACGTCAAGGCCCAATCTGATCAGGCCGCGGATGATCATGTCTCGAAAATCCCCGTCATCATCAACAAGATAGACGAGCGGGTTGAGCGTCGTTTCGCCTTGCCTGCTTTCACCCCGACTCACGGACGACCTCCTATGCTATGCGTCATCCGCGCCCGATTCCACCTAATCATGCTCTTGTCCATCCTGATCGGATGGCTTGTCTCGGCACCATCTTGGGCGCTGTCGCTGCAGTCCGGAGACGGTGTCAGAGCTCCCGTCCCGCTCGGCGGGCATATGGCCATCCTGCGCGATCCGTCGGGAAAGGCCACGATCGAAGACATCGCTTCCGGGCGCTCCGGTGCCCGGTTCGAGCCCATGCCGTCGATGCTCACCGAGGGGTATCGGAAGGGAGCGGTCTGGGTCCGCTTTTCCCTGTCGGCGGCGCAGGCGCCCCATGACTGGTTGCTGCAGATCGAGCGGCCGCTGATCGAGCAGGTCGCGCTCTACGGTCAGGATCGAGCGGGCCATTTCGAGCCCATCGCTCCCGGGTATCGCGTTCCGGGAGATGGCGCCGGCGCCTATCCAGCCCTTTTTCCGATCTCCGTCCCATCCGCCGAAACCAAATATTATGTTCGCTTTCAGTCGAGAACCTCGATCACGACAGCCCTGAACGTCTGGCAAAAGGACGGATACGAGGATTATCGCAGCGTAGACGACATCATCATAGGAATCGTGATCGGAGCCATCGGAGCCATGGCCCTGGCCAACTTGCTCTATGCCCTTTGGCTCCGGGATTCCCTGTACGTTCTTTACGTCGCCCTGCTCGTCGCGTCCGGGACGACGACGATTTTCCATTTGGGATACGCATCCGCGATTTTCGGCTTTCTCGCTCCCGAAAGCGTCCATCGGCTTTGGGGCGCCGTCGTCTGCGGCTACGATCTGCTGCTGATCCTGTTCCTGGCCCGGATATTCGAGTTCCATCGCCACGGGATCTGGGCATGGCGCCTCTTCCAGGGTTTCGCGCTCCTCATGGGAGTGGCCGGCATTTTCGCGATAGCGGGCCGCTATGGCGACGTGGCGCTTCTGGTGTCGCGGCTGATGCAGATATCCTTCATCTCCGTCACGCTGTTCGTGTCCTATCTGCTCATCATCCGGCGGCATTATCATTATGTCCTGCCCGCGCTCTCCTTCGCGGGCGTCATCGGCATCAATCTGGTGATGCAAATACAATATACGGGTGCCAACCCGTTCGGGGTCACCACCTCGCTCTCGCGGGAGCTGGCCATCGGGGCGCTGATCCACCTCGTATTGCTGAACGCCGCCGTCGCGAAGCGGACCCGCGTCGCCGAGCGCGATCTGGACCGGGAGAAGGATCGCGTGATCGCCGTGTCCCGGCTGGCCGAGCAGCAATTGTCGCGAAAGGTCGAGGAGAGGACCGCGGAGCTCGCCCGGAAGAACCTATCGCTGAAAGCGGAGGTGGATCGGCGCCACCTGCTCGAAATGAAGCTCCGGCAATCGCTGGATTCCGTCAACGATGCGCTGGCGCAGCAACGGAATTTCGTCGCCGTCGTGTCGCATGAATTCCGCGGGCCGTTGGGCGTCATCTCCGCCGCCGCGGAAAATCTGTCATACTCCATCGGGGAGGGGGCCGACGATACCCAGTTCCTCGCGGCCAAGATCCGCCAGACCGTCAGACGAATGACCATGCTGATCGAGAATGTCCTGGCCGACGACCGGCTCGGCACCGGCGGGGCATCGCCCGCCAGAAGCGCGGTCCTCGACCTGAACGCGATCCTGCGTTCGGTCGAAGCGGGATTGGACGACGAGGGGGGCAGGCGGGTGCGTTTCGCGCATGGCGCCGGGGCCATGGTCAAGGGCGATCGCACCCTGCTGGAGATCGTGGTGCAAAACCTCGTCCAGAATGCGCTGAAATACTCACCCGAGAGCAAGCCCGTGCACGTGCGGCTGTCGACCGGCCGGGGCGCGGCATGCATCGAGGTGGACGATCAGGGCGGCGGCGTGTCGGCCGGCGACCGCGACTTCATCTTCATGAAATATTATCGCGCATCGGGACAGCAGGCGACCGGCTCCGGCCTCGGGCTGTATATCGCGCGCGAGATCGCCCGGCAGCATCAGGGCGAGCTCGCGCTGGTCGCGAGCGGCGCCGGCGGATCCACCTTCCGGCTTTCGCTGCCCAGCGTCGACCGGGCCGTGTTCGATGGCCCTTCGTCCAGCCATGGGGCGCCTCGCGACGATGCGGCGGGCGGGAGCCCGCTCCCGGATTGAGCGCACGGCCGAGCTCCGCCCCGGCCAAACCCGATCGGCGTCGCGACGAACGCCCCGGCAGTCCCGGGCCGCAAGCCGGCAAGAATGTCGTCGCATCGTCCGCATGACCCATTGCGATCGCCTCACCATGCTCACGGTCGCGCTGGAGCGGCGGCATTTCGAATCGGGCTTGTCTCCAGCCGCCCGGCGAATGTCATCAAGTGACATCGAGAGACGTATCTCCATCGGACGTGGCGCGAATCGTGACATGAAACGTCTTCCAGAGAAATTGGAAAACCAGGACGATCGCCTTACAATAGATCCGTAAACCCTGATGATAATTTGATCTTTTTGTCTCCGAATATTTCCGATGATTTCATAACATCATGAAGAGACGGATAATATTTTTCATGATTTATAGAATAAATGGGGGGAATCGAGTGAGGATCATCGGCAAAGATGGTATTGCCGCTACTCTGCCTGGTGCGTCGATGCTTGATGCGTCCGCCGCCGAGGCCGGGATGACGGGGGGCGCGCTGGCGGGCCATGCGGTGCGGCCCGTCGCGGAGGAAGGGAATCCGCCCCGGACGACGTGAGCGTCAGCCCGGCCTCACGCCGATCCGCAACCGATCACAAATCGCGGCGGCCTACCGACGCCCGCGATCCTTCCGCGCGGCGGCCCCGCTGCCCACGCCGTCGCGCGGAAGGCCCCGCGATCCTTGTTGGGAATCCCGATATGACCACTTCCATACCATGGTTTGCCGTGGCCGCGGCGTGCGCCCTCGCCGCGGCGATTCCCGCGCAGGCTGGCGTCGTCATCAACAGCACACGGATCATCTACCCGCAGCGCGAAGGCGAGGTCGCCGTCCAGCTGACGAACAAAGGCGATACGCCCTCGCGGATCAAGGTGTGGATCGACAATGGCGATGGGAAGGCCGATCCGGCGGCGGGCGCGGTGCCCTTCACGCTCACGCCGCAAACATTCCGGATCGATCCCGGCAAGAGCCAGGCGCTTCGCCTCGCCTACACGCGGGCGCCGCTGCCGGCCGACAGGGAATCGGTCTTCTGGTTCAACGCGCTGGAAGAGCCGCAGCAGGCCGAGCCTGCCCCCGGCACCAATTATCTGAAGCTCTCGTACCAGACGCGGATCAAGCTGTTCTTCCGGCCGGACGGCCTCGCCGGCAAGCCCGGGGACGCCCCGGCCAGGCTCCAGTGGACGCTGCTGCCGAACGCCACCGGCAAGGTCCTGCACGTCTCCAATCCCACCGCTTTCCATGTCAGCTTCCTGTTCGCGGGCGTCGCGGCGGATGGCGTGGCCTACGAGAATGGCGACGGCGGCATGATCGATCCGGGGGCGAGCCTCGACATCCCCGTGACGCGCATGGACAAGCCGACGCCGCTGCCCGGCTTGGAGGCGATATCGCAGCCGGTCCGCTTCATCTGGATCGACGATTATGGCGCCACCGTCCCCGCCCAAGCGTCGCTGGGTGGCGGATCGTGACACGCTTGTCCGCTCCGTCCTCGCCATCCCCGGGCCTCGCTGCTGTCAGCGCCGACCAACCGGAGTGCCCTATGATGATGAACCGGCTCTCGCGCCTGTTCCCGTTCCTCGCGGTGGCGATCGCCTGTGGGGCTGTGGCGGCGCCGACTGCCGCCCATGCGGAAAGCTATCCTTTTTGCACCTTCTCGGGCAGCGCTTTTTCAGCGATCAACTTCGGGCAGGTCTACGTGCCCCGCGACACGCCTGTTGGAGCGCCTATCGGCCAGCCGATCACGGTCACTGTGACCTACACGTGCCAACCGCGCACGTCGGGAAGCGCTTCCACCAATACGTACGGCTATCTAATCGAGATCACAGCGACCAATGGACAGCCGGATCAGAACAATCCAAGCTATTTGGCAACAATTATCCCGAAAACACCCAATACCGGTATCGGGCTAAAAATAACCACCGGTCCAAGAGAAGATGGATCGGGGACCATGGGATCGGGCGCTAATATCTCCCCTTTTTTGGGAGAGCCTACCATCAAAACAACAGATATAGCACGCACTCCTTATGATACCAATGTTCATATTGGCTCATTCTCACTGACTTATCAGTTGGTGAAAACCGGATCTTCCGTTGCCGCCGGTGCCTTGACCGCACCATCTGAAATGAGCTTCTATGTTTCCAAATCGGGCAATCCGGACGACACGGACCTCGGCAATCGCGTCCCGACAGGCGCCATCAGCGCGCAAATCGCGGTGCCCACCTGCACCACCAACAATGTCAGCGTGACCCTGCCGACCGTGTCGTCGGCCGCCCTCTCCTCGCCGAACACGCTGGCCGGGACGACGCCTTTCCAGATCCAGCTGAACTGCCCGACAGGATCGCCAAACGCCACGGTCAAGGTGTTCATGACGCTCACCGACAGTTCGACGGGGGCGGCGAATGACGGCACATCCAACAATCTGGGGGTGGCGTCGGGCACCGGAAACGCCACCGGGGTGAAGATTCGCATCCGGAAATCGGACGGAACCGATGTTTATTATGGCCCCAGCAGCCCCCAGATTCCGACGACCGTGCCATCCAAATACCAGTTCCAGGTTGGCGCCATGACCGCCGATGCCGGCGGCAACGTCATCACCATTCCCCTCACGGCCTCCTACGTCCGCCCGGATTCGACGCCCGTCACCGGCGGCAAGGTCAAGGCCGTCGCGACCTTCACGATGAGCTATCAGTGACGGCGCGCCTGACGGGGCGCGGGGCGATGCTCGCGTCGAATCCCTGCGATCCCGCCAGCTTGCCCTGCACGATGGCTTATCCGTGACGGCTTCGGTCCCGATGACGTCCGAGGTCGATTTCCGTCTTGTCCAGAACGCCTTGGACAATGCCGGCTCGACGCACCATCGCGACCTGCCGGGCCGGGCTGCGCGCTTCCCCGCCATTCACGGGCTCGATTTCGGTCGGGTGGACGATTCCACCTTCCTCTACAGGATCGACTGCGAAACCGCCCGGCCGCACCGCATCGCCATCGACCGCAAGGACATGATCTGCGTCCACATCATCACGGACGGCTCCTATCGGCTGAAGGCGGGCGGCGAACAGGAAATCGTGAGGCCCGCGACCATCCAGATCAGCAACCTCCCGCATAGCGTGTCGGATGTGAGACCGGGATCGAAAGTGCGGGGCCTGGTCCTTGCCGTCGATCGCAGGCGCTTCATGGATCGCTACGCGCCAAGCCTTGGCGATATTCCGGACGAATATCGTCCGATCTTCACATCGCCGCTCGGAACGGCGAACGTCATGAGCTTTCCCCTGTCGTCCCAGAGCGTCTTCGATGTCGATCGCATCCTCCACTGCCCCTATGAGGAGCCGCTGCGCAGCCTCAGCATCAGTTCCATCGCCACGGACATGCTCTGCCGCATCGTGTCTTCGGTGAACGAGTTCGGCCGGACGAGCGCAGTCACGCTCTCCAGCGCGAGGAGGACGCAGAAGGCGATCGAAGCAGCGGCCAGAATCTACCGGACCGAACTTCGGAACCCGCCGACGCTCGTTGAAATGTCCACCAGGGTGGGCTTGAATCGAAATGCGCTGACGGCCGGATTCCGGGACGCCTTCGGCCAGACCCCGCACGATTACCATCGCGAGGTCCGCATGGCCGAGGCCAAGCACCTGCTGGCCACGTCGGACCTGTCGATCAGCGAAATCGGGCGGCGGGTCGGCTATGGCAGCTATGCGAGCTTCGCGCGGGCCTATCAGGATTTTTTCGGGCGGCCGCCATCGGCGAGATAGTTTTGGCGGGCCCGCGCCCGGCGCGTCGCCGCGCTGCTGACGATGATCTTTTCCTACTCCAGGCCGCGCCTTAAACTCGCCGGTAGGAAAAGTACCAGACCTCAGCTGATAGAGCATCGTAACATATTGAAAACGCTAAATCAATTCGTCGGTTGGCGACCGCCAGTTTCTCAAATGTAATCACCGAGTAATCACCGTTCCGCTTGCAATCTCGCGTTCCCTCGCAGGTTAAACGGTGCGCATGGCTCATGCCAGCAAAAGGCGTGCAGTCATTGGACCGAACCGTGATTGACTAGTCTGAAAGGGGAAAGCCTTCCCCTACCGCCGCGCCAAGGTCGCGTCGGACCCCTTCTGCGGGAGGCTCCGCCCCCGCAACGCCCCCAACTGCACGCGGATTTGAGTGGTGCGCACACTGGCGGCGGCAGGCGCCGCCAGAGGTCGCGCTTCCTGTCTGGACCGCGCATGCGCTCTTGGCTCGGGCCGGAGGGCACGGCGGCGGCTGGCCCCCAGGCCCGCGCGCACGCCGCCGCGCCGGCCGGCTTCGCCAAGGGCTCGACCCTGTTTTCAGGGGTCCGCCGACTCGCGCCCAATGGGCGCGGCGTCGACCGTCCCAGAGGAAGAGGAAGGCCGGAAGAACCGTGACGGGTTGAGGCTGAGAGAGAGGCTCTCGGCGCCCGTCGCGGAGATGATCCATGGTTACCCTTCTATCCCCAACCCCCGCGTCACGTCCGGCCTCTGCCGGCTACAAGGTCGATATCTCCCGCGGCGAGCGCATTGGCCGCGTCTCGTCCGAATGGTTCTCGCGCCCCGACGACGAGCGCTTCCTCTCGCTGACCGAACTTCATGCTGCGGTGCAAGCCCGCGCAGAGCGCGCGACTACCCGGACCGTCGAAACCCGCGAGGTCCGGGTCGAGGCCAGCCGGGACAATGCCGAACGACTGGCGCTCATCGTACCCGGCCGCGATCAGCCCGTCACGCCGACCCACTGGTCGTTCGGCCAGCTTGCCAGCCTGGTCGGTGCGCCGGCCGGCTATCTCCGCCAACTCCCGGCACCACTTGCCGGGATCAACCTGCAGCATGGGTTGATCGAGCATCGCGCCGAACTGATGAAGACCCTGGAAACCGAGGATGGCCGGGTTGAACTGCGCGCCGTCACCGGCCCAGACTATGGCCGGATCTGGGATCACGAACTGGTCGCCGCGGTGATGAAGATCGCCGGCAACGGCACCGGCGACACGCGCTGGAAGGTGCCGGGCCTGCTCGACTGGTCGACCATGACCTATAATCCGCTGGTCGACATCACCAGGGACACCACGACGCTCTACGCGAGCGATCGCGACGTCTTCCTGTTCCTCGTCGACGATCTTCATCCGATCGAGGCCGGGCGCCTCCCAAACGGCGACGCCGATCTCTTTTTTCGCGGCTTCTACTGCTGGAACAGCGAGGTCGGCTCGAAGACGCTCGGCATGGCGTCTTTTTATCTCCGGGCGGTGTGCATGAACCGGAATATCTGGGGCGCGGAAGGCTTCGAGGAGATTAGCATTCGCCACAGCAAGTTCGCCGCCAACCGCTTCGCGCACGAGGCGACGCCCGCGCTGGAGAATTTCGCATCGTCGTCGCCGGCTCCGTTCATGGCGGGGATCAAGGCAGCGCGCGAACGCATCGTCGCGCGCAAGGACGAGGACCGTGAAACCTTTCTGCGGAAACGCGGCTTCTCGCGCGGCGAAACCGAGAAGATCATCGCGACGGTGTTGCAGGAAGAAGGCCATCCGCCGGCCTCGATCTTCGATTTCGTCCAGGGCATCACCGCGCTCGCGCGCGAGAAGCCCCATCAGGACGCCCGCCTCGAGCTCGAAGGCAAGGCGAGCAAGCTCCTGGCAGCTGCCGCCTGATGCGCGGGGCTCCTCTCTCAATATCGAAAGGAGCGATCCGATGATCGTCCTCCCTCCCGTCATTCGCCACGCATTGCGGGCGAATGACATCAATCGACGCGCAGCTGTCCGGCTCGACAAACCCGAGCCGGATCCCGCCCCAGTGGTGAAGTTCTTCAACCCGCTCGGGCCGCAAGTCTGGTTGGCTTCCGAGCTCGCTGCGGATGGTGACGTGCTTCATGGCCTTGCCGATCTGGGCTTTGGTTGTCCCGAGATCGGCCCCTGGAGCCTCCGCGAGCTATCGGAAGTCCGACTGCCGTTCGGGCTCCGGATCGAGATCGACATCGCCTTCGACACCGGCGTGCCGCTTTCTGTCTGGGCATCCTGCGCCCGACGCTGTGGGTCGATCCTGGCGACCGAAATGCTGTTCGGCCGAACGGATCGACCGGAGTCAGGCCCGAGCTGATCCGCTCTCACTATCGATCACCGCTGGCGCGGCTCTTAACCTTTAGAGGGAAAGGGCTGCGCCGGCTCCATGACGGGTTGAGGGTCGAGAGAGAGTCTCCCGGCCGCCCGTCATGGAGAAGACCCATGACCAAGCATGTGAAGATCGCCCTCAGTGGTTCGCGGGACATCCCGTTCAATCAGCTGGTGCTGAGCCAGGCAAACGTCCGGCGGGTAAAGGCTGGCGTCTCGATCGACGCGCTCGCCGTCGACATTGCCCGCCGCGGCCTGTTGCAGAGCCTGACTGTCCGCGTCCAGCGCGACGCTGATGGCAACGATACCGGCCTGTTTGAAGTGCCGGCCGGCGGCCGCCGCTTCCGCGCCTTGCAGCAGCTGGTGAAACAGCGCCGCTTGGCCAAGACCGAGCCGGTGCCCTGCATCGTCCGCGAGGACGAGCAGATCTCGGCCGAGGAGGACTCGCTCGCCGAGAACGTCCACCGCGAGGCACTGCACCCACTCGATCAGTTCCGGGCAATGCAGCAGCTCGTCACTCAGGGTACCGACGTCGAGACTGTCGCCGCCACCTTCATGACGACCCCCGCCGTCGTGAAGCAGCGGCTGCGCCTCGCCTCCGTCTCGCCCAAGCTGCACGAGGTCTATGCCGACGATGGCATGACACTTGAACAGCTGATGGCCTTTTCCGTCTCCGAAGACCATGAGCGCCAGGAGCAGGTCTGGGACCTGCTTCAGTCCAGCTACAACAAGCAGCCCTATATGATCCGCGCCAAGCTCACCGAGGATTCGGTGCGCGCGACGGACAAGCGGGTTCGCTTTGTGGGAATGGACGCGTTTGTCGCCGCCGGCGGCTATGTCCTCCGCGACCTGTTCGAGGACGACCAGGGCGGTTTCCTTCAGGACGTCGCGTTGCTCGATCGTCTGGTCGACGAGAAGCTCAAGGCCGAGGGCGCCCGGATCGGGGAAGAAGGCTGGAAGTGGATCGCGGTCGCGGTCGATTTCCCCTACGACTATGATGACGACATGCGCGTCATCGACGGCGACCAGCCCGAGATGACCGACGAGGACGAGGTCAAGCTCGCGTCGCTTCGCGAGGAAGCCGAGGCACTTGAGGAAGAATGGTCGGGCGCGGGCGAAGTCCCGGACGACGTCGATGCGCGGGTGACGGCGATCGACGAGGAGATCAGTGCGATCGTCTCGCGGCCGCTGGTTTATCAGCCGACGGAGATGGCGCGTGCCGGCGTGTTCGTCAGCATTGACGTCGATGGCTCGCTCCACATCGAGCGCGGCTTCGTCCGGCCAGAGGATGAGCCCGCCGAAGAGCCAGTGAACGATGATGGCGCAGTCCGGCCCATGGACGATGGCGATGACGGTTCCGACATCGGCGATGTTGGTGCGGGTCCGATCATCAGTGTCGGCGGCGTGCCGGGTAGGGCAGCCGAGCCCGAGGATGAGGACGACCAGGACGACCTGCTCCGCCCGCTTCCAGATCGGCTGGTGACCGAACTCACCACCCACCGGACGCTCGCATTGCGCGATGCCGTGGCGACAAGCCCGCAGATCGCATTTGTGGCGGTGCTCCACGCGCTCGTGCTCGACAGCTTCTACACCTATGCCTCGGAGAACAGCTGCATGCAGGTGTCGGTCCGAGGTGCCGGACTTGGCGTTCACGCGCCGGGTCTGAACGACAGCATGTCGGCGAAGTCGATCGACCAGCGACATGAGGGATGGTCGAAGCGTCTGCCCGATGCGCCCGCCGACCTTTGGGAGACGTTGATCGCCTTCGATAGTGATGAACAGGCGGCGCTGTTCGCGCACTGCGCTGCGTTCGGCATCAACGCGGTGTGGGAACCCGCCAACCGCTACAATGAGGGCCGAGTATCCGCACGCTCGGTCGCGGGCCGGATCGCGCATTCGCACATCCTCGCACGGGCGGCGAACCTCGACATGGTCGCCGCCGGTTGGACTGCCACAATCGGCAATTATCTTGGCCGGGTGACCAAGCCGCGCATCTTGTCGGCGGTCGAGGAAGCCAGGGGCGAAGCGGCGGCGGGACGTCTTGCCGGTCTCAAGAAGCCCGAGATGGCAGAAGCGGCCGAAGGACTGCTCGCCGGCAGCGGCTGGCTCGCCGAACCTCTGCGCACGCCGGCGCCCGAACCGGCGGCGGCAAACGACGGCGAACAGGCTGTCGACGCCGACGGGCAAGATGTTCAGCATGGTCTGGACGCCGACGAGACGTTCGCGGTCGCTGCCGAATAGTCGTCCTTCTTCGGGGCCTGTCCGCAGCGGCAGGCCCCATTTTTATTGCGGAGGTGCTTCATGGCTGGTCCCGCATCAGAACTGTCGCGTGCCCTGGCACGCAACGCCGAGGCGGTCTGTCGCCACTATCTTGGCGCTGGCCACCGCGAAGGGCGTTACTGGATTGCCGGCGATGCCCTGGGATCACCGGGGCGCAGTCTCTATGTGCGCCTGAAAGGCGACGACCATGGCAAGGGTGCGGCCGGCAAATGGACCGACGCAGCAACTGGTGAACATGGCGATCTGCTCGACCTGATTGGCCTAAATTGCGGGCACCGCGCGCTCGCCGAGACCATAGAGGAAGCACGCACCTTCCTATCTTTGCCACGAGCGCTGCCGGACTTCGGCCCGGACGAACCTCGACCCCCAGCAGGATCGCGCAAGGCCGCACGTCGATTGTTTGCGGCTTCAAAACCGGTCGCCCACACCCTCGCCGAAACCTTCCTTCGCCATCGCGCGATCGCCGGCATGCGATCGGAACGCTGGCTACGATTCCATCCTCGCTGCTGGTATCGCGCCAACGAGGATGACGCGCCGGACACTGCGAATGCCTTTCCGGCACTGATCGCAGCGGTGACCGATCTCGACGGCACCATCACCGGAGTCCATCGCACCTGGCTCAATGCCGAGGGCAACGACAAGGCACCGGTCGCAACGCCTCGACGGGCGATGGGCGACCTGCTCCAACATGGCGTCAGGTTCGGGACATCAGGACCGGTCATGGTTGCCGGCGAAGGTATCGAAACGATGCTGTCGCTGCGCATGGCAGTACCTCCATTGGCGATGATTGCAGGTCTTTCCGCCCCTCATCTCGCGGCGACTGCCTTCCCGCCGGAGTTGCAGCGCCTCTATGTCGCACGCGACGACGATCCCGCCGGCGCCCATGCGGTGGCGACATTGACGGAACGCACTCATGCGGCCGGCATCGCGATGATTGTGCTTGAGCCCGAGCTTGATGACTTCAATGCCGACCTTCGCCGGATAGGGCTCGACCGGCTTCGCGCACATCTTGCTCGGCAGTTCGTCCCCGAAGATCGTTCACGCTTTCTTCTGTCCACAGGTTGAGTCCGGCAAGTGCGAGGGGCGGCAGCGGCGTCATCGGGACGTTCGGGGTGGTCAGATGCGGACTCATGTCGATGAAGAGCCGCACCTATCGGCCTTCTTGAGAGGGCGACTGGAACGGCAGGCGGGCCTACCGCGCAACGGCTGCGCCGCGACTATTTTCCGCCGCGCCAACCCTCTGGGCCCGCGCTTTGCATCGCGAATCAAAATAGCCGCGCTTCGCCGTCCTTCGCTTCGCTTCGGCCCCGATCGCTTCGCTTGGGGTGCGCGCCCGGTCCGCCCACCGTCCTGTCGTCGCCACGAAGGCCGCGAGAGGCGCGGTCGAAACGACGAGGCGACCATCATGACAACCGACCCCGAGCGTCCCGACGAACCCGAGCACGAGGAATCCTCGCTTTCCCACCTCCTCCAGGAACTTGAACTCTACGGGCGCAGACCCTTCGAGGACGAGGCCGACCCGAGACCCTTGCCCGAAGGCCGACTGGTCGAGGCCGCAGCTGCCGACACCTTCGACGCGATGGCCGCCTGTCTGGCTGACACACGGCTCGAACCCGATCTCGAAGATTTGCTCTGGGGCTTCACCAATGTGTTCCACCGAGCAAGCGAGCGGATCGAACGCGAACTCGATCGCAACGAACTGGCGCAGAAGCGCCTCCAGCGCGAGCAGGATGGCAGTGAGGTCGGATCGGTCGAACTCGAAACGGCAATCGCAGAAGGCCGCACGATGATCGAGCGTCGCGACGCGATGGAAGCCTTCCGCGAAGCGTTCGCCGACCAGTTCCGCACCCATCTTCGCAAAGCCTGGATGCCGCGATCGGGGTCGATGGTGAACCGCAAGGCGCTTACCGCCAGCATTGTCGACAGCCGGGATTTCATCAACGCTCGCCGCTGGGCCGAAAGCCAAGTGCTGATCCCGCCGGGAGAACGGGTCTATGTCTCCGGAGGCGCCAGCTATAACGATCACCGGACCATTTGGTCAGTGCTGGACAGCGTGTTCGCCAAGCACCCGACAATGATTCTGATGCACGGCGGATCGAAGACGGGTGCCGAAAAGATCGCATCGCTCTGGGCCGACCAGCGCAATGTCCCGCAAATCCCGTTCGCACCGGACTTCGCAAAGCACAGCAAATCATCGGCGCCCTTCAAACGCAACGACGTCGTGCTCGCTACCGTCCCCGTCGGGATCATCTTGTTTCCCGGCGGCGGCATTCAGGAGAATCTGTTCGACAAGGCCCGCAAGATGGGCATTCCGGTCTGGCGGTTCGAGTGATGGCCGCCATTGCGCATGGCGCCCTTAGTCGAGACGCGCTTTCATCGTCGGAATCGGCGGACACCGACCAGCGCGGCAGACATCTTGCCGATAGAACCGTCCGGACGTGTCTCGGTGATCGAAAATCGCCAAGCCCATATCCTCATGGTTTCAACCAAGACGTACCCCTTTGGCTATCCGCGGAACCTCTCCCCGCTCTTGGAGGCGCTAGTCCTTTCCGCCCTCCGGCCTTCCACGATCAACCCGTAAAGGGTCCGCTATGCTTTGCATGCGGCCGCTAATCGGCTGCGCCTTCCTGACGCGGTGATCGCGGCCGGACGCCGGATGCGTCGGCGCCTGTCGAGCGGAGAGAGGCCCCGCTCCGGAAACGACAGGAGCCGGTCATGTCACTCGAAACCGCACAACGCTACGCCTGGAACCTGGCATGCACCCTCAAGGTCATCATCATCCTGATCGAGACCGACGACGGCTACAACGCGATGCCGAGTGATGATTACGACGGTGACGCCGATCATGTCGTTCGCGAATACGATGTTTTCTCAAGCTGATCGTTGCGTGCGGGCGCCGAACCGAACCCGGCGACGGTTTCGTCGTCGGGCATTTTCTGCTATATCTTGCACGCGCAGTGGTGGCTGGTGGATGCGCGTCGAACCCTTTGAAGAAAGGACGTGACGCCATGCCTATCTTGTTTCCACTAATGCTGATCGGTGTCGGTTTTCTGATTTACGCGCTGTTCGCCAGCGCGACGCTGGCGCTGCCGATCGGCGCCGGCCTGGCGGCCGGCTTTGGCAGCGCCGCGCTCGGCGTCGCTCCGCTGCCGTCGGTAATCATCGGCATCGCCGCCTTCATGAGCGTGATCGCGATCGGTCGCTTCGCGGCGCTATCGCTGTCGAACCGCCCGGCACGCGGCATGTTGATCGCGGGTTTTGCCATTCCGGCTGCGATTGCGGGCTTCTCGGTCGCGAGCGCCTTTGCATCGCTCGCAGGCTTTGCCAGCGTCGCCATTGCGCTCGTTGCAGGTGGCTTGAGCGGCGCTATCGCCGCGCAAAGGCTCACCGGCCCGGTCGCCTGATCACAGCAATATCGTCGTCATTTCTCCTCACATCGCCCCGCCCGGTCGTTCCGGGCGGGGCTTTCTGTAGGCCCACGATGCCATTGCCCGGGAGGGCGGATGGGCTCAGCCGGGTCGCTGTCCGTCTCTGAAAGCGAGGAGCTCGATGGTTCCGGCATGCAGATGGCGAGCCAGCGGTCCACTATGCTGCGGTCATCGGCGGACAAGGATCCAGGAGCGCGACTCCGCACGGCGTGAGTCTTTCTGGCCACGGGGTTTCCGGTGGCGGAGCGGGGTCGAGACCGAACGGACACCCGCCTGTATGCGGGCGGATCTATCCGGCAACACGCTCTCGGCGTCGGGCTTCCGGACGGGCGGTGACGCTGGGGCCACGTCTCCTTCCGGCAGATCCGGACCCGTGCCCAAACGGCCTCTCGAAATGGCTTGATGACCGGAACCGGCTTCGCCTCTGCCGCTCGGGGCCGCAACGGCTTTGGGTCACTTTTTTCCCCTGCCGGCTTCGCCGTCATTCCTCGCGGGGACAAAAAAGCGCCCCGCCGCCGTCCTCCAGCTGCGCTTGCGGGTCTTCGACTGCAGCCGCGGCATCCCCGGTCACCTTCAACGCCATCGAGGCCGTGATGGGCACGGGCTCGTGGATCAAATGGAGACTTAACATGGCTACCATCGGCACCTTCAAGAAGACCGCCAACAACGAGTTCGTCGGCGACATCGTCACCCTCGGCGTCCAGGCCAAGGGCGTCCGCGTCGTTCCCGACAGCAACCGCGCCAACGACAATGCGCCCTCGCACAGGGTCTTCGTCGGCCGGGCTGAAATCGGCGCTGCCTGGACCAAGGAATCCAACGAAGGGCGCGCATATCTCGGCCTCAAGCTCGACGATCCGAGCTTTACCGCTCCGATCTACGCCAACTTGTTCGACGACGAGGACGGCGAGACCTACAACCTGATCTGGTCGCGCCCGACTCGCCGCAACGGCGACTGAGCCGAACCGATCAAGCCCCGCCCGGAACGACCGGGCGGGGCTTTCGTTTGATCCATTTTGGTCGTAATATTAACCACTTGGGATAACCCATGCTTATCCGACGATAAGCACAGGCGGCCTTGTGTCGCGAATCATTCGCAACATACTTCGACGGTGCAGGGGGCGTCGAGGAGTATGGCGATGCCGGGATATCAGAGAATGCGTTTGCCCGAGACCTATCGGGCGCTGCTGAGATTGAATGCTCGCGGATTTGCTTGGGAATGGGTTCGCCGCAACCCAGACTTTCGCGCAATCTGGGAATCAGCCGGGGAGGCCGCCCGCCGTAGCTCTGCGGCCGCCCAAGCCGTCATCCGCCGTTCGGCGCGGACCATGGTCGATCTCCCGCAACACCCCCTGGCGCGGAGGTGGTCCCTTTGGGGCCTCACCTTTCGCAGTCGATCCCCACACACCGGCGACCGACGCGCCGCCGGTCGCCTGGCTGCCGTCGATCGACGTGACGGCGCTGACGGTCATGCGACCGGTCCCTTGGGCGCGAACAATAGGCGATCTGCATTTCCGGCCGGCGGCCTGGGGTGATCGCGTCGTTCGCATAGCCGCGCCCGGCGGGGTATCGGTACTGATCCGTAGGCATGGCGCCCCGGAATTGCCGCTCTGGATTCCCGCGAAGCTCGAGCCGGTGCCAGGCAAGCCGTTTGGGCTCTACCTCCATCCTGACCGGCACCACAGCGACCGGATCCGCGCGGCCGAGACCTTCCGGCGCGCGGTCGGACTTGGCGCGCCGTTGCACGCGCCGCCGGACCCCTATGCACACCGGCAGGTAGCGATGCTTTGCATTCACGATCTCCAGCGCGATGGCGCGTCGCTGCGCGACATTGCCGGCCACCTGCTCGACCCGCTGCCTGACGACTGGCGGCTGAGTTCAGAGCGCTCGGATCTGCGTCGCCTCGCAGACTCGGCGGCTGAGATGGTGGCGGGCGGGTATAGGCGACTTCTGGGAGCACGCCCCAAAGCATAAGCGATGCCGTCAAATCCATGTGGTCGGATTGCATACCCCCGATTTCCGGCCACCCGTGGACGCAGTTCGACGCCGATGATCGCCGGGCTCACGAGGTGGTGCACGCACTGCATCGTGAGGACCGTAATCGACGGAGTCCATCATGCCCGACATCATCAAGGATACACGCTATCTGCGCACCAAGGAGGCCGCGCATTACGTCGGCCTCTCCGCGCGAACGCTCGAGAAGCACCGTACCTATGGGACGGGTCCCGCGTACCGGAAAATTGGCGGCCGCGTCGTCTATACCATCGAAGAGTTGCGCGCCTGGTGCGATCGCGGCGCCTGCGCATCGACCTCCGATCCTAATAACGGATCCGTGCTGCCGGCCGTGCGCCGTCCCGGCGACACCGCGGAGCACAAGTGATGGCTGGCGATCTTGACCAACACGCCGCCGGCGCTGCTGCAGCGACCGCCGGCTTCCGCCGCCATCCGCTTCGCGTCGGCGTGCTCGCCGGGATGGGCGCTGCGTTCGCAGCTCTTCTCCTTCCGGCCCTGCACCGTCCGCAGCTCCGCCTCGTCTGGAATGCTTCGGCGAGCGTGCCGCTCGGACTCTACGGCATCGAACCAAACGCTGTCCCGCGCGTGGGAGATCTGGTCGCGGTGCGACCGTCGCCTGCTCTGACCCGCTTTATGGCGGAGCGCCGCTATGTCGAGGCGAACGCGCTACTGGTGAAGCCGGTCGCGGCTCTCGCCGGTACGACCTTCTGCCGCACCAATACGCGTGTCACGCTTGACGGGCGCGCCGTTGCGACCGTGCTGCCGAGCGACCGCTTCGGCCGTTCGCTGCCGCGCTGGTCGGGATGTCGGCGCGTGGCGCGCAACCAACTCGTGCTAATCGCGCCGGCGCTGCGTGCGTCGTTCGACAGCCGCTATTTCGGTCCGGTCGATCGCGCGCAAGTGATCGGTCGCGCGATCCCGCTGTGGACCTGGTCATGACGGCGCGGTGGACCAGAATATTCGGCGTCGTTGCTCTCGCCGTCTCGGCTTCGCCTTCGCCTGGCGCTTCGCCCGAACCGGTGATGTCCAACCGATGCGGCGCGTATGTCCCGGAAGCGGCACGGCGCTCGGGTCTTTCCCAAGACGTGGTAATGCGCGTCATGCGCGCGGAATCGGGCGGCATGTCGCGGATCGTCTCGGTCAAGGGAGCGATCGGCTGCATGCAGATCATGCCCGCAACATGGGCCTATTTGACCGCGCGCTACACTCTTGGCACCGACCCGTACGATGCGCGTATGAACATGATCGGCGGCGCGATGTACCTCGCCGAACTCGCCGCGCGCTACGGTTGGCCCGGTGCCCTGGCCGCCTACAATGCCGGTCCGGGCCGTTACCAGCGCTATGTGCAGGGTGGTGTGCCTCTGCCGCAGGAAACGGTCGCCTACGCCGCGCGCCTCGGTCGAAATGCCGAGGGTCCGACAGCGAATGCATCCGTGCCGCGCTGGCAGGAGGCGCGCCTGTTCATGACACGTCCGACGTTCGATGCCGCGCCAGTGCCGCCAACAACGCCAATTACGCCCGCCGGGAATGCGGAGGTACGGCCCCACAACTCGCTCTTCCCCTTTTCTCGTGCTCCTGACGGCGGCAACGCAACCGGCGTTCGCCCATGACATGGTGCATATGACCGGTAATGGGTGTGATCGCGCCGACTTTGAATTATGCTTCCTGGCGTCTCAGCTCCAGCCTGTTTGATGGAGGCCCGATCATGTTGAACATCGAGAAAGCCATCGAAGCGGCCGCCCGTGCGCTTTGTCGCTCCGACGGCAATCCGGAGAACACAAAGTTCGAAGGCAAGCCCATGTGGCAGAGCTATTTGCCCGCGGCGAAAGCGGCGGTCGAAGCTGCGTTGCCGCATCTGCGCGACAACTGATTTCCCCGTGCACGGTCGCTTCGCGGTCGGCGACGGCTCAATCCGAATTGCCGCCGTTCGGGAGGTTTAAAGCAGCCACTATGTTTCGCCCTTTGGCCTGGCATCATTGTTCGGAGTGCTCGGGCTTTTGCCTTGCGCACGGACGGCGTCGGCTTCTTCCGCTTCGGTCGCAAAAGCTCGAGCGCCGCGACGCCGGAAGAGCAGCTTGACCTGGGCCGCATCCTCGCCCTGCATCTGCAGCGCCAGCGCGAGAAACGCTCCATACAGCATGGCGCGATCGTCGTCGGCGATGCCGACCAGCCCGGCTTTTTGCACCAGACCGCCCAGCTCGATCAGATGCCGCGTACGCTCGCGCCTTGCCACTACCCAAGCCCTCGCATCCGACCGGGATCGTACCGCATCAAGCCGATTGCGAGCCTGCGTCAGTCGCCTTGCCGCCTTCACCAGTGCCAGCAGTGCGCCGCGAGGATCGTCGGCTTGTGTCGCGAAAGAACTGGGCGCCCTGGCGACTCCATGCCGACGTGGTGGCCTTGTCCTTTTCCGCAACCGCCGCGAGGAGAGCGCCGGCAAGCAGATCGGGCTCGAGTGCATCAGCACCCGTCGCCTCGATCAGCTCGCCGAATTGCTGGACCTTGCGCTGCTTGAGCAATTTGGCGCGATCGTTCAGCGCCTTCAGTTCGGCATCAAAATCCCTGACCTTACGCATCGTGCATCTCCGTTCAGCGTGTCGATCCAGGTGAATTGGCCCCTGTGATCCCCCGTTCAACGGCTGGAATCTCTCAGGAGCGCTCTAGCGTATGAGAGCGCGCTTATACGTCGTACCGACGTCGCGGGATCAGGCGTAGATGGGTTGCCGTCATGGCGATCTTTCACTTCTCGGCCAAAGTCATCGGGCGCGGCACCGGCAGGAGCGCGGTGGCGGCCGCCGCCTATCGGTCGGCCTCCCGCCTTGAAGATGAGCGGCTCGGGCGGCATCACGATTTCACCAACAAGGCCGGTGTCGTTCATTCCGAAGTGATGCTGCCGGAGGGTGCGCCCGAGCGGTTACGCGACCGCGAAACGCTGTGGAATGAGGTCGAGGCGACCGAGAAGCGCAAGGATGCGCAGCTTGCCCGCGAGGTGGAGTTCGCCATCCCGCGCGAAATGACGAAAGAACAGGGCATCGCGCTCGCCCACGAGTTCGTGAAGACCGAGTTCGTGGCGCTCGGCATGGTTGCCGATCTCAACGTGCATTGGGACATCGGCGCGGATGGTGAGGTCAAGCCCCACGCGCATGTCATGCTCACCCTGCGCGATCTCGATGGCGAGGGCTTCAGCGCAAAGGTGCGCGAATGGAATGCGACAGCACTTCTCCAGCATTGGCGCACCGCCTGGGCCGATCACGTCAACGCGCGCTGCGCCGCCCTCGGTATCGACGCACGCATCGATCACCGCAGCTACGAGCATCAGGGCATCGATCTCGAGCCGCAGCACAAGATTGGTGCCGCCGGCGCACGCCGCGAGGCGAAGGGTGAGGATGCCGAGCGTGCGGACGATCATCGCACGATCGCTCGCAGCAACGGCGCGGTCATTCTCGCCAGGCCAGAAGTCGGCCTCGAAGCGCTGACGCGCACCCAGGCGACCTTCACGGTGCGCGACCTGGCGATGTTCGCGCACCGCCATTCGGACGGCAAAGGACAATTCGATGCCGTGCTGGCCGCAATGCGTACATCGGACAGCCTGCTTGCGCTCGGACGCGACGGGCGCGGCCAGGAGCGCTTTACCACCACATCCATGCTGTCTGCCGAAGACGCTCTCGCCCGTCATGCTGCAACCCTTGCGGCAAACGCGCACGCGGTCGGCAAAGCGGATGTCGAGCGTGCCGTCGCATCGGCCGAGCGCCGCGGATTGATGCTGGGCGCCGATCAGCGCGGTGCGCTCGACCATGTCGTCAAGCCGCCTGGGTTGAGCCTCGCGGTCGGCTTTGCCGGCTCCGGCAAATCCGCGATGCTGGGGGTCGCGCGCGAGGCTTGGGAAGCGGCCGGCTACACGGTGCGCGGCACCGCGCTGTCGGGCATCGCCGCCGAGAACCTTGAAGGCGGCTCCGGGATATCGTCGCGCACGATCGCCAGCTTCGAACATGCCTGGGCGCGCGGCTATGACCGGCTCACTTCACGCGACGTGCTGGTGATCGACGAGGCCGCAATGGTCGGCACGCGCCAGCTTCAGCGCGTGCTTGCCGAAGCCTCGGGCGCCGGCGCCAAGGTCGTCATGGTCGGCGACGTCCAGCAGCTTCAGGCGATCGAAGCGGGCGCAGCGTTCCGGTTGCTTGCCGAGCGGCACGGTGCCGCCGAAATCGGCGAAGTGCGGCGCCAGGCGGCGGCGTGGATGCAGGGCGCCACCCGTGATTTCGCCATTGGCCGTACCGGGGAGGCCATCGCCGCTTACTCCGGCGCGGGCATGGTTCACGCTGCAGACACGCGCGATGCGGCGCGCGCAGCGCTCATCGACCGCTGGGACGCCGAACGGCGCGCCGACCCCGCAGCGTCCCGAATCATCCTCACCCACATGAATAAGGAGGTCGCCATGTTGAACGACGCAGCGCGTGCCAGGCTCGCCGGGCAAGGTGCTCTTGGTGAAAATGTCGCCATTAACACCGAGCGGGGCGTTCGGGGATTCGCGGACAATGATCGCATCCTGTTCCTGAAGAACGAGCGCGACCTCGGCGTGAAGAACGGCACGCTCGGTACGGTCGAGAAGGTCGCGCCGGATTCGCTCGCGGTGCGACTGGACGACGGTCGGCAAATCACCGTCGACCTCAAAAGCTATGCGCATGTCGACCACGGCTACGCAGCGACCGTCCACAAAACCCAGGGCATGACCGTCGATCGAACACATGTGCTGGCGACTCCTGGGCTTGATGCGCACGCGAGCTATGTCGCTTTGTCGCGCCACCGCCAGCGCACCGCGCTTCATTATGGTCGCGATGACTTCGCCACTGAGACGGCGCTGCGCCGGACGCTCGGCAGAGAGCGGCCGAAGGACATGGTGCTCGACTACGGCGAAGGCTCCACGAATCGTGGCGCCACGCGACAAGAGCCGAGCGCAAAACCCACCCAAGCGAGTGATCGACGCGTTGCCGAGCCGGCCGCGACGGATCGCGCGTCGGCGCTGCGTGCGATGGTCGCAGCGCGAGTCAATGCGCCCAAACATACGGCGGAGACGATGCGCGTTGCTCTCGCCAAGGCGGCCGAAGCCGTGAAGGGACTTGGGCGCACCCGAGATCGCGGAGCCGAACGCTGATGGCAACCACAGGTTGCAGCAGCGCGGGCGGACAAGGCTCGGGTCCCGTCGCTCAGCAAGTCGCGTTTCTATCGGCACTAGTCGCGATTTTGGTCTGCTGGCCGCTGGTGCGCCTGGCGATTCCCAGCGAGAGCCACTTCGCATTCGTCGATCTAGCCCGCGAACATTGGGCACACCGCAACCAGCTCGATCCTTGGCTCGACCAGCGCTGGGCATGGCTCGCAGCGCATTCCTATCACCTGTGGTTTGCGCTGGCCGTACTGCCAGGGGTCATATCTGTGAGTGTCGCCCAAGGTATAGATCGGCGGACCGCTTGGCCGCTGGTCCATGCGCCGCTCGGATGGGCGTTTGGTGCTGCCCTTGGCTATATGCTCTATGGTAGCTTTCGCAGCGACAGCTGGCCACTGGCCGTGATGATGCCGGCGACGTTTGCCTTCCTGGGCGGCGCGATCGCAGCACGGCTCGCAGCATGGCCGCGCAAGATCACGCATCTGCGCGGCACACGAATTCGCGAACACCATAGCGGGCCCGGCGCACGCCTGCGCAGCAGGCTAACGGGCGGCGTCGCGCTCGCGGGCGTAGCGCTCAGCCGAGAAGATGAGACGATGCATGTCGCTGCAATCGGCGCGACTGGCTCGGGCAAGTCGACCGCACTACGCGGGTTGTTGGGGGACTCAATACGCCGCGGTGATCGCCACGTCGTGGCGGATCCAGACGGCGCATCCCTCTCGGCCTTCTGCAAACCCGGCGACATCATCCTCAACCCGTTTGATCGCCGATGCGCACGTTGGGACGTGCTCGGTGAGATCGAGCGTACAAGCGACTATGCGTTTCTGGCTCAGTCACTGCTCCCGCATTTAGGAGGCGGCGACCATGATCAGTGGATCAGCTACGCACAGCAATTGCTTGCCGGCGCGATGGAGAATTTTGTCTCTTTACGGTTGGGCAGTACTCCCGACTTTGTCGCGATGCTCGCCGAGGCTAAGCTTAGCGAACTCAAACAACTTTGCACTGGTACACCAGCGGCCCGCTACTTCGAAGAAGGCGGCGAGCGGATGCTCGCCAGCATCCTCGGTACATTGTCACCTGTAATCAGTCATTTGCGACTACTCAATGCTGTCGAGGGAAAACCGTTCACGATCCGGCGCTGGATTAGGGAAGGGACAGGCTCGCTTTGGCTGCCCTATGCTGCCAATCAGATCGCGGCCATCAGAGGTCTCATTTCGAGCTGGATCAATATCGCAATTCTCGAGACACTGTCGCTTGAACCTTCGCGGGACCGCCGCATATGGTTCCACATCGACGAACTCGACGCACTCGGCCGCATAGAAGGCCTGAAAGATGCGCTGGCACGATTGCGGAAGTTTGGCGGATGCGTCGCGATAGGATTCCAGTCCTTTGCCCAGGTGAAGCAGATTTATGGAGAGGGTGCGCAGACGATCATCGAGAATTGCGGTAACATGTTATTACTGCGCGCCGGGGCCAGCGAACATGGTGGCACCGCGAAGATTGCCTCTGAGTTAATCGGCGACCGTGAAGTCGAGAGACGTGATATGAGCAAATCGCGCTCCGTAGGGCGCTACGTTACACGTTCGACTTCTACCCAGACTCGGCGCAACATCGAAGACGTAGCTCTGGCTAGCGAAATCATGCAGCTAAGCAATCTTGAAGGCTTTTTTAAGCGCGCAACAGGCACGGAATGGATGCGCGTGAGATTTCCTTATCTTTAGTGCTGAGAAATTCGAATGGGGTGTATGATAGCGGGTGATCAATAGGTCATGGCGGCGTGAGCCCGTCCCACCCATACCGGCTTCTTGATGGCAGTCGGTCGCGCGATGCCGCGGCAAATATGATCGGGACAGGGAATGCAAAGCACGCGGAAAGGCGTGGGCTCGAGCGAGGCCCAGGCCTTGCCGAAACGCTGTCATCATTCTAGAACATCTCTCGTGTTAGGAAGGCGGCCCAAAGCGGGCACGCCCATTCGGGAGCTTGTAGACCGATGCCCACATATCTCGGAGGCGCACCGTTTTATCAATGGATTTGAGCATAGATCAAACGGCATTGACCGGATGGGTAAAGTCTCGGTCTGTGCCTTCGCTAGTGAGAGAGCTATCAGAGTGTCAGTATGGCGCCGCCTTCAGCGGACAGAAAACCTATGCATGATGCGATCCGTGAGCCCTCCCAGGCCAGAAGCCGCAAAACCATGGATGAGGTTTACCGGTCGATGGATGCGTTGCTCCGCGAACGTAATTTCGACCGAATCACTATCGCCGATCTGGCGGCTCACGCCGACGTCGCGGTGGGCTCGATCTACGCGCGCTTCAAGGACAAGAACGCCTTGCTCGCCGGGCTATTCCTTAACGTCAGTGGTGAGGCGGAGCGTTGTCTGGTCGGTCTAACCGACCCATCAAAATACCGTGAACGTTCAGACGATCAAATGTTGCGCTCGATTATTTTGATGATCGACCGTTATTACCGCCAGAATGGCCACGTTCTGGTTGCCGCCACTATGGCAGGTGTCCAGCAGAACGAAGTCGCACGCGTTCGCGTATGGCAGGACGCGCTCGACCGCTTCCAAGCATTGCTCGTAAGTAGGTCTCCAGACGCCGATCCGGCGCAGTTGAGGATTGCCGTCAAAATCGCGATCCGATTTACTACAGCAGCTATGCATCAATCTATCGCTATCGCCTCGGTAAATACCTGGGAAGGCCGCGTCACGCAAAAGCTGATGCATGAGGAGCTTGTCCGCCTAAGCCTGGATCTGGTGGATCGAGCGAAGCTCGGAACTCTCACTGGTCGGTAGCGGATATAGTCGTCCTCAATACGACGAGTAACCCACAGAACTCCGCACGGTTACACTCGCGACCGACGCGTCCAGAAGTGAACGAGGCGAGCGGACAGGCATGAGCCCTCTCCTGGACCGACGAATGCGGCCCGAGCACGCGCATAAGCGATCCCCTATGCGCTAATCGCGATAATGGCGTGTTGAGCTATCGCAGCTCAGCGAACCATAACTCACTGAGGTAATGTCGTAAGTCATCGAAAAACCTCTTAAGCAAAGCGGCATTCCGCCCGGTGCTCAGTTTGCATTTGCAGGGTGTCATTGGTGCCGGAGAAGCGGTCGCACGCCGGTGCCTCCCGCCACCTCGTCCTCATCACTTAGCGAGCGGCGAGCGCACGGATCGAGCGCGATGCCCCGTCATCCCCCTCATTCAAGCTAAGACCCCTTGACCATAATAGTTGAGCGTTCTAGAATGAGGTTCAATAATTAAGGGCGGCAGGTGAAGCTCGCTCGCACTGTGGGGAGGAACTTGAATATGTTTCAGCGAAAGATGATGTTTGCAGCGACCGCATCGCTCATGGCAAACGCGTGGGCGGGGGCTGCAATCGCGCAGGACGCGCAGCCGGTCGAGGCTCGGGAGCAGACTACTGCCGGGCTAGAGGACATCATCGTGACGGCAACGCGCCGTGAGACGAAACTGCAAGACACGCCGTTGTCGATCGCCGCAGTTTCTGGTGAAGCAATCCAAGAGAAGGGCATCGGTTCTCTACAGGAGTTGGCGCTCTCAACGCCAAGCCTAGTGATGGGTGCAGACGCTGGTTACGGCGTAAATGCCGCAATCCGGGGAATCGACTCGTTTGCCAACGGCGTAGGGAGCGACGCTCCAGTCGCGTTCTATGTCGATGGTGTTTATCTAGGCCGCAATACTTCGTCGACTTTTGGCTTAGCGAATGTGGAGCGCGTGGAGATCCTGCGTGGTCCACAAGGCACGCTGTTTGGACGCAATGTCACCGCTGGCGCGGTCCACGTTATCACAAAAACCCCTGGTCCAAACATGGAGGCCTTCGCAGAAGTCGAGGCTGGCAATCTGTCACATTTGCGGTTTCGTGGATACGTCAGCGCACCCATTGCCGACCGACTGTATCTTTCCGTGGCTGGATACGCGGATCAGACAGGAAACTGGATGAACCGAAATGTGGTGCAAGGCGTCGACAACGATGACGTCCAGAACTTTGATGTTCGAGCCGTGTTGCGCTTTCAGCCCACCGATGGGACAAACATCGTCCTGCGCGCCGACTATGGTGTGGCCCAGCCGAATTTTTGGCACACCGACGTCGTCACCAAGCCGGGTTACGTCGGCGGGGTAGCGAATGCTTCGGTGGAGAATATTGCTCGAACAATTCCCAACCTTGACGATATCTCATCGAGTCCTGAATTTATGCGTCGGCATCAGGGGGGCGTGTCGCTCACCGTGGACCAAGACGTTGCCGACGAGATTACGCTGACCTCGGTCAGCGCATACCGGAAAGACCGAGCCAATTTCCTGAGCGACTCTGATGGCACCGCCGCGGTGCTTACCAGCAGCTTGCTTGCGCCGCAGCGTGATCAACAATTTTCGCAGGAGTTTCGCCTTGCGAAGAGTGGCAGTGGGCCACTTCAATGGCTGGTCGGCGCTTATTACTACCGCGAAAAGTCAAGCATGGCGCTCTACGTCGGGCAGAATGTCGTCAATCGGCAGGTCTCGTCGAACCCTCACAATTTAACCAACAGCTATGCTGCGTTCGGTGAGTTGACGTGGACCCCAATCGAAAATCTGACGATCCGTCCTGGACTCCGCTACACGCGTGAGAGCAAAGAATTTAGCAATATTCTTCAGGTCAACGCTGTTCCCGGCGAGCGTCCGAATATCATAATATTCAATGAGGCCAATCGCCGATTCACGAAGAAAACGTGGAGCGACTGGTCACCTAAGATTAGCGTTGACTACCATGTCTCTCCCGACGTCATGATATACGGAGTGGTTCAAAAGGGCTTCAAGAGTGGTGGCAACAATTTCAGTGCCGCTGACTTCACGGCTAATCCAAGCTTCGACCCTGAGACAGTCTGGTCCTATGAGGGCGGTGTAAAGTCGGACTTCTTCGATCGCCGGGTTCGGTTTAACCTGTCTGCTTTCTATATGAATTATAAAGGCCTGCAGGTGCGCGCGCCGTTGGCGGTCGGCGGGCTGATCATTATCCGCAATGCGGCCAATGCCGAGATCAAGGGTCTCGAGCTTGAGACAACTTGGCTGGTTTCTGATCGACTGACGCTCAACGCGAACGCCACTCTGCTCGATGCGCAATACAAGGATTATGTTTTCCCGGCAGCAAGCGCTGCAGGCTGCATCGGCGGTCAGTTCGCCGCAAATGTCTGCAGCCTCTCGGGCAACCGCCTGAACCGTGCGCCCCGCTTGAAAACATCGCTTAATGGCAATTACAACTTCGACCTAGGTACCTTTGCGAAAGCGAATGTTAATCTGGCGTGGTCGCACACCGGCAAGAATTATTATGACGATCGCAATGTCACTGGTGTCGAGGCTTACAACATCTTCGACGCCTATGTTTCGGTAAGTCCGACCGACACCCCGTGGAGTGTGAAAGCGTGGGTGAAAAACCTCACGAATGAACGTTACTATACCGCGCTCAGCGTGGTCGGCGCCTCCATCATCGGCGATACGAATATGCCTCGCACGTATGGAGTTACGGCCTCCGCGCGGTTCTAACCTGAAGATTAGTGGGCGCTGGCTTCGACTACCGGCGTCCACGATCAGCAATTAAACGGGTCAAACGTGACAGGGCCTGTGATCACGGGCCGGGTGCACCGGGGCCTCTCAGCCTTCCGAACAAGGACGACATCGACATGAAGCAAGTGGTGGTACGGGAATTCGGAGGACCGGAAGTTCTGTCGATCGTGGATGTGCCGGTACCGGTTCTCAGCCCCGGCGAGATACTCGTGCGCATCCATTCGGCGATCGTCTGCTTCCCCGACGTGCTGTTCCGGAGCGGTCGCTATCCATTGAAGGAAGGGGTTCTGCCCTATATCCCCTGCTCCGAGGCGACGGGAACCGTCGAAGCCCTAGCGCCGGACGTCAAGGGGATTGAAGTCGGCCAAAATGTATTCCTCAATGTGCTAATGACCTCTCCCGTCGAGCTCATGGGCTATGCGCGAGAATTGGCCGCCGTGCCCGCCGCTTCGGTTATTACAATTCCGGGCAATATCGATCTCGGGGATGCGATCGGTGTCGGGTATTACGCACTCGCCCACAGCCTCCTGTATAGGGGCAATCATGCCCTGCCAAAGACCCTGCTGCAAAGCGGTGCCGCCGGTTCGTTCGCCTCTTCCCTGGTTCAACTCGCAAGCCTGCTTGGGGTCACCGTGATCGGTACGGTAAGCGGCGATGAAAAGGCTGAGTTCGCCCGCAAATCAGGCGCTGCCCATACGATCAACTATCAGACGGAGAACGTGGTCGAACGCGTCCTCGAGCTTACCGACGGCAGAGGAGTCGACCTGATCGTCGACCACATTGGCGGCGCTGACTTTCCCAAGCTTTTGGACGCTCTGGCACCTTTCGGTGAGATATGCGTGGTCAATATGGAGAAAGGGAGCGCACAAACCGATCTTCTTGCCCCCTTTGTAACGCACTCCAAGCGGTGGCCCGCAGTTCGCTATTTTGCCGGGCACGGGTTCGACAAGGACATGGATACGCTCAAGGCGCACGCGAACGAAATCGTCACCCTTATGGCGGAGCGAGGACTGCGGCCCGTGATCGCGCGCAGCTTCACCATGGATAAGATCGCGGAAGCACACAGGCTTGTCGAAACCGCCGCGCCCATGGGTAGGGTTGTGGTGGCGGTCGACGCAAAGTGACTGACGCAACGCCGAGTAATGGCATGCGGATCACGGCGAGTGTTTTGCCGCGATCCTTCCGTCAATCTGGTGCCGGTCATGCTGGAACCCTAGCCGCCCATCTGCGGAATGGTGGAAGGTCCGACAGGAGCCAGCAGTTTCTCAGCGCCGCAGAGCGCCGTGCTTGAGCGGCAACTGAGGTTTTCCAAATGCGCGGCCCGGTGGAACTCTAGTAGGATGCCGGGCTGACGCCATCGCGGCAGGGCGTCGGACATGATATTATCGGGTAAGGTCGTCGTTGTAACCGGCGGTGCCAGCGGCATCGGAAGAGCACTGGTCCAACGGATTCACGGCGAGGGTGCGCAAGCCGTCATCGTTGGCGACCTTGACGGCGAGGGGGCCGAGCGCGTCGCCCGGTCGGTAGATGGAATCCCTATCCAGATTGACGTTAGCGTAGAGGCGGATATCCAGAGGATCGTTCGCGCCGCAGAGGATCGATTCGGACGCATCGATCTGTTTTGTTCGAATGCGGGCTTCTCAGCCCGCGACCCCGATCTCGACAACGCTGCCTCTGCTCCAGACGCCGCCTGGACCCGCGGATGGGGCGTCAATGTCATGGCTCATATCTACGCAGCCAGGGCAGCGCTCCCCCGG
>Ga0207671_10001012_pt1 | contig 34397 bp, 32 predicted proteins | sample KBSC24metaG_FD_184352 | JGI IMG/M metagenome (GOLD analysis project Ga0207671, IMG submission 184352) | Corn rhizosphere microbial communities from Kellogg Biological Station, Michigan, USA - KBS C2-4 metaG (SPAdes) (version 2) | ecosystem: Host-associated > Plants > Roots > Rhizosphere > Soil...
ATCCTTCATTTGATTTTACGCGGTTATATAGCAAGTTCCCGTTCCTGCGCAGGGCCACAGCACCTCCAAATAAAGACCCCAAGGCTAAAGATAAGGATGAGGAAAGCACCAGCGGCATAGGTAGAGTATTGATTGGCTTGTTAACCAGCGTTAAAAGCTTGAGCGCGGCTTACACCCGTAACGAGGGAACTTTTATACCCGGCTATTTACCAAACTCCAGCTTGGCCGGTGAAGATTTTAGCTATGGTGCACCGGGGTTGGGCTTCCTGTTAGGCAGCCAGGCCGATCTTCGTCAGAAAGCGGTTGCCAATGGGTGGATAAGTACCGATACGCTGCAAAATCAGTTATATGTGACCAACTGGAGCGAGGACCTACATTTTAAAGGAACGCTTGAACCTTTTAAGGATCTCAGGATAGAGCTGATCGCCTTTAAAACACAGAACCACAGTTATCAAACCAACTTTAAATATTTACCGCTCACCAACAGCTTTGAAAATCTGACCCCGACAGTATCCGGCGATTATACCATAAGCTATATGTCACTTGCTACCGCATTTTCAAAAAGCAGCGGGCTTGATAACTCATCGGGTGTATATAATAAGTTTTTGAGCGACAGGGCGATCATATCAAAACGGCTCGGCGGCCAGAATCCAAATTCCCTTTCGCAAACCGGCGGTTATGCAGATGGCTACAGCCCGAATTCACAAAATGTGGTAGTACCTGCTTTCCTTGCGGCCTACAGCGGCAAGAACCCTGGTTCTATCGGCTTGGGTAGTTTCCCTAATATTCCTATTCCTAACTGGCAGATCACTTATGGCGGCTTAAGCCGGATTCCATTCTTTAGTGAAATGTTTGAGTCTGTTGACCTGCGCCATGGCTATCGCTCCACCTATACTGTGGGTAACTATAACTCACTATTGCAGTACCAGGAAACGGGTGGCTTTGTAAGTTCGAGGGATGAGAATAGCGACTTTTTACCATTGTATCAATTTTCATCGGTAACCATATTTGAGCAGTTTGTACCCTTGTTTGGTGTGGACGTACGTTTCAAGAATAACGTAACCGCCAATATGGAATACAGGCAAAGCCGGACATTGAGCCTCAGCTTATCAAATAGTCAGCTGGCGCAGCAAAACGAAAATATATTGGTGTTCGGATTTGGGTATAAAACCAAAAACTTCAGGTTCCCATTTGGATTGTTCAGCGGTACCGTACTCAAGAATGACCTGACCTTTAAACTCGATTTCTCTCTGCGCGATAATAAAACCCTGATCTACCAGGCCGATGTGCAGGGTGCGGAGGTGTCATCAGGTGCTCAGAATATCACCTATCGCCCGTCAATAGATTATGTGATCAACCAGCGGTTCAACCTGAGCTTATTTTACGATTCCAATATCACCAGGCCATATACCTCGCAAACATTTAACACGGCATTCACCAACTTCGGTATTAACCTGAAATTATTGCTGCAATAAAAAAACCGCCTGTAAAAGGCGGTCCCCTGTGGTATAATATATGATGGAGTTAATGAATGTTAGTTTTCTTTGCTGACGCGGCCTGATCCGGTGGTTCTTACACTGGCAATTGTAGCGCTGCCTGAATAAAGAACATTGCCGGAGCCGGTAATCCAGGCTGAAACTGTTTTCTCGGCAGAAACATAAACATCGCCCGAACCGGTAATGCCGGCCTTTGCAGTTTGTGTTTTCAATTCTTTACCGTTTATCTGTCCGGAGCCAGATATCGTAAAATCTGCATCACCGGTATTGCCATTAAGATTGATCGATCCGGAGCCGGTTAGTATGGCTTTCAGGGTTTCTGATTTTACCGCTGTGCTCACATCGCCTGATCCGCTCAACACGATTCTAAAGTTGCTGGTGCTAATCGTTCCGTCCACTTTCATGCTGCCAGATCCGGCTGCAGTAAGTGCATTTAATGATTTGGCTGTAACATATATATCAGCCTTTCGAATATTCTCATGATGAAAATGACGATCCTTAAATTGGATCTTTAATGTACCGTTTTCTACAACGGTCTCAATCTCTTTAATAATATCGGCGTCAGCATCAATTTTTAAACTCTCAGTTCCATCTAATTTGATATGAACATTGAAGGGGCCGCCTGATGCAACAGCAGTAAAGCCCGATACTTGTCTTGTTTCTGTATTGCTTTGCGCAGAAACCTTGATCGATGCGGCAGTTAGCAGCATCAATGATAAAAGGGTGAAGGCAATTCGTTTCATGATTTCTTGTTGTTTAACCAATAGACGCCGCGCCAATCAGAAACGTTGCATTGATTAGAAAAGAATAAGCAGAAAGGGATTAAGATGCAGGTGAGGCTTAGTTATGACTTAATGAATCGGCGTTAACCGCTTCATGCATCTTTTTCAGTTCTTTTTTTATCGCCCGCTTCTTTTGACGTTCCGCCCGTCGCTCTTTTCTCTGCGCTTTTTTGACGATACGCTCCTGTTTTTGCACTTTACGTTCGTTCAGGGTTGCCTTAACGTTTTTCTGCATCTTTTCATCAAGGCCCACACAGGGTTTAATGCCGCTGAGCAGGGTATGCCATATCGTTTTAAAGAAGGGGGAATCTTTTGGCCGGTCATAAGTAACAACAAATGATCTTGGTGGTTCACCCGTGTTATCAGGATTACTGTGCTTGATCACCATCAAGTTTGCAAATAAGGAAGCGACAGTCATGTGTTTAAGGCGATCATTATCAGTATCGGCTTTCAACATAGTTACTTTAAGATCAGTATAAAGTAAGGCTACCCTGCCTTTTGAAGTTTTGCTGTTGGCATTAATATCAAAATCAAAACGGGTCAGTTTACCCTGGTTCACCTTGATCAGCGCCAGCGGCTTTATAGCCGGGTTCAATGAAGAAAGGTCCATCGGGCTCAAACTACCCTTATAACTATAAGAGAAATCTTTGTCAGTCAGATTAAAAGAGAAGGATGCGTCCAACTTTCCACTGTTCATAAAATAGCTGGTTATATTGGCGGTGGAGATGTTATTCTTCTGCAGCGCAGCTTTATTGGTAGTTACATTTAAAAATATACCCGAGGTATTGTTAAAAGCGATCGTCCCTGCCTGGTTAGATTTTTTGCCCACTTCAGTGTAACTAATATCGATGTGACGCGCCCTGATGCTATCAATTTTAATATCGATTTTTAGTTGCTCCAGCCCAAAATTGGGGAATGTTTTTACCCTGTCGGATTTCACCGGGTTGCTTCTTGGGTTATTGAAAATATGAAGACTCCCCTGGGTTATGTTAAGACTGGCCGCATTGATGATGCGATATTTATGATAAGATACAAAATCAAAATGGTTTAACTGCAACGAATCCAGGTGGACGTTAAAGCGATCGTGCATGCTTTTGTTAAAGAATACTTCAGCTTTTACAGGCTGCAGGTCAAGTCCCTCAATATTTAATTTTGAGGTCTGAGTTGATAATCGCAGTGCCTTCATTTTGTAAGCGTATAAACCATCAGAAGTTTTCCCGGAGTAATTGTTCAGTTCCGCTAAAATGTCTTTACAATATAGCAAACGCGATTTATCGTTTTGTGTGGCCGAATCGATTAGCAGGTCATTGGCGCTCAGGTTCATTTCTTTTAGCTCGGAGATGGCTACTTTATTACCCGAATAATCCTCATACTTGAAGTTTACATCGCTCAATAATATCTCGCCGATGTGAACCGATTTAAGTGATTTTGATATTTTTTGCCAGGTGGTGCGTTTGTCTTTTGTTACCGTATCTTTTGTGTGGTTGAGTTGATAGCTTACATTTAGTTCAGGCTGTTGCAATATTACCTGGCCTATATCAAGCTTATCGCCAAAATACAATCTAAACGGATGGATGTGCGACAATCTGAGATGCTTTACATGAAGCTCAACCAGGTTGTTGGGAGCCAGGTGATCTTGTTTTCTGCGGTTATAAACAGCAGTATCAGGCTTCAACACAATATCATAAATATCGATCTCTCCCCTGATAATGTGTAGCTTGGCATCGGAAAAGTCTACTGTATATAAACTATCGCTGCTGCTTAGAACCGTGCTTTTAACTTGACTGGCCAGTATCGGTGACCAATATAAATTGATGAAGAAGGTGAGTATCAGTAAGGCGCCGACTATAGAAAGAAAGGTGATCAATAGTCGCTTTTGCCATTTGTGCTTCAGAAATTTTATCGCCATCCGGTAAATCTGCTATTGTTCTATTAGAGGACTTTTGTTTGTCTTTCGTTGCATTGATACTATCGGGCAAGTTACTAAATTCCCTTTATCCGCTGTGATACAACAGCAATATCATGATTTTGTTAAATACTGACAAAGTGTCACACTAAATATAAAACTTTATGTATTTTTGTGGCTCAAATTTTTAAAGGATGATGGATTTCGCTATTCCGGATAAAACGCACGACGAAAACAGGCAGGGAGAGGCTTTGATATTGGAGTCCGCTAGCCAGCGGAGTAAGAACAGCGGGCGTAAGCTTTATATCGAAAGTTATGGCTGCGCCATGAACTTCTCGGACAGCGAGATCGTGGCTTCTATTTTATCGGATGAGGGCTTTGAAACCACTGCCGATTATACTGTTGCTGACGTTATTTTTATCAATACCTGTTCGATACGTGAAAATGCCGAGCAGCGGGTACGCAACAGGCTAAAAGAATTTACCATAGCGAAGGTTAAAAACCCGGGTTTGGTGGTAGGTGTGCTGGGCTGTATGGCTGAGCGTCTTAAATCAAAATTTTTAGAAGAAGAAAAGCTGGTGGATGTGGTAGTAGGCCCCGATGCTTACCGCGATTTGCCAAACCTCATAGGTACTGTTGATGATGGAAATAAGGCAGTAAACGTTTTGCTGTCTCGTGAAGAAACTTATGCCGATATCAGCCCGGTTCGTTTAAACAGCAATGGGATCAATGCTTTTGTATCGATCATGCGCGGCTGCGATAATATGTGTTCGTTCTGTGTAGTGCCCTTTACCCGTGGTCGTGAACGAAGCCGTGAACCACAATCTATCGTAAGGGAATGTACAGACCTGTTTAACCAGGGCTACCGGGAAGTTACTTTGTTGGGACAAAATGTGGATTCTTATAAGTGGAGTTCAGAAGTCGGAAGTCAGAAGCCGGAAGTCGAAAGCGAACAACTACAGGATGTAAACGTTGTGAACTTTGCGAACCTGCTTGAGATGGTGGCGTCTGTTCATCCTGATCTGAGGGTGCGTTTTTCTACCTCTCACCCAAAGGATATTACGGATGAGGTATTATATATGATCGCTAAGCACGAGAATATTTGTAATTATATTCACCTGCCGGTGCAATCAGGCAACAGCCGTGTGCTTGACCTGATGAACCGCACCTATGACCGCGACTGGTATATCAACCGCATTGACGCTATCCGCAGGATCATCCCGGAATGCGCTATTTCTACGGATGTGATCACCGGATTTTGCACGGAAACAGACGAAGAACATGCTGACACTTTGAGCATGATGGACTACGTGCATTATGATTTTGCATATATGTTTATGTACTCTGAAAGGCCGGGCACTTTAGCTGCGAAGCGTTATGCAGATGATATCCCTGACCAGGTAAAGAGAAACCGGTTGAAGGAAGTGGTTGCTAAACAGCAAGAGCATTCCTATATCCGCCTGCAATCGCAATTGGGTAAAGTGCAAAAAGTACTGATAGAAGGGTTTTCAAAAAAATCTGATAAAGATTATTGCGGAAGAAGCGACCAGAATGCTATGGTGGTATTCCCGGTAAATGAAAATTACAAACCAGGGCAGTATGTGAACGTACTCGTTGAACGTACAACTACGGCAACGTTGATAGGCACAGTAATTAGTTAATTTGATGATTTGAAAATTTGAATATGACTGTCATTTTCAAATTTTTAAATTACCAAATATTCAAATTGAATAGATGGAAGTACAAGAAATAAAACAACGCTACGGGATCATCGGCAATTCGCCTTTGCTTAACCGCGCTATAAATATTGCAAACCAGGTTGCACCTACTGATATCTCTGTTTTAATAACGGGCGAGAGCGGTAGCGGCAAGGAGGTTTTTTCGCATATCATTCACCAGATGAGTCCGCGCAAGCATGGGCCGTTTATCGCGGTTAACTGCGGCGCGATTCCGGAAGGTACTATTGATTCTGAATTGTTTGGGCACGAAAAGGGTTCGTACACAGGAGCTGTTGGCGAGCGCAAGGGATATTTTGAGACTGTAAACGGTGGCACTATATTCCTGGATGAAATTGCCGAAATGCCGTTGGGCACACAAGCACGTTTATTGCGGGTACTGGAATCAGGTCAATATATCCGGGTGGGTTCATCGAAGGTGGAGAAGACTAACGTGCGGGTAATAGCCGCTACCAATGTGGACGTGTATGAAGCTGTACGGAATGGTAAATTCAGGGAAGATCTTTATTATCGCCTGAATACTGTTCCTCTGCGCATCCCGCCATTGCGTGACCGTAAGGAGGATATTTATCTATTGTTCAGAAAATTCACTTCTGATTTTACCGATAAGTACCGCACGCCGCCTATCCAACTGGACGATGAAGCACAGCAGATACTGGTAAACTATTCATGGCCGGGTAACGTTCGTCAGCTTAAAAATATGGCGGAGCAGTTGGCGGTACTGGAGCGAGACCGGTTAATCACAGCGCCGATCTTATTGAACTATATTCCGGCGGAGGCGACGGGAAGGAATTTGCCGATGCGGCTTGATAATCAACCCAAAGACGATTTCTCTGAGCGGGATATTCTTTATAAGGTGCTATTCGATATGAAGCGCGATATGAACGATCTGAAAAAATTAGTCGCTGAGATTATCGAGCATGGCGGTGTTTCTACAGGATATTCCGGTAATACACAAACACTGCATCAATTATATCCTGATATCGAATTGCCGGGCAGCAGCCAGGAAGCACAATTTACATTGAAACACCCCGTTATTAACGGAAATAATGATGGATACAATATCACGCACGATGCAGAAGAAGTAGAGGAGTCGTTATCCTTAATTGAAAAGGAATCAGACCTGATCCGCAAAGCTTTAAAAAAGCATAAAGGAAAACGGAAGCTGGCTGCGAATGAATTAGGGATATCCGAGCGTACGTTATATCGTAAAATAAAAGAATTAGATCTATAATTAATAATGAGAAGAATAGTTGCTGTTTTTATCACCCTCGGTATATGGGTTTTATTTAATTCGTCCTGTACAGTAAAACTTAGTGGAGCATCGACCATAGGATTAAAAACCATCAATGTGGAATATTTTGAAAATAACGCGCCACTGGTGGTCAACTATTTAAGTCAGCAATTTACAGAAGCTTTAAAAACCCGCATCCGGACCACAACCAGCTTGTCCATTGTGCAGGGTGAAGCCGATGCAAGGATGTCAGGCACCTTTACTGGTTATAGCATTGAGCCGATCTCTGTGCAGTCGACCAACAGTAATGTACCTCCTATTGCCGGTGCAGAAAGGCTGACCATTACAGTAAATGTAACTTATAGTAACAATGCCGACAAGAAGCAGAACTTTACACAGCCTTTTTCAGCGCATGCCGATTTTACCGGTGATATTGCCGCACAGGAACAAAACCTGATCACCACCATCAATAAGCAGTTAACAGAAGATATTTTTAACAAGGCCTTTGCCAATTGGTAAGCAATTCGTAGTTTCAACCTCGTGGACCAATACCTAAATAACAGGCAGCATGAAATTTTATGGAAATTATTAGCCAACCCGGCTGATAACGGCCATTCGTATGCGGGCAATTTGCAGAGCCTTGTGAATGATTTCCCGCAAAGCGGACTGCTACAAGCCATGCTTGCGCGGGCAGACAAGGAACATGACAAGGGCCACGCTGCTGCTTATTTTAATCCGAAGACCTTATATAGGGTGATCAATTCTGCGGATATCCTGCCAACGGTATCCAGTGAAAAAATTGTGCAGGAACTGGACGGGAAATATGCCGGTTTGGAAGATGACCAGGTATATCCCGAAACGGAAGGGTTTGGCCTGAATGATTTTGGCAATAACGAATATGTGGAGCATCGCTTCAGCGTTGAACATGACCCGGTGATTGACGAAGAAAGCAATACAATCGTCACTGTTGTTGCTGAAGATGAAAGATCAGAAGTTGACTCGATAGAAAATATTATGGCCGGGATCGAACAGGTTCCTGCTGAAAATATTATTGAGCAGGCAGATGGAGTTGCAGAGCAACCCGAGCCGATGACTGCTGAAGATATTCTGATCGATCCAATGGAACAAGTAGAGCCAGCAGCATTGATTGAGACCCCCACCGACGAGCATGAACCGGTGACACCAACTTCTGCGAAGGAAGATTCGGAAGATGTTGAGCCGATAACGATCACTGCGGAGAATGAGCATTTTTACGAAGATGAATTGGTGACCGAAGCAGGTGCATCCGAGCAGGATCAGCCCGGAGAAATTATCGAATTGACGGCAAACGAGCCTGAGTCTGTTATTGAGGAAAACCAGGAAGAGCCGATACAGATCATTGAAGAATCTGAACATGAGCAGGAATTGATCACAGATATATCCTTTGAGCAGGTAGAAAAGCCGGAAGATATTGATGATGATATTTTTGACGAGATCGTAGGGATCGATGATATCAGCTTTACTCCGATCAGCAAACCGGTTGAAGATGGCCCGCAGGCCGAAGGAGTATTTCACGAGGAATTACCAGTTGATGAAGTAACTAATAAAGATCGGGCACTTAACCTTGATGATGAGGCTGAAAAGCTGATCGTGGGTAATATTGCCGCTACCGACTATTTTGCATTTGACAGGGCGGTTGGCGAGCGGAAACAGGCAGAAGCGGATACCCCGGCACCTGCAAATGTATTGCATGAGGCGCCTGCTACCGGCATAATACCTGCCGAAAAACAGGATGTTTCCAAATACCATGATGAAAAAATGCCATACACCTTTATGTGGTGGCTTGATAAAACACGCAGGGAGCATGCCGGCATCTATCAACCGTTCAAATTAGATACTTCGCAAACCATACGGCAAAGCGGCGCACAGGAATTGCAGCAGCAGTATTATGAGAATATCTTCCATCTTAATTCCGTAGATGATCTGACCAGGAATCAAACCATCGAGTTTGATACGAAGACCAAGGAGGATAGGATCATTAAGAAGTTTATCGTGGAGGAGCCACACATCAGCGCGCCGAGCAGCGATAAACTGGATAATGAGAATAAGGCTAAAAAGAGTGCGGAGGACCAGGATGAACTGGTGACTGAAACACTGGCCCGTGTTTATAGCGACCAGATGCTGTATCATAAGGCAATCAATACCTACAAAAAATTGATGTTGAAATTTCCGGAAAAAAGCCGTTACTTTGCCGACCAGATTGAATTGTTAGAAAGAAAAACCAATTAAAAGATAAAGAAATGTATTTTGTTTTAGTGATCCTGGCTGTTATAGCGTGTGTGTTGTTAGCAGCGATCGTATTGATCCAAAACCCTAAGGGTGGTGGTTTAACCTCAAATTTTTCAAGCTCATCCCAGTTAATGGGTGTGCAAAAAACCGGTGACTTTTTAGAAAAAGGTACCTGGATCCTGGCGATTGGCCTTATGGTGTTATCGCTTGCCATCAATGTTTCTGTTAAAGGTGTATCTGGAAGTGCGGGTGGCGCTGAAACTAACAGGGCAGCTGAAAAAGCCTCTGCCCCATCAACACAAGGAACAATACCTACTCCTAAAACTGCACCGGCACCTGTTAACCAGGCACCAGCGGCTACAGGTTCTACCGGTAAAAAATAATATTGCTATAAAAATATTTGAAAGGCTTTGGAATATTTCCAGGGCCTTTTTTGGCTAAACCCAGCACGTGAGGGGCTGACATGATGGCACTGCGATGTTAAGCTATCATTAAGAATAAAAAATTGATTCACATAAATGTGACAATTGAACAGTTAACATGCCAATTTGTAAATAATGTGTTTGCTTGGCATAATTGATGTTCATTGCAACCTGCCCCCGGACGTAGTTCCATGGGTGAAAACTGTAAACTTATAAAATCAAATTATTTATAACTATGTCGTTAAACATTAAACCTATCGGAGACAGGGTGGTAGTGGAAGCTGCTCCCGCCGAAGAGAAGACCGCATCCGGTATCATCATCCCGGATACTGCAAAAGAAAAACCTCAACGCGGAACTATCGTTGCTGTAGGTGACGGTAAAAAAGATGAACCCTTAACTGTTAAGGCCGGTGATCAGGTGCTGTATGGCAAATACGCCGGTACTGAAATTACCTACGAAGGTAAAGAGTATTTAATTATGCGTGAATCTGATATTTACGCGGTACTGTAAGATTTGTTGAAACGTTGGAATGTTGTAAAGTTGAAATGTTATTTCAAAACTTCATTGCATTAACCTTCCAACATTACAACCTTAAAACATTCAAACAAAAAATTAAAAAAAGACATGGCAAAACAAGTTAGATATAATGTGGAAGCCCGCGATGCGTTAAAACGCGGTGTTGATATTTTAGCCAATGCGGTTAAAGTAACCTTAGGCCCAAAGGGTCGTAATGTGATCATCGATAAAAAATTCGGTTCACCTATTATTACTAAAGACGGTGTAACTGTAGCTAAAGAGATCGAATTAAAAGATGCTTTAGAAAATATGGGTGCCCAGATGGTTAAAGAAGTGGCATCCAAAACTGCTGATATAGCAGGTGATGGTACTACTACTGCTACCGTTTTAGCCCAGGCTATTGTAACTGCAGGTATTAAAAACGTAGCTGCCGGTGCAAACCCAATGGACCTGAAACGCGGTATTGATAAAGCTGTTGCAGCGGTTGTAAAAAACCTGCAAAGCCAATCTCAAACTGTTGGTGAAGACAACAACAAGATCAAACAGGTTGCTTCTATCTCGGCTAATAACGATGAGATCATCGGTTCGTTAATTGCTGAAGCAATGGAAAAAGTTGGTAAAGATGGTGTGATCACTGTTGAAGAAGCTAAAGGAACTGAAACTGAAGTTAGAACTGTGGAAGGTATGCAGTTTGACCGTGGTTACCTTTCTCCTTACTTCGTAACCAATGCTGATAAAATGGAAGTAGAACTGGATAATCCTTACATCCTGATCTATGACAAGAAAATATCTTCGATGAAGGAATTGCTTCCTATCCTTGAGAAACAAGTACAAACAGGCAAACCATTATTGATCATTGCTGAAGACCTTGACGGTGAAGCATTAGCTACATTGGTAGTTAACAAGATCCGTGGCTCACTGAAAGTAGCTGCTGTTAAAGCTCCTGGCTTTGGTGACCGCCGTAAAGCAATGCTGGAGGATATCGCTATCCTTACCGGTGGTACTTTGATCTCTGAAGAAAGAGGTTTCAAATTAGAAAATGCTGACCTGTCTTACTTAGGTACTGCTGAAAAAGTAGTAGTTGATAAAGATAATACTACTATCATTAATGGTGCAGGTTCAACCGAAGAGATCAAAGGCCGTGTAAGCCAGATCAAATCGCAGATCGAATCAACAACTTCTGATTATGACCGCGAAAAATTACAAGAGCGTTTAGCCAAATTATCTGGCGGTGTTGCTGTACTTTACGTTGGTGCTGCTACCGAAGTTGAAATGAAAGAAAAGAAAGACCGTGTTGATGACGCATTACACGCAACCCGTGCCGCTGTTGAAGAAGGCATAGTTGCAGGTGGTGGCGTAGCGTTCATCCGTGCTGTTGAAGCTTTGGTTGACCTTAAAGGTGCAAACGAAGACGAAAACACCGGTATCCAGATCATCCGTCGTGCGATCGAAGAGCCACTTCGCCAGATCTGCGAAAACGCAGGTATCGAAGGTTCTATCGTAGTACAAAAGGTAAAAGAAGGTAAAGCTGATTTCGGTTACAACGCACGTACAGACAAATATGAAAATTTGATCGGTGCAGGTGTTATCGACCCAACTAAAGTAGGTCGTGTAGCTTTAGAAAATGCGGCTTCAATTGCAGCGATGCTGTTGACTACTGAATGTATATTAGCTGACGATCCTGAAGATGAAAAAGGTGGCGGTATGCCTCCTATGGGCGGCGGTGGCATGGGCGGAATGATGTAATTCTCCCCGGTTACTTAGCTAATCACTATATAAAGAAACCCTGTTTGTTATTTCAGACAGGGTTTCTTTTTTACTGAACCATCTGTTTGTCATGCCATAGTAAAGGCACTGTCATTTGTTAATCAAATGATTGATTAACGTAATAATCCGGTTACTATTAAGCTTATTTTTGTACAGCAAGTCAATAATATCATTGCAGGCACAACATTTGAATAAACAAGGACATGAAAGCGATTACCGACACAGCCAGGCACATCAAAACCCAAATAGTAGAATGGGTTTTAATAAAAGGCCCTGAGTTGTTTATTACTATCTACGGAAAATAATAAATTATTAACTTTGGCTTTTCTATGAAGCTCGAAGATTTCTACCATCAGTTCCACATCTGGCTCATTACCCGCGGGCCTAATTATATAGCGGGGATACTCATCTTCCTTATCGGTCTTTGGTTTATCAGGCATCTCAAATCGCGTATGCGAAACCGGATGAACAAGCGGGAAGTGCACTCAACTTTAAGGCCTTTCTTTTTAAGCCTAACCATTACTGCGTTGTATGCTTTACTGACCTTATTAGTATTTAACATTATTGGCTTTGAGCTAAGTTTTTTAAGTGCTATTATCGCATCATTCGGTGTAGCGGCAGGCCTGGCGCTTTCGGGTACTTTCCAGAACTTCGCGGGTGGTGTCCTCATACTTTTATTAAAGCCGTTCGGAATTGGAGATTATGTGGTGGCCCAGGGCCAGGAAGGTACAGTAATGTCAATTCAATTGTTTTACACCGTCCTTAAAACTGTTGATAACAGAACCATTATTATTCCTAACGGAAAGCTGTTTAACGAAGTAATTATTAATGTAAACCAGGAGCGCGTAAGGCGCCTTGATTTTGAGCTAAAGCTCGGTTACATTGTAGAGGTTGATAAGGTAAAGGAAGTTATTTATAATGCGATCAAATCAGCGGAAGGCATATTACCTGATCCTGCTCCCCTGGTTGGTGTGATTTCTTTAGAGATTGACGGCATAAGGTTTACCGTGAGGGTTTGGGTTGATCCGGGTGATTATTTAACTGTTAAGTTATACCTGCAGGAGAAGATCGTAAAAGACCTGCGGGATGCGGATATACAACTTCCTACGCATCATGTGCTTCCGGGTACCTGATTTATCAACTGCCGATTTTGATATTCATAAGCGGAGAAACACACCCCTGCCCCTCTTGAGAGGAGAACCACTCGCTCTGGCTCTTTTTACTTATATCTTTTGCTTAGCCTTCAGTTCCAAATAGCGATTAATGGTATTGATTGTCAAATTTTGAGGTGAGCTCAGGATAGACTGGATGCCATGTTTTGCCAGCTCTTTTACGATCAGTTTTTTATCGTAGGCAAACTTTTCGGCGATGGTTTTTATGTAGATATCTTCCACATTGGCGGCGGGTTCTTCGCTTAACTTTTTAAGCTCAGTGTTTTCGAAAAATACTACCAATAGCAGATGGAATCTTGAGATACGCTTCAGGAACGGAAGCTGCCGTTCCAGGGCCGACATGCTTTCAAAATTAGTGAAGAATACCACAAGACTGCGCTGTTTCAGCACGTTGCGAATAGTGGCATACAACAGCTCCATGTTGGTTTCCAGGTAACGGGTCTTTTCTTTGTACAATACTTCCAATATCCGGTTTAGCTGTACCGGGCGTCTGTCTGCGGGTATTACAGCCCCTATTTTTTCGGCTACGGTGATCAATCCTGCTTTATCCTCTTTCAGCAAAGCCACATTGGATAATACAAGGCTGGCATTAATGGCATAATCCAGCAGGCTCAGCCCCTCAAAAGGCATCTTCATCGACCTTGATTTATCGATGACGCAATACACATGCTGAGATTTTTCATCGGTATAAACATTGGTCATCAGGTCGCCCCGGCGTGCGGTAGCCTTCCAGTTGATAGTACGGTAATCATCTCCGGCTACATAATTTTTCACCTGTTCAAATTCGAGGCTATGACCCAGCCTCCTGATCTTTTTTACACCAATCTCTGTCAGCCGGTTTGAAATGGCCATCAGCTCGTACTTGCGCATTTGCAGGAACGATGGATAGACGGGCAGGTTCTCAAACTGGCTAAAATTATAGCGTCGCCTGATGAGCCCCAAAGGAGATTTTACATAAATGCGAATATCGCCAAATTCATATTCGCCGCGCTTGGTAGGGCGTAGCAGGTAATTGATCAGCTTATGCTGATGGGGTTTTAACTGGGTTTTAAACCAGATATCGCGTTTCTGGAATTGAATAGGTATCTCATCAATAATGCCTACGCTGATATCGAATGAATACAAATTTTCGATATAAATACCCAACTCGTTTTCATCGCCATTGCTCAGTCGCTCGGGCGCATGGCGTCGGGCAAAAACTCCTTTTGAAGTTCGGTACAATAACAGGACGTCAGCAAGAAAGAGAGCGACAACGATATAAAAAAACAGTTCCGGAATTATTCCAAACCAGGGGAAGAAGAACGAAAATAAAAATAAGATCACACTGCCGGTTAGCAATGCAAACAGCCGGTTGGTTAGAAATAGATTTTTATAAAAAAGGCTAAATATATTTTTCACGCCGTTTATCGTGGGATCTCAATTTTTTGTATGATCTGTTTCACTATTTCATCAGGCGTTACACCTTCCATTTCCTTGTCAGGAGTTAGCATAATGCGATGCCTCAACACGGCGGTTGCCACCCAAACAATATCATCAGGCGTTACAAAATCACGGCCTTTAATAGCTGCAAGCGCTTTAGCCGCATTCACAATGGCCAGCGATGCCCGTGGCGAACCGCCCAAATACAATGATTTATTATTACGTGTTTCATGAATGATCTTGGCAACAAACTCCAATATCTTAGGCTCCACATGCAGGCCTCTTACTACTTGCCGCAGTGAAATGATATCATCTTTTGATAATACTGGCGTTACATGCGCAAGTTGTTCCGTGGTTTTTTGCTGGTGCTGTTGGGTGATAATGGCAATTTCTTCTTCAAGCGAAGGGTATTTTATCTCCACTTTAAACAGGAACCTGTCCAGTTGCGCCTCTGGTAGCCGGTAAGTGCCTTCCTGCTCAATAGGGTTTTGCGTAGCGAGCACAATGAATGGCTCCTGCATCTTGTAGGTTTTACCATCAATGGTAACCTGGCGCTCTTCCATCACCTCAAAAAGAGCGGATTGCGTTTTAGCCGGTGCACGGTTGATCTCATCCACTAAAATGATATTGCCGAAAATAGGCCCCTGCCTAAATTCAAAGTCGATGGACTTGGGATTAAATACCGAAGTACCCAGAACATCGGATGGCATCAGGTCGGGGGTGAATTGTATGCGCGAATATTGTGCATCTATCGCTTTGGCGATCAACTTTGCGGTTAAGGTTTTAGCCACGCCTGGTACCCCTTCGATCAGGATATGCCCGTCGGCCAGGATGCCTGCAATCAGTAACTCAATGGCATCCTGCTGCCCCACTATGATTTTGCCTAATGTGGCTTTTATTTGGTCAACCGCGGCGCTAAGCTTGCTCAGATCGGTTCGCTGTTCAAATTGTTCGTCTTCCATGATCTATCTGGATTTGGTATAAAATTTTTGGATAAGCTGGTTTAGTATGATCAGATCATTGTCGCTAACATATTGATGCGCCATAACCTGGTTTATATGATTTATAATTTCAGTAGCAAAAGATTCTTCTATGCCGGTTTTATGTGCCAATCGCTCTATAAATTCGGCATCGAGGGGATTCGTTTTTAAATAATAATGTGTTCGTAAATACTCCAGGAAATAAAGTACTTTCTTTTGGGCGATATTCTGATTGTCACGTTGCTCATAATACACCTGGCCAACAACGTTCACAAATTCGACCGTTGAATTTCGTAAAGGCTCTATCACCGGGATGATACGCTGACGACGCTTCATCTCATAAAGCACAAATATTACCAGGCTAAAAAGACTGATAAAATAGGCCCATTGCAAGCTGGAATGCTCAAAAAATACCCTGAGCGGCGATTCATCCACCATGATATCCCCATTCTGATATTCGTCCCAATAAATATTGGGCTGCATAGGTAAATACGATAGGGCCTTTGCGGCATAATCAGCACCATGGCTGCTCAATAAAGCAAAATTGGTGAATAACTCGGGATTGGCATTGAGATACAGATTGCCTTTCCCGAATTTAAAGCAGAGGAAGTTATAATCACCCAATTCATTTTTACCCAAAACGATAGCATGCGCGGTATCAAACCTGCTGAAATAGGCATTACCAAGTTCGTGATCGTAGTGATAGTCCTTAGCCTGTTTTAATTTACTGTTGATGAAATTTACACCTACATCCTTTTTCTTAAACTCATCCTTCGTTGACAGATGCAGCGTATCGGCAAGAAAGCCCTCCCATTCAAACGCGGAAATAAATACCGAATTCCCGGCCTGGATGTATTTGACCATTTCCTTAAAATCATACTTACTTATGGTAACTGATTTTGAGAAGATAAAGTAATTGCTGTTGGTAAAGCTCTTATCGTGAAATTCGTCAAACAAAGATTTATTGGTATTGACAGGTTTGGCTCCCGGGAACAGCTGCGGCAATTGCCTGTATAATATAAAAGTGCCAAATGGTATCTTGTCATTATAATACATGGTTGCCTGCCAATTAATAGGCGCGGGCTTATTATATTCTGCAACCAGGTAGAGCACCAGGAAAAGCGTGGCAACGGAAATATATAATTTAAAATCTCTCATGCCACACGTTTATTAAAGTCGCTAAATGAGGAATCGATGTTTTTATAAACAGGGGCATCGATCAAAAATTCGCCATACCAAACGTATTCAAACTGGCGGGTGAGTATTTTAAAAGCGCCGCGTTGCTCCTCGTTCGTCAATTCGTTAATGTAAGCGGTATTGGTTTTATCTATCTGCCAGTCAATCAACCCTGCGTTGCTCAGTTGTTTGAGGCATTTTAGATATAAAAGCCGCACAGCAAAGCGGTAATTATGTTTGGCCACCGCATTTTCGATTTCCGCGTCAAAATCGATGTTATTGATATCTTCAAAAAATTCCGAATAGGGGATAGGGGTAGCCGCTGACTTCCCCTGGAAAATATTCCTGACATCAATACCCACTGATCTTAGTATAACATATATCAGTCCGGCAATACCTGCCAGCACGAGCAGGATCTCGATGATACCAATTATTGTGCTTAATATGCTCATGCCTTTTTCGAAGTGAAAAAGACCACCCAGCCATTGCCAGAACCATGTCCAGAAACGGTCCCACCAGGAAAGATCGGCGGTGGTTTCTTTATATTGAAACTCGTGTTGTTTGCTGTATGCTTTTAAAGCGGCACTATCAAGATGGCGTACGGTAACTGCCGAAGACGTGTCTTTTTGCAAAACTACGGGCACTGGCTTTGCCTTCTCAATTTTTATAACAGAGCCTATACCCGGTTTAGCAACCAGGATAAAGAAGAATATGAGCAGTAAAAAACGCATTTTAATATTCTTCGGGTGCTGCACTTGGATCAGGGGTATTAGACCCGAATTGATTCATCCGCTCCATCAAACCCGTTCCTTCTTTTGTTTCCGTAAGGTTAAAGTAGCATAGGCTGACGGCTACAATCATCAAAATATGGAAAAAATAAGATACGGACTGCAACAGGGTGGTAACAATAGCAATGGGTAATGATACCGCGGCTGTATGTTTGGTGAGATGCAGAAATACGTTGCCGGCGCCAAAGATTGTTGAAGGCACGCTAACCAACAGGTTAGCCACGTACAATATGATATATACAACTATCATCACGCCAAAGGTAGCCCACCAGTTATCCCGGATCAACCTGAAACTATGATTAAAAGCATAGCCAAAGCTTGTATTTTCCATGATCATGATAGGCGGTATCAGCGCGAATATAGGAGCAAGATAAATACCCGGAACCAGGCAAAGCATCATGCCAACCCCCAGGAGAATATACAGTACAATGCTGCAACCCAAAATCTTAAGGTAGTAGAATTTAATATATCCCCACATTTCTTCCACCGTGGGGATTGTGTTTTGCTTTTGTTTATACAGCGTGATGAAGCATAAGATAGTAACGTTTACCGCTACGTACTCAAGCACCATAAGGAGGCCCAATATAAGTGAGCTCCATATTATAGATGATAGTCGTGAAAAGCCGCCTTCTTCAAAGCCGTTCGGATTATCAACGATACTAAAGGCCTTTACCTGAACGATAACAGATATGGCTGCCGTGGCAAGAATGAAGAAGCCGCAGAAAATAAAAAAGTATTTCAGCAGTGGCTTAAAATTCTGGCGGATAAAAGTGAAGGTATCATTGATGATCTCCCCAAAGTCACGCGGTTTTGCAAGTTCAATGTTCGACATGTAAGGTTTGGTTTTTATAAAGTTTGTTCGGATAAATAATTACGTACCAGGTAATAAAGATAACAGATGCACTAAGTATGGTAATGCTGAGCCATATCGGCATTTCGGTATGGCGGGTAACAAAGCCTTCGAAAAAGGCAGCAATAATAAACAGTGGTATCAACCCAATAGCTATTTTCACACCGTCTTTTGCGCCTCTTTTTAATGATTCCAGCCGGGTGTATGTTTTGGGAAACAGGAGGCTATTCCCCATTACCAATCCTGCGGCGCCGGCGATGATAATGGATGATATCTCAATGGTGCCATGTATCCAGATCACCAATATCGATTGAACTCCTAAACCTTTACTAAAAAAGTAGTATTCGAACGATCCCAGCATTACACCATTCTGGAACAGGCGATAAACAGACCCTACCGAGAATATGATGCCGCTGACAAAGGTATTGAGGGCGACATAGATGTTATTGGCCGCAATACCGAAGAACATTAAAAATTCATGCTCATTTTTATACACGCCAAAAGGATCGCCTTTGGCAATATTTTCATTGGTCATGTTGACATAGTCATCACCCAGGATCAGCTTCAGGAAATTCTCATCATATTTAGCCGAAATAACACCGATGGCGCAAAAAACCAGGAAAAAGATAAACGCGTAAAGTAATTGCCTTTCATAAGTTTTGAACAGCAGGGGTAGTTCAGTTTTCCAGAAAGTGATGAAGCGGTTACTTTTTTCGGATTTATTCTTGTAAATTGATTGATGCAACTTAGCGGCTAAGCCATTAAGGTAAGCGGTAGTTTTGGATTTTGGATAAAAAGTTTTGGCATAGGCCAGGTCGTCAGTGATCTTTATAAAGCGCTCGGCAACCTCATCAGGGTCAGTTGCCGGAACCTGCTCAAACCGCGTCCACTTTTCCGAATTTTGTTTGACAAACAGGGGTTCACGCATTAATTACCTTGTGTTTAATAAAGGCTTAAAATAATTACAAAAACTTTATTTTTCAACTAAAAAAGTATATTCGTTACAATATTTATTTATATGCAAACCATCAGGATAACAACCTCTCAAAATATAGACATTGATTATGAAGTAGCCGGCCTGGGTGAACGTATTATTGCACGCCTGATCGATCTCGGCATTTTTGTGCTGATATTTTTACTGGGTCTCTTCGGTGCGTCGATCGCCAGTATGTTGGATGATAGGATAGGAATAATTATCCTGATCATCATTTATGCTACGCTTTTCGTTTTTTACGACCTGGTTTTCGAGATATTTATGAACGGGCAGAGCATAGGCAAGCGCGTGATGAAAATAAAGGTGATCAGCCTGAATGGAAGCCGTCCAAGCGTAGGGCAGTATACTTTACGCTGGTTGTTCCGTATTATTGACTTTGGCATTATTGAACCGGGATTGGTCGCGTTAGTTGTGGCGGCTGTCAGTGAAAAGCCGCAAAGACTTGGCGATATTGTTGCCGGCACTATGCTGATCCGAACTGCGCCGAGCACAAAAATGGATAATATTGTTTTTATGCCGGCTTATGATGGGTATCAGCCATTATTTAAGGAAGCGGGGCAATTAACGGATAGGGATGTAGAGCTGATACATGAAGTTTTGAGCAGTTATATCAAAACCGGGAATAATGTGATTGTTTTTAACATGGTTAGCCGGGTAAAAGAGCATTTGAATATCGCTCCACCTAATGGCATGAGCGATATGCTTTTCTTACAAACGGTAGTAAAGGATTATAACCACATCAGCGCTCAGATGGACGCATTGTGATGGGTAAGAACACCGTACATTTTGATAGAGTAACTGACCGCGACTATGATGAGTATACTGACATATAAAATGTTCTTGACCTGTTTATGATTTTTGAGACGCCACTTTACATCAAATAATAAAAAAGCCGTAGTGAGCAGGATGGGTATGGTTGCTGGATAAAGCACAAAGCTATCGTGCAGGTTCCCCTTTAATAAAGCAATGCAGGATCTTTGAAAGCCACATCCCGGGCAATCAACTCCAAATATTGATTTATACATGCATGGCAGCATGTGCTTTTCAAGCCAGCCAATCACGTTAAGTATTTAATAATTGTAAAAGTAAAACCAGCTATTTATTAGTGCATGGTACTTAACATAGACAATGCAGTACCGCCCACAATAATGAAGTATATAGTATATAACCCTCCAAGGCAGGTGCCTACAATAGACATGATAAAGCCTGCATTTAATGAGCCATAGCCATCATATAATGTCGGGTCATCCTTGTAAAGTTTTCTTCCTTTGCCCGAAAGGACTATACCGATAATTCCTAAAATAAGGCCTACAAAGAAGCAGCCAAATACAATAGAGCAAATGCCTAATACCAAAACTGCGGTTGCGTTGGGTAATTGTTGTTTTTCCATTTTGATTTTTATGATAAGTGACTGGTTAGTACAATGCAAAATATAAATATTTTTAAATAGAACATATTATTATATGAAATTAATTTTTGTTCACTGCCTGTTTTTAGGCTTACTACTGTCCTTATATTATATGTAAGTTTGCCTTGATGAAGCGCGAACAAATATCAGTATTTGACATATTTAAGATCGGCATTGGGCCCTCAAGCTCGCATACGCTCGGCCCATGGCGGGCTGCGCAGCAGTTTGTGGAATTTTTGGAAGAACAGCAGGTTTTAGACGAAGTAACGGGTATAAATATCCTGCTTTACGGCTCATTGGCCAAAACCGGCAAAGGGCACGGTACTGATATCGCGATATTGCTGGGTCTGAGCGGGGATGACCCGGTTACCTTTGATGTGAACGCGATAGATGAAAAAATAAAAAGCATACAAACTACCAAACAACTACAATTAGGCGCAAAGCATGAGATCAGTTTCTCTGTGGTTGACGACCTGTTGTTTTTGTTTAATGAAAGTCTGCCTTATCACCCCAACGCGGTAACCTTCCAGGCATTTTTGAATGATGATAAAGCTATTTCGGCAACTTATTATTCTATAGGTGGTGGTTTTGTTGTGAAGGAAGGTGAACAACAGTCGCAATCAAAAAACGAGGTAGACCTGCCTTTCCCTATAGAAACTGCCGGCGACCTGCTGCACTGGTGCCTGAAAACCGGGCTTAAAATATCTGAAGTGGTAATGGAGAATGAGCTGGCCTGGCGGGGAGAGCAGGAAACCGTCAGCGGTGTGCTTAATACTTTCAGGGTGATGAAGGAATGTATGTACCGGGGCTGCCATACCACGGGGCATTTGCCCGGTGGGTTAAACGTAGCCCGGCGTGCCGCTACTTTAAACCGGAGGTTACTTGGCGACCGCTATTATCAGAATTATGACGAATGGGTAGCTGCGATCAGGCAAAGTGGTAACGGGTTTCAGAATACACTGGATTGGGTAAGCTGTTTCGCTTTGGCGGTGAATGAAGAGAATGCTTCATTCGGCAGGGTGGTGACGGCCCCAACCAATGGCGCGGCGGGGGTGGTACCTGCTGTGCTGCAGTACTATATCGTTTTTTGCGATGGATTTACGGATGAGAAGATCATACAATTTATACTGACCGCATCCGAAGTAGGCAGCATATTTAAAAAAGGGGCAACTCTATCCGCGGCGATGGGTGGTTGCCAGGCTGAAATAGGGGTATCGTCTGCAATGGCGGCAGCGGCATTAACCGAATGTTTGGGTGGATCGCAAAGACAAGTATTAATGGCTGCCGAAATTGCCATGGAACATCACCTCGGACTTACCTGCGACCCAATAGGCGGGTTGGTGCAGGTTCCCTGTATCGAACGAAATACCATGGGGGCAATCAAAGCAATTACCGCTTCCCAACTGGCGCTGCAAACTAATCCTGACAATGCAAAGGTGAGCCTGGATACCGTAGTGAAAACCATGTGGCAAACCGCGCTGGATATGAACTCGAAATATAAGGAAACTTCGGACGGAGGGTTGGCCATCAACATACCGATCAGCTTGCCGGAGTGTTAGTTTAGGTTACTTTTTAAATAGCCTCGTGTCAAAAGAAAACGGCTCGGTAGCTACTATTTTTACTTTTTTGAAATCCTTATGCATGGGGTTGATGATGCAGTTCCATTCATCTTTTATAATGGCCGATGGTACCCTCATTACTAACGCCTTCTGTTCGGCAATAAATGCGTTGCCAATCCGCTGGGAAGAACTTGAAACAGGATTATTATTCCAGTTGCCGGGCAGGTCTTTCAGGCTCATTATACTTACCTGTGCGTCATCCGGGATTTCGATCGTGACCAGGTAATAATCTTTTGGTACAATACCTGCCGGGATGTGAACCACTATTTCGATAGTGCAAAGCGCACGTGAAGACGAAGTGTATAAAGCTGCTGTTCCCCTGCCATTCCAGCGTCCACCGTTGATTTCGGCACCCCGTCCGGAAAGATCATTAACATATCTTTCCCTGCACAAACGGAAAACGATCATGCAAATATGCCATGTTCGATGCGGCCCAGCTCAGTAGCTACCATATTGATGCCGTAGGTGGTATCTAACAGCTCTTTTGGTTTAACGCTCCCAAGAGGAATGCTTGTGGCTTCCATCCAGGTATGAAAATTTTCTTCATTACCGAATACCTCAGCACCTCTTTTATAAAGAAGCTCGATCTGGACTATCTTTTCAGTATAAATAGTATCAAAATGCTTATTATCCTTTTTATAACGTTGAATGGTACGTTCTGAAAGGTGCAGAAACGACGACCAATCTTCTAAAGTAAGATTGATGCGATTAGAAACATTGTATAAATAAGGGAAATCAACACCTTCTCTAAGCATATGTACTACCTTGTCGGGGTCTTCATCATCCTCTAATATACGATATGGCTTTACTGGTTTCATTTTTTATTTACGACATCTGTCATCAAATTTACGAAACTTGTCGTTGATTTGCAAGTTTTTTCAAATAAAAATACTCTCTATAAGCTTTGACAACTTTTTAAAAGTTGTCAAAGCTGAACATAAAAACAGTAAATTCGTTATATCATGTCAAACCAACGCCGCACATTTCTGAAGCAGGCCGCCACGCTCGCAGGCGCCTTTTCTGCTGCCAGTCTATTCAACCAATTACATGCCGAAGAATGGAAACACGCATCAGAAAGAATTAATCACCTGGATGCCGCGCAGGTAGCAGAGGATGAGGATTACTGGGGGATGATCCAGAGTGCGTATACCGTTAATCCCAGTATTATCAACCTTAATAATGGCGGGGTATCGCCTTCGCCATTGGTAGTGCAACAGGCTGTAGCGCGTTTTAACGACCTGGCAAATGAAGGGCCATCCTATTTTATGTGGCGGATAATCGATCAGGGGCGTGAGCCGTTGCGTGAAAAACTGGCCCTATTGGCTGGTTGCCTGCCTGATGAAATTGCGGTAAACCGGAATGCCACCGAAGCACTGAATACCATTATTTACGGACTCAATTTGAAAAAGGGCGATGAAGTAGTGGGTACCAAGCAAGACTACCCGCATATGATCCAGGCTTACCGCCAGCGCGAACTTCGTGAAGGGATAGTTTATAAACAATTAAGTTTTGATTTCCCGATAGAAGATGATGAGCAAATTGTGAAAGCTTATGAAGCGGCTATCACACCTAAAACCAAACTACTGCATGTTACCCATATGATCAATTGGGTGGGGCAGACCATGCCGGTTCGCAAAATATGTGATATGGCGCATGCGAAGGGAGTAGAAGTGATCGTAGATGGCGCACATTCTTTCGGGTTACTTGATTTTAAGATACCGGACCTGCATTGTGATTACTTTGGTACCAGCTTGCATAAATTCCTTTCGGCGCCTATTGGCAGCGGCATGATGTGGATCAAAAAAGAAAAAATAGAAGGTGTATTGCCGCTTTTGTGTGATGACAAGCCACAGGGCGGCGATATCCGCAAGTTTGAGAACATAGGCACCCGCAGCTTCCCTATCGAGCAAGGCATTGGCGAAGCGATCAATTTTCATGAAGCCATCGGTAGTAAACGCAAGGAAGAGCGGATACGATACCTGAAAAACTACTGGGCATCAAGGGTGGAAAAAATGCCCAAAGTAAAACTGCACACATCCTTAAAGCCGCAATATTCTTGCGCGATATGCGGGGTGAGTATTGATGGCATGACGCCGGGCGATCTGGACGCCGCGCTGTTTAATAAATATAAAATACATACCGTGGGTATCAATTGGGAAAACATCAGTTGTGTGCGGATAACGCCGCATGTGTATACAAAAATTGCTGATATGGATAAATTGGTAAAAGCGATAGAAGAAATAGCAGCCACAAAGAAATAAAACTATGGAAGAAAATCAGCCTAACATCCAATATGCAATACCATTTTTCATGGTACCCAATATGGAAACTTCCCTGAAATTTTATACCGAAGGTTTAGGGTTTAAAATAGTAAATACCTGGACACCGCGCGGCAAAATTGAATGGTGTTGGTTGCAGCGCGAAGGCGGTCCGTTGATGCTGCAGGAGGCAAGGATATCGGAGAGTAAACCTTTTCTATCAGGAGATAAGCCCGGTGCAGGTGTATCCATCTGGTTCCAATGCCTGGATTCATTGACCTTGTATCATGAGTTTGCAGATAAAGGAATAGCTGTTCAGGAGCCATTTGTTGGGAATAGCCTATGGGATGTGAGGGTTATCGATCCTGATGGTTATAATTTGCATTTTGAAAGCCCGACTGATGTGCCCGAAGAAACTACCTATTCGGAATGGCTTAAGGACAAGCCTAACTTGTAACGAGGGCTAATTTTTCTGCAACTGAGTCTTTACCATAGGTTCAAGCAGATCGATCCATTGCATGTACATGGCACCAGAAGGGTGCAGGCCATCGGGTGCGATTAAGCCCGGATCGGTGGCCGCCTTTCTCGATATGGCCGTGATATCTAAATAATTAACACCTGCTTTCACGCTCTCCTGGTTATTGATCGCATTAAACTGGTCGATCTGTGGCCCGATAACAGCATCATTTCCGTTAGCGAATGGGGTGACACCGTAATCCGGTATCGACAAAACAAAAACCCGTTTGGCATTTCCATTAGCAAAAGATAAAGCCAGGCTCAATGCTTTAATAAATTTGGTACGATAGCTTTCGGGGCTTACATTTTGATACTGATCATTAACCCCAATCAGCAGGGTGACAAAATCGTATTTTTTATCAGTGATGCCACTTGTGGCAATGGCATCTATCAGTTGATCTGTCCGCCAGCCGGTTCTTGCAATTATTGTCGGGGTGTTTACCTTGTAATTATTTGTCCCTAAAAGATTTAGCAGTTGATAGGGGTAAGACTGCAATTCAGGAACCGCTTCGCCAATGGTATAGGAATCGCCTAAGGCCAGGTAACTGATCGAATTGGTATCGATAGATGTGGTTTTAACAGTGTCGTTTTTAACCGGATTCACGGTTACAGACGGTTTTTCCATATTTTTCTTAACGCAACCAAATAACGCCGTAGTACTGGTGAATAAAACTAAAAATAATACTCTCATACGATCTCCATATTGAACAATACGGAAATATGATGCTTTAGGTTTTTTTTGACGTCTTCTATATCTAATTCTTTTCCAAGCTCTTGCTGCATGGAGGTTACGGCTTTATCATCGATGCCACAGGGGACTATGTTATTAAAGTAATCCAGGTCGGCATTTACATTAAACGCCAGGCCATGCATGGTTACCCACCGGCTGCAGCGGACGCCGAGGGCGCATATCTTTCTCGCGTTCTCTTTATCAGGGTCGAGCCAAACGCCGGTGTAGCCGGGATAGCGGTCGCCTTTCAAGCCATATTGGGCCATGGTTAATATTACAGCTTCTTCAAGCGTGCGGAGGTAGAGATGTATATCGGTAAAAAAATTATCGAGATCGAGTATCGGGTAGCTTACGATCTGCCCCGGCCCATGATAAGTAATATCTCCGCCACGATTAATGGCGTAGTAAGTAGCTTTTTTTTCTTTTAAACCCTGTTCATCCAGCAGCAGGTGCTCGGGTTTGCCGCTTTTGCCGAGTGTGTATACGTGAGGATGCTCGCAAAATACCAGGTAATTGGGCGTGGGTTCATCTTCGTCATACTCATCGCCCTCACTCGTGATCTTGCGATTGCGTATCAGGGTTTTTAAAGCCACCGTTTCGGCAAATAATGCCTCCTGTTTATCCCAGGCTTTTTTGTAATCGATCAATCCCCAGTCCTGGAAAATTACTTTTTTGTTTTTCATTGCGCTATCCCTTTACGTACCCAATCATATAATCTTCGTATTGCAGGTAATCAACCTGGTAATCCAGGCTTACGGCATCCTTAATCAGATGACCGCTTACCTTACCTTCTTCAGCAAAGTTAAATGGTTCCAGTAAGATATTATCAGCAAATGACACCTCTTTTTGTCCATAACACTTATAAACAGCTTCTTTTGCGCACCAGCAAACGTACAATTGCGCTATTTTATCCTTTTCATTAATGAAATTCATCTCTTCAGGACGCATAAATTTATGGGCAATCCGCTCCACCTTCTCTTTGATCTGCTCAATATCAATGCCTACAGGCCGCGTTTTACTAAGCATCACGGCGGCGTAATCAAATGAGTGACTGAGTGAAATGTGATAGGGGAGATCAACCAGGTAAGGCTTTCCGTGTGCGTCCACAAGGCAATCGATGTATTCATCCGTATTCAGCATCTTGCGTAACAGAACGCGCGTACCCAACCAGTGCAGGTACCTTTTACTATGGCTCAGCTGCTCTGCGAAAGCTTTTTCCTGCTCGTTCAATTGCAGCTGATTATACAATTCACCCGCTTCTTCTTCTATTTTCCAAAGAGCAAATTCAGTATCGTCGTCTATTTGCTTTTTGTATGCTATGGCCATAAAGTAAAATTGCAAAAAGGATGGCAAACTTAAACCAATTAATTCTAATTTAGGCCAAATATCACAGTACAATGATTTTATCAGACAAGCGCATTCTCGAGGAAATTGACAAAGGCCACATTATTATTGAACCATTTAAAAGGGATTGTTTAGGCACAAACTCCTATGATGTGCATTTGGGCAAACATCTGGCCACATACCGCGACCGGGTTTTGGATGCCAAACAGCATAACGAGATCGACGGATTTGAGATACCCAAAGAAGGCTTTGTATTGCAGCCTAATACGCTTTACCTGGGCGTAACGATGGAATACACAGAAACACACGCGCATGTGCCGTTTTTAGAGGGTAAATCAAGTACCGGACGGTTAGGTATCGATATACATGCTACAGCCGGGAAGGGTGATGTAGGTTTCTGCAATACCTGGACGCTGGAAATATCATGTGCGCAACCCGTTCGGATCTATGCAGGTATGCCGATAGGCCAGTTGATCTACTTTGTGGTTGAGGGCGAGATTGAAACGATGTACAATACCAAAGCCAACGCCAAATACAATAACCCAACCACGCGCCCAGTGGAGAGCATGATGTGGAAGAATAAGTTTTAAAACTTAAAAATCTGACGGATTAGTCAGGCAGTAATTTTGAATGCGGTTTTTACATTCGTAAATTGCATTCTCTAAACCTTGGCAGATGAAATTGAGATCATACTTGTTTTTGGTATTACTTACTGCTTTATCTTTTTCCGCATCTGCCCAAAACGACAGCTCATTTTTGGTTCAGGCCTCACGGTCGCTGACTGATCAATTTAATAATAGCCCGGTTGAGAAGGTATACCTCCATTTAGACAAGCCAGCATATAATACCAGCGATACCATATGGTTCAAGGCCTATACTGTCATCGGCGAACATCACCAGCTATCTGCTTTAAGCGGCGTATTATATTGCGAATTGATCAACCCAAGGGATTCAGTGATCAACCGAAAGGTAGTCAGGTTGATAGCCGGCATGGGTTGGTCCGATTTTATTTTGTCTTCAGCTCTAAAGCCGGGGAGCTATCGTATCCGCGCTTATACCAATTGGATGCGTAACGCGGGGCCAGACTATTTTTATAACCAGGAGATAAGGGTTGGGGGTTTGGAATTGACTCCGCCAACCGCTAACCAAACACCCGGGGCTAAACCGGACGTACAGTTTTTCCCGGAAGGGGGAAGCTTGGTCAACGGGATTCGATCGAGGGTCTCGGTAAAATGTGTAAACGCCAATGGGATGGGCGAAGATATTGCCGGTACGGTAACTGATAACGACGGCAATGAGGTCGCCAGTTTTACAACACAGCATTTAGGCATGGGGGTGTTCGCGCTGATCCCACAGGCGGGTAAAACTTATAAGGCTGATATCATCACTATAAATAAATCAAAAATGGTTATTGATTTGCCGAAGGCGCTGGAACAAGGCTTTACTTTGGCCGTTAATAATAACCAGAAGGACAGCGTTGATGTAAAAGTGTCGGTCAATGATAAACTATTACAGGCTAAGCAAAACACTTCTTTTTACCTGGTGGCGCAATCAGGAGGTAAGATATATTATACAACCGAAGCTAAATTAATTGGCCCTGTATTTATGGCACGAATCGCCAAAAACAGGTTCCCGTCAGGCATAGTTCAATTTACTTTATTTTCTCAGGAACGGGAGCCAATAAACGAGCGGATTGCCTTTATCCAGGGAAAGGATACAGTCGATATAAAACTATCGTCCCAAATGCAGCAATATTCACCACGTCAAAAGGTAAAGATAGACATCGATACCAAAGGCAGGGATTTAGTAGCTGTAAATGGGAGCTATTCGGTAGCGGTGATCAATGAAACGATAATACAGCCCAATGTAAATAAGGAAGCCACTATATTTAATAATCTGCTGCTGACATCGGAGCTCAAAGGTTTTATTGAACAGCCTAATTACTATTTTAATAATGCAACTGATCAAACCCGATCTGATCTTGATTTATTGATGCTTACCCAAGGGTATCGCAGGTTTGAATGGCAGCAAGTTTTAAATAACAAGGCAACCCCAATTTTATACCGACCCGAAAAGGGATTGGAATTGGCGGGAACAATCAAAACACCTTCAGGAAAGCCTGTACCTAATGGCAAGATAACATTCATGTCCACAAGGCAAAACTTTTTAACAGATACGGTGACGGATCTGAACGGTAATTTTAAGTTTACTGATGTCGATCTGCCCGATACGGCCAAAATTGTTTTGCGTGCACGAAAAGCGCACAACGGAAGCAATGTAGCTATTTACGTAAAACAGGCAGATCTTCCGGCGGTACAGAAAAGCAGATCGGTACAGGAGTTGGATACAAAGGCAACGTTGACTCCGGAGATGCTTAAAAATATTTCGGACTATAACCGGCAGTTGAAGCAAGATTCATTGGTAAAAAATAAACAGCTGAAAGGCGTAACCATTACTGAAAAGAGGATCAGCAAGCCTGATGTATTTAATAATTATGGTACAAGTTTGGAAAGAGTTCTTGACATGAAAAGAGTGCGGGATTACGTGTCCCTTAATGATGCGATAAAAGCGCTTGCACCCGGTTTGCATAGCAGAATATTTTTTATGGACGGGCTTGAACTGTACCCGGAAAATGCCGGTATAGTTTCTACCTATTCAGTGTATGATATAGAGTCGGTCAGAATTATAGATGCGGGAGGGTATGATCTGATACACGGGGGAGCAAAGCCGGCATATATCATGATCACATCTAAGAAACACGCCGGCACCGACACAACTGTTTTGAAGACCGTAGTAATTAATGCAAAAAAGAGTAATAAGCCTGATCTTTCCAGCTCGTCCAATTTACATGGCGGCGGTAATGCCGACCAGGTGATCATGGGCGATAAGATGGGCACTTGTGTACAATTGTCTGATTGTTTGCTGGGCCGGGTGTTTGGCGTAAATTTTGCGTCTGATGGAACGCCCTTGAATACCCGCGGCGGCAAAATGTCAGTAATTCTGAATGGGGTTATATTGGATGGTGATGCGTTGAATAACATCAACACGAATGATGTTTATAGTATTGAAGTTCTCAGGAGCGGTTTTGCAAAAGCTATTTATGGGTCAAGTATTGAACCAGGCGGCGCTTTGATCATCACTACAAAAGGCGTGGCCGACCCTAACTATACAACGAGTATTCAGCCTTCAGGTTTGATCACTTATCCGTTCAAAGGTTATTCGATAACACGCAAGTTTTATTCCCCGAAATATGCCGGCCCCAAAACGGAAGCCCAGCCGCTCGACCTGCGAAGCACCATATACTGGAACCCCAATATTATACCTCGCAAAGACGGCAAAGCAGATTTTGAATTCTATAATGCAGACACAAAAGGGACTTACCGGGTAGTGATTGAGGGTATTGACGATAACGGCAACCTGGGCAGACGGGTGTACCGTTATAAAGTGGAGTAGTGGTGATTAGTGACCGGTGATTAGAGAATAGTAACTGGCTGCCTCATTTGGCCAGGTAGAACTTCTCCCAGAAATCCATTGTTTTTGATAGTTCGCCATAGCCGGAAGCGCCTGGTGTGCTGCCACCTCGTTGCCCGCCTCTTCCGCCACCGCCACCGTGACGGCCTCCACCGCCACCCATACCGCCGCCTCTTCCGCCACGGCCACCGCCAGAACTTGCCTGTTCGTTGCCATCCCCCTCGGATTTATGCTGTATGCCGTTTATTTTGAAATCAAAGGCCCATTCATTTTTTGTGGGATTGTCGTCGTGGAAAAACTTTAAGGGGATAGCCGCTTCGCAAACCAGGTAGTTTTTTTCATCATAGTTTACAGCAACCTGTATGCCATAGGTATTCGATGTAGTGATCATATCGCCCTCAATATCTTTAAAGCCCACAACCTTTATACCCCTTAATGTGGTTAGCCGCTCATGCATCAGCTCATCACGATCCTGTTGGGTAATATCACCATTCTCCCCTTTCATCGCGGCAGATAAAGGTATGCCTCCACCTACATCAAGCGGGAAGGTTATGCTAAAGGTTTCCTTCTTTTTGCCTTTGGTATCGATACTGAAAGTAAGTCCGGCTCTCAATATTCTTGCCTGTTCTGAGCGATCGTTGACGCGCACGGCCATGTAAAGGGTATCCTTACTGTTGGCCAGGGAATAATTGATCATTTTTTCAGCATTGAAATAGCGCAGACTATCGCCCCACTCTTTTATATCGCCATCGATAACGATGTTGGCAGGAGGTGCTTTTAAGGTTTGTACCGCATTGGTTTGTGCATGAGATAAACCAGTCATGGTTAATTGAGCCAGGCAGATGCCAAACAGGTGAGCGGGAAGTTTCTTCATAATAGGGGCGTGAAAAAATGTTTAGTTTGTTTTTTTTACTTGGTGTAAACATCATTTTAGGCTTTTTATTGTTGTATTTAGGTAAATTTGTCATTACATATGCCAACTGAAACTGAAGTACAGGAAGAAACCTTGACCCTTGAGGAGATATTGACAAGCCTCAAGGAAATGCACCGCCTTATTTTATGGAACGATGACTTCAATTCGTTCGATCATGTGATCCATTGCATGATGAAATACCTGGATTATTCAGAGGCCCAGGCAGAGCGGATTGCGTGGAAGGTGCACAATGAAGGCAAGTGCGCTGTATTGGAAGGATCATTTACCGAGATGGAAGTGTACCGCAAAATATTGCAGCAGGAAGGTTTGACGGTTACCGTAGAGTAATAAGCAGATGAATTTTTATTACCACTTTTTCGGTTTAATAAAGTAAGGCCATGTGGAACACTGATTTGCCAATTTATCTGGCTTTTGAATAAACCGAAAATTAAATTTTCGTTAACTAACATTAATAAAATGTAACGTCAGCATTCGGCATTATGGCTAAAGCCGGGCGTGATGTTAAGTTAAAAAAATCATTAAGTTAAGTAATTTATAAAAGGAAAAAAATCAGATTTCATACAGAATCTATGAGGTTCATTGCGCAAAACTGCGTATTTGAATGAAACACACCCCTACCTTTTTTAACTCTTTTTCTTCTTCCTTATCGTATTTGGCGCCTACTAAAAAGTTGTTTTTGGGCGTTGTATTGTTCATGTGCTTCAGCGTGGTAAAAGCACAATCTATTAAAGGCAGTGTTACCGATGCAAAAACCGGTGAAGCGTTGATTGGTGCTACAGTCCACATCGAAAAGGATAATCTTCAGTTTAATTCTACTGTCAAACTCGACGGTATCTATCTGTTTAAAAATGTGCCTGCGGGCACCTACAAGCTACAGGTAAGATATGTAGGGTATAAAACAACCAAGGAGTATACAATTGAAGCCACAGAGGCCGCTGTCGCTGTTCTAAATATAGCCATGGTTAACAACTCCAATGGCCTTAACGAAGTAACTATCACTGAGCACGCCGGCAGGGAAACGGATAGATCTGCAAGAAGCGATGAAAAAAATTCAGTTACCACCATGAATGTAGTTTCAGCGCATTCAATTTCCATATCGCCCGATGTGTTGGTAGCAAATGTTTTAAGCAGGGTATCAGGTGTTTCTGTGGATAGGGGAAATAGCGGCGATGCACAGCATGTCATTATAAGAGGCATGGATAAACAATATAATACCGTATTAATAAATGGGATAAAAATACCGAGTCCTGACAATAAGAACCGGTATGTACCATTGGATATTTTTCCTGCCGACCTGATCGAAAAAATTGAGGTTTCCAAAACACTTACACCCAATATGGAGGGGGATGCATCCGGCGGGGTTGTCAACCTCATAATGAAAAGTGCGCCCGATAAACTGAGAATCGATGGTTATGTAGGAACCGGTTATAGCCAATTGTTTTTTGACAGGGGCTTTAGCAGTTTTAATTCCGGCACGGTTAGCAGCAAGGCACCAGGCGAAAAACTGCCTCCACTGGGACTGGCTTCGATCAGTGACTTCCCGTATCAGAATCTTATAACCAAAACACAGAATCCCCCGCCAAACACCGACGTGAGCTTAACTATCGGTAACCGTTTTTTGAACGATAAATTAGGCGTTTTGCTTTCAGGTACTTTTCAAAACAGATATGAAGGTAACAACACATTTGTGGTGGTACAGGAAAGTACGGTAGGGCCGGCCCCGGATATCAATTCGCAAAACCAGGAGACTAACTTTCAAAGCTCTTATAACCGCCAGTACTCCGCGCATATTGACAGGCTGGGCACCATAGCTTCAATTGATTACAAGTTTGACCCTAATAATACGATAAGTTTATTTGGTACCTATTTACAATTAGACGATCACAGGGTACGCAATACAGAGAACTTTGTTTATGGGGGGTACTCCTACCAGGGTTACCACTACACTAATGGTATAGATAATTTGATCGAAACGCGCAGCGACCTGCAGCGGATATTCAATTTTACCTTAAAAGGAGAACACAAAGTAACAAAATCATTTTACCTGGATTGGATATTGGCCGATTCAAAAGCGTCGCACCAGATACCTGATATAGCAGAATTTAAAACTTCCTATAACACCAGCCCAGGTCCCGGCGGCACTAATGAACCCACTCCAGGGAACCCGGGGAGCTCTACCTATGTCGCACCATCTATCGTTAACGGGCCGACATTGTTAGGGGATGAATCAAGGGTGTGGACGCATAATACAGATAAAGATCTTTCGGGGTATTTAAACCTTAACTATGACGCTAATGTTTTCGGGCACAAGGCGACTTTTTCTGCCGGCGGTATGATCAGGCACAAGACGAGGGATAATTTTGAAGATAGCTACAACTTAAACCATGGTTCTGATCCGGGATCCCCCACCTCAGATGAAGTGTTCGTATCCATTCCTGCCTCAACCTTTCAGTTTAACTCTCCTGATTATGCCCGCGGCAGTTCCTATAGTTCAGCAGGGGTATATACTTTCACTGAAAATATTCATGGAGAATATGGCATGGCCAAATATTATATTAACGACAAATTTAATATCACATTTGGTTTAAGAGCCGAGCATACGGATCAAAG
>Ga0207671_10001019_pt1 | contig 34180 bp, 18 predicted proteins | sample KBSC24metaG_FD_184352 | JGI IMG/M metagenome (GOLD analysis project Ga0207671, IMG submission 184352) | Corn rhizosphere microbial communities from Kellogg Biological Station, Michigan, USA - KBS C2-4 metaG (SPAdes) (version 2) | ecosystem: Host-associated > Plants > Roots > Rhizosphere > Soil...
TCGTCGTTGATCCGCAGCATCGCTGCATTTGAATATGCGTTGCTGCTACTAACAGACTTCGCCTCGGGTCGCTCACGCAGGATACGGTCCACCATCGCGGCTTTGAGCCACCTTCCCAAGCCTTTGCTGCGGAACTGAGGAAAGACACCGGTTCCGTCTTGAACGACCATGTCTGGAGCGTTGGGATTCCACAATACCTGGGTAAACCCCGCGAATCTGCCGGTTTCACGGTTGACGATATAGGCGGTCCAACGTTGGGTACCTGTTCGAAGCATATCCCCCTCCTCTTCCCGAAGCCGAGCCGGCGATTTGTGGAAATCGTTTAGGGACAGATTGTCGCGAGGAGCGGTATTATTTGTCATATCTGTGAGTTCGGCAACGGCCTCAATATGTTCGTCGGGATAGGGACCGTCCCAGAATCCCAATGCGAACTCACTATCGTCAAAGCCGGATTGCCATCGTTCGATCAGTGATGTATCGATATCAGCAAGGCTTAACTCGCTGCCTCGCTTCTCAATACCACGTTCGGCTCCTATACGCTTCAGAAATTCCTCGCCGGCCGTTTCCCGTGCGTTTGTCGACGCGATCATCAGCGTCCGACCGTTTTCCCGGGCACTATTGACCAATACCTGCAACATTTTCCGGCCGAGTCCCTGCCGCCGGTAGGATGGAATCGTCCTGACAAGAAAATTAATCGCATGGGTATTCTCGTCGTCATGGTCAAACCAGACAACACCGTTCGATGCGAACTGCGGAGTGTCGTCTATCCACCCCACCCAGGATTTGATGAACAAGGACTCCGGGAAATTCTGTAGTTCTGCTTTCGCGTCTTTCACGGTAATCGGCGAAGCGTCGGGCGATTCTTCGAGCCTGACCTGACTTGATAGTGTCGCGAACGCTTCATACTCAGCATCCGTTGCATATTTATGATCGAGTTCACGGATAGATATATTAGACATGGTGGATTCCTCTGTCTCTCTCATCGAAAATTAATCCACAAATGCTAAAGACATCGAAATTATCCGAGATATCAAGCCATGAAAACCACGCCAAGCAGAGAAAAAGAGGAGTAAGCGCACAATAACCGAATACTTCTAACATTATCAAAACAGTATTCATAACAATAGTATGAATGTAGTATTATAGTATATCAGGAGAGGAATTTATAGAAACCGGCGCGAAGGCAGTCGTCAAGCACGGATGGGATTGGCTAATGCCGTGCCTGGTTGAGCGAATTGAACTGCATGAAAAGGAACGAGGAACTACTACATTCTCACTGCTGGGCCTAAACTCGGCCCTGTCGTGGATCGCTGTATCTGAGAATGTGGTAACTAACTCCGAAATGGGGTGAGAAGAGGGCCGCAAATCTGCGACATAATTGTAAGCGCCCGCAGGGTTGCACCGCATCCAAGCATTGACGGCGAAGCACCACTGAGATCGGCAGCGAGCTCCGTCAAAGCTCGTCTGCGGCGCTTGGATGAAGATAGTGTATCTGCCGTCGTAAGAGCCTATCGATCCACCCGCCTTGGCGGTCATAGAATGCTCAGTGCAACGTCACTATAAAGTGGTATAATTTGTGACATGAGCACGATGCCGCAACAGATCATGGATCGCCTTCAGGCCAAAGGACCAGGAACCGTCTTTACGAACCAAGACTTCCTGGACCTGGGCTCGCCTGTAGCCGTACGGCAAGCTCTCACCCGCCTCGCCCGCCGCGGCGCCATCCGGCGTATCAACCAAGGGCTTTATGACTATCCCCGGCAAAGCTCGCGGTTTGGGACGCTGAGCCCGAACCTCGATGCAGTGGCATTAGCTGTCTCTGGCAAGAACGGCAATCGGCTGCTTGCCTCTGGATCCCATGCCGCGAATGCGCTGGGCTTGTCAACGCAGGTGCCTGCGAAGCTTGTCTACTTCACTGACGGGAATGACAAGTGTGTTCAGGTTGGCGGGCAGACTATCGAGTTCCGGCACGCAAGCCCGCGCCGCATGGCCGGAGCCGGGAAAATCAGCGGCTTGGTCATTCAAGCCTTGCGATATGTCGGTAAGGAAAACGTGAGCCACGACATGATCGGCAAGCTACAACGCGTTCTGACCGACGAGGACCGGCAAACCCTGCGGCAAGACATCACCATTGCCCCCGAATGGCTTCGCCCGATCATCACGCAGATCACGGAGAGCGCCTGATGGACTACGTCGCGGCTTGGAGCAAGCAAGACCGGCAAGACCTGTTTGCCGAAACAGCAAACCGGCGCAAGCTTGCTCCGACCATTATTGAAAAGGACTTCTGGGTTTGCTGGACACTCAAGCATGTGTTCAGCTTGCCCATGGCTCCGCATCTGCTCTTCAAGGGCGGCACATCGCTTTCCAAAGTGTTCGGCGTGATCCAGCGGTTTTCAGAGGATATCGACCTCTCTATTCACCGCGACTATCTCGGCTTCGGCGGCAGCAACGACCCCATGCTCCTGCCCAGCGCCAGCAAACGCGATCCCCAACTCGCAAAGCTCGTGCAGGCTTGCGAAGCAAACATTCGCGATGAGTTCCTGCCACAACTTCTGGCATCCTTTGAAACTGTGCTCGGCACTGCGGAAACCTGGGGCCTCACCCTTGATCCTGATGATCTGCAAACGGTACTGTTCACCTATCCAACGGCGCATAGTGCGCCAATGCCTGGCATGCCTGCACGAAATTACATTGCGCCGATCGTTCGGCTCGAAATGGGCGCGCGTTCCGATCCGTATCCCACAGGCACGCATCCGATCACACCATACGCGGCCGAGGAATACCCGGATCAGTTTGAGCAGCCATCGTATAACGTCAACGTGCTCGAAGCGGAGCGAACGTTCTGGGAGAAGGCGACGATCCTGCACGCGGAGTTCCACCGGCCCGAAGGAAGCCGCGCCAACGAGCGCATCTCGCGGCACTACTACGATCTCGCCCAGCTTGCAGAAACGCCGATAGCAGAACGCGCGCTTGGCGACCTGACTTTGCTTGAGCGTGTGGCAACTCACAAGAAGGTGTTCTTTCGAGCCGGATGGGCGAAGTACGACGAAGCCCGCTCCGGCTCTCTTCGGTTGGTCCCGCCTGCCGCCAGGATCGAAGCCATTCGGCGGGACTACGCGAGCATGTCAGAGATGTTCTTCGGCGACCAGCCAGCGTTTGACGCAATTATTGGCACACTTTAAGCTTTGGAAGATCGCGTTAACGCACAAGATCACTAATGCGATTCCGGTGATGTAACACTGGCTCAAGAGCAAGTTCAGGCTGTATGGTCGCGATTTATTGAGCCATGGGAAGAAGCAACCGATGAGGAGCGCCAGAAGCTCATGCCCCTGCTCATCGAGCGCGTAGACATGACAGAAAAAGAGCGTGGCACCTGCCGGATATCGTTTTTACCGGCTGATCCGCACTCACTTTATTCTTCCATATCTGAATATGTGGTGATTAAGTACGGGAATGGGGCCGCAAGCGAGAGCTATCCCCACATTCGCGCCCATCAATCCGACAGGGTTCATTGCACCGCTGTTCGTTCCCACAGGCGGGCAATCCCGCACGAAGGCGCCGCGTCCAGACCGGCAAGCCAGAAACAAGCAGGCAGAACTCACGCTTGAGTGAAGCTTGCAGATCACGCAACAGGTTCGAACCATTAGTCCGCATAATCCTCCCGCAGTTGAGCATTGGTATCTTCGCGTTCGGCTTCATGATAATAGATCGAGGCAAGACTCTTAAATAGGCCGGCGGTGTGAGGCCAAGTATGCTTGAACGCTTCTGCGTCCGCTTCAAAACCTCTAGCGAGTTCACGCTCTTGCTCGCCGCCATCATAAAAACGACGCCAAGTCCCACCCCGATTATTAATTATCTGCGTGATCATTGCATCTTCGATGGCTTGGCTTTGGAGGTCCTCAAGCACGTTCCTAACCGCTTCGACAGGTTTATGACCATCTGTTCCTGATGGCGCAAAACTTAGAATGCGCCCAATATGAATATCTGCCATTTTCGACCTACCCGAAGTGGCAGCACCGCGTTGCACTTCTTCAATCCATGTGCGTAGGTGATCGCCATCGAACCCACCACTTTCTTGCCGCCCCGGTGTCCATTTCCAATCCCTGAGGAGAATGTAAGCATACTTAGCACGATTTTGTGACTGCTTAGTTGGCTCGGATTGTTCTTCCACATTGCCGCGATACACAAATGAAAGTACCTCAAGAAAGAACGAGGGATTCATACTAAGTTCTTGCGCCAATAGCTTGGGCCATCTACGATGATTAAGGATCGGCATACATAGCCATTCGATCCCAACCATACGATCCCTCTGCATCTCGGGGTGATCTGCAAGAATGTTGACAATAAGTCCCAGAGCATAAGCGAGCGTTGTGGGAGTAAGTTCCGGGTCTGGTTCGGCTATTGCAATCTGTTCGACTAGACGCGCACATTGGTCAATATCACAAGGCAGCACACCATCTTGTAAATTTCTGGCCATCACCTCAATTGCCATGAGTGGTCGATGTACGCGTTCCAACTCGCCAAGGGCGACAAGACAGTCATCAATTGATGCGAGGCGTCCAAGGCTTACACTTGACCAGTACGCAATGCGTGTCTCATCGTTCGTCAGCAACAACCACGTTCGAGACTCGCACGGTAATGAGAGCAAGAATGCTGCTTGAGCCTCGGTGCTCTGGTTAGACAACATCTTGTCCCAATGGTCGACAACCCATGCCCAACCAGCTCTATGAGCTTGACATTCAACATACGCCCTGGCGACTGTCTTTACCTTACTTATGGGACTCGTTAGTTGGTTTAGAAGCTCTAGCTCGTCACATAGTTTAAGGTCGCAATAACTCAGTGTAACACCAATGGTCCACGGTGCTTCCGCCCTCTCCGCTAATATCAGGATAGACGGTATTTCACCATGTTCGAGTATTGCGCGCAGACCGACTTTGCGCATCTCCAAGACTTGACGATTATGCTCGTCTGTATCCAGGTTAGATACGTCCGGCAATAAAGGAAAACTTTCGAACAGCCAGGCATTATCGTCAATCGGATCTGGAATGTGAATCAGCTTATATTTTATCTCAAGCGTTTCAAGGTACTTGGCTGGCAATACCCCTGGGCTATCAATGCTGTCCCTATGTCTACTTAGTACTTCGCGAATTGCGGCTCTTAAGGCTAACCTTGATGTTAGCGATACGTCTTCTAAACAGACACTTTCAAATGACTTAAAGATCACGTCCCGAAGGTTGTCGGGCAACTCATCCAGTCGATGACTTATGAGATCCGCCCATCGGTAGCCGTCATTTCTTGCGTCTTGAACTAGCCGATGGATCATCTCGGAAGTAAATCGCCACACCTCGGCAGGACTGTTTGGGACTGAGTCGTCTGGAGACCAGTCTCTCCAATTGGGCTTAACGTTGGAATTACCGAGCTGACCTTGATAAGGAAGCGCTGAGAGCATGACCAGCCAAGCTTCGTTGGGATATAAGCTTCTCAGCCTATCAATCACCCGAAGTCGCTGTTCAGCGCTTGCGGTTGTCTGCGGTAACCAACTCGAAAACAGACTACAGAGACTATTCCTAGGCCTATTGACGTGGTTACTGTTTGGATTGGGATCGATCTCTCCGAGCCTTGCAAGTAGCTCCGAGACCTTTCCTAATTTACTTGGCTCCCAAGCAATCGCTTCGAGGCCCCATAAAAGGCCTGTCTGATGTGTACTCCCAAGCATCCCGATCTCTGAATCAGACATTAGAGTTTTGAACTCATCAGGATGACTAGAAAGCGACTCGTCAAGTGCCGCCAAATACTCGTCCGGCGCGGCTTCCGCAAGCAGAGGTAATTCGGAACTTAGAGAAGCCCAAAGCGTCCAAATTGACGAACTCCGTAGCACACGCCGAACTACTCTATTCGCAAGATCTTGACCTCTCACAGAGCTATGGCTTCTGGCATCAACGGGGAGCCCTGCCGCCATTGCGATAGTGTCTGATACACCACGGCGAAGCCATCTGGATCGAGTGAGTGACTTTCCGAATAGCGCCGCAGACATTCGCTCGTCCTTAGGCAGTTCATAGGCTGGGTCTAGTTCTGATAATACTCCGACCGCGACCTCTTCAAGTCGGTCAAGGATATCAGCATGAATTAGAGCGCTAACTTGATACCAAGCATCATCCCTTGCGGTAACGGACCATACATCATCTCGCTTGCGCAGTGGGGCATCCGGCGAAGCCTCCCAACGAACCAAACTATTGACGATCTCAGGATAGGGTTGTCCCGTGATAGTCTCAATAGCTATGCGATCACCTTCGAGGCCATCGATCCAACATCCGGCCAAGATCGATCCTAGAAGATGTACGCCGTGCTCTGGTGCCGACCACTTTGGTCGCTGGGCAGAAAAGTTACTTCGAATGCGCCGAAACGCGGAAAGGCTTCGCCGCGCAGTACCAGCGAGATCACGAGCGAGGCCTGGGTCTGTCCCAAGTCCAATTAGCTCTCTCTCAGCCACCTCCCGTTTCAAGGGTGGCAGCATTATGACAGATTGCTTGCCACCTTCACTGACTGCCAAGGGAATATATACGTGATGCCCTTTCTTGACAGCCGCCCCCGCAGTCTCCAACGCACCATAGTCTGGAATTAGGATCAATGGCGACGACGACGATAGTAGACGTCGCCACATTTTCGGTTCATGCACGATCAGACAACGCGATTGATTTCTGTCTCCGTCATCTTGACTAAGCTGACTAATAATCGCCGCTACGAATGCCAATGCCTCATCGCGGGTGTCGGCCGCGACTTCTATCACAGACGGTGGGCCTTGCAACCACTTCAAAATCTCCGCTCTTACAATATCCCTTCCGGCAGTTATCAGTCCGGCAGAAACCACTGGCGTAGTTGCTTCAGACCAATTGGTCCACCAGATTGGGAGTTCCGTGACGGCTTCTGGCGCGTCTTCGACAATGATCTGAATGAAGCTGATCGTATTGTCGTAGACCGCCATGTTGGAACCAGCGAAGCCTTGAGCAACCGTATATGAGTCATCAGCCATGGCAACAACATCCAATCCCGCGACTGTCTTTAGGCGATACCTGTTCTCTTAATCAATTCTGCAAGTGTCATTGCTGCAACCTCCTTAACTGCGCTCAGAGCTGCTTCCGGTAGTGCTTTCAGTCGTTCGATGAGCTTCGAACCGTCCTTCTCTTCTGAGGCCTTCCGCGCTTGGACGAAAGCGGCAGCGGCTAGGTCGTTGTCGTCGCTTTCCGGGAGTTGTTTGATATGCTGTCGTGCCTTCTCAATGTCGGCCGTTATGGCGTCGAAGTCAACCCCATCGCTGACCTGTTTCCAGATCTGCTGGTAGGTAATTGTGTTGTCATGGACTTCCATATTCGGCCCCTGGAATCCTTGACCTTGCGTATAGTTGTCACCCATATGAATACCTCCTTGTGTTGTCGCGTACGTGTCGCCAATTCTCGTTACGCCTCCGCTTATCTCTGTGTTGAAAATCTGTTGCAGTCGCATTTGCGCACTCTCTTTGAACTCGATCTTATCACCGACAAGCTCTGGAACCTGTTCCTGTAGTTGTAATACGAAGGAGAGAAGTCGGTTTCGTACTGTGTCCAACAGCTGGTGGAATTGCGATACGGAGACGGCTTTCCAGGCTGACAGACAAAACATACCTTCGTATACTTCAGGTATCGACGCCGCGAGTTCCGCAGCCCACAGCACTCTAAGAACACCGCCTGGGTTATCAGCTTGCATTAAGTTCTCGAGGGCTCTGATTCCCTGTCTGAAATCCAACCGGCGAGCGTACTCTAGAAGTGGTTTAGGAAGTGAACTCATCGGAATATCAGCGTTGTTTAGCTGACGGCCAAAAGCGCCAATAAAGTGCCCCTTTATTATGTGACTGATGTTGGAACGATAGTCTGGTATCTGATCATTGGGGCTATATCCAGCTTGTTCTAGACGCACCCATTCCCTAAAACTCTCGTGTCTGAGCTTAGCTGCTAATACGGCCGCTTTACGCATCGTATCAGATAGCTGAACATTTGGATCAACAAGGTCATTTACAATCTGATTAGTTAGGTCTTTCATTGAAGTTCATCCGCATGCATTCCCTGTATGACCAAACTGAGCGGTATCTTAGATTACCAAAGATAATACCATAGGTTTAGTGCCAGTACGCCAATATCCATTAGCAAGAATACGCTTATTCGACCGAGGGAGTCTGGTTCATTATAAGCTGCTGAAGTGCAGAAGAATTCCTTCCGCACAAGAATTAAGAGGTTACGCCCTCTTTCCCCACGATAAAACACTTGAAGGTCCAGTGCTCTGCCTTCACGCGGATGAGCAGGATCTCATTTTTAGTTAGATGAATTACGCAAATGGGCAGATTTATGTGGTAGTCGAAAACGGATTTTAGATGTGAGGGCCTTTGATCGGACTTGAACCAACGCCCCCAAGCTACTCCCTGACACAAAGAAAGCGCCACGACATACACCAGGACGGGACCGATAATATTGGTGCTCTGGATTGGCAGTAAAGCTAGACAATTCCGACAGCGTCCACCATCACCCCACCGGCGTTCGCTTGTCGAAACTCTCTCTTGCTTTCTTGATGGAATCCCAATTGCTTCCAATCCACTGAACCAGATGCTGCATCGGCTCCAGCAGGCTGAGCCCAAGATCGGTCAACTCGTATTCGACCCTTGGGGGCACCTCGGGGAACACTTCACGAGACAGAAAGCCGTCTCGCTCCAGGTTGCGCAGCGTGGTCGTAAGCATTCGCTGAGAGATCCCGTCCACCATCCTCTGTAATTCGGAGAAGCGGGCACGATGGTTTGGCATCCTTGCCAATGTGACGACCAGCAGGATGCTCCACTTATCCCCTACCTTTGTCATGAAGTCCCGGAGGACCTTGGTCTCCTCGCTCTTGCACATGAGGGCTATCGGTTCTACTGCACCGCTTTTGCCGTCTTTACTCATTGGTTACCTCAATGTCAGTTACTAATTTAAATGTGCCTTCTTGATTTATACCAGGTCTCACTTCATCATGCAGGTATTCATCAGTAACTAAGGAAAGTATATGGCCACATCACACTCGAAGATTCCGGATCCGCGTGAGTTCGCGGCAGCAGCACGTCTTGCTGCGGTTGGCGATTCCAGCCCCGTCCTCTCCCTGAGCCCGGTGGTGCTGCCGGCGCCCTGGCGCGGTGAAGACCTGAAGCTGCGCGTTTCCGCTCCGGTAAGCGGGAGCCGGCTGCCGATCATCATCTTCGCGCATGGCTCTGGGTCTTCTATGGATGGCTATGCTCCGCTCGTGGACTTCTGGGCTGCCCATGGGTTTGTCGTGATTCAACCCACGTTTCTCGATTCACGAAGGCTAGGCCTTCGCGAGGACGATCCCCGAAAGCCCCTGGTCTGGCGGATGCGCGTTCAGGACGTGAAGCTTATCCTGGATCGGCTCAACTTTATCGAAGATTCCGTTCCCACACTCAAAGGACGCCTGGACCGAAGCCGCATCGCTGCCGTCGGACATTCATTTGGAGCACAGACGACCGGGCTGCTGTTGGGCGCGAGAACGATTGATGCCGACGGCAGCCTGGGTGAGGATATGTCCGATTCTCGAATCAAGGTTGGGGTTCTGCTTTCCGCAGGAGGCCGGGGAGGCAAAGCTCTCAGTCCGTTCGCCATGGAGCATTTTCCGTACCTGAACCAGAGCTACGCAAGTTTAACGACGCCTACCCTCGTGGTGGCGGGCAACAAGGATTATTCGCCTCTGACCGTTCTCGGGCCGGAATGGTTCACGGATGCGTATACCCTCAGTCCCGGAGCCAATCGGTTGGTCACGTTATTTGGGGGGGAACACATGCTTGGCGGCATTTCCGGGTACCTGGTGACGGAAACGACGGATGAGAACCCCGAGCGAGTTGCCGCAGTACAGCTGCTTACGTGGGCCTATCTTCGCAATATGCTCTATCCCGGAGATCCCTCATGGAGCATTGCATGTCGCAAGTTTAGCGAGTCCCCAAATCCGTTGGGGCGGATTGACGCCAAGTGAGCGCGATAGATTATCTATAGAAGAGAAAGGTCGTTTGGCAGGCGGCTGCTCTCGCGCACGACTAAGTGGGCAGGCAATTCCACAGAACGTGGCGCGAGCGAACGGTTTTGCGAGCGCTGAAGAAGAAGCTCCCCGGCCTTTCGGCCGATTTCTTCGAAGGGCTGAGCCACGGTCGTAAGGCTAACGCCATTCGGCAGAACGGGCAGAATGTCGTCGAAACCGGTAAGCGCCACATCTCCGGGCACCGAGAGGCCCATGCTTTCGAGGCGCCGCATCAGGTTCATGGCGGTGTAGTCGTTGAATGCAACCGCCGCTGTGGGACGTTGTCCCTTGGGCAGCCGAAATACCGTATCCACCGCAACCCACTCTTGTTCCGCATCACGAGAAGGAACGGGCAGTACTATCTCCAGAAGATCGGCCTCCCGTATGGCATCGACATACCCCTGAATGCGCTCTTGAACTGAGCGGATCGGCTCGTTTTTCGTAATGTAAGCAATTCGCCGATGCCCTAAAGAGACAAGATGGGCGACAACGTCATACATTGCCTGATGATTGTTGATGCCGACGAAATCCGTCTCGACAGATTCGATCTTCCGGTCGATCATGACAAGCGGGATCGCAGCCGCGACTTGCTCAACCAATTCGCGATTGCTGCGATAAGCGTACGGATAGAAAACGACGCCTCCGAAACCGCGTTTGAGCATATATTGCAACTGCTCAGCTTCTCGCGCGGCGTTTTCCTTCTCAGATGAGAGCACCTCAACGTCTAAGAAGACGGCATGGTAGCCCTCGACTGCCAATGCCTGATTCATTCCCCAGAATATTCGCTGCTGAGAGTTGAAGGCGCGCTCATTCTTCTCGCTTCCATGGCACATCAGTAATCCTATGAAGCTTGATGACGAAGATGTCTCCTCTTCACGACCCCGCGGTTCTTCAGAGACCTGCGGCTCTATACGGACCTGCGGTTCTATGGTCTCGTCTTCGGCAGGAGCGACAATGGGACGGCAATGGGGACGCCGGATAACGAGACCGCTTTGAACTAACTGGTTGATGGCTTTGCGAACGGTGCGCCGGTCTACACCGAGATCTTCGGAGAGCACACGCTCCGTTGGCAGCCAGTCTCCGGCCTTGTAGTTACCCGACTGGATTTGAGCCCGAATCAGATTCACCACGAAGCTAGTCGGGGGCGCCGAAGATGGAGCAATGGATCGTGTTTTTGGGACTGTCATCATCTCTAATTATAGCATTATCGCTGACGATCATGTCTCAATGATGTATAAGCTCTGCGCCCTGCCCCTCTTGTCCTCTCTCACTCATTGCCTTAATCAAACAAGATGGCGAAGCGGGAGATTCTGCTGCTACCCCGCTTCGCCGAGTTTCAAGGCTATAGATGAAGATTATTTGTATTTGGTTTCCAGGTTCCGGAGGGCGGCCATCAACTCGCCAGTCGGCGGTCCGGCTTCGCAATTGATGTTGTTGTCCGGCTGGCCGTTCCAATCGGGGCCAGTGATCTTGCCGCCGCAATTCGGTCCATCCGCCGGCACGTTGGTTTGGAAATTCCCCCACATGTTGAATTGAGGGGTAGCTCCCGGCGCATTAATGGTCTGTGTGGGCCGCAATGTCTTTACGTGACCGTCAAGAAAGGCGCAATTCATCAATCCGGTATGCCCCGAGAAAGAACGATTACTCCAGTCATTGACTCCGGTCCAGTCCTCATGGGCGATACCGTGCTCACCCTGTGATTCCGCGACCAAGATCTTTCCCGAAGGCGTGTTGATTCCGGCTATGGTGATGGGCGGAAGACTTGTAACAGCCGCCCACCACCCCAGAACATGGTAGTTCACGGCATACGAGGCGGGCAGCTGCGGCGCTCCATTCGGCGCAGGGTTGGCTCCACCCAAGACCCGCGTGTTCGCGAATGGGTTGCTCGGGCATTTGAATACGTTGGCGCTCTTTATATAGGGGTAAATCGACTGCCCCCATTCCTGATTGCCGCCAGAGACATTTACGGGCGGATATGTTTCGTCGTTGTCCTGAACATACTGCGTGAAGCCCAAACCGATCTGCTTTAAGTTCGACGCGCAGGAGGTCTGGCGGGCCTTTTCGCGGACTTTCGCAAAGACCGGGAACAAGATTGCGGCAAGAATCGCTATTATAGCTATAACTACTAGTAATTCAATAAGAGTGAAACCACGATAAGATACGGTTGGCTTATTCATTTTATTCCTTTAGCTTCAATTCTGAATAGTAAACGGTTTATGACCTGGAAAGACGGTTTTCGCTGCAAGAGGCTAATATTTTACAGCGCTATTGGAAACCTCCTCATTCTTACATTAGCGGCACGCTTAAATTTGGAACAACACAGACACGATCCAAAATTACCCCAAATAGTATTTCTCACATGCATTCACAGCACTGAAGCGCGCTATTTGGTCTTCATTGCCCCAAAACACGCTTAACTACAGCTAGTATATCATAGTTACAGTGATACGTCAACCAATTTCTTCAGCAATGGAACATAAATGGTGCATGTGTATATTTTGGAGAAATTTTGGATGCAACCATTACTTTATGCCCTGATTGGCGCGAAAAAGTGAAGCCGGCAAACCTGTGCTATTGTAAAGCGATGTTATTTGGGCGCGCGAACTTCGAAGTCCATGAGCGACACCCCGTACTGCGTCCCCCTTTTCACCGCGAACACGCGCACGAACCGCGCGCTTGTGGGAGCCAAGTCGATATTCTCCAGCCCGCCCTGGCTTTCGTCCGTCGTGTAAACCGTACGCCAATCCTGCCCATTATTAGAAACTTCGATGCGATACTCGGCGGCATAGGCGGTTTCCCAGTTCAATCGAATGCGGCCGATCCGTTGATCCTTGCCTAAATCGACGGCCAGCCATTCATTGTCGCGTGCCTCGCTTTGCCAGCGTGTGCCTATGTTGTCGTCGAAAGCGAGTTCGGCCTTCATCTTGCCTTGCTGCGACGAGGCAAATGCGCGCTTCCCCAGCGCCAGATCAGGCGCTGTTTCAAGCGGCGGAAGCGGCGTCTCGTCGCGCATAGAGGGGATGGGCTCGAAGTAATCCGCCAATCGCACCGCTGCGCGCTGTGTCAGGTTGCGCGAGGAATCGCCAACTTCTATTTCATACTGCCCGGCGTCGACGCGCCAGCCTTTGGCTTTGACATCGCACCATGCGAAATCGCGGGGCTTGAGATCGATCGTGGCGATCCGGCTCTCGCCGGGACGCAAAAACACTTTAACAAAGCCTTTTAATTCACGCACGGCTTTGTCGATTTTAGGATGAGGGTCATGCACATAGAGCTGGACGACTTGCGCTCCAGCCCGTTTCCCGGTATTGGCAACGCGAACGCTGACAGCCAGATGTTCGCCCGAAGCGAGAGTGGACGAGGATGTTTTCAGCTCGGACAATCGAAATGTGGTGTAGCTCAGACCGTAACCGAATGGAAACAGCGGCGCAATACGCCGTTTGTCAAAGCCTCGATACCCGACATAGATCCCCTCTTCGTAACGAACACGGCGTCCGTTTCCGCCAAAGTTAGGATAATCCGGATAGTCTTCACGCTTAACGCCAAGGGTTGTCGGCAAATGCCCGGACGGGTTGATATCGCCGAAAAGAACTTGCGCCAGGGCGCGCCCTCCCTCCTGGCCGGGGAACCACGTTTCGACCACAGCGGGAACGGAGCGAAGCCAGGGCATGGAAACCGGGGTGCCGTTGTTCAGCACAACGATCGTTTTCGGGTTGGCCGCCACGGTCTGGCGAATCAGCCTGTCCTGGTCGTCGGGCAGCGCCATCGAGGGGCGGTCCTGACCTTCGCCTTCGGTTCCGCGGGTCGAGACGCACACAATGGCGACATCGCTCTGTCTTGCCGCAGAGACAACTTCTGCGAACGGATCCGTGTCGGGTTCAATAATGCGAAGCTGCGCGACGGCGTTGCCGCCTGCCTGATAATACTCCGCGCGCAAATGATAAGCCTGTCCGGCATTCAACTCGACGGTTGCGCGATATGTGGTCGCGCCGCTGTCATGCCACTCGTCGAGAATCAGTTTATCGTCCAGAAACAGCCGGCAGCCGTCATCGGCGCGAAACAAAAACGCCGTATTGCCGCTCTTTCGCGGTGTAAAGGTCCCTGTCCAGCGTGCGCTGTATTGGTCCGATCCCGTTCCCGTAACCGCAACGTCCAGGTTTACCTGCGGATCGATCCGCACAGAGGTTGCCGCTCCTTCAAGGTTCTTGCCCGCAAAGTACTCGGTATGGAAACCGGTTTCTTTCAAATCGGGCGTCTTCACGGACCCCGCCGGGAAGGGTATCCCGGATTCGCCGGACGCATATCTGATTTTGATATCCTGGCCGGCACGGCTTTGAAGCCCTTCCATCAGTCCGATCGCATGGAGCGGCTTTACGCTGGGGCTTCCCCCCGCGCCGATCTGCATCTCTTGTGCGGCAGGACCGATCAAGGCGATCGAGCGGATCTGAGAAGCGGCGAGCGGCAGCGTTTGGCGCTCATTCTTGAGCAGGACAATGCCTTCCTGCGCCACTTGCAGGGCGACATCGCGGCTGGCGGCGGAGTTGACGAGCGCGGGATCCGGCGTTTTGGGGCCGTCGACCACGCCGGAGCGCAAAATCGTTCTTACAATACGCCGCACATTCAGGTCGATCTGCTTGCGTGTCGTAAAGCCTCGCGCGAGCGCCGCCTTGACTTTGGCGGGAGCCAGAAAGCCGCGGCCAGGCATCTCCAGATCATTGCCTGCGTTGATAACCCGGGCTGCTTCGTGAACGCCTCCCCAGTCGGACATCACCATGCCGTCAAAGCCCCACCCCAGCTTTAGAACATCGGTAAGCAAATACGAATTCGCCGAAGCGTACGGACCGTTGAGCATATTGTAAGAGGACATAACGCTCCAGACGCCCCCATCTTTCACTCCGGCCTCAAAAGCAGGCAGATAGATCTCTCGAAGAGCGCGTTCGGAAACTTGAACATTGACCGTGAAGCGATCTGATTCTTCGTTATTGCAGGCGAAATGCTTGATACAGGCAACCGTCCCCACTCCCTGCATGCCATGGATATAGGCGACGCCTAAACGGCCTGCCAGAAACGGATCTTCCGAAAAGTACTCGCCGTTTCGTCCTCCAAGCGGCGATCGCTGGATATTGACGGCAGGCCCCAGCATAACCTGTACGCCGGAGCCCTTATTTTGCGCTTCCGTTCCGATCGCCGCGCCTAAACGCTCGATGAGAGACGTATTCCACGTGGAAGCCATGGTCACTCCCGAAGGAAACGCGGTCGCAGGGCCAAGAGTCGACGGCAGGCCGCCCCGCACTCCCTGTCCGGCGTCAGCCATCGCCATCGGCGGAATGCCAAGTCGCGGGATCGGCTGCGTGGTGAACTCCGTTCCCGACAGCAGCAAGAGCTTTTCGTCCTCAGTGAGACGGCTCATCAAGTCGGAAACCCGCTCTTCGAGCGGAGCCTGGCGATTCTGATAGGTGAAAGTCTGTGCGCTCGCGGGAACTCCAAGAGCTATAAGCAGAGAAAGGGCGGGCAAATAGAATGTTTTCATGATTTGACGGGGACATGAGCAGGAGGCGCTCGGATCAACTCGATGCGTTCGAGATGATTTTGCCGCACACCTTACCATGGAGCGTATTTGGAGTACATACTATCATAACCGGAAGCATGTGTCAATAATTTTGGGATATTTTGGAGTACAACATCTAATTATGGCAAGATGTCCGTCATTTTGAGAGGTAGTGATTTACGACAACGGCCTTGGCCCGCAGTCCCTTAACAAAATCCTGCATCTGAGCATCCGTTACGGAGCGCGCTCGGATCTCAACCGTAATGTTTGCGTAGGCCGGATTTTCCGAGCGCGGATGATTGTTTTCGGTGCTCTCTGCCTGAATTAAGTGATAGCCTAGCGGCGATCTGACCGCGCAGGGCAGCATCTCGCCCGGCCGGGTTAATGTCAACGCCGCCGTCAGTATTGCCGGCTCGAAGGGACCGTCTTTGTACGCAATCCCTAAGTTCCCACCGCTGTCTCTGGTTGCCGGATCCTCGGAGTACTCCTTCGCAAGTTCATCAAATTTTCGGCCGTCTTTGATCCTGGCCTGAATTGTTTTGATAATCGCGAGGGCTTCCACATCTGTGTGAGACCGAAACGGCTTTGGATCGGCCTGGCCGTCAGACGTAACGCGAATGAGGATATGTCGCAGCCGCACCATATGAGGCGGTTTTGCATCGGGGGTAAGCAGCTTTACAGTCTCGATCCACACCTGGATATCGTGCTCCAGGTCCGCCATGGTTTCATGATGTCTGCGCAGTAAATTGTCCAGCTTCGGTACTCGGTTCAGGGTCATGAGCTGCTCTTTGCGTCCCTGGATTTCATCGGACGTCGCCTCGGCATGGTGTCGCTTAGCTTCCTCCTGAATCAACGCATCATTGATGAGCTGATCCAGGATCGGGTTTACGACGGATGGATCTCGAAGGAGCATGGAGAGCAGAGCGGATTCAGGAATCGGATGGCCATTCACAGTCGCAATCGGAGTCCTCGAGTTCGCCGGCGACGGGGCTTCGCTGCTCGCCGCAAAGTCGGGCGTTCCCAATAAAACAGCGCCCAGCAGGGCGGCTGCGTAAATCCATCGGTTCTTGATATGCATATATCTCCGAAAAGCAAATATCTATCGCAGGCTCCCCTCCCCAGCCCTCCCCGGAGGAGAGGGAGTCAGATTCAGGAAAAGCATTCGCAAGCTATTCTTCTCTTGCCCCTCTCCTTCGGGGAGGGGTTGGGGAGGGGAGCCTGCAGGGACAGGATCGCTCACGAGGTAAGCTATTTCGCTTATCCAGGAGTGATGCTCCAGGTTTGGGCGCTTGAGCCGTTTGCCTGATAGATATCGACGTTCGTGAAGTTGGCCGTTCCCGCCCCAGCTACGTCAAGGCGGCTCCCCGTGGCGCATAAAGGCGTAAGCGTATAGCCGCCGGCGACGGCGGTCAAGCCCCACTTCTGTGCTCCGGTCGGATTGGAAGTCCAGATATCGACGTTGGTTCCATCGGCCGTGCCCGCGCCGGAGACATCGAGCGACAGGCCCGGAGAAGAGAGCGGGCTGATTCGATAGCCGTTTCCGGCGGAGTTTGCCGTGAAGGTCCATTTTTGAGCGTTCGACGGGTTCGCGCCATAGATGTCGACGTTCGTGCCGTTGGCCGTTCCCGCCTGCGCCACATCAAGACGGCTTCCTGGGGCGCAGGCCGGGGCCAGTTGGTATGTGCCGTTGGCGATCGTTCCCAAAGGGATCACGCTGAATTTTTGCGCCGCGGAATTGTTCGACCAGTACTGGCTAAACTGAGTTCCCGAAGTTGTGCTTGCGCCGGTATCATCGAGAGCCAACTGGCTGTTGTGATTGTGGAAGGAGTAGGTGCCGTCCGCGTTGACAATCGGCAGCCATTGATCATTGCCCGGGGTCATTCCCTGGCCTTGATACTGAATGATTTTCGCTCCCGCTTGCACAGAGGCCGCCGACACGTTCATGACCAGCCCGCTCGACACATTCTTAATCTGACAATAGCCGCCGCTGGTCTTTACGAAGGTCCACTGCTGGGAGGCGGAACCGGTATAGGGCTGCTGGATCACCGCTGCGGAGCCGGCAGTGGAGGTTACGGCCAATGCCATATTGCTGGCGGCGCACACAATTGCAAAGTTACCGGACACATTGAGGCTGGGGTTGGGCAGAACTTGCCATATTCCCACCGCGCTGGAGCTCTCCATGGGGTCGATGTTGGGATCGTTTGTTACGGTGAGCCAGTTATTCCAGGTGAGGTTTGCGCTGTTTCGCTTGCTCCACGCCGCGTTGGCGTTGTTCTGCATCCAGGATTGGTACTGCGGCCAGAGATTATTGTCCGTGGCGAACTCGCTCAAGCCTTTGACGAAGCGATATTGCCACTGCGTCTGGTATACGCCGTTATTGCTCATAATCGAGGCGGCATTGACGACATGGTTCGCCGCCAGCAGCGCATCGTTGTAATACTGGGCATTTCCGGTCAGACGGTAAAGGTAGTTGGCGGCCTGGACGAACGACCCACTGTTATAGACATTGTCCGAGGCCAACAGGACTCCGCTGTTCGTCTGCCCGATGGGCCATTTGATCCCTTCATTGACGACGCCGGTGCTGGTATTGAAGATATTGCCGCGCACCCAGGCATAGATCCCCTGCGACTTCGTCAGATAATTCGCGTCGCCGGTAATTTGATATAGGGCGAGCCCCGAAGTGATGAAGGGGTTTGTGCTGAGAGCGCACTTGGCGACATGGCCGCTTCCATTGGAAAAGTCGTTCATGTCCTCCCAGATCCCGCCGCCGCCATAGGCGGTGTCCCATCCACGATTGTAGGCCATATTCCAGGCATAGGTAGCCTTGTTTAAAAACGTAGTGTTGCCGGTAATCTGGTAGCCGCGGACAAGCGCGAGCGTCATCCATGCGATGTCATCATTCCAGGTATCGAGTGACCAGTCATAGCTTTCGTAGGCTAAAAAGTGGGTCAGCAAATCGCTGACGAGCTGCCGGTGCGCAGGTGTCCGATCCCGCAGGTACGCGTCTTCGGCCACTTCAATGTCCAGGGCCTGCACCCATGAGCCTTCCACACTCGTGCCGTGCACAGCAGTGGCGTAGTAGGCCTGGCCGCTTTGCTGGACAAGAAACGCCGAATTCCAGGCATTAAAGGCGGTATCCGCCGTATTTTCGGCGCGCGCCGCCGGAGAAAGAAAGAAACTTAATGCGGCAAGCGCTAGAGGCGCAAAAGCCCTAGCAGAACAACGGATCATTTTCATGTACGGGGACTCCTGTCATTGAGTTTTACGATCTGTATTGCGATTATTTCAAATAATACTTTATCATTTTCACCCCTTTTTCAAGGCGCGGCGCAGCTTACCCGCAACGCCTTGAAAAACAAGGAAAAATGGGAATTAGAATTGCTATTATATCTACAGATACTTACAATTAACCTATAGTACATCCTGTTCGAGACAACGTAATTCGTTGCATAGTAATGTCCTCCGAAAAGGCAATCTATCCACAGCCAACGCGGGTAGTTCGCTCATGGACGCATAGATTGCGTGCGTGCCTCCTACCAGCTACAGGGACTGCAAGAGCTCTCAGTGGTTCACATTCTATCACAGGATAGACCTCATGTCAACATTTTTGGGTCATTAATGGATCATAAATACCGATATTTTGCGTATATTCAGCGCAAAAACATTACTAGAGATATGCTTGCGTGACATTCTCGCTTATCTATGCACGTAAGATAGTAATCTAAATACCCCAAAATCCCAGACTTGAATTTTTGGTGCACAGGTAGTACAGTATGATATGAAACTACAGAGTCGATCCGTGCAGCCCCATCTCGCCATTGCTCTTCTTAGCTTTTCCGGCTGGACCGTTGGGCATTTATCCCCGGCAATCGCAAGCAACAGTGATCGTCCCGCCACCTTCTGCAATCCTATGGACTTGCCCTACTGCTTTCAAAACAACTTACCCGCTTGGAGAACGGCGGCCGACCCTGCAGTGATCATCTACAAAGGAGAGTACTGGCTGTTTGCGACGAAAAGCAAAGGCTACTGGCGTTCCAAGGATTGTCTCCACTGGACCTTCGTGACGCCGGCCGGACTGCCGATCGACAATGATGCGCCCGCCGTACTGGAGATCAATGGCAAGCTTTACTGGACCGCCATCGATGCGGGGATTTATGAGACGGACGATCCGGGCAAAGCAAAATGGAACCTAGTCAGTGACGCAGTCAGGAGTCCGGGGGATCCTGACCTGTTTCAGGATGATGACGGACGCGTTTACCTTTACAGTGGGTGCAGCGATGGAGGACCAATTGAGGGGCAAGAGCTGGATCCACACAACGGATTCAAGCCGCTATCGACCCGGAAAGGCCTTTTTAAAGCAGATGTAGCCAATCATGGCGGAGAAATTCCGGCAGAACCGGCGGATATTCCACCTTATAAGAATACCGGCGTTTGGATAGAGGGACCGTGGATGACCAAGCATGGCGGTAAGTACTACCTTCAATATTCCGCTCCCGGAACGGAACTCAAATCCTACAGCGACAGCGTTTATGTGAGCGACCATCCCCTTGGGCCGTTTACCTTCGCAACGTATAGCCCTTTTTCGATCAAGCCGACGGGCTTCGCAGCCGGCGCCGGACATAGCACAACTTTTCAGGACCAACAGGGCCGTTATTGGCGCATCTCATCCATGACCATTTCCGTCCGTCACAAATTTGAGCGGCGGCTTGGCATGTTCCCGGCCTGGTTTACCCGCGATGGCCAGATAGTTTGCAATACATACCTTGGAGACTATCCGCAATACGCGCCCGGCGTCGTCAAAGACGTCGCGCAGGGCAACTCGCCCGGTTGGATGTTGCTGACTTATAAGAAGGCGGCAACGGCATCCTCCACATTGGATACCCATACTATCGATGATGCCTTGGATGAAGATATGCGCACCTGGTGGTCCGCCAAGACGGGTGCCTCCGGCGAGTGGCTGCAGGTCGACATGGGCAAGCTTTGTCGCATCGAGGCTGCGCAGATCAACTTTGCCGACGAAGGAGCTACACAGTCAGGCCGCCTTCAGGACGGATACGGCTATAAGCTTGATGTCAGCGCAGATGGCAAGAGATGGACGACGATCATCGATCGCAGCGCGAACAGACGAGATGCGCCGAACGATTATGTTCAGTTGGACGATCCCGTTAAGGCCAGGTTTGCCCGCATTACCAATACCCATACTCCAGGCGGCGCAAAATTCTCCATAAGCGGTCTGAGACTTTTTGGGAGCGGCCTCGGCCACGCGCCGCAGAAGGCTGGCGAGATACAAGTTAAGCGAGATGCCGCCGACACACGCCAGGCAACAGTCTCTTGGAGCGGCGTCAAAGATACCGACGGCTACATCGTCCGTTATGGGATCGCAAAAGACAAACTCTTCAGCAGCTACCAGGTCTACGACGCAAATATGCTGCATATCCACACGCTAAACATAGGTGTCCGATACTTTTTTACGGTGGATACATTTGATGACAGCGGCGTGACCAAAGGCTCTATTATTGCCCAGGGCTGACCGCTTACCCATTTCTGTTCAGGCAGGCAATGTTAATCAGCGCGCTGGGACTAAAGACGGGATCGCTCCCAGTCCGCCGTCGCCTCATGATACGCCAGGGTAAACTCGTCATCGGTCAGGGCCAGCGCGGGCAGCAGGCGGATACTGTTCTGTTCGGGAACCTCGTTGCGGAGGATGCGATTGAGAAGCTTTTCAGCGAGCATCTCGCCGAGATACGCCATGCCCGTCTCGTCGAACGTATACCCCTGGCCCCGCATCAAGGTCATAGAGCCGACACTGTCGTCGCGCCGGGAACAGCCCACGATCAGCACCTCGCCGGGAGCGATCCCCGCGCGGCGTCCGACTCGCGCCAGGGCGATTTCGATCGCCCGCCAGGCGCGGGCGTCCGTGGTCACGATGACCGCGGTCGGGCAATCGTCCGCGTCGAGCGTCAGCCAATCCGCCATTGCCTTCTCATAGTCCGTCAGGCTGTGGAGCGGCTGACTGATGAGGCGCGGATCCGGCTCCGCGCCGAAAACGCGGCTCATCGCCTCACGATATCCCTTCAGGTAGTGCTGCTCCCAGAGGAAAGGATAGATGCTTCCGAGGTAGGCAATGCGCCGATGGCCAAGGCTCGCCAGGAGATCAACTGCGGTGTGCATCATTCGCTCATGGTCGAAGTCGATCTGCAGCCAGGACGGATGCGTGTCGTCGAAGTAGCCCTTCACCACGAACGGAACATTGAGCGACTCGAGCAGACACCCCGGCTCCTCGATCTCTTCTTCATTTCCCCAGAGCACAAAGGCATCGCAGGATCGAGAGAGCGCCATCGTATTCAAGTTTTCGATGAGCGCATCGCGGCTGTCATATGCATGGAGCGCCAGACTGAAGCCGATCTCGCTGAGCCGTTCCGCGCACCCCTCGGCAACGCTCCCGGTAACTTCGCGCAGGCCCCGCTCATGCTTGGGACGAAGGTAGGTAAACCCGGCCGTTCGGGTGCTGCCGGTCGCGAGGGCCTTGGCCGCCGCATTTGGGCGGTAGTTCAGCTCGCGCGCCGCTTCCAGGATCCGGCGGCGATTGGCCTGCGACGCCCACACGTTCGGCTTATTGTTCAGGACGCCTCTCACAAGGCTTTCCGAGAGATTGACGGACCGGGCAATATCCTGTAACGTGGTCGCCATAGAGCCTCCGGGCGAGATGTAGCGCCGCATATACGGCGCTACATGTATCGTAGCACGGCGGCAGGCGAATTGTCAATCGACCTCGGACCGCCCCCCCTTGCGCCATCAGATCGGCCGGCATTACGAGGACGACGGCGGCAATTGCCACTGCGCGCTCCACCAGCCCGGGTCGATCGCGGAACACCCCAGGCCGTTCTCGATATTGATATACGTTCCCTGCGAACGGCTCTTGATCCGCCAGTTGACGCCGTCCACGTATTCCAGAGACCACTGGGCGCTCTGCCAGCTCGGATCGATCGCAGTACACCCCAGGGAGCCTGATTGGACATTGAGATACTGCCCGATATGGCGATTCTTCAGCCGGAAATAGGTATCGTCCACACGTTCGCGCAGCCACTGGGCGCTCCACCACCCCTGAGAGATCGTGGAACACGTCAGACCGTTTTCCGTGTTGATGTATGTCCCCTGCCAGCGGCTTTGCAGATGCTGGCAGGGAGTGAGTTTCACCACAGAAACCGTGTCCTTAACATTGAGGCCGATCTGGCCGTTGACGAGATTCATAGGCGATGACGACATATTGCCGGCGTTATCGAGCGTGTAGAGCGTCGCCTGGCCGACCTGCGACGGCACATTGAGCGTAACGGCCTGACTGACCGTGCTGTCATTGCTGACACACCCGATCCAGAGGACCAGATAATAATCGCCGTTGCGCTTCTGCAGCAGCGTGCTGTTGACGTTGGCCGTGCTGCCGCTCAGCGACCATGCGAGGGTTCCCGGTGTGAACGCAGGGCCAGGGTCGGAGAGCAGGGAGATTGTATTCTTGACGGCGTAGTAGGCCGGTTTTGCAGATCCGTTGTAAGTAATGAGCCCGAAGTTGTCCTCGGAGTAGGACGGATTGTTGTGCTCGTCGGCGAGTTCATAGAGATAGGTCCGGTACGCGCCGAGGTTGAACGCCGTCAGCAAAGACCGCAGTGTGTATTTGCCGTGCGGATACCAACCAAGCGATAAGGGCGCGGTACCGGTGTAACATCCCGTCTCGGTCAATATGAACGGAGCGCTTCCCCACAGGACGGAGTTGCCGTTGACGAGCGTCTGCATATTCCCCTCCGGCTGTCCCCAGGGGAATGTATATGGATGGCAATTGCCGTAGTTCACATAGGGCGAGTAGTTGCCGTAAGCATTGGCATAGGCAGCGCTATGCCCCAGAGCGGGGTCGTCGTTATCGCTGAAGCCGATAATCGCGATATTCTGCGTCTGAGCGTTTCCGCCGTAGGCAGTCTTGATGTCCTGGGTGTACTGATGGTCGACAGACATCCATGTGCTGGAATATCCCGGATAGTTGTCGAGCTCGTTCGTTCCCTCCACGCATTCCTGCGCCCCCAGCAGATACGTGGCCGTGATCGCCTGAGCCTGCGCGGCAGTGTTCCACTGACATTCGCTGATCAAATCGCAGTGGATTCCGTTGCTGGCCAGGTCGTTCAAGCGCGAATAGTAGTTGCCGCCGGGATTGTCGACCGCCATCTCGTCACGGATGTGGCGCACTCCCAGGCCGAGCAGAGCCGGCCAGATCATCGTGCTGTAGTTGGCGTAGGTGTCCGTGCTGTCGCCAACGCCTTTAAACAAATGCGTGTTAACGCCGATGCTGTCGACGAAGCGATCGGCCGGCTGGGCCTGCTGACCGAAGGAGGGCTGGTTGCTCAGTATTGCAAAAGATGCAACAAAACATAAAGCCGTTCGAGACACGGCGATTCTGTATCCGCTGTCCGTGGATCTTGTCACCATCTGTAACTCCTCATTGAATGAAAATGACTGCGCTTCAACTGCCATGTCCCGCAGCGCTGGTTCAGTCCGGCGCTGCGGGGCAGGCATTTCGCGAAACGAACTCGCTAGATATTGCTGAATGTCAGGACAAACTTCGTTCCGTTGTTGTCGCTCATATTATCGCTGCCGGCAGCCTGATAGATGGCCTTGTTTGCAGGCTGGTTGGCATCCACGGGCAGATATCCGTTGCTGACCTGCACGCCGCGCAGATACTTGGCGTGCCCGTCGCCGGCCAGATAGTTGGCGCCTTCCGTGTGCCGAGCGATAGTCCCATACGAGGATGAGGTGAACGGGATATAGAAGTTACCCGTAGCATAGGAGGTCCCTCCCGCCGGTCCTGAGGTAGGCCAGCCGCAGGCCATCGGGCTCTCGTTATCGTAGATCAGCGAGCCGGTGTAATTCTGCGCATTGCCGCCGTTGACCTCGAACAGGGCGACGGTATTCGCCGGCGAGTTCAAGGTCGCGATGGACACCGGAGAGGTTCCCCCATACTGGTGCGCGAGCCACTCGTTATAGGCATACGAAACCGTGACTTCGTAACTGTGCCGCGGCGCGGTACTGTCGTCCGGGCACTTGTAGACGCCTGCGCTCTTGATATAGGGATAGACCTGGCCGGCCCAGCCTATTCCAGGCGCAGTCGGACCGAAGGTGCCGTTGGGATAAAGCTCGTCGTTGTCCTGAACATACTGCATAAATCCGAGCCCGAGCTGCTTCATGTTGGAGAGGCAGCTGGTCTGCCGGGCCTTCTCGCGAACCTTGGCGAAGACAGGAAAAAGGATGGCAGCAAGAATTGCTATTATAGCTATAACAACCAGCAATTCAATCAATGTAAATCCGATACGCGTTTTCATATTGATAGATTCCCTTCGAAATGAGTGATGCTTTGAAAGACTAATGCGCCGCCGCATATGCGGTGTAGCATTAGTATAACAGCCTTTCGAAACCCTGTCAAATCTTTTTCGTCCAAATAACGTAATTCGGCGGCGCATATGACTCAATGCACCGCCGCATATACGGCGCAGAACTGGATTTGAACACCGTTATTATGCATGGACACGAAGATCTCGGCGGGATCATCTGCAAACATGGTTTATTGGGGTATGTCTTGACAGTCGATCGCTCCTATGGTATCTATTATGCAATCGTATGCATAACGTTACCAGCCAGGATCCAAATACCCCGCCTCATGGGATGCCGCTCAAGGTCACCGCGCGCCAGATCGCGGATCGACTCGGCGTCTCTCAGGCGACCGTTTCGCGGGTCTTGAGAAATGCCCCCGGCTACCAGTACTCCCAGGACACGCGCCAGCGCATCCAGGACGAGGTCGAGCGCATGGGGTACCGTCCGCATGCAGTAGCCTCGTCGCTGCGCGAAGGCCGGACGCAAGTCATCGGTTTTCACAATCAGAAAAGCGATCTGGACGCGCGGAATGTCTTTATGGCGGAGATCATCGGAAGTCTTCAGCAAGCGTGTCTGGAGATCGGTCACTTCCTCTTGCTTCACAACTTCGCCACCGATGACCCGGTATCGGATAAGATCGCGGAATTGACGCGTGGAAGAATAGACGGCCTGGTGGTGCATCTGCGCGAAAACGGCCCGCTTGCGCAGGGCCTCGCTCAATCCGGTCTGCCTACCGTCGCGATCGCCGACCGTGTGGAAAATATACCGTCCGTGGGTTGTGACGATCGCCTCGGAATTATACAGGCCATCAAACATCTGGAGGAACGTGGGCACCGGCGCATCGCATTCGCTTCTCCTGCCTACCCATCGGAGTCCGCGCAGGTACGACACCAGACTTATATCGAGGAGATGGAACGGCGCGGATGGCAGCCTGTCACCATTCCCTGCCCTCATCACGATACGGATATCACATTCCAGGCTCTGCAATCAGTGACGCCGCATCCCACAGCGATATGCTGCTGGAACGATGTCAGCGCCGTATGTCTTCTTCGCGCTTGCAGCCGCGCCGGAGTGCGCGTGCCGGACGACCTTGCCGTCGTGGGATTTGATGGCCTGATAGATAACCGCATGCTGCCGCGTGACCTGACCACGGTGGATATACACTGGGCCAAAATCACACAAACCGCCGTTCAGATCCTGATGGCAATGCTGCGCGGCGAGTCCGTGCCGTGGGTGACGAATTTGCCCCCCACATTGCGTATCGGAGAAACGACCTAGCTAAATTCAATGCCGCATAAGGTCCTCAGATTTAGCTGAGGGAGTGGCTATGCATACGATTGAATAAACTGTCCAATCTGAAGATAGGAGAACGATTTCAACCATGCCAGGACCGATCAAATCTCTACGTTCCAGCTCACTATGCATACGATTGCATAGAAATATGTGCGATGAGTACGCCATGCCTCGGACACGGATGCTGCGGCTCTTAGCCGTCTTCTGTGCCTTCTGCACCGCGTTCTTCTTTGCTGCAAGCGCGCCGTTGCTGGCTGCTCCCGCTGCAGAAGACGCGCCGCGGACGGCGCATGGTCATCCATACACCCTCTGGGACGATCAGGATGTGGCTTCCTACAAATCCGCCTTCAAGACGAACCCGGAATTGAAAGCCGCCTACGAGGAACTGCGGGACTGGGGCGACAAGCGCATTGCGGCGACGCTCGACGTGCCGGCACATACACTGGAGGCAGACGGCGACTGGACTTTTCCCGCATTCAAGCGGGGGTTCCAGGACGCCTCCGGCAAGTGGAACTGGGAATGGAACTTCAACACCGCGCTTCGGCAGCGCGCGGAAGATGTCTCCAATCTGGGCATGCTCTACGCGCTCACCGGCGACGCGAAGTATGCAGCGTTTGCCAGGCAGATCCTCCTGGCGCTGGCCGATGCCTACGGTTATGAGAAAGGCAGTTCCACCCCAGATCCGCATGGCTACGACCACTTCGAAGCGTACGGCTTTGACGGCGGCGACGACGGCATGTTCCTGGCCAAAGCGTGCAACGGATACGATCTGATTCACAAGTCACTCTCGGCTGAGGATCGCGCCCATATCGAGCGCGATCTGATCCGGCCGTTGGCCGAGCACCTCAAGAAGTTCGATTTCATGTACACCAGCCACGGGCGCTGGGGGATGGTCTGCCTCTATGGCATCCTCATCGCCGGAGTAACCCTGAACGATCAGGCGCTGAAGGATCTGGCGCTCTATGGCCCGGGCGGAACCAAAGATACGATGACGGGCGGATTCATGGATTGCTTCAAGTCCGGCTGCCTGCGTGACGGCGTGGTCTGGGAGCCGGATACGAAGATCGAGGATCAGATGGCAGCCGTGTGCGTGCTGACGACCGTCGCGGAGGTGATGCGACACCACGGGGTGGATCTATACGATTACCAGAACGCGGCGCTGAAGAAACCATACGATGCGGCGCTTGGGAAGGGCGCTGTCCCAATGCTGCTCGCCCTCCCAGAGATCGATACATACCAGTATGCCTTCCGCCGCTATCAGGATTCACGCTACCTGCCGATAGTCAGCCAGCTCAAGCCGGGGTTTGCGCTTGCAATCGGCGAACACATGTCGTCGCCACCTATGGCAGCGCCTGTGAGAGCGCCAAAGACAGCAGCGCCTGCACAACGGCGAGCAACGAAGACGGCGGGCGTACCGGCCAGCCGCCTGGCGAAGCTGAGCCGGGGGACCAACGTAACGCAGTGGTTTCAGGTCTACGGCCAGACGGACGAGGCGCACTATCAGAATTACATGAGCGATGCGGAGATCGCGCAAATCGCCCGGCTCGGATTACGCCATGTCCGGCTTTGCGTCTCGCCGAACTACCTCTATGCCCCGAAAGCGCCGGGCACCCTGTCCGAGGCGCGCCTGACCATGCTGGAATCCGCGATCAAGCGCTTCCAGCGTCAGAAGCTGGCCGTCATTGTGGATCTCCATAATACCGATAAAGAGCACACCGAGAATGATCCTCAATGGATCGCCGGGTATCCGATCTTCTGGGGGGCGCTCGCCGCAAAGCTGAGCCATTTCGATCCGGAGACGCTCCTCTTTGAAATCCTCAACGAGCCGGTGTTCACCGATCGCGCCTCGGAATGGTTTGCGCTCCAGGACAGATGCATCGCAGCGATCCGCAAGAGCGCGCCAAAACATACCATCATCGTGACCGGGCCGGATTGGGGCGGCATTGATGGGCTGCGGAAGCTTACTCCCGTCGCCGATCGCAATGTGGTCTATTCGTTCCACTTCTACGATCCGTTCACCTTTACCCATCAGGGCGCAAGCTGGGCCGGCCCGGTTCCTCCCCTGCTCAAAGGGATCCCATACCCGTCCAGCCCGGAGGCAGTCGCAGAGCCGCTCTCTCATATCACCAACCCTGACGCGCAGGGCTGGGTGCGGGATTACGGCGCGCAGCACTGGGATCGCGACAAACTGAAGAGCCGGCTGGCGGATGCCCTGGAGTGGGGACGTCAGAACGGAGTCGCGCTCTACTGTGGCGAATTCGGCGCTTACCCCCCGGTCTCGCCGCCGGATTCGCGAGGCCGCTGGTTCCGTGACTTCGCATCGGTTCTAAAGGAGAGCGGCTCAGGCTATGCGGTCTGGGGCTGGGATGACGGTTTTGGCTTCGGACGCCGGTACGAAAACGGCAAACCTGTTCTGGATCCCGTTCCAATCGACGCGCTCGGCCTGAGAAAGGAGAGATAGTCCCACGCCGCGCCGGCAATAATGCCGGCGCACGGCTCGGACAACTTTTGCCGCCTCTTTCCTTATCCCCTTCCGTGCTCAGCGCCCCACTTTGGGGTCAATATTTTACCAATTGACGATATATCGTTAACGTGGTAGACTTGGTCAACCTCATTTTTGCCCGCTTTCTTTGCCGCATTGCCGGACGGAAAGTCGCGCCGCAGCGAGGACGATCTTCCGGAGGGGAAAGTGTCCGTCGTTCCACAGGAAACCGCCGCATCGCAAACCGAATTCGAGCCGGCATCAGCCGTACGCTGCCGCTGGTTCCCCATCTCGTTGATCTCCCTGCCTCTGATCATTATCAACTCGGCGTGGATCGCGAATTCGGAGATGCGGAGCGGTGTCACCGAGCTGACCATCTCCACCCTCTTTATCGGCGTCACCTTTATGCTCGTGGCGCTCACGGTCCTCAACCTGGCCGTGCGCAGCCTGTTCGGACGCCGCGTGGCGCTCAACCAGCCGGAGATGATGGCAATATATTCCATACTCTCCATGTCCAGCGTTGTCGCAGGCGTGGGGAATATGGGCTTCTTCGTTCCCTTTCTGGCCAGCGCTCACTGGTACGCCGCGCCCACCAACGGCTACAAATCCTTCTGGTATCTCCTGCCCCAGTATCTCATCCCACACGACCGGGCAATCCTCAAGCCCCTTGCCGAAGGGCATTCGACCTTCTTCAAGCCCGAGATCATGGCAGCCTGGATGCCTCCTCTGCTGGCATGGGGAGCGTTCTTCCTGGTTCTGCTCTGGATGAACTTCTGCACGGCCTCGATTTTACGCAAACGATGGGCCGAGGAGGAACACCTTCCGTTCCCGGTCGTCGCGCTGCCCCTTGAGATCACCCGCGAAGGAAGCCCCATCTTCCGAAACCGCCTGTTCTGGATCGGCGTATCGATCCCCGCCGTCCTTCACTCGATGAACACGATCGCCTCGATCATGCCAGGCTTCCCAAGCTGGCCCATCAACTCCATCCGAGACATCGCCGCCAATCTGCCTGTGCCGTGGAACGGACTCTCTCCCATGTGGGGAGCGGTGCATCCCGCCGGAGTCGGCTTCGGCTTCCTCGTCAATACCGATGTCCTGTTCTCCGTCTGGTTCTTCTATCTGCTGCGCAAGTGCCTTAACATCATAGGCGTGTTTACAGGCTGGCGCATTCCCAGCGGCGGACTGTACGACGACGGCAATTCGCAGTTCCCCTACACCGGTTACCAGTCTTGGGGAGCATGGGTAGCCTTTGCGGTTATCATGCTCTGGCAGAATCGCGCCTATCTGCGGCGCTACTTCAGCCGGGCCTTTACAGGAAAGAATGCCGAAGAGGACGCTCAAGAACCGATCAGCGCCCGCGCCGCGGTCATCGGCCTTGTGGCAGGGTTTATCGCCCTCAGCGCATTCATTATCCAACTCGGCGGCTCGTGGTGGCTGCCGCCGCTGATCCTGGGGATCTATCTGCTCTTCATGATCACCCTGTCGCGCCTGCAGGCGGAAACAGCGGTGTTGTCTCCCGATGTCGGCTGGGTGTATCCGCTGGGCATGGTCACAAACGTTGTAGGGACAGCAAACTTGAGCGCGGTCGATTCGGCGCATGTAGGTCTGATGAGCTGGTTCAATCTGGATTACCGGGCCGCCGCATTGCCGCATCAGTTGCAGAGCATGGTTGGACAGCAGCGATCGGGCGGCAGTATGCGTCCCTTAGCGCCCATGCTGATGATTGCCGCGTTCGTGGCCATGGTCAGCGCGATGATCTGCGATCTCCAGCTATACTATGTGAACGGCATGGAAACGGGGATGGTGAACGGCTGGCGCGTCTACATGGGCAACCATGTCTGGCAAAATGTGGATACCTGGATTCATCATCCCAAAGTCGCAGAACCGGCATGTCTGGCGGGAATGACTGTAGGAGCGGTTGTCACGGGATTATTGACAGCCCTTCGCAGCACATATGCCGGCTTCCCGCTCTCTCCCGCCGGCTTCGTTCTCAGCACATCATGGGCAAACGACATATTCTGGGCCGACATGATGATCGCGTGGGCTATCAAAACCACGCTGCTGCGCTACGGCGGCATCAAATCCTTCCGCAACGCCCTTCCTCTCTTCCTCGGCCTGATCCTCGGCGACTTCGTAACCGGCGCAGCCTGGGCGATCGTCGGCTCAGTAGGCAACCTCGACCTCTTCCGAACCTTCGCGACATAGAGAATCCTCAAGAATCCTCTCCCCCCGCCGCTGTCGCGGCTTACCCCGTCTCCGACCCACCAGTGGGGCTTATAGGAAAGGGATGTCCAACTTTCGATAGCCAGACGAATCTTATATTTGCGTAGCTTCTGATTGCAGGCCACATACATGTAAGAGTCGTCTGGGCTGCAATCCTTGGACACCCCTTTCCGACTATTACAAGCCCACTGGTGGGTCGGAGACGGGGTAAGCCGCGACAGCGGCGGGGGGAGAGGATTCTTAAAAAGCTTCCTAGCGTACAGTTTGTTAGAAGTCTTTAATAAGACTAATCTCCCATAAAAATCATTCCGAATATTACGTAAGAAATTTGACATGCATGGTCTGGTTTGATACAATAGCCCTTGTCTGCTCGGTTGCTCTATTCGGATATCCTTATAGTTCCGCTTTTGAGTAACCGGCCTGTCTTACGCCATATTACGCCAATAACGGCCGGTCCATCGTGCCATTTGCAATCGCCGCTCCATCGAACCGCCACGGTGGCTCAGCGTATTCCATACTGGAATGCGCAGCCGTGTCTGACCAGGTCTTGATATAGACCTCAGGTCCGCTGTTCCGAAATGGAGGGCTTACCATGCCCCGCACAGTTTTATCGTGTCTGCGATCAGGTGAACGACCGGCGCAACGTTCACGTGCCCAAAGCGCTGGCTGCGTTTTAGCTCTCTTGCTTGTAACGTCCCTTGGCGCGCTGCCTGCCCACGCGCAGGCAGCGCGCATCGGCGTTCTTGAGACGTCCTCGCCGGTATGGCGCACGGGCGATCCCCCGATCAGAGTATCCGACACGCTCATCGTCTTTAGCGACAGCGGCAATATCTCGTCCGCGAGCATCCAAATCACCGGAAGTCTCCACGCCGACCAGGATCTCCTGAGCGCCGTGACAACAGGAACAACGCTGACAGCGACATGGACTGCCGCCACCGGCACGCTCGCGATATCCGGCGACGGCACAACGGACGATTATACGAAAGTGCTGCGATCGATCGCCTACACGGACACGTCGGCACTGCCGAAGACAGCGACGCGTACAATCACCATCTCCGTTAAAGATGGCGCTCATGTATCGCCGGCCGTGACACGGTCGATTCAACTGGAGAGTGTCGCTCCGGCAACGGCCGTATTCAAAGTAGACACCTATGGGGCTGTCGGCAACGGCCTTCACGACGACAGCGCGGCGGTAGGCAATGCGTTAAAGGCCGCAATAACTGCCACTCGAGCGGGCAAAGTTGCCGAGGTGGATTTCACGGGCAGCAAAACCTATTACGTGAGTTCGCCAATAGACGGGTCGCGTTATGCCATCAATCTGGTGAATGTCCACAACCTGCGCGTGAATGGAAATGGATGCACTCTCGCAACGCGGGCTACTTCACCCGCCGTTATGTTTTTGAATGTAGACCACAGTACGAATATCACGATCTCGGGTTTCAATGCAAAGTTCACGCCGCCTGCGTATCTGACCTGGTATCTGTCTCAAAATAACTACGACGGCACAGCTTACTATACATTTGCAAATACCGATCTCAAACTGCCGGCTCTGGATACAGGCCCAAACCCATCCAGATACAACAATAGCTGGATTACGGGCTATCATACGTCCCCCATCGGCATCGGTTCCATACAGGCTATTGATGCGGACCACACAGCGCAACGCATTGTCAGCATCGCTTACTACTATGATGCGGCCTATCTCGATCTCGACGGCGGGCTGCTGACTACGCCAAATTCCGACGTTTCCCTGACCAGTGCAGATGTGCCGGAGACAATTACCTACAGCGGAAATATCCTCCTCAAGAATATTGCTTGCGGATTCGCCCCGGCTTATATCTTGCAGGAATCTCACAATACAGGCCCAGTTACCTTTCACAATGTTTCATGGTCGCCAGACGCTATCGGGGGAAACAGCGTCATTACGACATTCGGTTCCGGCGCAAATATCGGACCGGGCCGCGGGGCGGTGACGTGGGAAGACTGCTACCTCAATAATGTCTACGATTTTGAGTTAGCGCCCCATCACACAGTTGTTTCTCAACCGGAGGCATGGACAGGCGGCGTTGCAGCCTCTCCGTCCGGCCTGGAGTTCCTGTTCAACAACAATACAAAGGGGCCTGCCGACAATCCCGATGTCCGGGTCGGCGATACTGTTATCGCGGTAGACTCGAGCACCGGCCTGACGATCGGGCATGCGGAGGTGCTTTCCTGCACCAATCGGCACATCAATCTGGACCGGCAGATCGTGATACCGGCAGGAGTGCAGCCGTCCTTCTATCTGGCCGATCAATATTCCGACCCGTTCCTTTTTCGCCGCACGACCGCTGACGACATTGGCGGCAACACTCCTATAACGCTTGAGGCGAATAAAGTTGTAGATACTCTGGCGGCAGGCAATCACAACTTCGACTGCATTGGCAATTACTTCCAGAACGAGGGGCTATTTGAAGCCGGTTGGGGCGCCTTCTTCAATATTTCGGCGGGGGCACGGGGCTCCGGGCACGATGTCTATTTCTCAGGTAATAATATCTCCGATTTCACCGAGGCAGACCTTTACGGCATCGGCCAGTCCGAGTTCTTCGATTCAGCGCCACAAACCTTTCTTTATGGCTACCAGTGCAACCCTGTCTACACGCAGGATAATAACGGCAATCAGAACGTCGGCGTGTACGACGAGTCTCAGAGGATCAAGCTGGGAGACGATCCCTCCTATGCGACCGGCATCTCACTGATCGACAATGACACGGGCCTGCCCATCCCCGGCTTCGACCCGATTCAAGACAATCAGATCATTCCGTTCAATACAATATCGAGCAAGCATCTCAACCTGAGGGCAAATATCGCCGGCACGGCAGACGCCGTAACCTACGACATCGATACCACGCAAAGCTCGAAAGCGACGATAAATACATCCGCAACGGCGCCGTTTCTTGCTTTCTCTACACCGTGGTTGATCGACGACGCCCGCTACTCGGTCGTAGCCTATCCACAGAATGCAGGAGTGAGAGGACGCGGCGTACGTGTAAAGTTCCGTGTGGCCAACTTGCTCGCGGGATGGAGCGCAGCCGCAGTGGGCGCGCCGGCGAGCAGCGGATCGGCCTATCAGCTCGGAAATATTCTGACCCTCACCAGCGCAGGCG
>Ga0207671_10001020_pt1 | contig 34167 bp, 33 predicted proteins | sample KBSC24metaG_FD_184352 | JGI IMG/M metagenome (GOLD analysis project Ga0207671, IMG submission 184352) | Corn rhizosphere microbial communities from Kellogg Biological Station, Michigan, USA - KBS C2-4 metaG (SPAdes) (version 2) | ecosystem: Host-associated > Plants > Roots > Rhizosphere > Soil...
TTCCATATTTCCCGCATAGGTAAAGCCTGCTCCCAGCATCCAATCATAAATATCCCGGAACAGGGGTTGTCCCTTATAAAGAGGATGGAAAGTGGTCTCGATAATTATCAGGTCAGCCCGTCCGGCGACTTTCTCCCCGCCTTTTAGTACATGCATCTCATATCCCTGCACGTCGATCTTCAACAGCATAGGTTCTGCAGGCAGGTCGATAAGGACTTCATCCAATTTCCGTACGGAAATAGTTTGAGGGGCTACTTTTACGGCAAAGTCGAAATTGTCACGGTGAAGGTCCAGCATTTCAAGCATCGAAGAAGACGCGGAGTATTCGTTGATATTGATCTGCAGCTCTTCGTTGGTTTCTCCTAACCCGCAATTATAAGTAAACACATTTTTGTTATCCTTGAAATTCTCCACCAGCTGGGCGTATACATCCCGTATAGGTTCAAAGCAGTGCACCCTGGCATCGGGGAGAACTTTAAGTATTTTGGAAGCGAACTGCCCTTCATTTGACCCCACATCGATAATAGACCCGATATCGAATTTACGCAGCCATGCCAATGGTTCGTTATTCTGATACACAAATTTCGAATCTGAAGCTGGTGATTTAGGGGGCATCCTGCCAACCTGAAGACCCAAAATGGAAAAGAATCCCTTTATAACTTTTTTCACAATTGAAGCTGTTTATTCTTTTAAACGACCACCTGATCTTCTATATTACTTATGAATGAATAGGTCACTTCTTTATTTTGCCCTGCCAGCCATTTAGTGGCATATTCGAGGGCTTCCGCGGGACTTTTCGGGGCCGATCCGTTTTCTCCTAAGCTACCCTCTGCCGTATTTTTTTCACCGGCTTGTAAAGAATGATAGCCTTTTCTCAATCTTTGTTTGACCATATCCAAAAAGGAAATATTCTTCTTGTCTGTCTCCCCATCGATGGAAACTTCATAGAAGGAGTTTAATTTTTCCGTTTCCTTCTTTATTGTTTCCTCGTAACGGGCCGAGTTGCTTTGCTGGTTCAATATTCTGGCATATGCCGGACCAAGATACCATGCGACCTTTACCTTCTGCGAAGTGATTCTCAGGCTATATTCAGCGTCTGCTCTTTTTATGCTGGGGTTGAGCAATCCCAGAAAAGGAAGAGATTTCCGATTGATCATTATTCCAAGCATACAGAAGGCAAAAGGAGTTCCTTTTTCTTTCCATTCCTGCAACATTTGCAGATACACTTCTGTAAAGACAAATATCTCGTTATGCAGATTAATATCGTACCACCCGCCATGGGTATTCAAAAAATCGATCTGCGGGTGTTCGAGCATGTATCTTCTGCAGCATTCTATAGCGGTAAAATCATAGGCATCGTCATCAGTCAGTAATTTGATCAGTTTGCCTTCAGCCATCAGCATTCCCTTATTAAACCCATGTCCTTCTCCGAAATCCCTCTCCGAAACGAATTTTTGGATCTTTCCGGTCGCAAACAGCTGGGCCAGGTATTCAGCCGTACCATCTTTGCTCGCGCCGTCTACCACAATTATCTCCTCATCGGGTTTTCTGTGGCTTATTACGTTCTCCAAAACCGGCCGCAAATAATCCAGTTTATTATAGGTCGTAATGACGTATGATAAAGTAATGTCACTCATGAGTCATGTTTCAAAATTAAGAGGCTAGAAGATCTCTGCGTCTATTTCAGCCAGGTTCCACTTTTCCAGGTGATCCAGCGGCGCCATCCTTTCATCCAGCATCTTCAGGCAAAAAAACCTTTCTTGCGGCAAACTATTAAAGCCCTGCTTTACCAGGAAGCGGAACAGGGCAGTGTGCGGCAAGGCCCAGATGGTTATGCTGTCGACATTTTTGTCGGCCGCCTCCTGAAAGATCTTTTCCAGGATCTTTACCAGGTGCATCATCGAACTGTAGGAGACCTCAACGATATCCTGGTAATTTTTTTTATCAAAAGGATTGGCAAATAATTTTATTACCGCAAAGTTATCCTTATCCAGGGTTATATGTTCATAATTATATGCCGGATGGGCATTGTATCGCCATTCCCTAAACTCCTTGTTTTTGGCAAATTCTATATATTTTTCATCCCCAATAGCAATCTCACCGGTATAATTGATCATTTTGGCATCGATCGGCAGCCCTTTGACCAGGGTGTCTATTTTTGAAACCGAATTCCATCCAAATGCTTTAAACGCCGCATTTCCGGAGGCATTCGGCAATGCCGATAGTACAGATACACCGCGTGTCCGGCAAAAATCCTCGACTTCCGCCTCCAGTAAATAGCCGATGCCTTTTTTCCGGTAAGATTCGTCTAATAGAAAATCGATGGCAAAACCTGTTAAGATACCGGATGTCAGCGGATAAAGTTTAATACCATAAAATCCCACTAACTGAGTGTCGTCAAAGGCGGTAAAAAGTCTTGATTCGTAGGACGAGGTAAAAAACTGCCATTTGAAATACTCCAGGCTGGTCTTTCTCTTATAATAGGTATTAAACAATTGTACGAATCCCGGCCCGTCATTTATCTCCGCCGCACGGATAACAATGGTGTTATTCAACTCTTTGATGCGCGGTAAAAGGTCTCTAAAATCAGGCATTCCTATATAATATCTTTGGCATCATTAATAATCAGGTTGCTGCCATTAATATGAGAACTGGCTTGCAGGAGGAATTCCACTGCTTCGGCAACTTCCTTTTCAGTTAATAAGGTCTTTCCTCCCATTTCCTGGGTCATATTCTCAATGATCCGTTTATCCAGATCCGACATCAGCCTGGTCAGCATCAGGGAAGGAGAAATACAGTTGGAAGTGATACCAAAAGCAGCATTCTCCACGGCCCAGGACTTGGTCATGGAATGCAAATAGGCTTTGTTGGCAATATACTCTGAAAACCCCACCGGTGGTCTGTTGATAATTGCTGAAGTAAGTATGGTAATGATCTTTCCTGCCTTTCTTTTACGACTGATCCCGATGAATTTTTGAGCGATCTTCAGCACGGGATAGACATTGACTTTGAAACTGTTTTCAAAGACCGTGCTGTCGAATTTATGAAAATGGATCTGGGTGAATCCATTTAAGGCATTATTTACCAGTGCATCCGGGGCCAATTCTTCCAATTGCGTCAGAAATGCTCCGATGCTTTCTTCCTGACGGAAATCGAGTTGGATCGACCTGGTATTGGGATATTGACCTTCCAGCGCCATAGCGCTTTCTTTAGAAGAGTTGTACGTGAAATAGACAAAATTTGTCTTTTCTGCCGCTAACTTTTCCACTATCGCCTTACCAAGACCCGAAGCCCCGCCGGTTACAAGAATTTTCATCTAAATAATACCAATTTGAATTTTACCTTTCGCAACCTGCGTTTGTGTACGCTTCTCGTTAAAATAGAATTTGAATTCTATTGCATTCACAGATGGATATGCTCCGATAACTTCGGCGGTAAGATCCAATTCCTGGTTCTTAAAAACAGGTTTTATATATTTGATCTCCTGGGAATGTATAATGACATTTTTCTGTGGCAGACATTCACCGATAAAATAGGACAGGAATCCGCCAAGAATATTTCCGTGCATTACCTCTTCGGCAAAACCTTTTGACCGTGCAAAGCGAGCATCCGTATGCAAGGGATTTTTGTCCCTGAAAAGTTCGATAAACCCTGTGTAAATTGCATCGGTTATGCAAAACTCCGCGCTGAAGGTATCCCCTTTTTTCACTTTTTTGCTTGCAATTTTAAGGTTACGCCATCGCACATTTCTCCTACGTTTTTATAGGATTGTATCTCTTTTGCGGTGAATTCGACACCGAATTTTTTCTCTATCGCAACAACCAGCGCTATGTGATTTAAAGAGTCCCATTCAGGGATGTCGGCAGCAGTCGTCTCATAGGTAAGAACAATATCCTCGTTTTCGAGCACCTCAATAAATATCTCATTGAAAGTTTTCAAAACATCGTTTAAAGTAGCGCTATTCTGCATCTATGTAGGTGTTAAATGATTTAAAATCCTGAACACTAAGCATCCATTTACCGTTGTCCTGCACAAATCCGAGAGAAGGATACAATTCTTTAACAATACCGTTCTTCTGCGTTGGAAGATATTCCCCTATTACCGAACTGATTTTCTGCTTCTCCGCTAAATTGACGATTTGATTGATGATAAATTGCTCCATGCCCCTGCTTAACACCCGGCAGCTCATTACCCAGGTGTCGATAAATAAAGCCCCTTCCTGCTCTTTCAGGATAAGGGCGGCAATTAAACCATGGTCGCCATAACTATCCTTGAGATCAAAAGAAAGCGTATAAGCGCCCGGGGCTGTGATCAAAGCAGCGATCTCTCCTTCAGTATAGCGGACGGTTCTCAGGTTGAATTGATTGGAACGCTGCGTTAGCTGGGCAACCCTTGGCGTATTGAAGCTGTCAAAACCTTTTACAGCCGATGTCATCTGAAGGCTTCTTAAATACTCGTCCTGCGATGAATAAGACTGCTGGGCAACTACTCTTTTCGCCTCTTCCCTGTATTGCCGGGTACGCTCCGCGTCCTCTTCGGAATAGGAAGCGGTCTCAAACAAATTAAGCCCTCTTAGAAAGTCGAGATATTTTGCCGGATCTTCCGGAAGGTCCGGCACTGTTATTCCGGGGATCTCCTTTTTTACCAGTTCCCGCTCAAAAGGATTGTCATCGATAAAAACCATGGAATCGAAACCGATGTTCAATATGGACTGAATATACCGGATGTTATCAGCCTTATTCTCCCAATTCGCGACAAATACGGAGATATCGTCCATCCGCAACACCATATCAGGATGCCGTTCGAACGGTTCTCTGGCAATGCTTTCGGTGTTCTTACTGCTAACTGCCAGTATGATCCCACGGTGTTTTAATTGTAACGCCCACTGTTGCAGCTGTGAATACGCCTTGCCGATCCCCAGGTCGCCGATCTGAATATTTTCCATTCCGTCATCGCCGATGATACCTCCCCATAAGGTGTTATCCAGGTCGAGGATAAGACATTTCTTCAACTTTCCCATCATGGGCAGCACGATGTCAACCAGATTCCTGGCGACCAGGGCTGTAAACTCGAGACTAAATACGATATCAGAGTTTACATATAGCTTAGGCTGGAAGGAATAACCCAGTCCCATCCTCGCGTTTAAACCCGATATGTCGTTTATGAAAACGTCGCGCTCTTCTGCTGCCAGTTCCATAAGCGCTACGTTCAATTTTCTAAGTTGGAAGATAAAGGAAGCAGGGTGTTTATTCCCAAAGTTTCCAAAAACGCCATCGTCGATCTCAGTGAAGTTGGACAGGATGATCTTACAGGATAGGCTTTGCCGTAATTTGGCTAAAGAATTGCGAAGTTTACTTACCTGGTCGCTGGCAAAGCTGCGTCTTTCATTCTCATTACAGCTATAAAATCCGGACAGCAGCTTTTGAGTGGAATAAAATAAAAAAACGCCATCTGGCTTGAAAGTATATAATCTTGCCTGGGCATTAAATATTTCCTGATCGGTCTGGCCATAGTCGGATTCATAGATCTCTACGTTCAATTCGACTTCGTACCCATAGCCCCTTATGGCCTGGTGCAGGAATTGAGTGGAGGAGTCGCCTAAGATGGCCAGCCGGAAACGTGGCAACCCGGAAAAATCCTTTTTTAGATTTTTCTTCAGCTCAAAAAAATCCGGCACACTGGTTTTAGGGTCTGCCATAGTAGCGTTAAACATTGTAATAAACAGCCAGTAGTGTGTTCCTCAAATGATAAATCTTGTACTGCTGCGAGATATCAGCCAGGTATTTTGTTACATCCGGGGAAGTGACATCGTTATAATTGTGCCAGAGAATAACCCCGTTCTTATTTATAAGCCTGAAGGCCTGCTCCGTATCTATTTTCTTATTCGCGTAATCGTGTGCGGCATCAATAAAGATCAGGTCCATTTTCTCATTGCCTAATGTATCATAATCAAATGTGGCCGAGTCTCCCAGCTTTTGAATGATATTCACATCTTTCCTTCCGTCAAAGTAAGAGCCGGTCCTGGTTCCAAACCGCTCTTTAAAGATCTTCGCGATCAACGTATCTATTTTGGATAGTTCGAGAGCGCCCATTACATCCTCTGGCAGATCGAGCGTATATGTCACGCAGTCCTTGGGGGCGTTGAGCGCCATTTGGAGCGTCGTCATCCCGTTGTAGGTGCCGATCTCCAGCATTCTTTTCGGTTGCAGGAATTTTACGATGAGGCATATCTTGCAAAGTTCTTCGATGGAAACATTACCCCAATGACCTAAGAAATTTTCAAGAACGATCTTTCCTTTTTCCAGCTCCGGCGGAAATATCTTATTCAGATTGACAGACTGGATCTGTTTTCTGGCCCTTTCGATATCCCCGTCAAAAGCATTGGCCTTTGCCCCTATTTCCGCTTCGATCAGATCATCCGGAACTAAATTTCTGAGGCTGTTGATATATGGATATTTTTCAAAAATTGTCATAAAAAGAGATTAAAAGTCAATACGGGAATTCGTTTTGATAATATTCGATCGTGTTTTTTATACCATTGTTAAAATCCGTGAATTGAAAATCCGCGAATACCTTTCTGAACCTTCTGTCATCCATCACTTTTTTGGGGGCGCCATCGGGTTTGGAGTGATCCCATTTTATCTTACCGCTATATTTAAAGTTACTTCGTATTATATCGACAAGTTCTTTTATACTCAGGCCAAAATTTTGGCCGATGTTCAACGGTTCGGCGAGACCGATCTTATGCGGCTCCTGTAATATTGCCATTACGACCCTTCCAAAATCCTTTGCGTACAGCCATTCCCGGATGGCAACCCCCGTACCCCAGATGTCGATGACTGGCTGGCTGGTGTTTTCAGCCTTGACAAATTTGGATATTAAAGCATTTAACGCATGTGCTTTATTCGGGTCTTTTGAGTCGTGCGGACCATACATATTCGGGACCAGGAGATATATGCTGCGTATATTATGCTGCATTGAAAAACTTTCCCCCACCTCCCACAGAAATCTACGACTGGCGCCGTAAGACAAGACCGAACGATGCAAAGGGCCGTCAAGCCACTCGTCTTCTATGAAAATATTGGATTTGGCAGGATAAACACAGTTGGCGAGCGGGTTGATTATTGTACAGTCGGGCACCACTTTTGTAACTGCGTTATACATCGCCAATGTCATCCGTGCGTTATCGGCAATTACATCCGCTGCCTGTTCCGTCACATAATTCAAGCTTCCCACATGTGCAGCGCAATTAATTATAAAATCAGGTTTTGTGCGCTCGAAAAAAGCGGTCGTGTTCTCTACGTCCCGAAAATCTATACCCGTGCTGCTGGAACCAATTTCGAAGTCGACCTGGTGTTCATTCAGGACTTCTGCGATATTTTTACCTACGAAACCTGTTCCTCCCAGAAGTGCTACTTTCATAGTGTTTTTTTTACCAACCTTGTTTTATACTGTTTACGACATATTCTGCCTTGTCAATATCCATGCCATCGTGAATAGGGATATGGATCTGTGTATTGTCAAACTTTTCCTGTACTGGCAGGTCTTTAAGTCCGCCAAAAACACTGTTCCCGTCAATTCGCTGGTGGATAACGGAAGTAACGATACCTTTCTCTTTCATTGCCCGGATAAAATCCTCGCGTTTCTCAACATGAAGGCCAAATAACCAGAAGGCGCTTTCTCTGTCTTTTTTATAGCTGAACAGCTGAAGCCCAGGTATATTCCCTAAATTATCAAAATAGTATTTCGCTATATGGCGACGCATGGACAGCCTTTCGCTAAACCCTTCCATATTGGCAATTCCAAGCGCAGCGGCATAATCGTTCATATGATACTTAAAACCAAGCTGTTTGATATCATATTGTCTTTCGCCCAAAATGGACAGGGCGGAATTTTGTCTGTCGATACCAAACCAGCGGCGCGTCATGGCCCTTGTCGAGTCTTCGCTTTTTTTAAATGAAATAGCCCCTCCATCGCCTGTCGTAAGATGCTTAATAGCCTGGAAGGAAAAACAGGTATACTCGGATAGCGATCCGATGGGCTTGTTCTTATAAGTGGCGCCCAGGGCATGCGCTGCATCTTCGATGATTATCAACCCATGAGCCGCCGCAATGGCTGCGATCTCGTCCATGTCACAGGGATATCCGCCCCAGTGAACCGGCATGATGGCTTTTGTGCGGGGTGTTATCTTGCTTTTTAATGAGTCGATGCTGATATTACCCGTTTGATAATCTACGTCTGCGAATACGGGAACTGCTTTCACCTGGAGAATGGTCAGACCGGTAGCGACAAAAGTTTGCGCGGGCAGGATAACCTCATCATTTTCCCCGATACCGGCCAGTTCCAATGCGAGATGAAGTGCGCTGGTACCGCTGTTCAGGGCGACAGGATAAGGCAGGCCGAATGTCCCGGACAACCGGGTTTCAAATTCTTTCACCAGCTTGCCTTCGCTGATAAAGGTCGAGTCAAGGACTTTATTTACCTGCTGCGAAGCCTGTGGGTGGATAAAAGTATTAAAGATGTGTATCTCCATTGTATTTAACTGGTCTTTTTAAAAGAACATTCCAAAGCAGGCCATAGGACGACGTCTTCCCTTACGCCAACAAACATTCCCCGGGCCAGGTTGGTTTCATCCATCGGATCCCATATCACGATGCGCATCACATCGACATGAGATTCAAAACAAACCCTTGGACTATGTGAATCCAGGGCTATTGAAAGATAATAATCGTTTGCATTCAAAAGCCCCCCAGGCACGGTGAATTCCGAGAGATATGTTCCGGAAGCTTTCTTTTTATTGCCATCCCAGTCGATAGGGCTATCCGAAGCGATCATGACATTCACCCCCATCGAAGATTTAAGCTGGAAATTTGGCGAACAGGCCACCCCGGAAAGATTAGACCATTCGATACGAATTGTAAATGGCTCTGTCGTCCTGAACTTGTTGCTCTTTTCCCCTTTTTCATCGACGATCTGTACTCTATTCACCTTAACGCTCTTTGTCATGTCCGCGTTGGCATAATAAGTAGGGTTGCTTCCATCATATTCAGCCAATGCTTCCAATTGATTGGCGCCGTAAAGATATTTTTCAACGGCGCCGGCCACGGATTCCAGCCCTTCCGTACGCCCTTTATCCATGAAGACGCCATAATTGCATAAGGCACGCACCGAAGCCATGCTATGGCTGACGAAAAGTACCGTCCTACCATCGTTATCGCTGACTTCCCGGATCTTCCCCAGACATTTTTTTTGAAATTCCGCATCCCCTACGGCAAGGACTTCATCGAGCACCAGTATATCCGGTTCCAGGTGGGCCGCCACAGCAAAGGCAAGCCGGACATACATGCCCGAAGAATAACGCTTCACCGGCGTATCTACGTATCTTTCTATTCCCGCAAAGTCAACAATTTCATCAAATTTATTTCTTATCTCCCGCGTAGTCATGCCGAGGATAGCGCCATTCAGAAATATATTCTCCCGGCCGCTGAGCTCGGGGTGGAAACCGGTTCCCACTTCCAGTAAGCTGGCTACTCGTCCTTTCAGCTTAATATTTCCAATGGTGGGTGTCGTCGTGCGACTGAGTATTTTCAGCAGCGTACTTTTCCCGGCGCCATTACGGCCGATGATCCCAACCACGTCTCCTTTCCGGATCTCAAAATTGATATCTCTCAGCGCCCATACGTATTCGCTGTCTCCTTTGGTGGTACGATCGTTACTCTCCCCTACTTTAAGATAGGGGTCTTCCTTGCTTCGGACCCTATACCACCATCGGTTGATGTCGTGACTCAGCGTTCCCGTGCCTACCTGCCCCAGCCGGTATTGCTTTGAGACCCCTTCCACTTTTATTACTACGTCGCTCATGTGCTGAAGTTTATTATACCGTATCCATAAATGACCGTTCTGTCTTGGTAAAGATCACGGAACCTATCCCTAAAGAACCGATCATGAACAGTACGCTGTATATAAGTGACGACCACTCGAAATGCCCTTTACCAAAAAGGGCATAGCGAAAAGCTTCCACCACCGGTGTAAGCGGGTTTATAAGAATGACCCATTTGTAGCTTTTCCCCATAAGATAGGATAAAGGATAAGCGATGGGGGTCGCATACATCATCAGCTGCACGCCAAAGCTCACTAAAATGGTAAAATCCCGGTATTTGGTCGTGAGGGAAGAGATAATGATCCCCGAGCCCAGACCGATGCCTCCCATGAGAACAACGAGGAAGGGGATCAGCAGCCATTGCAAACCGATATGAATGGGATATCCGTTGAACTGGTAATACACCATCATGATCAGCAGGAGCCCGAACTGGATGAAGAAACGAACGATATTGGATATCACTACGGAAAGGGGGAGGACCAATCGGGGAAAATAAACCTTGCCAAAGATGGCGGCATTGGTTACGAAGGTTGTGGACGTCGTAGTAAAACAGGTGGAAAAGTAGTTCCAGATGGTGATCCCGGCCATGTAGAAAAGGGTAGGCTTGATGCCATCCGTCGGGATATTGGCGATCTTTCCAAATACCAGCAGGAACATGATGGTAGTAAACACCGGCTGGATGATATTCCATACCGGACCCAGGACAGTTTGTTTATACTGGGCTACAAAATCCCGCTTCACAAAGAGACGGAGCAGATCACGATACCGCCAGATATCCTTCAGACCAAGGTCGAAAAGATTGGCTCGTGGTCGGATAATAAGGTCCCAATGTTCATGGTCTTTATGTGAACTCATACCTTTTTATATGCTTTTAACGGACTAACGTTTAAACCAGCGACTAAAAGGAAGCCTGACACCCCTGGCTTTGCGTTTCCCTTCCTTTTCAAAATATCCGCCGCCCTTATTATATCCATATCCATAGTAGCCATAACTGCCATAGTAACCGCCATAATAGGACCCTTCCTGTTTCATGTCATTTAACAACACAGACACCGAAGGAAGCTTTTTATTGACATACAGATCATTGACCAGGCTGATCATGCTTCTTGGCGTGTGTCCTCTTCTGACTATATATAAGGTACAATCTGCAAACTCGCCAAGATTGATCGCATCGCTCACCAGACCTACAGGCGCCGTATCCAGGATGACCACTTCAAATTCTTTTTTGGCCATGGTGATCAGCTCTTTTAGCCGGGGACTAAGCAATAGTTCGGCCGGGTTGGGCGGGATCGGACCGCAGGGGATGACATAAAAATTATCGATCTCATCGACTTTTACCAGCAGGTCCTCGAAATTCGCAGCTCCTATGATATAGTTGGTGATCCCCATTTTACGCTTCAGGTCCAACCCGGAAACGATCTTAGGCTTACGGATATCGAACTCCATTACTACCGTCTTCTTTCCGGCAAGGGCCATCACGGCCCCCATATTGGTACTTACAAAGGACTTACCTTCTCCGCTGAAGGAAGAAGTAACGAGGATCACCGGGTTATCATTCTTGCCCAAAATATATTGAAGGTTGGTCCGGATGATACGAAACTGCTCGGTGATGAACCGGCGGCTGTTCAGCGTAACCACCAGGGTTTTGGTGTCGTCTGAATGCCCGATCTCGCCTAAAATAGGGGTGGAAGTAGCCTTTTCAATATCGCTGCGCCCTCTCACCTTATCGCTCATGATCTCGATGACGGCAATTATAGCTATCGGTATGATGAGGCCGATAAGTATATATGTCATATACAGGGAGCTATGGCTTGGCTTTATCGGCAAGTCACCGCCATAGGCAGGCTCCACTACCTTTGAGTTGGAAATAGTAGAGGCGGATGAGATCGATATCTCCAATTTCTTTTGTAATAAAAACGAATACAGATCTTCCAATATTTTCTGCCTGCGCTGGATATTCAACTGCTGCATGGATTTGCCCGGCAGACTTTTTAGCTGATTCTGTAATCCTCCGCCCCGATTGGAGAGTGCGTTCTTGGTGATCTCATACGATGTCCTTACGTTGCGTAACGCCTGTAACATATCCACGCGCACTTTATCCAGCGCACCATTAAGCCTGACAACCAATGGGTTTTTTTCGGTTGTCGTTTTCAAATTATTCTCCCGCTCGAGTTGGAGACGATTGTATTGTTCTATCAATGCGATCAATACCGGCTCCGCAATTCCGAGATCGGTGGGTACCAGCTTGTAGCTGTTTTCAGCTTTACCTATATAATCCAATAGCCAATTGACGATCGTGATCTTGACGTCCTGCTCCTGTTCCGCCTTCGAACTTTCTTCAATGCTGCCAAGATAGGCCTGGGCCTGAGTATTTACATCAAAGACCTGGTTTTTCTCCATAAACCCTTTCAGGGTCCCTTCAACACCACCCAATTGCTGTCTCAAAGTGTCAAGGCTTTTGTCAATAAACTCCTTTGAATTAACCGCTATCCGGTTCTTGTCCTCAATGACCAGGGAGTCGTAAACGCCCATGACAGTGTTCAGGATATTCTTCCCCATCTGAACTTCGAGCGTCTCCATCGAGAGCTGAAGAATGGTTGAGTTGTCGTCTCCGGGAACTATTCTCAGGCTGTTGATAATTCCCCAGGCGACCTGGATCGCAGGCTGCCAGAAAATGTCAAAATCAGCGGATTGGAAGTACTGAAAACTGACCGAGGGGTCACGTATCAGCATCAGTTGGTTGGCGCCGTAAGTAAAAGGTTTGTCAAAGGAAAGAGTATCCTTCCCATTATTGATAAGAAATCTCTGGTCGTTACGAACCGTTATCGAAAGCCCCAGCGAAACTGTTGTATCTGCCTGATGAAGGATCAGTAAATGGAAGGGCAGCGTAGTGTATAGCAGGCTTGATTTGACCTTTCCCTTGTTGTAATAGCTGGTTTGTAAGTCCAGATCCCTGACTACCCGCGACATAACGGGGGTCGACCTCAATGATTGTATCTCGTTGCTGAGATTCTCGGTGGACTGTGCCAGGAAAAGAGCTCCTAGCCGGTCGTCTTTTCCTCCTGCCATCGGATCGTCATTTTTGATCAGCAGTGAAGATTGGACACGATAGATGGGTACGGAATACCTGATCTTTATATAACCCATGACAACCCCAAGTGTAACGCAGATCACTACCCAGGGCAGATATTTCAAATAGCGAAAGATCAGCTCCCGGGGGCTTACCGGGCGGTTTCCCTCTTTACCGGGCTGGTCTTGTAAGCTCGTACCTAAAGATTTTTCGGTCATAGAAAGCACTATTAATGTCGGAATACGCCATAAATAATGGCAAAAACTGAAATGATCGAGGCCGCGATAGAAACGTTGCGTATAAGGGTCTGATCGTTAGCCGCCACTTTTTTCTTGTTGGCTTCAAAATATACGACATCATTCTGTTGCAGATAAAAATATGGCGATCCCATTATATCCGGTTTGGTTAGATCAAGACGGGCAAACTCCCTTTTGCCGCCAGTCTCGCGGATCACCAGCACATTGTCACGACGCCCGTAAAAAGTCATATCGCCTGCCATACCCAGGGCCTGAAGAATGCTGACCCGGTCGCCAGGGATCGAATAAATACCTGGTTTGGTTACTTCCCCCAGCATGGTGAACCGGTAATTGATGTTACGAATGGTGAAGTAAGGATTTGTAAGGTAGTCTTTTAGCCTGGCATTCAACGTATCCCTCAGACTGCTTCGGGTCAATCCTTCGACATGCAACAGGCCGAGCCCCTGCATTTCTATATTTCCATTTTCATCCACCGCATAACCCGGCGAACTGGGCGAGCTTCCCGCCATGCCATCTCCTCCGGTGGAGGTTCCTCCAATTGCAGCACCAGGGGTTCCGGTAGTGATCAGTACCTGGTTATAAATTTTAGTCGCTTCCGGATTATCGCTGTATACAATTATACCCAGCAGATCTCCTTTCTGGATAACAGGATCTGATGGGACCAACTGGCTGTATTTTGTAGTATCGAACTGCCCCTGCATATAGGTCAAATGCCTGGTGTTCACGCAAGAACTACTGGTCGATGCCAGGAACAGGCACACCGGCACACTAAACAAAAAGGTCTTCCACACTGAGGACAATTTATGCATATGTCAAAAGGTTAACTTTTAAACCTGCTATTTTCGGCTCATTGAAATATTCGACTTATTTATTACAGCTACCAACGCGTATCCTATGCTTTCGATCACCACCTGCACCTTGTTGTTAAACACCTGTATCACCTTTCCTTCCTTATCCATCAATGCTCCGCCCCGGATCTTGACTTTCATGTTTTTCGCCAGTTCGAGCGGCTCCGCCACCACTTCGTCATATTCATTCAGAAATTTCCGGATAGCCTCGATTTCTATGCTTTTTATGATCGCCGGTTTGCCCAGCCAGTAAACGAAATTTACTACGCCGTCAACCGTCCGCACCCGGGCCCCGTCTTCTTCCGCTATTTTCACAAACACATAGGACTTAAACAGCGGTTCTTCTACCCATTTCAACCGGTCACTCCATTTCTTTCTCACCCGGTTCAAAGGAGAATAGGCCTCGATCCCTTTTTCCTCCAACCGGCTATGAACCTTTTTCTCCCAACGGGGTTTAGTATATACAGCGTACCAGTTTTTCTCTGATGAATGCATAGCTTCGCCTCCTCAGTTACAGGTTATTTTTGTAACCGACTCTTTTTCAATATATTAAAAACACACCTACTACAGACCCAAAAGAGAAAAGGGTATAATAGAGCATTTTAAAAATTACTCTTTATACCCTTTCATATTTTAAAAAAATTCAAGACTCGGAACGTATTCTCCACAGGACGCTAAAGATTTAAATCTGGATTTAAAGACACAAAAAACTAATAATACCCCGAATTATTGCATTACAGTCAGTTATATAACCATAAATGAATACCCATAAGCCTTATCCGCAAATATAGGGGATTTTAATATTCAATAACTTTAATTGGAAATTGAAAAACAATGTTTTACCCATCTCAAATTGATGGCAGGACTTCAGGATCATCTACTTTTCTTCCCCGGTAAGCTTGCCTATACCCCAATAAAGAAAACAAGCGATCATAAAAAGTAAACAAACGATAACAATAGAGAACTTTACCCTGGCCAGATTATAGGCTACCGACACATTCAACTGGGAAATATTGCCACTAAGGGTACGGGAAATGGCTATGTTCTCGAAGAGATCACAGAAAGTGGCGGCAAAGATCAGCCAGGCGAAACCCCGGCCTCCTTTGATAAGGATATCATTACCCGTACAGGCGGATATGAACCGGCATCCGATGGCGATGGCCAGTGTGTAGAGGAACATGAAGACATAAGCAAAATATGTACTTTTTACACCCTGCTCATATTTACCCGTGATCTTCCAGTTATCGATGATAGTTTGGGCTTTGCCGGCAGTTTTTGCGATCTCAAACTGGACGATCTCATCAGAACTCAGCGGAGACAAGTAGTTTCTTACCCAGATCATGTAGGCGATGGTAAGGATAAAGAATAACCAGAATAGTTGTCGCAGACGGCTTAATCTAGCGGGCCACGATGGAGGTTCCATGTATATTGACGATTTTATCTTTAAGACCGTTAAGTTAGATAAAACCACCCATTTCCCGGGATTTTTTTTATCGTCGCCCGGCTAAAACCGGGCGACGATCCTATAAGGGAATTTTAAAAAGGCACCCCGTTGTCGACAGCGCTTAATACATCCCAGATGGGTTCCTGCCAGCCCGCCACCAGGTGGACATCTTCGTCCAGAATTTCCAATGGTTTAGCGCCATAACCGGCCAGGTCAAAACAATAGAGCCTGGCCTGTGGGGCTATCTGGCGTTTGTACTGTCTCCACCAGTCTCCCAGGTTGGTGCCGGCCGCCTGGTTGAAGGTCCTGTTATCCCAAAGACGGGTATCCGTAAATATCAGCACTTTATCAACGACCTGTCTTTTGCGTAGCAGGTCCTGTATGATCAGGTGAGCATTCATCGCATAACCCGCCTCTCCTTCCCGCAGCCGAAGCTCATCTGTTGCCAGCAGAACAGGCCGGATTGGCATCTCGAGTGGTTTCCAGGTATTGCCGATGAACCCGGTGATGACCTGTTCGCCGCGACTCTTCCACAACATGGCCAGCAAGGGAGCGATGTCGAATCGTAAAACGCTGCCTGTGCCGTTCACCGGACGTTTCATACTATTGCTGACGTCCATGGCGATGACAGAGACGGCATTTTTTCCAAAGCCTGATCTGCTCCAGCTGCTGTGCAGAACTGCTTGTTCCAGGGCTTCGGACAGCATGCCCGCCCCACCCTGGTCCATCAGCCGCAGCGACCGGTAGGCTTCCAGCAGCCGCAGGGGAGAATGACCGGCTCTTGTTACGGCAGCGGCGTTACCGAGGTATTCAGCGGCCAGTTTCAATACCTTCCCGCTGACACCCGTGCAGAGCATCGGTTGCAGATTGTCCAGCAAGGCCGTATACCCGATGCGGAAAGATGAAATGCCTTCCTTCCATTTATCCCGGAGAATGACCTGGCGTTGTTCGGAGCTGTCATAATGTTGCTGATAAAGCGAATGCCATTCCTCTTCCCAGGTGGGCCGGACAGGGAATTGATCCCGCAATATTTTTGAAAAAAGTGTTTTTTGCACGCGGCTGGCAGCCCGGGGCTGGAGAAACAACAATGCTTCCTTCAGGCTGATCTGAACATCCCTGTTATACCGGCTGAACTGATATTCATCCAACTGATTCAGCAGCGCCGACAGGCTTTTCCGTATGGCACGGCCCGGCCGTTGTGCCGGTTTTATCGCGCGATAGTAATCCAGCCAGACAGGAAGTTCGGCCACCTGACGGACGATACAGCTAACCAGGAGCCCAGTCTTTTCATCATTATCAGGCCGGGCAGCCAGTTCTGCGGTAAGCCAGAAAGCAAGCCGGGAAAGAGAGTTGTTTTGCTCACGCAGGTGGAGGGCCAGAGCGGCTATCCATTCCGGATCGTTGTTCCGGATGTTTTCGCGGATGGACCCCAGGGAGTCATCGGGTTGATCCGAACCGGAATTGGGTTGATCCCGATCAAGATGCAGGGAAACCGCCAATAAGGTCTTGTACAATTCCGATTGGACATCGGCTATTCCACCCTTAACAAATGTGTAGTGGGTACCGGCTGGTTGTCTTCCTTTCAGGCTAAAGTTAAATTTCATGACTTCCTCCTTCTCCCTGCGGGAGCGCTTAATTGATTAGTGCTTTCATTTATTCATAAAAAAACCCGGTCGTCATCGGCCGGGTCCTGTAATGCTTCTTTTTTTTAGCAATTATTCGGTACAATCCGGTCCTGGGCAATACATCGCCTTCACACGCTTCGAGAGCGTAATGGCTTCCAGAGTCTTATTTAGTTGTGTCGTGGTTTTCATACGAAAAAGCCCCGCTTGTTAGCGGGGCTTTTATATGCTGGATCTTTTTTTGTGAATTATTCAGCACTTTGCCCCACTATGATACACACCTTAATCGGGTTATACCCGGAACTAAGTTGTGTATGTATAAATTGTCGTAGCATAGTGTGTTTTTTGGAACTCTACAAATTTAAAAATATTTTTTGCTAATCAGCAAGTATTTCAAAAAATAGTTGACAATTTTTTTTACCTATGCCCTGGCGATGATGAGCTTTTGGATCTTGTTGTGCAGGTCTTCGGGTCGGAAAGGTTTTGGGACCACCTCCATAAATCCTTTTTTCATGAGATCGATACGCATATCCTCGTATACTGCTGCAGTAAAGGCGATAGCCGGAACAGAAGGATGCACCTTTCTGATCTCTGCCAGCGCCGTAATGCCGTCCATTTCCGGCATCTCGAGATCGATGAGCACGAGGTCAAAGCTGCCCCGCCGGAATTTTTCTACCGCCTCCAGCCCATTCACGGCCTCGTGTACTTCAATTCCCCATTTGGTAAGAAATTTACGGGCTACCGACATATTGACGAAATTGTCTTCTGCGATCAAAACTTTTAGCCGGTCGAATGCCGGCAATTGTTTTACCTTTTCGTCATTGATGTAGAGCTTTGCATTTTCGTTGATCTCCAATTCCAGTGTGAAATAAAATGTACTTCCCTTTCCTTCTTCGCTCTGCAATAATAACTCGCCGGAGAAAAGGCTTACCAGTTTCTTACTGATGGCAAGTCCCAGACCTGTGCCGCCATATTTCCGGGTGGTATCGGTATCCGCCTGGGTAAAGCTGTCGAAGACTTCCTGTTGTTTGTGCGCCGGGATACCGATGCCAGTGTCCTGGACCATGAACTGGATGACCGATTTCTTACTGCTGGAAGATATCTTTCGTGCGCCGACGGTAATGCCGCCTGCCTGCGTGAACTTAATCGCATTGGACAGCAGGTTGCTGAGAACCTGGTTCAGCCGGGTCTCGTCGGTAAGGAATTCCGCTTCCAGAGCTTCATCTATATCGACGAGCAACAATAGACCTTTGGTGTGGGCCTGGACGGAAAACTGGGTCTCGAGTTTTTTCAGAAAGGCCCGTATATTGACAGGAACGTTCTCCAATTCGAAGCGGCCTGACTCTATCTTGTTAAAATCAAGGATCTCGTTGATGAGCATCATCATGTGCTCGGACGAGAACTTGAGTATCTCCAGGTGGGACCGTTGCTCTTCAAGATACTTTTCCTGTAATAAAAGATTGGATGCGCCGATGATGCCGTTGAGGGGAGTGCGCAGTTCATGGCTCATGTTGGACAGGAATCTGGATTTGGCCCGGGAGGCGGTCTCCGCCTTTTGTTTTGCCTTCATCAGCTCAAACTGTGTCATTTTTATCTCGGAGATATCCAGGATGCTGATCTTCCAGAAATGCCGCTCATTTTCAAAAAAGGGTACCACGTTGACAAATGCAAAAACGGTGTTGTCCTTACGGGAAGTGAGTGACAATTCTCCCTGCCAGCTGTTGACATCCTCATTGTCGGGTGAGCCTTTTATGCCCTTGAATAATTGAATATGCTCCTTTGTAAAAAGGCTGTCCATAGGAGCCCCGACGATCTGCTTCTTGTCTTCTATCTCCAGTAGTTCGAGCGCCCTGTTGTTACAATCGGTGATAACCAGTCTTTCCGCATCCAGGATGAATACTCCATCCAGGGAAGTATTGTATATCGTATCCCCGAATTGTTTTTCTTTAAGAATGGCCTCTTCATTGTTGCGGTTGATACGAACGATAGCATAGGAAAAAAAGGTAGTCAGCAGCAGGGACAATATCAGGTTGCTATCATACAATCTTCCGAACATATTGACGATATGCACCTGATAGTAATTTTCCTGCGGACAGGCATAAAAACAAAAGCCGATGGAGATCATCGTGACCAGGTAAGCAAAGCCCAGTTCACTGAAATTCCTTTTGAAGCTGATAATGAATGTCATTATCAGGAAGTAGGGAAAATAGAACATATATTCCCCGGCCCTGAGCCCTTCCATATAGTTCATGATCACCAGGTAAAGATTCAGGTTGAGAATAGATACGAGGCGGGCCAGCTGAAATTTACGTCTGATATTGAGGTGATAGGCAACAATGAATATATACGCTGCGCTGAGATTGATCAATGCGCTGATGTATAAGCCAAAACAGAAATAGGAAACGACGCAAACGAAATGCGCCATGAGGATGAGAAGGATGAACTGATTAAAACGGATCGTCTTTTTCCGCTTGGAATGAGTATAGTCTTCCCGCAAGCCGGAATAAACTATATCCTCATAAAAGGATTGGAAAAGGACTAACTGGTTACCCACAGGATATGAATAAGGGTTTTTTACTATCTCCCTTACGTGAACGAACGAAGGCAATAAATTATTATGCGGTCCCGTTGTATATCCGACCCATGTATGAACCAACCCTCGTCCCATAATGCTTTTGTGTTTAGCGATGCTATCAATAGTAACTACATAATCGAGTTATATGCAGGTGATTATGTAATGATCGAGGAGACGTTTACGGATGTTTTATTGGAGTTTGACAATTTCGTACAAAAAATAAACACCTGTTTCCGGGAGGGTGATGTGGCTGCCCTGAAAAGCGCTGTTCATAAGATAAAACCGCTATTTGGCTTTGTGGGCCTGACGGATCTCCAGGCCCTTTGTCTGCAATTCGAGAATGCGTGTCAGGTACGGGATCGTCCGGCGCTGGCAAGTGATTATGCGGTTCTTTTTGAGCGCCTGGTACAGGCTAAATCCATTATCAGGGGGGAGCAGGTTCGGCTGATGGCGTTCAACCGGGGATGAGCGCCTCCCGCAAACTTTTTGACAGCGCTTCCAACCCTTCGGCTAATTGTTCTTTCGTCGGCCAGCCGAATCCGATCCGCATATAATGACGGGGCATTTCAAACCAGTGCCCCGGACCGACATAAGTGCCATATTTCTCCAGCAGGATGTGGTAGAACCTGTCTATATCTACTTTTTCCGGACGCCGCATCCTTGGAAAACAAACACATCCGCCCCGGGGTTCCACCCATTCAAATTCTCCCTGTGTCATCATCCAGTTTTTTACAAGGGTGAACTTTTCAGCAATATCCTGCCGGATGCTGCCGAAATATTTGTCCCTGTGCAACAGATAACGATAGGCCAGCTCTTCGTCCAGGACAGGACCGCAGATGTGGATCTGTTCTTTTGCAGCGAGAAAGTTTTCCATTAGCCGGTTGTCGCGGCAGATGATCCAGCCTGTCCGCAATCCCGGCAGCCCGTATGTTTTGGAAAGCGAAGAGACGCTGATGATACGGGGCGATGCGAGGGCTGCCAGCGGCAATTGTTCGCCGAAAACCATATCCCTGTAAGTCTCATCCACCAGGAGATAGATATCCTTTTCCTCGGCCAGACCGCCCAATGATCCGATCTCTTTGTCGCTCAGACAAGCGCCGGTAGGGTTATGCGGGTGGGTCACCGAAAGGTATTTCGTCTTCGGGCTGATGGCGGCTTTAATTTTATCGATGTCCAGCGCAAAGCCTTCTTCAAAATGCAGATCGATATATTTTATGGAAGCCCCTATAGCACGGGGTGTCTCGATATTGGTGGCATAGTTCGGCCGTACGACGATGAGCTCGTCATCTTTTTCGAGCAGGGTGGTGGCGATGATAAAAAGGGCGCCGGCCGCACCGATGGTAAGAAGGACGTCTTCTTTTTTCAGAGGGGGTGGTGTCATCGGCGAAGTGCCCGCCGGTCTCGCAGAGGCGTCGCGCACCAGTAGGTCCCGAAGCCCTTCATGACCGGCATGAGAACCATAACAGAGGACCAGTTCGCGCAGATCGGCGCCAGGTGAGATGTCCCGGAAGAAAGCATCGGTATAGGAGCTTTCGGAAAGATTGTTCTTTATACTGTCATAGCCGAGTTGTTCAGGAGATTCGACTTCGATGGGCATGCGCCGGTAATACATAAAAAAACGGGTTTACAGATTGCGAATGAGTTGGGCAGGATTGCCGGCATAGATGCCCGCCTCCAGGATATCCTTTGTGACGACGGCTCCTGCGCCGATGACAACATGATCGGCAATGGTCACCGGCAGAATGGTGGCGTTGGAACCGATGGATACATGGCTGCCGATGCGGGTCGATCTCCATAGGTCGATATTTCCCTGCGCCGGGCCGCCTGTAGAGAAAAGGTCATTGACAAACATAACGCCGTGACCGATGAAACAATGGTCCCCTATTTCAACCAGTTCGCAGATAAAGGAGTGGGATTGGATACGGCAATGATTGCCGATACGGCTATTCTTTTGTATCTCTACGAAAGGGCCAATAAAACAAGCGTCGCCTATCCGGCAACCATATAGATTGACGGGCTGGACGATGGTCGTCTGTTCGCCAAGCTGGACGTCATCAGCAATACCGGATTGTAAGAAGCGGGCGCTCATAATTGTTTTACGGTAGAATAGATTTTATCGATGATCTCCACAGTTTTTAATCCTTCGAACCCATTGGTGGTAATGCTGTCATTCCCCTGAAGGGCTTCGATGACATTCTGATAAACCTTGTCATGATTGGACATGGAGCCCTGGTAAAATCCATAGTTGTTGGGCGGGTTACCGGGAGGGAGGTCTTTGATGATATGATCCTGGATATTCTGGTATTCCAATTCATTCAGGTATTGTCCGCCTATCTTTACCGTCCCCTTTTCTCCGAATATCACCAGGGAACCTTCCATATTTCTACCATGGCTGTTGACAGTATAGTTCATCGTTCCGATGGCTCCGTTGCGGAATCTGATGCTTATGACGCCAGTATCCTCGAACGCTATTTCCTTATGCCCGTAATTGCCGGCATAACCCTGTACTTCCTGTATATCTCCTGCTATCCAATACAAAAGGTCGATAAAATGGCTAAACTGGGTAAACAGCGTTCCGCCGTCCATGTCTTTGGTGCCTTTCCAGGAGTCTTTGTAATAGGCGGCATCCCTATGCCAGAAACAACTTAACTGCAGGCTATAGAGTTTACCCAGACGGCCTTCATCTATTAGTTTCTTAACCGCAGCAACCGGTGGATTAAAGCGATTTTGTTTTACGATGAACAGCCGTTTGCCGGCTTTTTCCGCGGCGTTGATCATATTATCGCAATCCCGGACGGTCAGGGCCATCGGTTTTTCACATAAGACGTGAAACCCTTTTTGGAAGGCTTCTATGCTATGTTTGGCATGAAGACCGTTTGGTGTGCATACCGCCACCATGTCTGTTTCCTCAGACCCTTCGAGCAACTGTTCTACAGACGAATAACACCGGGCTGCGTATTTCCCGGCAAGAGCAGCTGCCCTATCGGGTATCAGGTCGCAAACCGATATTAACTTCCCCAGCCTGTTAATATGTTCTGCGTGACGTTGAGCAATGCGGCCGCAACCGATAATACTAAATTTCACCTTCATTGCGTATAAGCTTAAACGAATCAAAGCTATTAAATTTATACGCAATATCTAAAACAAGTTCATCTGTTGCCCTGGTCTTCTGAACTGAGAGCAATCCAGCTCCCAGCGTTCGGCATTGAGCCCGTATTTCTGTGTGTAGCGGGCATATTGCTGGGCCACCAGCTGCGCGATATTGCCTTCGCCACGCATTCGAACGCCCCAGCGGCTGTCATTTACCTTGCCGTTATGACTGGCTTCGATAAGATGCCATACTTTGTCGGCCCTGTCCGGAAAATTTTTATACAGCCAGTCATGGAAAATAAGTTTGATGGCGCCGTTCAGCCGGATAAAGGTATAGGCGGAGAAACTAGCTCCATTCTCGGCAGCGGCTTTCATGATACGCTGCATTTCATGCTCGTTCAGGCCAGGGATCATCGGTCCCAGCATGACACCGCTGCGAACACCCGCTTCGCTAAGCTCTTTAATGGTCCGGAGCCGCTGCCGGGCGGTGGTGGTACGCGGTTCCATCAGCCGGCGAAGGTCTTCGTCAAAGGAAGTGATGGATACCAGGACGGACACCAGTCGCTTTTTAGCCATTTCGGCCAGTATGTCCTTGTCGCGAAGGATGCCGGCATTTTTGGTGATCATCCCGACCGGCTGATTGAACTCCGCGCAAACTTCCAGCAGCTTGCGGGTAATACCGAATTTCTTCTCGGCGGGCTGATAACAATCCGTATTGCCGCTGAGAGAAATGGGAAGACATTCCCATTTGGGATTCATAAGGAATTTGCGCAGCAGCTCGGGAGCATTCTTTTTTACAATGATCTTTTGTTCGAAGTCGAGACCGGCGCTATACCCCCAGTATTCATGCACATTCCGGGCATAACAATAGGTGCAGCCATGTTCGCAGCCCTGATAAGGGTTCATGCTGTACCACATACCCACGTCGGGACTGTCTACCTTATTGACGATGCCTTTGGCGTTATCTTCCAGGTACTGGGTTTCGGGATAAGGCTCCAGCCAGTCGTCGATGGCTTCGATGTGTTCTTTGACCACTTCGTTCTTCAGAAAGCGGTTTTTGGGATTGAACTGGGCGCCACGCCCCTTAAAATAGGGAATGGGCGCGGATGGGCTTTCGTCCTGATATGGGTCGGACGCACGGGCGCTTCCTTCCTGATATGGGTCGGGCGCGCGGGCGCTTCCTTCCTGATCGTGCGCGCCCCCTTCCTGATATGAGGTGGACACGGAATCCCACCCCGGGTCTTTTTGCTGAGACATGGTAGTTAAATTCAGAAATGAATAATAGGCAGACGGGCGCTTGACGGCCCGGCGGCGGCGATCTGCAAATGACGCCCGCGGCGGCGTCTTAACCGAATAACTCCCCCTGCCGGGTGCTGACGGGCAGGTTCTGAAAGGCTAAACGTTCAGCGATCTGCCAGGCCCGGTCGCCTTCCCTGCGACGAAGCATTAACATGGCATCCGCAATGAATCTGCCTGTAAAACTCTTGTTGCTGTATTCCAGCCACCCCTTTTCGTATTGCCAGGGCAGAAGCTTTCGGGCGATGGGCAGATGGGGCTCGTCAATGAAATGAGGCTTGTGGTCCTTATCCAGCTTCATCAGCCGCTGTACATCCCTGATCTCGCTGATGAGTCCCCGGATGGGCAGTTTGCTGGTTACATTGATAAAAATGGTATGCGAAGGGAAACTGCCAAAGTCCTTCAATTCCACTTTAAAAGGGCAGAAACCCATGGCGATGGTCCGCAGACGCTGGACGATGCGTTCTTCCATCAACTCCAACTGGGTGAATCGCACCAGTGTGAGGTTCGGTTTGCCGCCCATGGCCGTGGGAGCCTGGTAGGCTTCATAGAATTCTTTTTTGACACGCTGGATCCTGTTACACAACTCTTCCCTCGGATTGAGAATCAATAGGTATTCGTTGGTAACCAACTGTTTTTTATAATTTTCGTTGAGAACAGCAGCAACGGGTTTGATCGCTTGTTGCATGGTTTCGTTTTTAAAAAGTGACAAAAGCATCAGGCCGAAATTTTGTATTCCAGCTGGACTCTCTCCAGTCCGGGATCAGGGTAAAGTTTGAAGGGTATCGGGTAATAAGCGGAAAATATTCACCGTCTTACAGGCGTCGAAAGAATGCCCTCTTTTTAGCAGGACCAGTTCTTCCACATGAAAAGTATCATGAAATGTCCTGCGCGAGTAGTCGGGCATCGCCTTATTGTACACCTTCTCGGTCAGACCGCCTGCAATGCTCAGATAGGGCCGGTTGATGAGATTGACAGGCGGGCAGCCGGACGAGCGGATGAAGTCGTCTATCGCCCTCAACTGCTGCATCAGCTCGCGGAAAGGCTGGGGGTCCTGTACACGCAGGTAGATCGTATGAGGAGGAAAACCGCTATAGTTATTGAGCGTGATATCAAAGCTTTTCTGCCGGTTGCAAATTCGCTGTATCCACCGGATAAGGGTCTCTTCCATAGGTTCGCCAGCCTGAAAAGCTGCAATGGTGATATGCGGCTTGTTGCCCGCCGGTACGGGCCCGCCGGACATTGGTGCGGCCCCGCCAGACATCGGTGCGGCCCCGCCAGACATCGGTGCGGCCCCGCCGGACATTGCGGTTGGCGTCTGCAGCCCATAGTCGGAAGAAAATTGCCGTTGCTCGTCCAGGAGTTTGTCCCGCAGCTCTCCATAAGGATATATGACGAGAAGATATTCCGCCCGGCGCGAAAAATCCGCCGGCCCCCGGGGGGCTCCCCCCGTCGCTGCGAAAGGAATGAAAGTAGATTGTTTTACTAACCCGGTTTCCATAAAATAATTTTAAATGACCAATAATTTAGCATAAATTTACTAAAAAGATTAGTATTCAAAATATTTTTTTTATACACTACTTTATATGGAACTCGAACAATTTTTTGGAATGAAGGATAAGGGTACCAAACGGTTTACCCAGTGGGACGTGCCCACGGCCAATGCTACCGGTTTTGGGGCAGCGGCGGATGATTATATGGAAAGGGGCATCGATCTGAATGAGCAGCTGGTCCGGAATAAACCGGCGACTTTTTTCATGCGGGTCAGCGGCGATGCGATGATCGGGGCCGGGATCTTTAATGGGGATGTGGTCATCGTGGACAGGTCTGTCAAGGCGGCAAACGGGAAAGTGGTGATCGCCACGCTCAACGGGGAGATGCTGATCCGCCGGCTGGAAAAGGCCTTTAATAAGATCCGGCTGGTGCCGGAGACATCCCGGTTGTCCCCCATTGACGTAGATCTTTCCGGGTCGGAGTTTTCCATCTGGGGCGTGGTAACGTATGTTATACATAGTTTATAAACGGCCCCGGCGGCAATCTTGAAAATATGACACGAGGCGCAGCCGGCTGCATTACTCCATTTAAAAGACTTTAACTCGTAATGAAAGCGATCGTCGATTGTAATAGTTTTTACTGCAGCTGCGAGCGGGTGTTCCGGCCTGATCTCTGGAATAAACCCGTCGTAGTCCTCAGCAATAACGATGGCTGTATCATTTCGCGCAGCGACGAAGCCAGCAAACTGGGTGTCGGCATGGCCGTACCTTATTTTCAGTCGCGGCATATCATTGAAAAGAACGCCGTCTCCGTCTTCTCGTCGAACTATCATTTATATGGAGACATGAGCTGGCGGGTGATGGAAACATTACGCATGTTGATGGGCGATAGGGAAAAGGTAGAAGTCTATTCTGTGGACGAAGCCTTTCTCGATCTGGACGATATCCCTGCCAGCCAGTTGTCGAACTATGCGCAATTTATTAAAAACACGGTCGAGCAATGGACCGGCATCTCTGTTTCTATCGGAGTAGCCCCAACGAAAACGTTGGCCAAGATGGCCAACCGCATTGCCAAAAAAGATAAAAAAGCCTCCGGCTGTATAACCATACTGGCAACAGATGAGACGCTGCATGCTGCCCTGCGCCAGACAAGGGTGGACGATCTTTGGGGAGTCGGAAGGGCCTATGCCGTCAAACTGATCAATTGGGGCATCACCAGCGCCTGGGAGTTGAGCCATATGACGGAGGAATGGGCGCATACCAATATGGGAGGGGTGGTAGGAGTGCGGCTGATCCGGGAACTTAGAGGACAGTCCGCTATCGTGATGGAGGAGGAACTGGTCGATAAGAGGATGATCGCCACCACAAGGATGTTCGGACGACCTGTCACCGCCGTACACGAATTGAAAGAGGCCGTTGCTACCTATATCTCCCGCGCTGCCGAAAAGTTACGCCGCCAGCAAAGCGCTGCGGGAGTCGTCAGCGTGTTTATCGTGCCGAAAGAAGGGAATCATGAGGCCAATTTCCGGCACGGCCCTGGTGTCAGTAGATATACCACCCTGCCCAGACCCACGGCATTGACCCAGGAATTGATCAAACCGGCCGTTCAACTGGTGGAGCAGCTATATGAGAACGGCCGAACCTATAAAAAGGCGGGTGTCATGCTCAGCGGGCTCGTGCCGGATGATTCCATCCAGGGCAATCTTTTCGTTCCCTATACAGCCAATCAAAATCGTTTTCTGATGGATACCATCGACAATATCAATTTCAGCATGCGCGACGACAGCGTGAAATTCGGGGCCGCAGGAATGAAAAAGGATTGGAAGATGCGACAGGAGTTACGGTCGGGACGCCATAGTACGAGATGGGGCGAGCTGAAGGAAGTGAAGTAAAAAAAATCCAAAAAAATTTAAAATATCGGTCCGGCTCGTCCGTCTACCTATATGAATGGACAAGTCTCTGACCATAACAGCAGGTATGCCCTCCGCCAGCGGTAAAAATATCGCCTCAGTCATAAGCCGTTTTGGCAAACGGCTGCTGGGCTTTATACGCCAACGGGTTGGCAATGAAGCCGATGCGGAAGACATCTTGCAGGATGTCTGGTACCAGCTGACGACCACCGTAGACACCGAACCCATCGAACAGATGAGCGGCTGGCTGTTTGCCGTAGCCCGGAACAAGATCACCGACCGGTACCGGAAGAAGCGACCGGAGTCGCTGGACCTGCTGCTGCAGACCGGAGGCGACGACGGGCCCGATCTCGCCGGAATATTACTGGACAACAGCTCCAACCCGGAAACGGCTCATCTGCGGGGGCTTTTCTGGAAGGAATTGCAGGAGGCGCTGGAAGAATTGCCGGAAGAACAACGCGCGGTTTTTGTGTGGCACGAACTGGCCGGTTTTTCCTTTAAAGAGATAGCAGACCTTACCGGTGAGAACACGAACACGCTGATCTCCCGGAAACGCTATGCCGTCATTCATCTCCGGGAAAAGCTGCTGGCCCTTTATACGGAGATAATCGAAAGTTAAAAGCCGGCCGGGCGAAACAATTATATTGAAAATTTAAAATTATAGTATATGAAAAGTTTTTGGATACGCAGAGCGGCAGGTTTTATTTGTCTCGCCATCACCGGCATCCTGGTTTTTGGCAGCATAGTCATGTTGCTGTGGAACGCTCTGATGCCAGTACTTTTTCATCTGCCGGTCGTCACGTTCTGGCAGGCCCTCGGACTCCTTGTCCTGACCAAGATCTTATTCGGCGGTTTTCGCGGCGGCGGCCCCAGACGTCAATGGAAAAACAATCTCAAACAACGGTGGATGAACATGACCCCGGAACAACGGGAAAAATTTAAACAGGAATGGGGTTCCCGCTGCCGGCCCTTCAACGGAGAAAAACCCTTCTTCTCCGAACCAAACACTGAAAAGGCAGAAAAATTATGAGCAGACAGTTTTTCCAATGGGCCCTGCAACAATTGAATATTCAACCTTATCAACACCTGCTCGAAGTCGGTTACGGCGCGGGGCACCTGACAGAAGAGGTGGCCCGCACGCTGCGCATCGGATTCATTGCCGGCATCGAGTCCGCCATCCCATTATATCAGCAAGCTTACCGCCGCAATAAACGATTCGTGCGCCAGCAGCTCTTACAACTACATATCGGTGAGGCATATGAGCTCTTCTATCCGGCTCATTATTTTCACACCATTTATACCACCAATATCCATTTGTCAGGCAAGGACATCCCATCGGAATTGCTACGTTTATCCAGCCTGCTGAAAAATAAAGGCCGCCTGGTACTCTTGCTGACCGGACGCGATCGCATCGACAAACAGGAAATGATCCCCCGGCTGCAGGAAGCCTGTTACCATGCGGGGCTTCAACGCGTACATATGGAGGCCCATCCGCTGAGACCTGATAACTACTTGGCTATCACAGCGTTCAAAGCCTGAATTCCTTTACACAATCTTTAACATTCGACTTTTAAATCTTTCTCTTCTTTTCATATCCTATATACAAGGATGTACACCAGCAATTAAAAAGAACATCCGCTAACTAAAATCTACAGGTATGAAAAAGTTATTCGTTCTTTCCGCCGTTATAGCCGCCAGCCTCGTCGCTACCAGAAGTTATTCGCAGGTTTACGTTAACGCACATGTCGGCTTCCGTATCCCCGGTGCAAGAGTTTATGTTTCTTCCGGACCCGCCTATGTAGCTCCCGCGCCTCCTGTTGTTTATCAGACCGCGCCCGCATACAACGATGAATATGCTCCGGCCCCTGCCCCTGTTTACCAGGATCAATGTGATCCCGTCGTTTATGAAAATGAATACCCCGGGTATGTTTATTACAACTACCCTGCCTGGAACGGACACTATCGCGACCGTTGGTACTATGCCCACTATCGCCCGTATTTTGAAAGAGAACACAGGGAATATTTCAACGGAAGACGTTTTGATCACGAAAGATATGAGCGCTATGGACATGGCCATTATGACCATGGCCGCAGGTGGTAAGATATCATATAAAAAAAAGAGGACCGAAATGGTCCTCTTTTTTTTTCTTTAGTCCTCGTCGGCCCCGGCGATAGCTTTCACAAAAGCCGCGCGGCTGGGCGCCGGCAACTGCGCATTCGCCCCTTTCAGCCCTTTCCAGAGTATCTCGTTGAACAGTTTGTCCGGCACACGGTCTTCCCGTGAAAGATCCAGACCCGCCGATTTCTTCGCCCATTCATTCCAGGCTATATTTTTTTGAGTGAGATCTATATTCGCAGGCAATGCAGTGAACGGCTCCAGATTGGTTGTGACAGCAAAAGACCTCCACATCGGAGTAGCCGCAGCATCATACTGGGACATGGGAGGTATCCCCAAAATAAGCTCGATGGTACGCAGGACGGAAGTCGTGGAATACATCGTATGATCGACAAAATGACGTTTGACCATTCCTCCCGCTACATAGACGGGACTGCGGTGCGCATCCACATGATCCGGTCCATTCTGTGCATCATCTTCCAGGATAAAGACAACAGTCTCCTTCCAGACCGGGCTTTTACTGAGATATTCGATAAACTGGCCCACAGCCAGATCATTATCTGCCACATGGGCAAACGGCGTCAGCTTGCCTTTTTTCAGCCCCTCGGTATGGTCATTGCCCAGACGTACCGTATTGAATTTGGGCAGGGCATTTACTGCTACCAGGGAATCGAAGTCTTTTTTCCATTGCGTTACTCTTGCCGTGTCATAAAAACCCAGGTCCCAACCCCTGTACGTAGGGCAGAAATGACCTTCCAGCACAGGAATATTGGGTTTGAAGTCGTCGGCAAACTCGCCATAAGTGCGAAATGAAACACCTGCCCGCTGACAATGATCCCAGATGAATCCCCCTTTGTTATTGGCGATGGCTCTATTACCCTCGCCATCATAAGACCCTCCCCGGCCGCCATAACTGGTAACCCAGTTCTTTTCAAGATAATCGTTGGCATACCCGCCCATACTCCAGGAATGCCCATCCATGCTGACCTCGGCATCGACGTAAAAATTATCGAACAGCACGAACTCCCGGGCCAGGGCGTGCTGATTAGGTGTAATATGCTCCCCAAACAGGACAAGACTGCTATCGCCATTGCCCTCTTTGATATCACCCAGCACCTGGTCATAGGTTCTGTTCTCTTTTATGACATAAAAGACATATTTGATAGGCGAGGCTTCACCTATCTGCATCGGCACCGGATTACCCGCTTCCCCTTTCGCATGCAGCTCGCCACTTTTTGTATACGGGGTATTCTCATAGACCAATGCCGAATAATCACCCAGCGATTTGTCATCCGGCTCAGGGAAAATGCTCATCGTACCCTTGAAAAGGCCCGCGATGTATTGAACAGGCTGTACTTTTTTAAGATCGCCCTGCTGATAGTTCACCTCCTGACGACGCCCCACCGGATTGGGGCCCTGCGGATTGGCCATAGAAGTAAAGCCTTTACCATTCGCAACCCATACTTTTTTGTCAACCACCTTCACCGCGGCAGGGTACCAGCCTACAGGGATAAAACCTTTTGAGGAGACGGAGCCCGGCGCACTCACATCGAACACGGCAAGACAGTTGTTATCCGCATTGGCGACATACAGTGTTTTGTCGTCCGTGCCGAGGGCAAGCGCATTTGTAGTAGAGCCGGGAGGAGCATCGGGATATAGGGCGGCATTCAGCGTTTCTACCACCTTTCTTTTACGTATGTCGATCACCGACACACTGTTGTCATTGGCATTGGCAACAAAAAGCCAGCGGTTGTCTTTTGTCAGGCAGATATCATTGGGATTGTCGCCCACCGGGATCTCACCCGTGAAGGACCGGTTCTCGGTATCAAAGATCAACAGCTTATCGCATCCCCAGCAACTGATATACAGTTCCTTTTTATCACGTGAAAGCTGACAGGTATATCCTTCCCCACCCAGGTCCAAACGCCGGAGAACGGACCTGGCAGCCATATCGACCACATATAAGGAGTTGTTCTCTTTTGTCACTACATACAACAGATGACGCTTATCGTCTATTTCCAACCCGGCCGGAGAAATTTTCTCGGGCCATTTTTTCCCAAGCACGATCGAATCGACCAGCATTAACCCACGGCGCCCATGGTCCGGCCTGCCGTTTACCGCATACTTCAGAATGCGGTTGTCGTTTCCGCCGGACGCATACAGATATTTATCGTCTGCGCTGAACTTCAGACCCAGCCAGGATTTCGGAATGATCACGCTGTCGAGCACGGCTTCTTTTTCCGCATCGATGAGCTGCAGGGTCTGTGTGCTCTGGCCGTTATTGGTAACCGCCAGATAATGACGGGATGCCGATACCGCAATGTTGAGGGGCAGATCCCCCAGATGCAAGCCGTGGCCCACCGGAGTAAGCGCCCACCCATTGGGCAGTAACACTTTCTTTTTGAGCAGCTCTTCTTTTGTTTCCTGAGCCCGGGCAACGGCAGAAATGCAGAGACATCCGCCTAAAAGGTAGAGACATAATTTCTTCATGATCGTTAAAATTATTTATACCCTTCGAATTAATCCGCCCGGTGGCGAAAATTAATATTTATATAATTACGGAAACAACTGTGCCGCCCGCTCCGCGGATTCGGGTTTGCCCACATCGATAAGCCGGGACTGGCTATGATCCCACCCGCGGATCGTATGCGCGGGCGCCAGATCGAGATAGAGATCTACCATCGAGAATTTGTCAGTAAGGCCGATAAGAGGAAAGATGGCGGGGTCGATGATATGAATGCCGCTAAACGCTTTTTGAATAAGAGGCGCCCGGGGTAAAGCATCCGCCGGCCTTGCCAGACGTTCCTGTCCCGTCTGCACATTCCGCCATCCACAAAGCTCATCCCGCTGATCGAATAAGAAATAACGGGAAGTCCTGCGATCTGTCACTGCCAGGGTCGCCAGCGGATGGTTCCGGAAATGATCGGCGATCATGGCGGGAAGGTCCATATCGGTCAGAATGTCCACGTTCATCAGGACAAAGTGCCCGTCTTCGAGGAAAGGACTGGCTTTTTTCAGACCGCCGCCGGTCTCAAGGACGGCATCCGTCTCATCGCTGATAGTATAATGACTTCCCCACCCTTTATTGACGGCAAGGGCCCCGATGATCTGCTCCGCAAAATGGTGGACATTGACGACAACATCATAAATGCCCGCCCGCTGCAGATATTCTATATTCCGTTGTAAAAGACTTTTCCCATTAATGGGCGCCAATGCCTTGGGATGCTGGTCGGTCCAGGGCTTGAAACGGGTGCCCAGGCCCGCGGCAAGGATCATGGCTTTTTTGACGACAGGAGGCAGACCAGTCACATTCATAAGCTCGTTCTATTTCTGGATCTCAATTTTAGCGATATTGCTGAGCTTTATTGGCTTAAAATGCGCCTCAAAGAAATGCGTTTTACTTCCCGAGATGGTGCTATCTTTTATCTGAAGCGTATTAAAATAAAAAGTCACTCTTGAACTGTCCTGTTTCGTGATCCGAACGCCGGTGTGATTGGTGACGGGAAGGACCTTTTCATTCCCGTTCTTATCCAGGACAGTGATTGTTTTCAGGTCGTTTCCGTTAACGTGGAAAGGCGCAAAAATATACGGCGCATAAATGGTCTTTTTTTCGGGCTGGCTGTCAGCAAACTGTTGCAACAGGCTCTGGGTTGAAACATGGTAGGTAGCACATCCTGCCAGCACGAGGCAGAGAACAGGTATCAGCACGGAAAAGGTTTTCTTTATCATTTTTATTTAACGGAAGTCAAAGCACAATATTTTGAACAATGGGGCTTTTCCCGGGGTAATCCGTATTGTAATGCAGCCCGCGGCTTTCTTTACGGAATGAGGCTTCTTTAACGATGAGGTACCCGACAGTTATGAGGTTACGCACTTCGCACAATTGAGGAGAAACAGCCGCCGTCTCATACAAGGATTCGATCTCTTCGTGCAGCAGGTCGAGTCTTTTGCTGGCCCTTTGCAGACGGGTATGTGTACGTACAATGCCAACATAGTCACTCATCAGCAATTGCAATTCTTTTAGACTTTGGGTTATCAGGATCATTTCCTGCGGCTCTGTAGTGCCTTCTGCATTCCAGTCGGGGATATTGTCTTTAAGAACAAGATGTTCTACCTGTTGTATGCTGTCCAGGAAACAGCGGTGCGAGAAGACCAGTGCCTCCAGCAGGGAATTGCTGGCGAGACGATTCGCCCCGTGAAGACCGGTGGAAGAACACTCCCCGCAGGCATAGAGATTATTAATGGAGGTATGTCCCCATTCATCGACTTTTATTCCGCCGCAGCTGTAATGGGCGGCCGGCGCCACGGGTATCATTTGCTCCGCGACATCTACTCCTATGGATCGGCATTTAGCATAGATATTCGGGAAATGCTCGACAAATTTCGCCTGGTCCATGTGCCGGCAGTCGAGATAAACGTGCTCGGTACCTGCCTTTTTCATTTCGCTATCGATGGCCCGCGCCACGATGTCACGCGGAGCCAGGTCCTTCCTTGGGTCATATTTTTCCATAAAAGCCTCGCCTTTTCCATTACGCAGGATACCGCCATCTCCGCGAACGGCCTCCG
>Ga0207671_10001023_pt1 | contig 34074 bp, 29 predicted proteins | sample KBSC24metaG_FD_184352 | JGI IMG/M metagenome (GOLD analysis project Ga0207671, IMG submission 184352) | Corn rhizosphere microbial communities from Kellogg Biological Station, Michigan, USA - KBS C2-4 metaG (SPAdes) (version 2) | ecosystem: Host-associated > Plants > Roots > Rhizosphere > Soil...
GCGCGATGCGCGATGCGCGGAACGGCGCAGCGCACGTGCGCTGCGTACTGCGCGGGCGCCAGCGGCGAGGGGTCGGCGACGATCGTCCTCGTGAGGCGGCTGAAGCAGGAGACGATGTCATAGCGCTTTCCGGCGCCCGTCAGCAGGACGGCGGGCGGGCTCACAGCTCGCCCTGCCAGCCGCCGGACCCGCCCTTGTAGAGACCGCCGCCGCCGAGCACCAGCGCGGGCGTGCGCAGCAGGATCTTCAGGTCGAGTGCCAGCGAGCGGTGCTCGACGTAGTACAGGTCGAGCTCGATGCGCTCAGACCACGGCAGCGAGGCGCGCCCGTTGACCTGCGCCCAGCCGGTGATGCCGGGCTTGACCGACAGGCGGCCGTGCTGGCGCGGCGTGTACTGGGCGACCTGCGCGGGCAGCGTCGGGCGCGGGCCGATCAGCGTCATCTCGCCGCGCAGCACGTTGACGAGGTTTGGCAGCTCGTCCAGCGACGTGCGCCGCAGCAGCGCGCCGACGCGCGTGATGCGCGAGTCGTTGGCGTTGACCGCGAGCCCCGCGCCGATGTGCTCGGCGCCGTCGACCATCGTGCGCAGCTTGAGCATGTCGAACTGCGCGCCTTCCAGCCCGGAGCGCCGCTGGCGGTAGATCGCCGGCCCGCGCGAGGTCAGGCGGATGGCCAGGATCGCCGCGAGCAGCACGGGCGAGCTGAGCGCGAGCGCGGCGAGCGCGAAGGCGATGTCGACCGTGCGGCGGATCATCGCGTGCCCTCCGCCGCGTCCCACCACGCAGGGGTGCCGTGGCGCAGCCAGTCCCACAGCCCGGCGGCGGGCGAGGCGGTCGTGAGCACGTAGTAGCGGGCGATCAGCAGCGGGCGCGCGCGCAACGCGCCGGCGAGCAGCGCGGCGAGCAGCAGGGCGAGCTGCAGCGCGAGCGTGACGACGTAGAGCAGCCCGGCGCCGGCGATCGAAGATCGGCCGGCGACCAGCGCGACGTTGGCGGCGAGCGCCAGCGCGTGCAGGCCGGGGCTGGCGTAGCGGAGCAGGCGGTGGGAGAAGATCATCAGCGCATACAGTGGGGGATAGCCACGGGGCGAGAGCATGCCGCCGCGCAGCACGATGGGCCAGGTGTGGCTCATCATGCGCCGCTTGCGGGCGAACTCGCCGAGCAGCGAGGGCACCATCTTCTCGCTTGCGCGCGCGCGAGGCTCGTAGGTGGCGCGCAGCCCGCGCTTGACCATGTTGAAGGGCAGCGAGAGGTCGTGGCCCATGACGGGGTCGACGACGATGTAGGAGCTGCGGCGCGTGGCGTAGATGGCGCCGTTGCCGGCGGTGATCGAGCACAGGCGCGACTCCAGCGCGCGCAGGGCCAGCTCGTAGCGCCAGTAGACGCCCTCCTGGTTGGAGGCGTCGGGCCCGACGGCGCCCTGCACGAAGCGCACCTGCCCGCAGACGTAGCCGACGCGCGGGTCGGCGAAGGCTGCGACGAGCCGGCGCAGCGCGTCGGGCTCCCAGGTGGAGTTGGCGTCGGAGAAGGCGACTATTTCTCCGTCGGCGCGCGAGACGGCCGCGTCCTGCGCGCGGATCTTGCCGCCGCGGGGCAGCTCGAGCACGAGATCGGCGCCGGCGTGGCGGGTGCGCTCGGCGGTGGCGTCGCCGCAGCCGTCGCAGGCGACGATCAGCTGCAGGCGCTCGCGTGGGTAGTCGAGCGCCAGCGCATTTGCGACCTTGGCGGCGATCACCTCCTGCTCGTCGTGGGCGGCGACGATCAGCGAGACGGCCGGGAGCCGATCGTCTTGGCGAGGATCTTTTTGATGGGCTTCACCCCTGTCGGGGCTCCGCAGGATGCGTTCGCGCTGCGATGCGCCGGCGGGGGCGAACAGCCGAGCTGCGGCGAACAGCGTCAGCGCGTAGCCGAGCTGCGTCCAGACGATCAGCGCGGCGCACAGCCAGAAGACGACTTCGAGGACGATCACGCGAGGATTCTGGCGGACTTGGGCGCCGGCCCGTGCGGCGCCGTCGCCGCCGGGCCGGTGAGCAGCGGCGCGCGGCGGGTAGTGTCGGGGCATGAGCTACACGAAGATGAACCTCACTGAGACGGCAGACAGCGCGCCGAAGTTCGGCTTCGAGGAGATGGGCGAGGCGCACTTCCCGCGCGAGGAACTGGATGCGAAGCAGACGGGCCTCTCCTACCAGGTGCTGAGGCCGGGCAAGCGCCAGCTGTTCGGCCACCGCCACGACAAGGCGGAGGAGGTCTACGTGGTGCTGAAGGGCAGCGGGCGAATGCGCCTGGACGACGAGATCGTCGACGTGGCCGAGCTCGATGTGATCCGCGTCGAGCCCCGGGTGACGCGCGCGTTCGAGGCGGGCCCGGAGGGCCTGCAATGGCTGGCGTTCGGCGCCCATCACGACAAGGACGGCGAGGTGGATCGCGAGTTCTGGCAGGACTGACGTGTTTCGGCGGGGCGCTTCGACGGCGAGCCGGCTCAAGCGGCGAGCAGGCGCTCGTACAGCGAGAGCGTGCGCCTGGCGATGCCCTCCCAGCCGTACTCGCCCGAGGCGAGCTCGCGCGAGCGCGCGGCGAGCGCGGCGAGCTTGGCGGGGTCGCCGAGCAGCTCGCGCAGCGCCGCGGCGAGCGCGGCCGCATTGCCGGGCGGCACCGCACGCGCGGCGCCGGCGGCGGCGATCTCGCCGAAGCCGCCGACGTCTGAGAGGAGCAGCGGCTTGCCGAAGGCGAGCGCAGTGAACAGCACGCCGGACTGCTCGATCTCGCGATAGGGGAGCACGACGAGGTCGGCGCGGCGGAAGTAGGGCGGCAGCTGCCGGTCGTCGATGAAGCGCGGCACGAAGCGCACGTTGGCCGGGGCGGCGGCGCGGAGCGCCGAGATGTCCATGCGCGGCATGCCGGCGATCCACAGCTCGGCGTCCTCGACCTCGCGCCAGGCCTCGAGCAGCACGTCGATTCCCTTGTAGGGGCGCAGCAGGCCGAAGAACAGCACGACCGTCTTGTCTGTCTGGAACGGAGGCGGCCCCTCCGGCGCGTCTGCGAGGTGGGCGAAGGCGCCGTGCGGGATCACGTGAACGCGCTCGCCGTCGACGCCGAGCTCGTCGATCAGCCGCGAGCGCCCGTGCGCGGAGTGCGCGACGATGGCGTCGAAGCGCTCGTACAGCCTGCGCTGGGCGTCGCGCTGCCCGGGCCGCGGTTCGCGCGGAAGCACGTCGTGCGCTGTCAGCACCAGCGGCCTGCCGCGCGGCAGCAGCCGCCCGTCGAGCTGCTGCACGGACAGCCACTGGAAGTGCACGACGTCGGCGGCGCGCGCGGCGCGGCGGTAGCGCAGCATGTCGGCGACGTGCTCGGCGAGCTTCAGCGCCCGCCGGGCGCGCTGTGCGCTGGCGCCGCTGCCCGGCACGAGCGCGCCGGCGCGGTAGAAGTGCTCGATCCGCTCATAGCCGCTCGGCGGCGGCACGGGGCCGTAGGCGAAGCGGCTGGTGTACAGACGCACATCGGCACCGGACGCGCCAAGCGCGCTGCACAACGCGTGGTCGTAGGGCGGCGTGTATGCGGAGGGGTCGACGACGTGGACCTTCACTGTGCGCAGACTCTAGGCGTGGCTTGCGACTGTCCCGGCGTCGGCGGGCCGTCGGACGAGGAGGTGTGAAGGTCCGTCAGATCATCAAGCTGATCGAATGGGACGGCTGGCGGCAGGTGCGACAGAAGGGGAGTCACCGACATTTCCATCATCCAACGAAGCCCGGTACGGTGACCGTTCCCGGGCACCGAAATGGTGACCTGAGCCTCGAACTGCGAGCTAATATTCTCAGACAGGCGGGATTGAAGCGATGATCGAGATCGACAGATACCGGATCCACGTAGAAGGAGGCCCGCCTTCCAACTACGGCGCGTACTCGCCGGACGTGCTCGGCTGCGTGGCGGTGGGCGACACGATCGAGGAATGCATCGCCGAAATGCGGTCGGCGCTGGCAGCACATTTCGAGGTGATGCAGGAGTACGGCGAAGAGATCCCGGACCCGTCCGGACCCGGGATCTACGTCAGGTACGACCAAGTCGCATAGCGGACGCAGGGTAGGGTCCGGCGAATGCCGGAAGTCGAGGTCTCCTTCTGCGTGGTCAACACTTCGCAGCGCGAGCTGCTGCTGCGCGGGCTGGACGCGATCGCGCGCGAGCGCGAGGGGCTGCCGTTCGCGAGCGAGGTGCTGGTGCTCGACAACGGCTCGCGCGACGGCTCGGCCGAGGCGGCGCAGTCGCACGCGGCCGTGGACGAGACGATCGCGCTGGGCGAGCGGCGCGGCAAGGGGCAGAACGACTCCGAGCTCTTGCGCCGCGCGCGCGGGCGCTTCGCGCTGCTGCTCAACGAGGACTCAGAGCTTCAGCCGGGGGCGACGCTGGCGCTGTGGCGGGCGCTGCAGCAGCGCCCCGACGCGGCGCTGGCGGGCGCGCGGCTGCTGCGCCCGGACGGCGCCGAGCAGCCGTCGGCGTGGCGCTTCCCGAGCCCGCTCACGGCGCTGGCCGGCGCGCTGCTGCTGCACCGGCTGTTCACGGTGCAGAGCCGCGGCTCGCAGACGCACGAGGTCGACTGGTGCCAGTCGGCGGCGCTGCTCGTGCGACGCGACGCGGCCGAGCAGGTCGGCTACCTCGACCCCGACTTCTTCGTCTACTCCGACGAGGTCGACTTCGCCCGACGCCTGCGCGACGCGGGCTGGCTCAGCCTCTACGTGCCGCAGGCAGCGGCGATCCACCATGAGCAGCTCTCGACCGACGCCGTGCCCGAGCGCCGCATCGTGGAGATGGCGCGCAACCGCGACCTGTACATGCGCAAGCACCATTCCTCGGCGGCCGCGCGCGCGGTCCGCTGGCTGACGGCTTGGGCGTACGCGCTGCGCGCGCTCGTCGCGTTGGCGCTGTCCGGCCACTCGCCGCGCCGCTACTGGCGACACGTCACCGCGACGCTGTGGCCGAGTCGCGGCGAGGGTCTGCGCGAGGCGGCCGAGCGCTACAACCGCGAAGTGTGAGCGTGGCGGGCGCCGAGCATCGGGGGCGACGCGGAGGGGGCGGCGGCCACGCGACGCGCTACGCCGGCAGGCCCGCCGCTTCCCGGGCGTCGCCGGGCTCGCTGAACATCTGCGCGCGCACCGCCAGGCCATCACGCATCGTGAACACGAAGTAGCGGCGCTGATCGACGCTCGCGCCGCTCCCGACGCCGGTTGCCCGCTCGTGGATCGCGGCGAAGACGGCCTCGCCCTGTCCGGCGCAGACCTCCTCGACGTCGAAATGCCATCCCTGCCAGGAGTCGGCCCACGCAAGGACGAACTCCGTGACCTCGGGTCCCCGGTACACCTGCTTCTCAGCCCAACCGCTCACGCCCGACATGTCCCACTCGATCGACGGGTCCCAGAAGTGCCGGCCGGCGACAGGGTCGCCGCCGGCGCTGGCCGTCAGGCCCTCGCGCACTCGCCGCACATCGTCCTCAGACATCCGCGGCGAATTATCGCGTCAGATGTCTTTGAGCGGGTCCTCGGCGTATACCTCGACGTCGCCATGTCCGGCGCGGAAGGCCGCCACGCGCCGGCGCCCGTCGGCCACGAGCGCGCGCGCCTGGCTGCGCTCGTCGGCGCCGAAGAAGCGCGTGAGCACGAGCAGCACGGGCACGAGCGCCAGCCACAGCGCGCGCAGCGCGATGCCGGCGAAGCCGCTGGTCGGCAGCAGCAGCTCGCCCGACACGGCCACGCCGGAGAGGATCAGCGTCAGCTGCGCCAGGCGGCGCCACTGAAAGCCCACGGCGAACAGACGCCGCGTGAGCAGGTGCATGACCAGCAGCATCGCCACGTAGGCGCCGCACAGCGCGATGCCCGCGCCGGCGATGCCCAGGTTCAGGCCGCCGCGCGGCACGAGCAGCAGCAGCAGCGCCACGTTGACGACCAGCCCCGCGCCGGCGGCCGGCAGGTTGCGCACGGTGACCTTGGCGCGGCCGGTGATCACGATCATCACCTGGTAGAGCCCGTACAGCGTCCAGGCGAGCGCCAGCCACGGCAGCGCCGCGTGCGCGTCGAAGTACTGCGGCGCGGCGAGCAGGCGCACGATCCAGCGCCCCAGCAGCGCGACGGCCGCGACGACGACGCCCGTGGCGAGCAGGAAGTAGGTCGTCACCAGCGAGTACAGCCGCGCGGCCTCGGCATCGCTGCGGATCGAGTAGGCCAGCGGCGGCCAGGCGTACTGAAAGCCGCGTACCATCACGAACACGACCGTCGCGAACTGCAGCGCCACCGAGTACTCGCCGGCGGCCGCGTGCGAGTAGCCGCGGTAGAGGTAGAAGCGATCGGCCACCTGCAGCGCGTACACGCTGGCGTCGGCCGGCACCGTCGGCAGGCCGAAGCGCAGCATCGCGCGCAGGTCGCCCCAGCGCACGCGCAGGCTGAAGCGCCTGCGCAGCAGCCACCACAGGCCCAGCACGACGATCGCCGACGCGCCGAAGTTGCCCAGCAGCAGGCCGCGCGCGCCCTCGCCGGCGACGACCACGAGCGCGACCGTGAAGATCACCGTCAGCGCGACGTTGGCGCCCGAGGCGTAGACGTAGGCGCGCGCGCGTTCGTCCACGCGCAGCTGCGCGTAGGCCATCTCCAGGTTCGTGAACGCCCACAGCCCAACCGTCGCGCAGTCCAGCAGCAGCGGGTCGTGGTAGCCGAGGATCAGGCGCGACAGGCCGCCGGCGAAAAGCACGGCCAAAAGCGCCGCGACCGTCGTCGTCCAGGCGACCGTCGCCGCAGCCGTGCGCGCGATGCGCTCACGGCGCGACACGTCGTCGTCATCGAAATAAAAACGAATGAACGCCTCGCCGACGCCCACACGGAGAAAGATGCTCGCCAGGATCACCGCCGTCAGCAGCGAGTTGGCCGCGCCGTAGCCCGCCGGCGAGACATGGCGCGTGTACAGCGGGATCGTCACCAGCGCGATGCCCTTGGCGACGATGTCGCCGAACTGGTAGGCCGCGCCCGTCGCCACCAGCCGCTTCAGATAGCCGCGCACGGCTGAGAACCTACTCGGCGCTTACGCCGGCGCGGCGGCGTCGGCCCGGGCCGTAACCGCCTGCCGCTCGCGCGCCTGTGCGTCGCGCGCCCGTGCGAGCGCCACGCCGATGCCCAACAACGTCCACGTCAGCGGGTCCTCCAGGAAGTCCGCGTAGGTGAACGTGTGCAGCACCAGCGCCGCGAAGCACGCGGCCAGGGCCACCCGCGGCGGCGAGCGTCCGGCGCCGCGCAGCAGCACGAGCAGGGCGACCGCGAGCAGCGCCACGTAGAGCGCCAGCCCGACGACGCCCTGCTCGGCGGCAACCGTTATCGGGATCGTGTGCGAGGCCGACGTCGCGTTGGCGACGCTGGCTTTGGAGTGGCTCTCGTACTCCTTCTGAAAGGAGCCCGAGCCGTAGCCCTGCAGAGGGCGTTCGCCGAACAGTTCCAGGCCGCCTTCGATCAGCTTCGTGCGCCCGCTCGTCGCGTTGCTCGTCGAGCCGCCGTTGCCCTTCAGGCCGAAGTGCAGGCTCGCCGGCGCCAGCGCCACGACCAGCAGCCCCAGCGCGACCAGCGCGCCCGCCGCGTACAGCGTGCCGCGCGGCGACCAGCGGTAGGCCGCCAGCACCGCCAGGCCGAGCAGCAGCGCCGCGATGCTCGACTGCGAGAAGCTCGTCACCAGGCCCGCCAGCAGCCACGCCAGCACCGCCGCCGCCGCGAGCACGCCGCGCAGGTTGCGCCACCACAGCACCACGGCCGTCACCGCAATCATCACCAGCGCCAGGAAGCGCCCGTAGATGTTCGGATCGAAGAACAGCGAGTTGACGCGAAAGTAGTTGTCGTACTGGTTGGCCGCCACGACCTTCGGATTCAGGAACAGTTCCTTGCGCGCGTACTCCACGAAGCCGATGCCCGCGAACACGAGCGCCAGCGCCACCGCCACGCCGAGGCAGCGCAGCAGCAGCTCGGTGCTCCAGCGCACGTCGCGCAGCAGCACGAACAGCAGCGTGAAGGGCACGTAGAAGAAGCCGAGGTTCTCGGCCGCCTTGGCTGGATCTGATGAGTAGATGGACTGGATGGCGTAGAGCGCGACCGACGCCAGCAGCAGCCATTCAAGGCCGTGCGGCGCACGCTCGCGACGACCGACCAGCCGCGGCAGCAGGTGCGCGAGCACGCCCGCGCCGACGACCAGGTACAGCGGAATCAGCAGGTTGACCGTGCGCCCGTCCGCGGAGATCGGCAGGCGAAACGGCAGCGCCAGCACGACCAGCAGCGGCAACGCGTCCTCGCGCCTGCGCATCAGCGCGACCAGCGCCGCGATCGCGGCCGCCGCGCCGAGCGCCGCCGCCGCGACCACGCCTGCGTCCAGCGACGTCGCCGGGATCGCCGGCATGGCCAATGCCGGCGTCATGGCCGCACCAGCGTGAAGCTGCGCGGCGAGAGCACGGTGCGGTGCTGCTCGCGCAGCGTCACGCGCACGCGATATTCGCCTTCCGGCGCAAGCGGCCCGGTCAGCCTCGGCCGGATCGCCGAGCGCCCGTTGGGCCCGGCGACCAGCGCGTAGCCGTGCGCTGTGCCCAGCCGGCCGCTCCAGCGCAGCGAGAGCTGTTTGTAGCGTTGCACCGGATGGTCGTGCAGCAGGCGCGCCACCTCCGCGCCCGCCGAGTCCACGATCGACACCGTCGCCTCGTCCGCGCGCGCCAGGCGGAAGGAGATGCGCTCCTGTTTGATGTGGCCCGCCGGCGTCGGCGAGAAGCGCGGCGTCAGCTTGAAAAGCTGCACGGCCGTCGGCGTGTGCTTGAGGTGCTGCGTCAGAAAGAACGCGACGAAGCACGCGACCACCAGCAGTGCGAACACCACGTGGGCGGGCCGGTCTGTTACCCCGCTGGCCGATCTTCGATCGGTCGGACTGGTCAATCGCCCCCGGCCGATCTCGTCTCGCCCAGCGCAAAGCGCTCGACCGTGTCAGAGCGCAGGCCCAGGCGCAGCGTCTCCAGCGACAGCACGTCGTCGGGTGCGATGTTGCCGAGGTTGCACTCCGTGCCGAAGCGCTTGAGCAGCCACACCTGCTGGGGCCGCAGGGGCGCCTCGAAGATCAGCCGCTCGGCGTCGATCGCGTGCGCGATCTCGTCGATCAGCCCCGTGCGCGGCTCGCCGTCGGCGCGATAGATGCCCGCGTTGCCCGACTCGCGCGCCTCGGTGATCACCTTCCACGCGCCCGCCTCGAGGTCGCGCTCGATCTGTTCCACCCACACGTACGGCGCCATGATGAAGTCGGCGTCCTTGTTGCCGACCTCCGCCAGCACCACGAACTCGCCCGACAGGCGTTCGATCAGCGCGTGCTTGTAGTCGGCGTCCAGCGCGATCGTGCCGTCGGAGATCTCCACGTGGCGCAGGCCCAGCTCGCGCAGCCACGCGATCAGGCCGTCGATGCGCCCCTGGCGGATCGCGATCTCCGTCAGCGTTCCGCCGAGCACGACCGGAATGCCGTGCGCCGCATAGCGCTCCAGCTTCGGCTGCAGGTTGGCCGTCACCAGCGCCGTGCCCCAGCCGAGCTTGACGATGTCCACGCACGCGCCCGCCACCTCCAGCAGGCCGTCCACCTCGGCGATCGACAGGCCGCGGTCGATCACATGCGTCAAGCCTCGCTCACGCGGCTTGGCCGAGCGCTCTGGAATGTCCAGAAAGCCGGCTATGGCGAGGTCGCAGCCTTGTCGAGGCCGACGATCACCACCACCGTCGCCGAGCCCGCCAGCGACGAGACGGTGCCTTCGATCGGCTGCGCCTGCGACACGCCCAGCGTCCGCGCGACGCTCTGCGCCTCGGCCTCGTGCCCGTTGGCGTACTCCACGACGGTCACCTGATTGGCGCCCGGCGGATGGCCGTTCAGCGCCGTCGCGCGCGAGAAGCCGTGCTGGCTCAGTTCGCCCGACACGCGGTGCGCCAGCCCCGTCGTGCTCGTGCCGTTGAGTACCACCACGTCGGTTTCCGACCGCCTGACCGCCGCCGCGCCGCCGTTGCCGGAGCGTCCGCCGGACGCGTTCGTGCCCTGCGCGCCCGACTGTTCGGCGCCGCCCGACGGCGTCGTCGCCGTGCCGCTCGCCGACGAGCTGGCGCCCTTGGAGCCGCCGCCCAGCGACACCAGCGCCACGACCAGCACCGCCACGCCGACGATCAGCCCGCCGACGATCAGCATCGTCGCGCGCGCCGGCGAGCGGCGCTCCGCGCGGTAGCGCCGGACTCCCGGCTGAGCGCCCTCGGCCCGCCGCGAACCGCCGGCCGCTGCTGCCGCGGCGCGGCGCGTGCCGCCGGCGCCTTGCGAGCTCTCACCGCCGCGCACGGGCGCGGGCGAGGCGCTCCTGCTCGCGCGCACGCCCTCCGCAGCCGCCGGCGCGCCGCGTGCAGGCGCCGCGGCCGGGCTTGGTGCGCCGCTCGACGGCGCCGGTGGCGCCGGCGGGCGCGAAGGCGCCGTCGGCGGGCGCGGCATCGCGCTCCTGGCCGCCGTGGCCGCCGCCGCGGCCGTAGCGGGCGCAGGCGCGCGTGTCTCGGCGCTCACCGCCGCAGGCGACGGCGGCGAGCCCGGCGCTTGCGCCGAGGCGGGCTGGCCGGGCGCAGCCACCGAAGAGGCGCCGCTCGCGGCCGTGGGCTGCGGCGACGCCGGCGAGCGGTTGGCGGCCACCGGCGGGACGCCCATGGGGCCGGCGGGGCTTGTCGGCTGGCCCGCAGAGCCGGGCACGCCCGGCGCGGCGGGTTGCGCCGGCGGGGCGGGCACGCCGGGCGCCGGCTGTGCCGCGGCGGGCGCCTCGGCAGCGTCCGGCTTGACGCCCGCCGCCGTCGCGCCTGCGGCCGTCGCGGCCGCCGTCGCAGGGGCCATGGCCGGCGATGGCCTCGGGGGCGCGCCGGCGGGCGCTGCGGCCGGCGCGGAGGGCTGGGCCGGCGTCGCTTGGCCGGGAGCCTGTGCGCCGCCGGGCGACACGGCCGTCGCCGGACCGGCGGCGGGCGGCTGCTGGCCGGTGGCGGGCAGGGCGCGCGCGTTCAGCGGCACGGTTCGCGGCACCGGTCGCACCGATTGGCTCGGCTGCGCGGCGGCGGTGCCGGGCTGCTGCAGGCGCGCGGCGGCTTCCGCGCTGACGCGCTGCTCGTCCTCGGCCGCACGCTCGGGCGCGCGGCCGGCCCAGTTGCGCAGGCGCTTGAGCTCGCGCGCCTGGGAGAAGACGAGCAGCGAGAGGATCGCGATGCCCAGCAGCGCCGCAAACGCCGCGATCGCGCCGGCCTTTGTGAAGTCGCTCGAGAGCGAGAGCGCGAGCGGCGTGGCAGTCATGAATCCCGAGAGTGTATGAGGGCGGCAGGCGCATTGCGCCCGTCGCCATCGAGCGTCTGGTCGGCCGGCGGGCGCGGCGCGGCGCGCACCGATCGCGACTCGACGTGCAGCGCCGACAGCTCCGTCACCTTCGACGCAAGGCCCGCGGCGTCCCCCTCGAGCACGAGCAGGCCGATCTCCGCGAACATCGACTCCACCGCCTTGGCGCCCAGCGGCTGGCGGTCGGCCAGCAATATCTTCTCGGCGTTCGTCGGGCGCGCGTGCTCGTAGCTGTTGAACAGCTCCTCGTGCAGCTTCTCGCCCGGGCGCCGCCCTACGACCTCCACCTCGATGTCGCGATCGGGATCGAGGCCCGACAGCTCGATCATCGCGCGCGCCAGGTCGAGGATGCGCACCGGCTCGCCCATTTCCAGCACGAACACGTCCGCGCCCTGCGTCGACCCGAGCGGGCTGGCCCCATCGGCCTCCGTGCCCGCCACGCCGGAAGCGCCGGCGCCGTCGGCGGCCGGCAGCTCGGGCACGTGCCCGTTGTGTCGCGCGTCGCGCCGCTCGCACGTCAGCGAGCCGCTGCGGATGATCAGCTGCACCGCCTCGGGAATCGTCATGAAGTAGCGCGTCATGCGCTCGTCGGTGACCGTCACCGGCCCGCCGCGCTCGATCTGGCGGCGAAAGATCGGCACGACGCTGCCCGACGAGCCGAGCACGTTGCCGAAGCGCACCGCCGCGTAGCGCGTGCTCGGGAAGCGCGCCGTGGCGGCCTCCAGCGCGAACTCGGCCAGCGCCTTGGACGCGCCCATCACCGTCGCCGGCTCGACCGCCTTGTCGGTCGACACGAGCACGAAGCGCCCGACGCCGAGCTCGCCGGCGACGTGCGCGACGACGCGCGTGGCGATCGCGTTGTTGCGCACCGCCTCCACCGGATTCGCCTCCATCAGGCCCACGTGCTTGTAGGCCGCCGCGTGGAAGACGACCGTCGGGCGGTGCTCGGAGAAGACCTCGCGCATGCGCTCCTCCTCCTTGCAGTCGGCCAGCACCGCCGAGAGCATCGAGGGCGAGACGTGGCGCTCGTCCTCCAGCTCGCGCTGGATCGAGAAGAGGTTGTCCTCGGCGTGGTCGAGCAGCACGATCCGGTGCGGCTCCACGCGCGCTATCTGGCGGCACAGCTCGGCGCCGATCGACCCGCCCGCGCCGGTCACCAGCACGGTCTCGCCCGCCAGGTAGGCGCCGACCTTCTCCAGCTCCATCTGCACCGGCTCACGGCCCAGCACGTCCTCGACGCGCACCTCGCGCATCTGGCGCGCCAGCGCGCCGCGCGTCTGCAGCAGCTCGAACACCGTCGGCAGCGTGCGCACCGGGATGCCGCGCTGGCGGCACTCGCGCACGATCCGCGCGCGCGTCGAGCCGGGCGCGGAGGGGATCGCGATGATCACTTCGTCGGGCTCGGCGTCGTCGAGGATGCGCGGCAGGTCGCCTTCGGTGTTGCCGCGCACGCGCACACCGTCGATGCGCAGGCGGCGCTTGGTGGGATCGTCGTCGACGAAGCCCACCGGCGTCAGGCCCAGCCCGCGGTTGCGCACGATCTCGCGCAGCACCAGGCGCCCGCCGTCGCCCGCGCCGGCGATCAGCACGCTGCGCCGGCCCTTGCTCCCGCGACGAAACGCCGCCAGCGGGCGGCGTTCGTAGATGCTGCTGGCGAGCGCGCGCACGCTCACCAGGAACACCAGCGCCAGCAGCGCGTAGAGCACGATCACGCCGTTTGGCAGGCCGATCGCCGACGTGCCGTGGCTGGTCGCGCGCTCCACCGGGCGCAGCACCGCCACGGCCACGACCGTCAGCAGCACGATCGCCACGACGCCGCGCGCCACCGCCTCGTAGTCGCGCTGGCCGGAGTAGCGCCAGCGGCGCTGGTAGACGCGCGCCAGCACGAGCACCGGCAGGCAGCCCACGAGCACCCACCAGATCGTGCGTTCGCGCAGGTGCACGTAGTAGGCGTTCGGGCCGTTGTTGAAGCGCAGCTCGAACGCGAGGTAGTACGCAAGCGCGACCAACACCCCGTCCACCACCAGCTGAGGCAGCGCGTGACGGTGCAGGGGAAAGGCCGCCGAGCGGATCCGTCGGCGCATTGTCAGGATTGTAAGCGCCCGCAGGCGCTCAGGGGCCTTGGGCGCCGCCGTGCACCGGCGCCAGCAGCAGGTCCACGAGCGCACGCGGATCGCGCCGCACCCGCTCGGGCCGCGAACCCGCCTGCGGCTCGGCCAGCTCCAGCTCGCCGGCCGTGCGCAGCCTGCGCAAGCGGCCTTCGGCGATCAGCCGCTCGTCGACCGCCCCAGGTCGTCCTTCGAACGTCGTGAACACAGGCGTCCCCAGGGCCACCGCCTCGCGGTTCATCGTGCCGCCCGCCGACACCACCAGCGTCGCGTAGGCGATCAGCGACTGCGCGTCGATCGCGCGCTCGGGCACGACGAAGTTGGCAACCCGCGACAGCTCCGCGCGCTGGGAGTCGATCCGCGGCAGCACCACCGGCTGCACGCCCTGCTGCGCCGCCGCGCTTGCCAGCCGCTCCAGCACCTGCGCGAACAGGTCGTTCTCGAAGCGGTGATACAGCGAAACCTCAGGCGGCGTGCGCACGACCACGATCGGGCGCTGTGCGTCCAGGCCGAGCTCGTCCAGCACGGCCGCGTCGGGAGTGAAGTCCGCCAGGTAGTACTCCTCCTTCAGCCCCTCGTAGGCGCGGATCTTCCCGCGCGCGCCGTAGCGGTACAGGCGCTGCGGCGGGATCGCCTCGGGCACGACCACCGCCGACGCCAGGCGGCAGTTGACGTTGTGCTGCACCGTCGCCCACTCGTAGTCGAACATCGTCGAGCTCGGTATGCGCAGCAGCCAAGCCGCGACCGACACGTCGTTCGAGCCGTGGCCGAGCGCCAAGTCAAAGCCCCGCCCCCCCGCCGCGCGGGCCTGGGCGCGAGCCCAGCGCACCAGCGCCGCCGAGCGAGACGCCAGCCCCACCGCCTTGGCCCCCAGCCGCTCGCCGCGATGGCGCCCGATCTGCGTGTGCTCGATGCCGAACCGCTCGCACAGCGCCAATGTCTGCGCGAAGTCGCGCGCCGTCACGCGCACCTCGTGCCCGTCTGCCCGGAGCACCTCGATTACCGGGCGCATCACCAGCACATGCGGGCTGTTCGTCAGGTCGATCCAAACGCGCACCCGCCAGACGGTATTCCGCGGCCACCGGGAAAGCAGCGAGGCCCCAAGCCGGCCCGGACGGCCGGCCACGTAACCGCCGTCGGCGGCCGGAGCGGTCACAAGTTGTATCCAGAAGCGGAGGCCGGCTCGGCCAGAAGGCAGGATGCCGGTCACAGGTCATGCCGCGCGCCCAAGGGCGGCTCGCCCACCTAAAGGCGCAGGCCTGTGTTGCACTTCACCAACTGCGTATAGCCGTGGTTATACGCCGAGGCCCGCGCGCGACGCCGACCGGCCCAGCTATCGTCCCCGCGATGCTCGTGCTCGCATCGGTCTCCGAGTCGCTGGTCAACATCGCCTGGCACTTCGTCCGCGACGCCGGCCTGCCGGCGATCTTCGTGCTGATGGTCGCCGAGAGCGCCTGCGTGCCGATCCCCTCGGAGGCCACCATGCTGTTCGCGGGCTTCGCCGTCGCCGACCCCGGCCAGAGCAGCGCGCATCACCACCTCACGCTGCTGGGGATCGTCGCCGCCGGGGTGCTCGGCAACCTCGTCGGCTCGTGGATCGCCTACGGCGTCGGGCGGGCCGGGCGCATCGAGCTGATCGAACGCCACGGCCGTTGGCTGCACCTGAAGCCAAGCCACGTCGCCTGGGCCGACCGGTGGTTCGCGCGCTACGGCGCGCCGGCCATCTTCTTCAGCCGCATGCTGCCGATCGTGCGCACGTTCATCTCGCTGCCGGCCGGCGTCGCGCGCATGCCCTTCTGGCGCTTCACCCTGCTGACGATCGCCGGATGCATCCCCTGGGTGCTCGGTCTCGCGCTCGCCGGCGAAGCCGTCGGTCATGACTGGACGAGCGTGCGCAAAGGCTTCGAGTACGTCGACTACGCCGTCGTCGTGCTCGTCGTCGCCGCGATCGGCTACGCGATCGTCCGCCGCAGGCGGGGGCCGGGCGACACGAGCGATCCCGCCCCCGATGCGGCGGGCTAGCGGCTCGCTGCCCCTGCGCCACGCCGTCGCGCTCGGGCTCGCGCAAGGGCCGACCGAGCTGCTGCCCGTCTCCTCTTCGGCGCACACCACGCTGATTCCCTTCCTGCTCGGCTGGCCCTACTGCTCACTCGACGGCCAGCTGCGCAAGTCCTTCGAGGTCGCGCTGCACGCCGGCGCCGGCGCGGCGCTGGCGATCGACATGCGCCGCGAGCTCATCGACGCCGCGCGCGAGCTCGACCGGCGGCGGCTGGCGACCGTCGTCCTCTCGCTCGCGCCCGCCGCCGCCGCCGGCCTGGCGCTCGGGCCAACCGTCGAGCGCCGGCTCGGCGGTCCGCGCTCGATCGCCGCCGGGCTGGCCGGCGGCGGCGTGGCGATGGCCGTCGCCGACCGGCGTGCGCCGTCGCGCGATCGCCGCCACGGCGACGCCCGTCCAAGCGACGGGCTGGCACTGGGAATCGCTCAGGCCGTCGCGCTGGTCCCCGGCGTGTCGCGCCACGGCGCCACGCTCACCGCCGCGCGCGCACGCGGCTTCGCGCGCGGCGACGCGCAGAGCCTTTCCTGGCACGCCGCGCTGCCGGTCATGCTCGGCGCCAGCGCACTCAAGGGCCTGCAGCTTGCGCGGCGGGCGCTGCCGGCCGGCGCCGGCGCCCCGCTCGCCGCCGGCGGCGCCAGCGCCTTTCTCTCCACGCTGCTCAGCGCCCGCGTCCTGCAGCGCCGCACCGGCGGCCCGCGCTCGCTGCTGCCCTACGCTCTCTACCGTCTGTCCCTCGCCGCGCTCGTCGTCGCACGCCTGCGCCGTCCCACCGCCACGAACGCTCCACAAATCTAAAGAAATCCGCACAACACACACCCGACAGGCAGCGCACGTGCGCGCTCTCGCTGCGTTGCGCGCACAATAGGTCGCAATGACCGTTCTCGGAACGCTGCTCGGCGGGCGCTATCGACTCGATGCGCAGATCGGGCGCGGTGGCATGTCGACCGTCTATCGAGCCTTCGACACCGTGCTCGAGCGACCCGTCGCGATCAAGCTGATGAACCGCGAGATCGCCTCCGACTCAGACCAGCTCGAGCGCTTCCGCCGCGAGGCGCGCTCGGTCGCGCGGCTGAACCATCCGCACATCGTCACCGTCATCGACGCTGGCGAGGAGGCCTCGCAGGACGGCTCGGAGCCCGACGTCGGCGCACCCTACATCGTGCTCGAGTACGTCCAGGGCGAGACGCTCAAGGAGCTCATCCGCCGCGAGGGGCCGCTGCCGATCACGCAGGCCATCGCCTACGCCATCGAGATCGCGCGCGCGCTCGGCGCCGCGCACGAACGCATGATCGTCCACCGCGACGTCAAGCCGCAGAACGTCCTCATCGGCGAGGAAGGCGGCGCCAAGATCACCGACTTCGGCATCGCCCGCACGCTCACCGAGGAGGGCCTGACGGTCGCCGGTCGCGTGCTCGGCACGACCGACTACGTCTCCCCCGAGCAGGCCCTCGGGCAGCCCGTCACCGGACAGTCCGACCTCTACTCGCTCGGCGTCGTGCTCTATGAGATGCTCACCGGGCAGATCCCCTTCAGCGGCGAGACGCCCGTCGCCGTCGCCATGCGCCACGTGCGCGAGCAGGTGCCCGACGTCCAGCAGCTGCGCCCCGAAGTCTCCGCCGCCACCGCCTCCGTCGTCGACCGCGCCGTCGCCAAGGATCTCGACTACCGCTACCACGACGCCGACAGCATGGTCGCCGACCTCGAGCAGGTGCTCGCCGTCGAGGCCGCGCGCGGTGGCCAGGCCACCGGCGAGGTCACCAGCGTCCTGCGCACGCTCCCCGGCGACGCACGCCGGCGCCTGCCCTGGCGCATGCGCCATCCCGCGCGCTGGATCGCCTCGCTCGCGCTCGTCGCCGCCATCGTCGCCGTCGCGCTCATCGCCGCCGCCCAGCAGGCGCAGCGCGGCACCGGCGTCGCCCCCGACGTGCACTCCGGCGGCGGCCTGCAGGCCGTCCCGCTCAGCCAGACCGCCGCCCACGACTACAACCCCTTCGGCACCGGACCCGAAAACCACAACCGCGTGCAGAACGTCGTCGACAGCGACCCGAACACCGACTGGAGCACCGCCCACTACTACGAACGCACGCTGCAGAAGGCCGGCGGCACCGGCCTCGGCGTCTACGTCGACGCCTCCCCCGGCGTCATCGCCCGCGCCATCGAGATCCAAACCCCCACCCCCGGCTTCGACGTCCAGATCTACGGCGCGCGCAGCATCGACCTCTCCTACCCCTACGGCAACACCACCCCCCTCGCCGCACGCGGCTGGCACGGCCCCCTCGCCTCCGCCAGCGACGTCCACAACCGGCAGCGCATCCGCTTCTCCAGCGCCGCCACCCCCTACCGCTACTACCTCATCTGGCTCACCACGCTGCCGCCCGGCCAGGAATCGGCCTCAATCGCCGACCTGACGCTGTTCAAGTAGCCGAGCGCGAGCCCGCCGCGCTCAGAACGCCCGCGCCCCAAGCTCCGCGTGGCGCTCCAGCGCCAGCCGGCAAAGCCGATCCACCAGCTCCGGGTACTCCACGCCGGACGCCGCCAGCAACTTCGCATAGACGCTCGTCGGCGTGAACCCCGGCATCGTGTTCAGCTCGTTCACCAACACGCGCTCGCCGTCGACGAAGAAGTCCACCCGCGCCAGGCCATCGCAGCCCGCGCGCGCAAACGCCTCCAGCGCGAGCTCACGCACGCGCGCCGTCGCGCTGGCGGAGATTCGCGCCGGCACCAGCAGCTCCATGCCGCCCGGCTCGTACTTCGCCTCGAAGTCGTAGAAGTCGCCCTGAAAGACGATCTCCCCGGGCACCGAAGCCAGCGCCGCGGCGCTGCTCTCGCTGCGCTCGCCGCGGGCGCTGCCGAGCACGCCGCACTCCACCTCGATCCCCGCCGCCGCCGCCTCCACGATCACGCGCGCGTCGTGCGCGAACGCGCCGCGCAGCGCCTGCTCGAGCTGCTCGGCCGCCGTCACCTTGACGATCCCCACCGAGGAGCCCAGATGCGTCGGCTTGACGAACACCGGCAGCCCGAGCTGGGCGATCTGCGCCAGCACACCGGCCGGGTCTGCGTCGAAGCGCGCCTCGCGAACGTCTGAGTAGTCCACCTGCGGGATCGTGCCCGCGGCGGCCATCAGCTCCTTGAACAGCACCTTGTCCATGCACAGAGCCGACGCCGCCACGCCCGATCCCACATAGGCCACGTCGAGCATCTCGAGCATTCCCTGCACGGTGCCGTCCTCGCCGAAGCGCCCGTGAAGCACCGGAAACGCGACGTCCACGCCGAGCAGGCCGCCGCCGGGCGTCGCGCTCAGCGGCTCGCCCTCGCCGTCTCGTCGCCACGCGCCGTCGCGGCCGACCTCCACCCACACGACCTCGTGCCCGCCGCTGCGCAGGCCGTCGCGCACGGCGGCGCCCGACGACAGCGACACGTCGTGCTCTGAGGATCGCCCGCCGGCGAGCACCGCGACCTTCAGCGCCCGGCCGCCCGAAGGCTGCGAGCTCGCGGCCGGTTTCAGCCCGTCGCGCGCGCTCATCCCGCCGCGGCCGCCGGCGGCGTGACCGGCGGGGTCGTCGTCGTTGTCGTCGTGGTGGTCGTCGTCGGCGTCGTCGGCGTCGTCGGCGTCGTTTCCGTCTTCTTCACGCCCACCGTCAGCGTCACCGTGGAACCCTTGCGCGCGTTGCGCCCTGCGCCGGGGCTCTGTTTGAGCACGATCCCGACCTTGCCTTCGTCGCTCGTCGGCGCCGTCACCACCGCCGGCGCGAAGCCCGCGCCGCCCAGCGCCGCCGCCGCCTGCGTCTCCGACTTGCCGACCACTTCGGGCACGGCGACTTCGTCGGAGGCCTTCGCCACCGTCAAGCTCACCTTCGTGCCCGTGCGAACCGACGAGCCAGCAGCCGGCGTCTGCGCGACCACGCTGCCGGCCGTCTGCCCCGCTGAGACCTTTTCCGAGACCGTTCCCACCGCCAGGCCGACGGCCGTCAGGGCCGCTTGCGCTCCCTTGCGCGAGTCGCCCGACACGTCCGGCACGCGCACCTGTGCCGGCCCGCTGGACACGAGCACCGCGACCGGGCTGCCGACCTCCAGCTCGGTGCCCGCCGGCGGTTCGGTGCCGATCACCCGGCCCTGCGCCACCTTCGCGCTCGGCTGCTGCGTCGTCGTCGGCTTGAAGCCCGCCTGGCGCAGGCGGCTGACCGCCTGCGCAGCCGTCAGGCCTTCGACGCTCGTCAGCGCCGCGCTGCCCGGGCCGCTGGACACGACGATGCTCACGCTCGCTCCGCTGTCCACCTCGCGCCCGCCACGCGGCGACTGGCTGATCACGCGCCCGCTGGCGACCGTCGCGCTAGACGACAGCGACGGCTCCGCGCTCAGCCCCCTCGCGCGCAGCTTCGCCGAAGCAGCCTGTTCGGTTTCGCCCGTCACGTTCGGCACGCTCACCTGGCGCGTCGATGACGAAAGCAGCAGCACCGCCGCGACGATCGCGCCGGCGACCAGCGCCGCCAGCAGGCCCCAAAGCAGCACGCGTCTGATTGGCGGACCGTCGCCCGGGCCGCCGTGCTCGCCGTGACCGTCGTCCGCCAGCAGCATCGCGCCCGTCGCGGGATGCGCTCCGTCCGGCGCGTGGCCGGGCGTCATGATCGCGCCGGCCGGCGCCACGCCCGGCGGCGCGTAGCCCTGCTGCTCGCCCACCGCGCCTCCCGCCAGAATCGCGCTCGGCGCCGCCGACAGCGCCTGGCGCTCGCGCACGAGCGCCGCGATGAACTCGTCGGCGTCCGCGTAGCGCTGCGCCGGATCCTTCGCCAGCGCGCGCAGCACGACCGCGTCGAGCGCCGGCGGCGCCGCGGGGTTGACCTCGCTCGGCGGCCGCGCCTGCGCGGAGACCTGCTTGAACGCGATCGCCACCGCCGTCTCGCCGTCGAACGGCACGACGCCCGTCAGCAGCTCGTAGAGGATCACGCCGATCGAATACAGGTCCGAGGCGCCGCTGACCGGGTAGCCCTGCGCCTGCTCGGGCGACAGATATTGCGCGGTCCCCATGATCGACCCCGTCAGCGTCATGTCCGAAGCGCCCGCCCGCGCGATCCCGAAGTCCGTCACCCGCGCGCGGCCCTCCTCGTCGATGATCACGTTGTGCGGCTTCAGGTCGCGGTGCACGACACCCCGCCGATGCGCGAAGCGCGCGCCGCGCAGGATCTGGATGACGATGTCGATCGCCTGTGCCGCCTCCAGCGGTCCCTGCTCGCGCACGATCGACTTCAGCGAGCGTCCCGCCACGTACTCCATGGCGATGTAGTAGGTGCTCTGCCACTCGCCGCGGTCGAAGATGCCCACGATGTTCTGATGCGAGAGGCCCGCCGCGCTGGACGCCTCGCGGCGGAAGCGCTCGACGAACTCCTGGTCCTCGGCGAAGTGCTGGTGCAGCAGCTTGAGCGCCACCTGCCTGCCCAGCAGCTGGTCTTCTGCCAGGTACACATCCGCCATCCCGCCCGAGCCCACGCGCGAGATCACCTTGTAGCGCCCGTCGATGATCGTGTCCGGCTCAACCATGCGGCGGTCCCGTGCGCTGTCCCGTGCGCTCAGTCATGCAGCAGCCTTTCCATGACTTCCCGTGCGATCGGCGCGGCGAACGAGCCGCCCTGCCCGGGCACGCCCTTCAGCGTCACCGCAATCGCCACCTTGGGCGCCGAGGCCGGCGCGAAGGCGATGAACCACACGTTGTTGATCGCCGTGCCGATCTGCGTCTCGGCCGTGCCCGTCTTGCCCGCGACCTGCACGCCCGCGATCTGCGCCGCCGTGCCCGTGCCTTCGTTGACCACCGCTTCCATCATCGTCGTGACGGCGGCCGCCGTCGACGGCTTCATCACGACCGACTGCACGTGCCCCGAGATGCGCTGCGTCGTGCGCCCGTCCGGATCGACGATGCGATCGGTCATGTGCGGCGTCATCAGCCTGCCGCGGTTGGCGACCGCGGCAGCCACCTCGGCCATCTGCAGCGGCGTCACGGCGAGTTTGTCCTGCCCGATGCCCATGCGCCCGACGTCGACCCGCGAGCTCGTCGGCGAGATCAGCCGCGCGCCGCTGTACTCGCCGCTCGACGACATCTCTTCGGCCGGGTAGTCCAGCTGCGGCTTGCGATCGAAGCCGAAGCGGCGCATGTAGCGCGCCATCGTCGCCTTGCCCAGCCGCTCGGCCACCTGCGCCCACACCGTGTTGACCGATTTGGTCAGCCCCTGCGTCAGCGTCAGCGCCCCGAAGCTCTCGTTTTCGTCGTTCTGCAGCGGCACTCCCGAGATGCGCACGTCGTTGCGGCCCTCCACCGTCGATTCCCTGGTGAACTCGCCCGAGTCGATCGCCGCCGTCGCCGTGACCACCTTGAACGTCGATCCCGGCGCGTAGCCGAACTGCGTCGCGCGGTTGACCAGCGGCTTGCCGCCGGAGTCCTTGGCCAGATGCTCGTAGGTCTTCGTCGAGCGCAGGTCGTTGGGGTCGTACGCCGGCGAGGAGGCCATCACGCGCACCGCGCCGCTGCGCGGTTCCAGCGCCACCACCGCCCCTTCGTGGCCCGCCAGCGCTTTGTTCGCGACCTGCTGGGCGTTCGGGTCCAGCGTCGTGACGACCTCGTCGCCCCGTCGCTTCTTGCCCTGCAGCTGATCGAGGATCGTCTGCAGGTCGTTGGCAGACCGCCCGTTGAGCGCCGGGTTGCGGTAGCGCTCCAGGCCCGTGCGCCCGAGGTTTGTGAAGTAGTAGCCGATCGCATGCGCGAACTCGTCGCCTGTCGGGTAGCGGCGTTCGTACACGCTTTCCGAGCGGCTGGAAGCCGACGAGCGCACGCTGCGCGCCAGCACCGTCCCGTCCGCCGCCACGATCCTGCCGCGGTCGATGCGCTGCTGCTCCAGCAGCCCACGTGCGTTCAGCGGGTTGTCGCGCAGCGACGACGCTTCGAAGACCGTCCAGCGAGATGTGAAAGCCAGCAGAACCGCGAACATCACGGTCACCAGGCCGAACAGGCGCACTATCGGCTGGTTCATTCAACTTGCCCCAATTCCAGGCTGTGCACCAGCGAGGCCGCGTTCGCTTCGGAGCGCAGCGAGTGGTCCAGCAGCGTGCGCCTGCGCGCCGGCGCGAGCGTCGCCGCGCTCACTCCCGAGACGTAATGGCTGCTGTACAGCGCCAGGTTCCCCGGCAGGCGGTAGGGCACGCCGCGAAACACCGTCACCAGCCCGCGATCGTTCGTGCCGATGAAGTACACCGACTGCAGCGCCACGTACGCGCCGGCCCCGATCACCGCCAGGATCGCCACGACCACCGCCAGCGCGCCGGCGCGGCGCAGGCGGTGGCGCCTGCGTCCGGAGCCGTCTGCGTTCGGCGACGGCTGGCGCGGCCGGCGCGGCACTACCGGGCGATCCGGCGGCGGCTCGCCCGGCGCGCCCTCCCGGCCGATCGCCGGGCCCGCGGCGGACGGCGCGGCGCCTTCGGCGGACGGCGCGGCGCTTGCGGCGGACGAGCCGTCGGGCGATGGCGCGGCGCCCTGCACCTGCACGGCCGGGGTCTCCTCCGTGAAGGGCGCGGCGCTCGCGTCGAGCTCCTCCAGACGCAGCAGCACGACCGTGATGTTGTCCCGCCCCCCCGCCTCGTTGGCCGCGGCGATCAGCGCCTCGCCCTTGTCGCGCAGCGTCTCCTGCCCTCCCAGCAGGTCGGCCAGGCGGTCCTCTGCGACCATCGTCGTCAGCCCGTCGCTGCACAGCAGGTACACGTCGCTGTCGCGCGCCGAGTAGGAGCGCGTGTCTACCTCGACCGCCCCCTCCGGGCCGAGCGCGCGGGTGATCACCGAGCGCTGCGGGTGCTCGACGGCTTCCTCGGGCGTGAGCCGCCCCTGACGTATCAGCTCGTCGACGAGCGAGTGATCGTCTGTCAGCCGCAGCAGCTCGCCGTCGCGAAAGCGATACGCGCGACTGTCGCCGACGTGCGCGATCGACACGTCTCGCTCGCCGACATAGATCGCCGTGAGCGTCGTGCCCATGCCGGCCTGCTCGGCGTGACTGTGCGACAGCTCGTGAATGCGCGCGTTGGCCTCGCGCGTCAGCTCGGCCAGCGCCGCCTCGGGCGCGGAGGCGTCTGCGAGCCCCGACTGAAACGACTCGACGGCGAGCCGCGAGGCGACCTCACCGGCCTGCGCGCCGCCCATCCCGTCGGCGACCACGAACAGCGGCGCGCGGGCGAGCAGCGAGTCCTCGTTGGCGCGCCGCTGGCGCCCGGTGTCCGTTCCCGCGTACTGCTCGGCCACGCGCAGCACGTCAGTCGACCTCGAAGGTGAATTCGCTGTCGCCGATGCGCACGCGATCGCCCGGGTGCAGCGGCCGCGGCGACTGCAGCACCTCCTCGTTGAGGTAGGTGCCGTTCGTCGAGCCGAGATCCTCGATCACGACGATGTTGCCCTGTTCGTAGATGCGCGCGTGGCGTGAGGAGGCGAACGGGTCCTCCAGGCGAATCTCGGCGCGGTCGCCGCGTCCCAGCACGAGGTCGCCGTCGACGTCGTAGATCATGCCCGACTCGTGCCCGGGCGCGCGGACGACGACGAGCTGCGCAGAGCGATCTGCGAGATCGGCGCCTGCCGGCGCCGATGCCGAGTGCAGGCCCGTCGCATCGGCCGCGATCGGCGGCTGGGACCCGCGCTCGGCCGCCAGCGCCGCTTCTCCGCGGCGCAGGTCGCGGCGCGCGCTGCGTGCGACCCACAGCACGAACAGGTACAGGACGGCGAGAAAGCCGAACTTCAACGCGACCGATACAGGCGCAAGCGTCGTCATCCAAGCTCGAAGACGATCTCCGTCGAGCCCAGCTCGACGTGGTCTCCCGCTTTCAATGCCTGCGCGCCGCGCAACGTCCGGCCGTTGAGGCGCACGCCGTTGGTCGAGCCGAGATCCGCGACCGTCCAGCCCCCGTCTCCCGGTCTGATCTCGGCGTGACGGCGCGAGATGCCGGTGTCGTCGAGCACGATGTCGCAGTCGCGGCTGCGCCCGATCGTCGCGCCCCGCGGTCCGATCGGCAGGCGTCGCCCGGAGACCACGATCAGCGCCCGCGTCGGTCGTTCCTGCGCCTCGGCGACCTGCCCGCGCACGCGCGCCGAGGTGCTGTAGATCATCGTTTCGCCGTGCTCTGCGATCGGCTCGGGCTCCTGCGGCGCGGCGGCATGGGCCTGATCACTCTGACCGCTCGGGCGGACCAACTGCGCCTGGATGCCGAATTCGCCGAGCGCCAGGCGCTCGTCGGTGTGAAAGGAGATGATCGGGCTGGCCGTCAGGATCAGCTCCTCGCGGCGCGCGTGCTCGAGCAGGTACGCGCACAGCTCGTCGATCACCTCGTGCTCGACGCCCTCGTAGCGGGCGCGGTCCTGCGGCGACAGCCACACCGAGTATTCGTTGGGCGCGTACACGCGCGAGACCGACATCGTGCGGTGCTCGTCCATCTCGCGCGTCAGCTTGCGCGCGAGTTCCATCGGGCGCACCTCCGAGCGAAACAGGCGCCCGAAGGCGCCCTCGACGAGGTTGGCGATCGTTGTCTCGACGCTCTTGAGGACGTTCATTGGCTTGCTTGGCCGACAGAGCCGACCACCGAACGAGAGCGAGCGAGCGCGGATCGCTCGCTGCCAGCTCGTGGCGCTTGGTCTGGCCGTGAGGCCATGCTACGTCAGACAGGGCCCCGCAGAGCGCGGGCGGCGACGGCGAGTGCGCCGCCGAGCACGGCGCCGAGCACGGCGCCTCGCGGGTTGACGTGCGCGGCGTGTCCCTGAGCGCCGGAGGCCAGCAGCGGCGTCGCGACCGCCAGCGCGGCCGACCAAACGCTCACGGCGATCACGTCCACAGCCGCGTTGCGCCCGCGCACGATCAGCGCCAGCAACACCGCGCCGAGCGCCCACGACGCCGCGCCGAGCAGCACGCCGAGACTCAGCAGCGGGCCGAGCACGTGCACCGCTGTCGCGTTCAGCGAGACCTCCCAGACGTCGCGCGGCGGCGTGCTCGCCGCCGGTCCCAGCCACAGGCGGCGCGCGAGCAGCGGCTCGGCGAGCGCCAGCCACCAGTAGCCGACGGCAGCGAACGCGGCGCGCATGCGCCAGCGCCGGGCCTGTCCGGCGATCGCCGGGAACGCGCCGGCCAGGCCTACGACGCCGAGCAGCGGCGCAAGCGCGCACAGCAGCCACCCACCCGAGCCACCCTGCGCCCGGCGCCCCACCGGCAGCAGGATGAGCGGCGCCAGCGCCGCCAGCGCCAGCAGCCCCACGCCCGGGCGTCCGGCGGCCGTCTGCCACACCGACAGCACAAGCGCGCCCGCCAGCCACACCAAGCGCGGCAGGCCCCAGCTTTCCGCCTGCACGATCGAGCGCGCGGCCGCCGGCGACTCGGCGCGTGGCGGCGCCATGTCCTCGTGCACACGCGCAGCGGGCGCGCGCACGGCCCGAGGCCCCGATGCGCCCGCGAGCCCAGGCGCAAACGCAGGCGCGACGAGCGCATCCGGCTGCACCCACGTGGCGTCCAGGCCGGCGTCGAGGATCGGACGCTCGCGCCTGCTCGCACCGCCGAGGACGGTCCGCGCGCCGGGCGCCGCAGAGCTCTCCGCCAGAGCCTGCTCCAGCGCCTCGCCCAGCTCCTCCAGCGTGCCCCTGGCCGCCGGCGAGCGGTGCAGGCAGCGGTCGATCGCCTGCGTCACCGCGCGCGGCAGGTCGCGACGCTCGCGCGACAGCGAGCGAATCGGCATGCCGATGCGCCGCGCCGTCTGCGCCGGCGTCGCGCCGCGCACGGGGTTGAAGCCGCACAGCGCCTCGTAGAGCACGAGCGCCAGCGAATACACGTCGACCTGCTCGCCCGCCTCGCGACCCTCGCTCTGCTCCGGCGCCATGTAGGCGAGCGTGCCCATCACATCGCCGGTGCGCGTGAGCACGTCCTCGCCGCTCAGTCGGGCGCCGCCGAAGTCCGTCAGCTTGGCCACGCCGACGTGCGCTCCTACTGCCGGCGTGCTCGCGTGCGCCTGCGCCGCCTCGCTCGGGATGAGCACGTTGTGCGGCTTTACGTCGCGGTGCACCACCCCGCGCGCGTGCGCGTGCGCCAGCGCGCTGCACAGCGCCGCGCCGATTTGCAGGATCTCCTCGTCGCTGAGCGTGTCCTCGGCGATCCTGTGGGCGAGCGTGTCGCCGCCAACCAGCTCGGAGATCAAATAGAAGGCGTCGTTCACGGGTCGCGCCTCGTACAGCGCCACGATCGCCGGATGCGCCAGACGAGCGCTTGCCAGCGCCTCGCGCGTAACGCGCTCGGCGTCCTCTCCGGGCGCCAGCGGCACGCGCTTGACCGCCACGTCGCGATGAAGCTGCTCGTCATAAGCGCTCCACACAACGCCGAAGCCGCCCGCGCCAAGGCGCTCGCGCAGGCGGTAGCGCCCGAGCACCAGCGTCTGCTGCGCCGGACCGTCCGCCCAAGGCTCTTGCGCGTGCGCAGCCGCCCGCGCGCGCGGCCCAGAGGGCGCGACGAGGGTACGATCGACGAAGGTCTGCGACTCCACCGGATCCTGCGTTCGCCGTGAAGCGTCGCACTCCCTGCCGCGCGCGGCAGGAGAAAAGACGCTGAGCGAGAAGTTGCAGGATGGTCAGGGAGGTGGCCGGCAGTCATGCTTGGCTCCCTCCGAAATCCCTGCAAGGAGCAGCTTTTGTCGTTCTTCGACGACGGCGACGAGACAGAGTCCCAGCCGTCAGCTCGGTCGCCTCGCCAGCCTCAGCGCCCGAAACCCCGCCGCCCCCAGCGCGCGAGCGGTTCGCTGCCCCTTGACCAGCACACGCTGATGGTCCGCCGCCGCGTCGCCGCGGGCGTCGCCGTCGTGCTGCTGATCCTCGTCATCCTGCTCATAAACGGCTGTCTCAAAGGGCAGAAAACCCAGGCGCTGAAGGACTACAACCACGAAGTCTCCACGCTCGCCCAGGAATTCGACGAACACGTGTCGCGCCCGCTGTTCTCTGCCCTCACAGGATCGGGCGCCAAGTCGGCGTTGAACGTCGAGGTGCAGATCAACCAGCTGCGCCTGCAGGCCCAGGACCTCGCCGCGCGCGCAAAGCGCCTCAGCGCGCCGGGAGAGATGTCCGGCGCGCAGAGCAACCTTCTGCTGGCCTTCGACCTTCGCTCTGAAGCCGTCGCCAAGGTGGCCGCTCTGGTGCCCACGGCGCTGGGCGGCCAGGGCAAGCAGGCGATCACGCAGATCGCCGGCGACATGGAGATCTTCCTGGCCTCCGACGTCCTCTACTCCCAGCGCGTCGCGCCGCTGATCCAGCAGGAGCTCGACGACGGCGGCGTCCAGGGACTCACGACCGCCCCCTCGCGCTCGCTTCCGAACATCGGCTGGCTCGAACCGACGACCGTCGAAAGTCGCATCACCGGCCAGTCCGCCAACAAACAGAACGAAGAAAACCCGTCGGGCACGCACGGCAGCGCGCTCACCGGCGTGAGCGTCGGCGCCAACACGCTCGCGCCCGAACCGACGCTCAACCACGTCAGCGGCGGCAGCAACCCGACGTTCACCGTCAATGTCGAAAACGGCGGCGAAAGCGTCGAGACCAACGTCAAGGTCAACGTCGTCGTGACAGCCGGCGGCCAGCAGTTCAAGGCCTCGCACGCCATCGAAAAGGCCGAACCGGAAAAGACCGTCAGCGTCGACATCCCCGTCAACGGCGTCCCCCTCGGCGAGGCCGCCAAGGTCGAAGTCAACGTCGAAAAAGTCCCCGGCGAGACCAACACCGAAAACAACAAGGGCACGTTCCTCGCCGTCTTCGCCAAATAGGGCCGCTGCGCGAGCAGCGCGCAAGCGAACGGGGCGCAGCCGCGGTAGCCGGCCCGGACGGCCGGCCCGGTAACCGCCGTGGCGGCCGGAGCGGTCACAAGTCGTATCCAGAAGCGCAGGCCGGCTCGGCCTAGAGGCAGGATGCCGGTTACAGGGCATGCCCCCAGCGCCGGCGGGCAGCCCTTCCCCCCGACAAGCCGCCGGCCCCACCGGCTAAGTTGTGCCGATGCTCCCCCTGGCCACGAAGCTCACCGAAACGCAGGGCATCGTCGCGCTGGCGGCGGCGGCCGTCGCGGTGATCGCGCTGATCTGCTGCGCCGGCCTGCTGCTGGGCATCCGCCGGCTGCGCCGCGCTCAACAGGTCGTGCTGGGCGATGGCGGACAGCAGGATCTCGTGGCGCATGCGGCGCGCATCCAGGAGGCCTTTGAAGCGCTGCGCGCGTATGTCGACGACGTGGCGCTGCGGCTCGACGATCGCCTGGCGGGCGTCGAAGCGGCGATGCGCGGGACGATCGCCCATCGTGCGCTGGTCCGCTACGACGCCTACAACGAGCTGTCCGGACACCAGTCGCTGTCGATCGCGCTGCTCGACGATGAACGGTCGGGCGTGGTGCTGTCGTGCATCCACCACCGCGACCAGGCGCGCGTGTATGCCAAGCAGGTGACGGCCGGGCACGGGGAACTGGAGCTGTCGCCCGAGGAGGCCGAGGCGGTGCGCGTGGCGCTGGCTGGGCCGGTCGCGCCTGCGGTCGGCGAGGGCGCCGCCGAGCAGTCGGCCTGAATGTCATCGGCGCGGGCAGGCGAGCGCGTCGGCTTTCTCGGACCGGCGGGAACGTTCACCGAGCAGGCGCTGCTGTCCAGCGCAGAGCGCGAGGCGATCGAGCCCGTCGCGCTGGCGAGCATCTACGAGACGGTCGGCGCACTGCGCCAGGGCGAGGTGCGATGGGCGGTCGTTCCGATCGAGAACTCGCTCGACGGATCGGTGACGGTGACGCTCGACCTGCTCGCGCAAGAGGACGGCGGCGTGCAGGTCGTCGGCGAGGCGCAGCTGCGTGTGCGCCATTCGCTGATCGCCGCCGAGCCGGTCGCGCTGGAGGAGATCGACACGGTGCTGACGCACCCGCAGGTGCCTGGCCAATGCGCTCGCTTCTTGCGTGGCGAGCTGGCGCACGCACGCGTGCTGCCCGCGAGCTCGACGGCGAGCGCCGTGCGCACGGTGACAACCGATGCACGACGCGGCAGCGCGGCGATCGGCACGCTGCTCGCCGCGAGCATCTACGGCGGCACGGTGATCCGTGAGGACGTGGAGGATCGCGAGGACAACGAAACTCGCTTCGTCTGGCTGGCTCGAGACGGCGAGCGCACCGCACCGCCGCTGGCGCCGCGCACCGAAAGCGGTGACGAATGGAAGACATCGCTGGTGTTCTGGGGACAGGGCGCCGAGAGCGCGGGCTGGCTGGTGCGCTGCCTGGACGAGTTCGCCCGCCGCCAGATCAACCTGACGAAGATCGAGTCGCGCCCGCGGCGCGAGCGGCTGGGGCGCTACATGTTCTTCGCCGACCTCAGCGGCCGCACCGGTGAGGCGCCGGTGGACGAGGCGATCGACGGGCTGGCGTCGATCTGCGAGCACGTCGGCGTGCTCGGCTGCTACCGAGCGGCAGCGCCGGCCGTGCGCTAGAGCCAAGCCGGGCGGCGCTGCTCGCGACCACCGCTTGCAGACCCTCGCTAGACTCACGCGTTGACGATGCAGAGCACAGTCCCACCAGAGCCGGTGGGGTCCGTGTCGCGTCCCGAGCACCAGCGGCGCGGACCTGAGGCATCGCCGACTACGGCGATGGGCGGTCGGGTGCTCGTTCTGAACGCGACGTACGAGCCGATCAACGTCTGCACCGTGCGCCGCGCGGTCGTGCTGCTGTTGAAGGAGAAGGCCGAGCTGCTGGAGCGTGGCATGTGGGAGCTGCACTCCGAGAGCGCCACGCTCGCACGCCCCGTCGTGATCCGCCTGGTCAGCTACGTCAACGTTCCGCGCGACGCGCACCGCAGGAAGATCACCCGGCGCGCCGTGTTCGCCCGCGACAGCTGGACGTGCCAGTACTGCGGCTCGCGCTCGAACCTCACGGTCGACCACGTGATCCCGCGCTCCAAGGGCGGCTCCTCGAGCTGGGAGAACATCGTCGCGTCGTGCGCGCCGTGCAACCGGCGAAAGGGCGACCGGCTGCCGCGCCAAGCCGGCATGCACCCGCGCCACGCCCCGCGCACCCCTCGCGCGGAGATCTTCATCCACGTCGCCAGCCCGACGATCCCGGCGGCGTGGCTGGCGTATCTGCCGCAGGCGGCCTGAGCCGCGCAGGAGGCGGCGCGAGGCGGCGTCCTCAGTCGCTCGCGTGCTGGCCGATCGACGATTGCATCTGATCGACGATCGGTACGCCACTCTCCCTGCGTCCTTGCCTCGCTTGCCTCCTGCTCGGCTCAGCGCGCGTGGCGAAACGACAGAGGGCGCCTCGACGGGCGCCCTCTGCTCACTGCTCTGACTGGAAGGCCGAGACGACGAAAACGGCATGCCGGAGGGACCAGGACCGGCGGTCGTCTCGGGGTGTCCCGGGTTGGATTCCGCTAAGCGGTCCAGCCTGCCTGCCCCCAGCTACGGGGTCCGACCTAGCGGCCGGTCACCTCCAGGGTCCCGCAAAAACTGTCAGACAACGTTAGGACCACCTCCTTTCTCTGGTCAGCTCAGATTAGCGGACGGGGCTGACGAGCGGGAAGGCTCGCGCGGGCGTCGCGGTCAGTGGACGATGACGCCGAACTCCTGCGTGTACAGGGCGCCGGCGACCCCTTCGGAGAGCTGCGCGGGGACTTCGGGCTCGACGTCGATGCCGGTGTCTCGGTACTTGCTTTCGAGGATGTTCGCGAGGTGCTCGGGCGAGGCGATCCATGCGTTGACGATCGCCTGTGGTGTGGAGAGCGAGAGCGTTCCCCAGGCCAGGTTCTCGCCGATCACGTATCCGACTTCCGAGTTGGGGATGTAGCCGGTGCTGCGGATGCGCTCCACCGGCGTCACTCCGCTTGGCGAGACATGGTCGAAGTAGTCGGCCGAGATCATTTCCCTGCCGTGGCTTTCGGCGGCCTGCTGCAGGCGGGGATCGGTGGCGAGCGGTTCCTCGCCGTTCTGCGCCCGCTCGGTGTTGATCAGGCACAGGACGGCGGCGCGCACGAGGCCGAGATTGCCCGGTTCGGGGGTCAGCTGCGTGTTCTGGCAAGGCGTCGCGAGAACCTTGGCGATGACGCCGGCCTGCGCCGCGGTGGCTTCGCCTGCGGAAGGAGTGACCTTGGTGGCCTTCGTGCTCGTCGGGCGCAGGCGAGGGGGCGTCGCGCGTGGCGCTTTGACCGCGCCGGGGCGAATGGCGGCACGGCATTTGGCGCCCTGATTGGCGCGCGACCGCGTACGCGGCGTGGTGCAACTGGCGGACTTTGACCGCTTGCGCGCGGCGGACGTGTGCGTGTGCGTTTTTGCGTGCGAGGAGGCAGCGGTGAACCTCACGCCGCCCGCCGATACGGGCGCATCGTGGGCGACCGCCGCGCCTGCGGAGCCCCCGATGGCGGCCCAGACGACGATTAGGGTGGCCATGGCAATGAGGGTTCCGCGTCGGTTCACCCTCTGCCTGTCGGCGGGCGGCCGATTTCTGCTGAGGCTTTAGGCTCGAATCTGGACGGGTGGAGGCGGGCGCGTCAGGCGTCCTCTGCCGCCGGCGCCTGCCCCGCGGCGTCGCCGTCGGGCGCCGCCAGCGCCTCCTCGGCGCCCTCGCCTGCGTCGGCCACGAGCGCGACCGCGCTGACGAGATCCTCGTCCTTGAGGTTCATCACGCGCACGCCTGTCGCCGAGCGACCCTGCTGTGAGATCCCACCGGCCGAGGTCCGCTGCACCATGCCGCCGACGCTGATGAACACCAGCTCCTGGTGCTCGCGCACGACCAGCGCGCCGGCCAGCCCGCCCTTGCGCTCGGTCAGGCCGATCGTCTTTACCCCTTTGGCGCCGCGATTGGTCTTGCGGTACTGCGCGATCTGCGAGCGCTTGCCGTAGCCGTGTTCGGTCACCACGAGCAGGTCCATGTCGTCGCGCGCGACGTCCATCGCGATCACCTCGCCCTTCTTGCCGACGTCCATGCCGCGCACGCCGGTCGTGTCGCGGCCCATAGAGCGCGCATCGGACTCGGCAAAGCGAACGGTCAGTCCGGCCTTGGAGACCATGATGATCTCGTCGTTGGGGTCGACCGCGCGCACCGCCAGCAGCTCGTCGTCGTCGCGTATGTTGATCGCGATGATGCCGTCGGCTTTGATCGGCGTGTTGTAGGCCAGGAACTCCGTCTTCTTGACCGTTCCCGACTTCGTGGCGAACACGAGGTACTTGGTCTCGGTGAAGTCACGCGTGGAGACGACCGCCTGGATGCGCTCGCCTTCGCGCAGCGGCAGGATGTTGACCAGCGCGCGACCCTTGGCCGTGCGCGAGGCCTCGGGCAGCTCGTAGACCTTGGAGCGGTAGACCTTGCCGCGGTTGGAGAAGAACAGCAGGTAGTCGTGCGACGAGCAGACGAACAGGTGCTCGATGAAGTCGCCGTCCTTCATGTCCATGCCGGTGACGCCGCGCCCGCCGCGCTGCTGCTGGCGGTAGGTGGCCAGCGGCAACGACTTGACATAGCCGCTCTGCGTGATCGTGATCACCATCTGCTGGTCGGCGATCAGGTCCTCGATGTCGATCTCGTCCTCGGAGTGGCTGATCTCGGTGCGCCGCTCGTCGCCGAAGCGCTCGGCGATCTCCGTCAGCTCCTCCTTGATCACCGCCAGCACGCGCGTCTCGTCGCCGAGGATCGCGCGCAGCTCGGCGATCCGCTCGGTCACGTCGGCGTGCTCCTGTTTGATCGAGTCGGCCTCCAGCGCGGTGAGCTGCGACAGGCGCAGGTCGAGGATCGCGGTGGCCTGGATGTGGCTCAGCTCGAAGCGCTCGACGAGCTGCTCGCGCGCAGCGTCGCGATCGCGCGAGGCGCGAATCAGCTCGATGATCGCGTCGAGGTGGTCGAGCGCGATCAGCAGCCCTTGCAGGATGTGCGCGCGCGCCTCCTTTTCGGACAGCTCGTGCTTGGTGCGACGGACGATCACTTCGCGCTGGTGCGCGACGTAGTTGTGGATCACGGCCTGAAGCGGAAGCGTCCGCGGGACGTTGTCCACGAGCGCGACCATGTTCACGCCGAACGTCGTCTGCATCGAGGTGTGCTTGTAGAGCTTGTTGAGCGCAACCTTGGGGATCACGTCGCGCTTGAGCTCGATCACCAGGCGCATGCCGCGCTTGTCGGACTCGTCGCGCAGGTCGGAGATCTCGGAGATCCGTTTCTCGTGCACGAGGTCGGCGATCTTGGCGATCAGACCGCCGTCGCCGCCCTTCTTGACCATGAACGGCAGCTCGGTGACGACGATCGCCTCCTTGCCCTGCTTGAGCGGCTCGATGTGCGCGCGCGCCTGGACGCGCACACGCCCACGCCCTTTCTCGTAGGCATCTTTGATGCCGGCGTGGCCAAGGATGATCCCGCCGGTGGGGAAGTCTGGGCCTTTGATGTGGCGCATCAACCCCGCCGTGTCGATGTCCGGATCGTCGATGTAGGCGATCGTCGCGGCGATCACCTCGCGCAGGTTGTGCGGTGGGATGTTCGTCGCCATGCCGACGGCGATGCCGGATGAGCCGTTG
>Ga0207671_10001026_pt1 | contig 33996 bp, 22 predicted proteins | sample KBSC24metaG_FD_184352 | JGI IMG/M metagenome (GOLD analysis project Ga0207671, IMG submission 184352) | Corn rhizosphere microbial communities from Kellogg Biological Station, Michigan, USA - KBS C2-4 metaG (SPAdes) (version 2) | ecosystem: Host-associated > Plants > Roots > Rhizosphere > Soil...
CCTGCCGCGGAATCAGCAGGCAAAGCGTCGGCGGCAACGCAGTCGCGGCGCCGCGCGAGGTCACGGCCTGGGCGGCGGCGAGACCGACGCTGACGACCAGTTCGTAACGCGAAAATGTCGCCGCATCGACGTCGGCAAGACGGGCGGCGATGATGTTGTCGAGCCGCAATTCGCCGTCGCGCAACCCGTGCAGGCCGGTGCGCAATTCCGCGACGACCGCCTGGTATCCGGACGACTCGTCGCTCAGCACGACCAGCACCTGCGCCGACACGATGGTTGGTGCGAGCCAGGCCAGGAGTATGGCCGCGAATGCAAGTCCGGCGCGACGCCGGCGAGGCACGCGTCGCGCCGGCGCCGCGAAGGCAGGCGGTGCACTCACGGCGGCATCCGGTAGCGGAACGTCAGCCAGGCGCGACGGTCCGCGACATCGTTGAGCCGGTACTCCGTGTAATGGCTGTCGAAAAGGTTTTCGAACGTCGCGGCGATCTCGCCTTCGCCGCGCCACAGCGCGAACTGTCGCGCCAGGCGCGCATCGACGCGGCTGAATGCACGCTGCGGGTCGCTGTTGCCGCTGGCGCGGAAAGCGCCCTGGCGATGGAACGTCACGCTGGCGTCCCACACCTCGGCGAAGCGCTGCGACGCGAGCAGGTGGACCGTGCCGCGCGGCGCCGACTTCGAATAGTTGTCGAGCCGGTCCGCACTGTCGATGTCGAGCCACGTCGCCGACACCGACAGCAACGTCGCCGCCGAAGGCCGCCATACGTACTGGCCCTCGATGCCGCGTTCGTGCGCGGAATCGCCATTGACCGCGTTCTTCGGAAACGGCGTCGCGCCCGGACTGTCGCGCGCGCCGATCAGGTCGATCAGGTCGCGCACGCTGTCGTCGAAGACTTTCACATCGAGCGTTGCATGGCGCTCCGGCCACTGCGCGACGTAACTGATCTCGCGCGACAGGATCGTCTCGGGCAGCAAGTCGCCGGCCGGCCCTTCGCGCGGCGACCCCGGCGAACCGACCGCGAACTGGCCCTGGTTTTCGATCACGGTCGGCGTGCGCAACGCACGCGACACGTTGAAGCGCAAGGTCTGGTCCGGCGTGAAGCGATAGTTCAACGCGAGCTGCGGCGCGACGTCGCTGCCGCTGAGCGAGTTGTTCTCGATCATCGCGCCGGCGTTCGCCAGCAGGCGCTCGTCGATCCTCCACTCGACATGGCCGAACAGCCGCTCGACGTGCAGCGGCCTGATCGCCGCGTACAGCGACGGCACCTCGGCGACGTCTTCGCGCAGGCTGCCGCCCCAGACCCAGCGCAGGTTCGGGTTCATGCCGAACGTCTGCTGGATCTCCAGATCGCTGCGCCGGGCAAAGCTGCCGCCGTCGATCGAAACCTGCCCCGCCGCTGGCGCCTGCGGCAGCGTCACGCCGTACTGGTCGGCAAGACGAAAGGTGTACCAGTACGCCTGCACGTAGAACGAATTGGCCGGATTGAAGCTGTGCTCCCACTTCGCCTGGGCGTAGGACGTCGTCAGTTGCACCGAGCGGCGCGGATCGAACGCCGTGGCGCCGCTGCCGGTGCCGTTGCTGCCGTCGGTCCCGCCGGCCTGCAGCAGCAGGCTGTCGGCGGGACCGGGTTGCCAGTCGGCGCGCGCCGTCGCAAAGTTGCGCCGGCGCGAATCGTCGACGCCGGTGAACCCGTCATCGGCGCGATGGCCGGCGACGAGGCGATAGTCGAACCCGCCAGCGCCGCTGCCGAAGCGCATGACGCCGTCGCGGACGCCGCCGCCGCCGGCGCTGACGCTGGCCTCCGCGCCCTGCTGCTGCAACGCGTACCTGGTGATGAAGTTGATCGTCGCGAGGAACGCGCCGATGCCGTGCGTCGCATTGCTCGGGCCGCGAATCACCTCGATCCGGTCGATGTCCTCCGGCGCGAACGGAACCTCGCTCCAGTCGACGCCGCCGAGCGTGGCGTTGTTGATCGAACGGCCGTCGATCAGCACCTGCAGGCGCGAGAAGAACTCGCGGCCGAGGCCGTGATAGCTGACGATCGGCTGCAGGCCCTTGACGTAGGTGACGTAGCTGACCGTGAAGCCGGGAACCAGGCGGAACAGCTCGGCGAATTCGCGCGCGCCGGACGCGCGGATCATCGCCTGGTCGATCACGGTGACGGCCTGCGGCGTTTCGCTCGGGTCCTGGCGCAAGCGCGAAGCAGACAGGACCGTCGGGAATTCAGCCAGGAATTCGCGTTCGGACAGTTCCTGGGCGACCACATCGTTGCCGCTGGCGCCAATGCAGCACAGCGCGCAGAAGATTCCCCCGGCCCCTCCCCGCAACATCTGCTCCCTCCCAAGCCCGTCCAGCCGCATCGTGGGCGCGCCATCCCGCTGACGTTCAGGCATGGCAATTGAGTCGCCTGGCCGCGACCTTGTCAATAGATCAGGGCGGGGCCCCGCCGTTGTGCCTAGTCCGGTCGACCGGACTACTCAATTCGGATGATTCACCGTGAACGCCGTCGCGCGGATGATTCCCGAGCCGGCCTAGCCATTGCGGGGAATTGTCCGCGGCGCAGCGGTCGCGTACAACGGCATCGCGCGGATCGAACAGCAAATTACGGGACAAGGATGGACTCGCGAACATCGAACAGGTTTTCCACGATCGTCCGGTCGCTGCACGTCTTTCTGCTTGCCACGATCGGACTCGTCTTTTACCTGGCCAGCTTCGCGCTGCTGTTGCTCGTCTGCGGACTGATCGTGTCCGCCTGCGTCCGCGCCGAACTGGCGGTCCGACCGCCGACCCAGTCGACCATTGCATCGTGCGATGCGGGCGCGATGCCTTCGGCCGATGACCGGACACCGACTGCCGGTGGGCAAGCGATATTCGATTGCGTCGAGTCACCGGGAAGCAGGCGCGCCTCGGCGGACCCGCAATGAATCTTTTAGGGGAGTGACTGTGAACATTGGGCACCGCACGCAATGCAGCGACCTGCGCGCCAGGCCGCTGGCCACCTGCACGGCTGTCGCCTTCGGGCTGCTCGGACTCGTCGATTCAGCGCCCGGCAACGCGGCCGGCGTGCCGTTCTCCGGCGGCGCCCCGAAGAGTGTGGCCACTGCGCTGGTCGTTGCCAACTGCAACGACGACGGCAACGGCAGCCTGCGCGATGCGGTGGCGCGCGCGCACAGCGGCGACACCGTCGACATGTCCGCCCTGACCTGCGGCGTAATCACGTTGTCGACCGGTGCGATCCAGACCGCGCTCGACGATCTGACCTTGCGGGGCCCCGGTCCCGAGGCGCTGACGATCGACGGCGCCAGGCATGCGGGCGAACCGGATTCGGTCCTCGTGCACAGCGGCAGCGGAACGCTGCGCGTCGAGTCGCTCAAGATTGCCAATGCAAACGGCTATTGCATCAAGGGTGGAAGCCTATACCTGGTGCACTCGACCGTGACCGCTTGCGGCGATGGATCTTCGAAGGGCGGAGGCGTCTCCGCCCTCCGCGGTTTCACCATGTATTCGAGCACGATCAGCGACAATCTCGGGATCGGCGTGAGTGCTGCGTATGCCGAGGGCAGCGTCGTTGTCGACCGTTCGACGATCTCGGGCAACCGGGCGTTTTCCTGCAGCGGCTTCGCTTTCGGCAATCTGCTGCTCGGCTCGTACGGCGCGAATGTCAGGATCAGCAACAGCACTGTCTCCGGCAACTACGCCACCTCCCTGTACAGTGCCGGCTGCGTGGTCATGCCCTTGAGCATTTCCAACAGCACGTTTGCATTCAACGCAAATGGCGAATCGGGCTCCGCCCTTCGCGTCGCATTTACCACTGCAACGATAGAAAGCTCGATCTTTGCCTGTGCACAGGGCACGAATGACCTGGAGTTCCATTCTGGCGGAGTCGTCACCGGTCACGACAATGTGGTCTTGCGGGACTACAACAACAACCTCAATTCGGGACAGACGCACTTGTCCGGCACGCTGCACGTGGACCCGCTGCTGCTGCCGCTGGCCGACAATGGCGGGCCGACATTGACCCACGCCCTGGCACCGGGAAGCCCGGCCATCGACGCCGGCAACAACAGCGCGCAGCTTGCAACCGACCAGCGCGGGTTTGCACGCGTAGTCGGCCCCGGCGCCGATATAGGCGCCTTCGAGGTCCAGCCATTTTCGATCGACCCCGCAATCACCGGCAGCTGGTTCAATCCAGCCCAGGCCGGCCACGGCCTGATGCTCGAGGTGCTGCCGAACAACCAGCTGCTGGCGCTGTGGTTCGCGTTCGATCCCTCGGGCAAACAGGCCTGGTTCGGCGGCGTGGGCACCTACAGCGGCAACACGGCAACGATCGACGGCGCCGTCTTGCCCACCGGAGGCCGCTGGATCCCGAATTTCAATTCCAGTTCGATCGTGCCGAACACATGGGGAACGCTCAAGTTCACGTTCAGCGACCATGATCACGGCCATGTCGACTTCATTGCCGGGCTCGGTTTCGGCAGCGGCGGCATGGATCTGCTGCGCCTGACCAACATCGCGACGCAAGCGGGCGTCGGCACCGCAATCGGCTCGCCCGGCGCAGTCGCCGCAGACGCGGCCGGCAACGTCTATTTCAGCAGCAGCCCGAACCGGATATTCAAGGTCGACGCGCACGGCGCGCTGACGCGGGTGGCCGGTGCGGGACAACCGGGTTATTCCGGCGACGGCGGCGCGGCGACCGATGCGCGCTTCAACTTCCCGCTGAGCTACCCCGAACTGGTGCAGAATCCGGTCGACTACAGCGAACTGGTCGGCGGCCTGGCGCTCGATGCACAGCATAATCTGTACGTTGCCGACGCCTACAACAACCGTGTGCGCAGGATCGATGCCAATGGCATCGTGACGACGATCCTCGGCAACGGCTTCCGTGCCAATACCGGTGACGGCGGCCCGGCGGCACAGGCGACGATCTACTGGCCACAAGGCGTGGCGATCGACAACACCGGCAACCTGCTCGTATCGAGCGCCTACGGCCCGCTGCGCCGCATCGCGCCGAACGGAATCATCAGCGCGCTTTCGGGCGCGAACTGCGGCGCCGCCTACCTCGGACCGGGCCTGTGCGTGCCCGAACAGATCGCCGTCGATTCGTCCGGCAACGTATTCGCGCCGGACGCCTATTGCCGGGTTCGCGAAGTGCGCAGCGATGGCAGCACGCTGACCGTCGCGGGCAACGATGCTGAACCGTCCGGCGGCTTCGCCTTCACGTGCGGCTACTCGGGCGACGGCGGGCCGGCCACCGCCGCGGCGATGGAAGCACCGTATGGCGTCGCGGTCGATGCCGGCAACAAGCTGTACATCGCCGACACCGGCAACCACTGCATCCGCAAGGTCGCGGCCGGCATCATCAGCACAGTCGCGGGAAAGTGCACGCAGGCCGGTTTCGCCGGCGACGGCGGCGCCGCCACGCAGGCGCTGTTCAATCATCCGCGCGGGATCGCGGTCGGAGCGGACGGCACGCTGTACATCGCCGACACCGACAACGAGCGCATCCGCAAGGTCGCGCCGAACGGCATCGTCACGACGATCGCCGGCAACGGCGGTGCGCTGGTCGATCTCGAGCACGGCACGATCGGCCCCGGCTTCACCGGCAACTGGTTCGATCCGACCCAGAGCGGCCACGGCCTGATGCTCGAAGTGCTGCCCGACAACCGCCTGCTCGCGTATTGGTTCGCGTTCGATCCGGCCGGCAACCAGGCCTGGTTCGGTGGCGTCGGGACCTACAGCGGAACCACGGCGACGATCCCGAACGCGGTCCTGCCGACCGGCGCCCGGTGGATTCCGAATTTCGACCCGGACTCGATCGTGCCGAATGCCTGGGGCACGCTGACCTTCACGTTCACCAGCTGCAACCGCGGCACCGTGACGTTCAACTCGGCGTACGGATTCGGCACCGGAAGCATGAACCTGACGCGCCTGACGCAGCCGGCCGGACTGACCTGCCCGTAAGGCCGCGCCTACAGGTCGCGCGCGACGCGGATGCCGACGCGCGCGCTGCGCGTCTCGGCCGGTGCGGCCAGGCGATAGGCCGAGCGCGCCTGATCCGGCGAGCTGCCCCACGAGCCGCCGCGCACGACATGCTCGGAACAGCCCGGATTGATCCAGGCTCGACTGTCCGCCGGCGCGCGCGTGTAGTTTTCGTGCCAGCAGTCCTCGATCCAGTCGGACACGTTGCCGTCGATGTCGCGCAGGCCGAACTTGTTCGGCTCGAAGCTGCCGACCGGCGACGGCCCCCAGAAACCGTCGCTGTATTTCGGAAACGCCTTGGCCCAGCTGCGATGCATGTGCGGCGAGCGGTCGCCGTCACCGGTGAGGTTGGCGTACACGCGCGTCGGATTCCTGTCACCCCACTCGTATCGCGTCGTCGTTCCGGCGCGCAGCGCGTACTCGAATTCGGCTTCGCTCGGCAGCCGGTATTTCTTGCCGGTGCGCGCCGACAGCCAGTGCACGTAGGCCTGCGCGTCATTCCATGACACGTGCACCACCGGCAGGTTGTCGGTGGCGCGCTCGCCGAGAAAATCGTCCTTCCAGCTGGCGCCGTGGCGATCGATCATGCGTCCGGATTCTTCGTCATACACGCTCGAGGTGTCGAGTTTCTCGGCATCGGTCGTGTAGTCGGCGTCGCTGACGAACGCGCGAAATTGCGCGACGGTCACGTCGTCGCGGCCAAGCGCAAAGCCGGTCGCGATCTTCACCTCGCGCTGCGGCTCTTCGTTGGAGCGGTGTCCTTCCTCGCTTGCCGGGGAGCCCATCATGAAGCTTCCGGTCGGAATGACCACCAGTGCAGGGGCCGAACCGCTGCGGTCAAGGAACTTGTCGGTGACGATCTGTCCCGGCTTGAAACTTGCGTACAGCCGCGCATTGCGCAGATGCTCGTTGAACTCGTCGACGCCGGCAACGTCCGGGCTCAAGCCGAGCGCTCGCTGCGACAGCATCTGCGCAAGATCGGCGTTGCCGGCATCGAGCGCCGAATTGGCCTGGGCGAGGATGCTCGCCGCACGCTGGCGGCGGATGCCCTCGATGCGCGTGCGCGTGTCGAGCAGTTCCTTCGAGCCGGGCGCGACGGCCGAGCCTTCCTCGAGAATCGAGTCGGCGCCGCTGAAGTCGTCCTGCGCTGCGGCAGCGAGCGCGCGCGCCAGGTACGCGGCCTGGATCTGCGTCAGGCCCTGTGCCGCCAGCTTGTTGTCCGGTTCGATCTTCAGCACGTCGCGGTAGACGGCAAGCGCGTTCGCGTCGGCCGGCTGGATGAGGTGGCCCTGGCGCAGCAATTCCGCCGCGCGCGTCAGCATCGGGCTGACCCGTCGCAACAGCTTCAGGCGCGCCTGCAGCGCATCGAGTTCCGCCGCCGGCTCCTGCGACAGGCTGGCCAGCGCAGCAATCGCGCGCTCGGATTCGTTGTCGTCGTCGCGATCGAGCGCGGCGTTGGCGTCGTTGAGCAGGGACTGGTGGATCTTCGCAATGCCCGCCTTCGCCGCCGCATTGTCCTTGTCGCCCTCCAGCACCTTCTGGTACAGCGCCTGTGCGCTGGTGCTCTTCGGCTCGATCAAGTGGCCGTCGGCAAGTGCCTTGTCGGCCTTGCGCAGCAGCGCAGCAATCGCTTTCGGCGGCGGCGGCGCCGGCGCGGCGGGCTCGGCCGGCATCAAAGGAGCAGGCTCGACCGGCTTGGGTGCTTCGACCGGCACCGTTGCCCGGGACTCGGCTTTCGGGGGCGCTCGCACCGACATCGGGGCACCCGTTGCAACCGGTGCGGCCGCCCGTTCCGGCGCGCCGCTGCCGCCGAACGATGGAAGAAAACGATACGCCAATGCGAACACCAGCAGCGCGATACCGGCGGCGCTGCCGAGCACATTCTGCTTGCGGACGAATTCGTTGCCAGGCATCGCGTTTACAAAACCCTCCCGGGTTGTGGCACCTTAGCCATCTGCCGCCGGCATCGCAACCGCGAGCGGCGCCTTGTTCAGACCGGAATCCGCCGACGCTGGTTCCACCTCACGGAGCTGGCGGAATGACGAATGCATAGCTGGATCGATTCGACCGACGCACTCGGCGCATGGCTCGAGGCGCATCGCGCGACGCCGCTGATCGGCGTCGATACGGAATTCATGCGCACCAACACGTTTGCCTCGCGCCTGGCGCTGCTGCAGCTGTGCAGCGACCGTGCGGTTGCGCTGGTCGACGTCGTGGCATTGCAGCGTCCACCCGCGCTGGTCGACCGCCTCGGCGACCGAAGCACACTGAGCATCATGCATAGCGCCGGCGAGGATCTCGAAGCGCTGCTGCCGCTACTGCCGGACGGGCCCGGCGAATTGTTCGACACGCAGATTGCCGCGGCGATGACCGGCGCCGGTTTCGGCCTGAGCTACCAGAAGCTCGTCGCCCAGGTGCTCGGCGTCGACCTGGCCAAGGCCGAGACACGCTCGGACTGGCTGCAGCGCCCGCTCAGCGCGGCACAACTCGAATATGCGGCACTCGATGTCGTCTACCTGCCGCAGCTTCACGCGACACTTTCCGCCACGCTCGACGAACTCGGTCGCAGCGAGTGGCTGCGCGAGGACTGCCGCGCGCTGATCGACCGCGCCTGCCACGCGCAACCTGACCTGCAGCCGCAGCGCGCGCTGCGCGGCGCAGCCGAATGGCCGATCGAGCAGCAGGCGCAGCTGCGCCGCCTGCTGCGCTGGCGCAACGCCGCCGCGCGCACGCTCGACAAGCCGAAGCCGTGGCTGCTCGACGATGCGCACGCGCTTGCGCTGGCAGCCAAGCCGCCGCGCAGCGGCGAGGAACTGTACGAACGCACACGCGGCCTGCGCGCGCTGCGCGGGCCGCAACGCGCGGAACTGCTCGCGCTGCTGCAGGCGCCACTCGGCGACGACATCGCGGCGACCGTGCCGATTCCGGCCAATCTCGACGGCGCGCAGAAGCGCACCGTCGGCGAGATGAAGAACGTTGTCGCCGCCATCGCCGAAAGACTCGCGTTGCCCGAGACATTGTTGTGCGCGCGGCGTCACCTCGAAGCGCTCGTGACCGATCGCGCGTGGCCGGCCGCGCTGGAGGGCTGGCGCAAGGGGCTGCTGTACGAGGCACTGATGGAAAAACTGGCCTAGGGTGCTCGTCAATATCTGCAGAAAGCCCAACGCGACTTGATCTTCCCAGACCGCACATTCAATCCTCTCCGCCAAGCTCCTTGGGGAATGAGTCGGGTGACGGGAAAGCGCCGCGGCGTGTTGCCTCAAGCCGAACGCGCGACGTCGGCGCCTCACGCTGCCTCTCCCATGTCGGGAAAGGGGATTCAAAGGGTCCCAAGGCCTCATGAAAGGCTCCGCACGCCGCCTTGATCCGCATGCTGCGCTTGACTTGGCAACCATCATCGGTTCAACTTGCTGCATGCGCACAATCCTGAACAACGGTACCGGTACGACGACCACCACGACGTGGGTGCGGTCGGCCGTGCGCGAGTAACGCAAGCAAACCCGGCCCCGCACCTCGATCGAGATGCGGGTAGCCAGCCTCCCGAATCCCGATCAGCGCGGAGCCTCATCCGGAGGCACGATGAAAGCGCTCGAACGCGGCAACCCACCATCCGATGCATCGCCTGCTGTCGCCATGGAGACGGCTGGCGGCGGTGTCGCGCCCACCATCGTCGCGCACAAGTTCGGCGGCTCTTCGCTCGCCGACGCGACGCGCATCCGCCACGTCGCGACGCTGCTGCAGGAGCGCCGCGAAACGAACCAGATCGTCGTCGTTTCCGCGATGCAGGGCGTCACCGACGCGCTGATCGGGCTGACGGCCGCCGCAACGGCCAGGTCGGACTGGCGTCCGCAATGGGAAAAATTGCGCGAGCGGCATCTGGACGTCGCGACGCAACTGCTCGGCGCGGATGCCGAACCCTTGCGCGCCTGGCTCGGGGATCGCTTCGTTGCGCTGGCCGAGATGCTGCACGCGATCAGCGTGCTTGGCAGCGCGGGCAAGGACAGTGCCGACGCGATCAGCGGCCAGGGCGAAGTCTGGTCGGCGCAGATCGTCCATGCGCACCTGAACGCTGCCGGCGCGCGCTACGCGCTGCTCGATGCGCGCGAGCTGCTGATGGTCCGTCACGAGGAACTCGGCGTCGCGGTCGACTGGGATGCGACTGCGCCGCTGCTCGCGGCGTGGCGTGCTGCGCACACGGAAAATCGCGTCATCGTGACCGGCTACGTTGCGCGCGGCGCCGACGGTCGCGCAACGGTGCTCGGCCGCAACGGCAGCGACTACTCCGGCGCGATCTTCGCGGCGCTGTGGCACGCCGACGAGTTGCACATCTGGACCGATGTCGACGGCGTGCTCAGCGCCGACCCGCGCATCGAGCCCGAAGCGATCACGCTGGCTGCGATGACCTACGAGGAGGCCTGCGAACTCGCCTACTTCGGCGCCAAGGTCATTCATCCACAGACCATGGCTCCGGCCATCGCGCGCTGCCTGCCGATCTTCATCAGAAATACGTTCCGGCCCGGGCATCCCGGCACGCGCATCGACGCGCACGGTGACGGCGGCACGGCACATCCATCGGCTGCGACGGCGCCGACGGAACCGCGGCCGGTCAAGGGGCTGACGCTCGCGCATCACCTGGCGCTGGTCAATGTCGAGGGCACCGGCATGATCGGCGTACCCGGCACTGCCGAGCGCGTATTCGCGGCGCTGCACGCAGCGCAAGTCTCGGTCGTGATGATCTCGCAGGGTTCGTCCGAGCACTCGATCTGCAGTGTCGTGCGCGCCGCGCAGGCACCGATCGCGCGTGCCGCACTCGAGCATGCGTTTGCGCGCGAACTCGCGGCCGGCCAGATCACCGGCGTGCAGGTTACCGGCGACATCGCCGTGCTCGCCGCCGTCGGCAACCGCATGGCCGGCGTGCCGGGCACCGCCGCCCGCCTGTTCGATGCACTGGCTCGCGCCGGCGTCAATATCCGCGCGATCGCGCAGGGCGCATCCGAACGCAATATTTCGGTCGCCATCGGCAGCGCCGACGCGGCGCGCGCGTTGCGCGCGGCGCATGCGGCGTTCTATCTTTCTCCGCAAACCATCTCGGTCGGCGTGATCGGTCCCGGCAAGGTCGGCGCGGCATTGCTCGACCAGATCGCCGCGGCAGCGCCACGCCTCAGGCGCGAAGCGAATCTCGACCTGCGCCTGCGCGCCCTCGCGTCGAGCCGGCGCATGGCGCTCGATGACCGCGGCAGCGACGGCAGCGACTGGCGCGCGCGCATGGCTGCGGCGAGCGAAACGTGCGAGCTGGACCGCCTCGCCACCCACGTGCACAACTCGCACCTTCCGCACGCGATCATCGTCGACTGCAGCGCCAGCGACGCGGTCGCCGCGCATTACCCGGCCTGGCTCGCCGCCGGCATCCACATCGTCACGCCGAACAAGCAGGCAGGCGCCGGACCGCTCGATCGCTACCGCGCGATCCGCCGCGCAGCCGCGAGGGGCTCGGCCCGCTTCCGCTATGAAGCGACGGTCGGCGCCGGCTTGCCGGTCATCACGACCCTGCGCGACCTGCTCGACACCGGCGACGAGATACTCGCCGTCGAAGGCATCTTCTCCGGCACGCTCGCCTGGCTGTTCAACAGCTACGATGGCAGCGCGCCGTTTTCGCAGCTTGTGCGCCGCGCACGCGACCTCGGCTACACCGAGCCTGATCCGCGCGACGATCTTTCGGGCATCGATGTGGCGCGCAAGCTGGTGATCCTGGCGCGCGAGGCCGGCTGGGAATTGTCACTGCACGACATTACCGTGGAGAATCTGGTACCGCAGAGCCTGCAGGCACCTGCCCTGGAACAATTCATGGCGCAACTCGACCAGCTCGACGCCGCAATGGCAGAGCGCTTCGCCGCAGCTCGCACTCGCGGGCGCGTGCTGCGCTACGTCGCGAGCCTGAAACGTGACGGCAGCGCCAGTGTCGGCCTGATCGAGTTGCCGCGCGACCATGCGTTCGCCAACATCCGCCTGACCGACAACGTCGTGCAATTTTCCACAAAGCGCTATTGCGACAATCCGCTCGTCGTGCAGGGGCCCGGTGCCGGACCCGAGGTTACCGCCGCCGGCGTGTTTGCCGACGTGTTGCGCGTGGCTGCGGCATTGGGAGCGCACGTATGAGAAGGCTACCTGCTCCCTGTCCCCGGACATGGTCGGGCGAGCGGGCCGGCCCGCGAGAAAAGTGTCCGCAATTTCCAGTGCACTCGCATCCCCTGCGCCTTCCACCTGATCCGACCCCCTGCCCCGGCGAGCCTGGAGGGCGCTTTGTCTTCGGCTACCGTTGCCGGCGTCCACTGTTGCCCGCATCCAAACGCGCCCAGCAGCATGAAAATTGAGGCCACCGCTTTCGCGCCGGCCTCGGTCGGCAACATCGGCGTCGGATTCGACATCCTCGGCCACACCATCGCCGGCCCCGGCGATCGCGCGACCGTGCGTCGCATCGACGTACCCAAGGTGCGGATTGCCTCGATCCATCGCAGCACCGTGGCGCTGCCGCTGGAGCCGGAGCGCAACACCGCCGGCGCGGCCCTGATCGCGCTGCACGCGGCACTGAAACCGGCGTTCGGCTTCGAGATCGAACTCGACAAGGGCATCGCGTTCGGGTCCGGCATGGGCGGTTCGGCGGCGTCGTGCGTCGCCGCGCTGGTCGCGGCCAATGCGCTTCTGGATGCGCCGTTCGCCGTGGCAGACCTCTACCCTTTCGCCCTCGTCGGCGAAGCGGTCGCCAGTGGCGGCTACCACGGCGACAACGTCGGGCCGATGCTGCTCGGCGGCATCGTGCTCGCGACGCGCGACCGCCTCGTGCGCGTGCCGGCACCGGACGCGTGGCATTGTGTACTCGTGCATCCCGACGCGACGCTCGAAACGCGGCGCGCGCGCGAGGCGCTCAAGGGGAACTACGCGCTGACCGAGTTCATCGGCCAAAGCACGAATCTGGCCTTGGTCCTGAGCGGCTGCCATCGCGGCGACGCCTCCCTCGTGCGCGCCGGCCTGCGCGACGTGCTGATCGAGCCGCGGCGCGCAGCGTTGATTCCGGGTTTCGCGCGCGTCAAGCAGGCGGCGCTCGACCACGCCGCGATGGGCGCCAGCATTTCAGGCGCCGGACCGAGCGTGTTCGCCTGGTTCGAGAGCGAAGTCGCCGCGGAACTCGCTGCGCCCGCCATGCGCGCCGCATTCGCCGAAGCCGGACTCGCCAGCGAGGCATTCGTCTCTCCGGTCAACGGGCCCGCGGCCCGCCTCGTCGCATGAAATATTCCAGTACGCGTGGCAAGGCGCCGGCCGTCAGCCTCGGCGCGGCGATCAACGCGGGGCTCGCGCCGGATGGCGGGCTCCATGTCCCCGAAACGCTGCCGCAACTGCCGCTGCAGAGCTTCGACGCCGATGATTCCCTGGCCCGCGTTGCCGCGCGCCTGCTGGGGCCGTTCTTCGATGGCGACGACCTGGCAGCACAACTCGGGCCAATCTGCGCCGAAGCGTTCGCGTTCCCGGCGCCGCTCAAGCCGCTGGCAGACGCGGACGACTACCTGCTCGAACTGTTTCACGGCCCGACCGCGGCGTTCAAGGATTTCGGTGCGCGCTTTCTCGCCGCCTGCATGCGACGCATGCCGCGGGCTTCGTCGCAGAGGCCGACAACTATCCTGGTCGCGACGTCCGGCGACACCGGCGCAGCGGTCGCCGCTGCGTTCGCCGGACTGGCGGACTTCCATGTGGTGATCCTGTATCCCGACGGCCGCGTGTCACCGCGCCAGGCGCACCAGCTCGGCTGCTTCGGCGGCAACGTGTCGGCGCTGCGCGTGGCCGGATCGTTCGACGATTGCCAGGCCATGGTAAAGCAGGCGTTCGCCGACAACGCGCTGCGCGCACTGGTGCCGCTGTCTTCCGCCAACAGCATCAGTCTCGGCCGACTGTTGCCGCAGATGGCCTACTACGCCAACGCCGCGCTGCTGCACCTGCGCGACCGTGACGAAATGCTCAATTTCGTCATTCCCACCGGCAACCTTGGCAATGCGTTCGCCTGCATCCTGGCGCGCGCCTGCGGCTTGCCGATCGCGCGCATCGTGCTGGCGACCAACGCCAATCGCACCCTGCACGACTTCTTCGCCGGTGCCGCGTACACGCCGCGACCCAGCGTCGCGACACTGGCCAACGCCATGGACGTCGGCGATCCGAGCAACTTCGAGCGCCTGCGCTGGCTTTATCCCGACGACACCGAGTTGCGGCGCCACTTCACGATGGACGCCATCGGTGACGAGGCGATCCGCGCCACGATCCACTCGCGCTACGCGGCCCACGGCGAGATAGTCTGCCCGCACACGGCGACCGCCGTGCGTACGCTGGAAGCGCTGCGCCAGGAAGGCGTGGCAGGCGCATGGGCGGCGGTCGCCACTGCCCACGCGGCAAAGTTCGACACGATCGTCGAACCGCTGATCGGCCGTCCCGTTGCCGTGCCCGAGGCGCTGGCGGCCCTGCTTGCGCGCCCCGCGACGGCCGAGCCACTCGCCGCGACCTATGCCGCCCTGCGCGCCTATCTCGTCGGGAACCGCAGGAATTCGGGCGACAACGGCTTGGTTTGACGCGAAAAGCCGTTCGTGGCAAGCCTCGACAAGTCCAGGCCGGCTTCGCCTGCAGCGCCCGGCAACGTATGCAGCCGTTGTCCCCTGAAACCTGGGGCGAACGGCCATGCGTGCGCAGTACCTCTACAATTTTGGGCACTTGACTTGGCGCGCTGCGGCGCACGATGTATCATGCGCGACCTTGCGGCGTCCCAGGCGGGGCAGGAACAGCGGGCTGATGCCCCCGTGCCATCCGCGGGTCAAATCGTACATCGAGTGGGGCGGTAGCTCAGCTGGGAGAGCGCTGCGTTCGCAATGCAGAGGTCGAGGGTTCGATCCCCTTCCGCTCCACCAATTCCCTTTACCCCGCCTTCCCGTGACACACCTGAAACCGCGCTCTGACGCGGTTTTTTGTTGCCTTCGCTTCCCACAACCCGCCCACAGCATCCATTGTTATCCCCCAATTCTGGGGGTAGGATTGGGGTAACTGGCTCGCAACGAGTCGCCGCTACCCCCTCGGGAGCAACCCATGCCCTTGACCCCCTCCGCCGTCGCCAACGCCAAACCGCGCGCGACCGCTTACAAACTCGCCGACGAACGCAGCATGTTTTTGCACGTCCAACCGAGTGGCGCGAAGTACTGGCGGCTGAAATATCGGCGACCGGGGACGCATAGGGAAAACCTCCTGTCACTCGGTACCTATCCCGACGTGTCTCTCAAGAAAGCGCGCGAGCGACGCGACGACGCACGAAAGCTGCTCGCCGACGGGATCGACCCCGGAGCGAAGCGCCAAGCGGAGCGCGTAGCGGGCGCAGAGACGTTTGAAGCGGTCGCGCGCGAATGGTTCGCGAAATTCTCGGCGCGTTGGGTCAAGGGTCACGCCGACAAGATTATCCGGCGCTTGGAAAACGACGTTTTCCCGTGGATCGGGCCAACGCCGATTGAAAAGGTAACCTCCCCGGATTTGCTTCGAATGCTGCGCCGGATCGAAGCGCGCGGTGCTGTGGAGACAGCGCACCGGGCGCACCAGAACTGCGGACAGGTGTTCCGGTATGCCATCGCCACAGGTCGCGCCAGCGCCGACCCCTCGGTCGCCCTGCGCGGCTCCCTGACGCCTTGGAAGCCTCAACACTACGCCAGCATCACGGAACCGGACAAGGTTGCTGAACTGCTGCGTGCGATTTACGACTACAGCGGTTCACACGTCACGCGCGCAGCGCTGCAACTTGCGCCTATGACATTCGTTCGACCGGGCGAACTGCGGCAAGCCGAGTGGTCTGAATTCGACCTTGACGCCGCACAATGGAACATCGGCGCCGAACGCATGAAGTTGCGCGCAGCGCATATCGTACCGTTGTCATCGCAAGCGGTCGCGATCCTCAGGGACCTTTACCCGCTCACCGGAGCGAGCCGCTACGTTTTCCCCGGATTGCGCACGCGTCAGCGTCCAATGAGCAATATGGCGATCAATGCCGCGCTTCGTCGGATGGGCTTCGATAAGGACACGATGACCGGCCATGGCTTCCGCGCGATGGCGCGCACAATTCTCGACGAAGCATTGGGCTTTCGTCCTGACTTCATCGAACACCAGCTAGCGCACGCTGTGCGCGATCCAAATGGGCGCGCCTACAACCGTACTGCGCACCTGCCTGAGCGCCGCAAGATGATGCAGGCGTGGACTGACTATCTTGACGGCCTCCGCCTTGGGCTGGGCAAAGTGGTGCCGATCAATCGCACGAGGGCGTCATCGTGAGTAGGCTGCTGACGCTCAAGGAATGGGTAACGCTGGATGAGGCGGCAGAGTATCTATCCGGCGTTTTTAGCGAGGGCGTTTCCACTGCCGACCTGTATAGATTTGCACTGGCGGGGAGTCTCACTTTGTCCGCCCACTTTGTGAATCACGGTAGAGCGAATCTTGGGCGAAGGATGCGAATGCGAGATGCAGGATTCAAGATCGTCGCGGCGCTGGATCAGAGTGAAGCAATAACGTACCTGTCGGTGACGGCAGAAGGTCTACCCGAGTTCAATGCTTGGCTCGACCTCAACGAGGATCAAAAGCAATTATTCCGAGCTCACGAGCCTCGGTCAAAACATATCCTGCTTAACGGCCTGCAAATATCGGCAACCGACTGCATCGTGTTGAGCGAAGAACCGGGCAGCATTGAGGGCCTGTGGGACCTGTCAATGAAGGGCGCGGAGCGACTCGATATTGAAAACGCCTTGCAATCTGCAATTGGAGGACCTAGCGTCAAGCTGTTCAATATGGACGGCGTACTCTTGTATCGGCCCGACGGCACGCATGCAAGGTTGCTTGAAGAAGTTCTCAATCCTGACGCGCCAAGCGTGATTACTGGTCCGGGAACGCGAAGACTAGCCGCGTGGCCGGATCGAAACACCTATGTCCCCGCAGGCAGCCTCCCATCTGAGGCGCCCGTGGTCGTTCGTACGGAGGCGCTTACCAGCTTCGTCGCATTGGCTTCCGGCAAGTCAAATGCACCGCGACCATTGGACGAGCGCGAACGCACGACTCTGCTTTGCATCATCGGGGGTCTCGCGAAGACCCAAGGTCTTGACCTATCGCACCCCTTCACAGCCGGTGAGGCGGTCGTGAAGATGCTGCCGGACGACATAAGACTTTCGGGACGTACCATCGGTGAGCACCTGAAAGGCGTGCGAACTGCTCTCGACAGCCGGCGCGACTGATTGCTATTGCAACTCTGCCTACTGCTATTGCAACACCCTGATTCTACTCCGTAGTAAATAGATAGCCGCTGCTATCCCGCAGCTTTGGGACTCAACGGCTATGCAGATCAAATTTGGCTTGGCTCCCGGCGACCTCGTTGACGAAAAGGAAGCCGCAGCAATCCTCGGCGCGCATGTTCAAACGCTGCGCAATTGGCGCTGGCGTGGCGAAGGTCCACGTTTCCGCAAGATCGGTCTGCGCTTGGTGCGCTATCACAGGGCCGACCTTGCCGATTTCATTGCCGGTACTTCCGAAATAGATGCGGCATGAATACCGGCATTGACGCCGCGCGCAAATTGGAGTCCGTTGACGAAATGGGCGCTTCAGTTTCCCTTGCGTTGGCGGCCGTAGAAGCGGCTCTAGTTTTGCTTGATCGTTACGCGATGGCGACGGATCACCCCGCGTGGGAGGTGGTTGCGGCAGCGGATGACCTGACCAACGCTCACAGCTACTTGTGCGTCGCGATGGCTGGCAAGAAGCTGCATGATTGATGCGCGAAGCACGTACATTACGACGCGCACCCTTCCCTGCCAACTACCCTTCATGCAAACGCATGAGCGCGGCTGAGGAATTCTTGCCCGCGTCGAGTTTGGACGCCTATGCGTTCCTCCGTCTGCTGGCCGGCGACGTGCCGGTGACGTTCCAGACCTTCGACGACACTGGAGCCAAGCGCCCCGGGTTGGCGCGCGTGCTGCACGGCAGCTTGGACGAACATACCGCGACGCTCACTGGCCTGAACGCGCGCGGTGCTGGTGTGTTTTGGATGGTGAACGAGGGCGACAGGAAGGGCCGCACATCGGCAAACGTACAGCGAATTCGAGCGTTCTTCGTGGACTTGGACGGCGCGCCGCTCGAACCAGTGCTCTCTGCACCGCTCCCACCGCATTGCATCGTCGAATCGTCTGCGAACCGCTGGCACGCCTATTGGCGTGTTGCAGATTGTCCGCTGGCCGACTTCACACGTCAGCAAAAGATGCTGGCCTCGCGTTTCGCTGCTGATCCAAGCGTATGCGACCTACCGCGAGTCATGCGCCTACCCGGCTTCGACCATTGCAAGGGCAAGCGGTTTCGCACACACATAGTTGAACTCTCCGAACGTCCACCCTACTTGCTGGCCGAGCTAGTGGCGGGTCTGCATCTGCTCGAACCAACAACCGCACGGCCCATGCCCCGGACAAGCACCATACGGACGCAAAGACGCGTCCTCCCTTCCGTCATCCCTGAAGGCGAGCGTAGTGCGACTCTGCTGAGTCTGGCCGCTGGCTTCGTGAGGAAAGGTCACAGCGCCCGAGCCGTGAAAGAACGTCTACAGCGGATCAATGGTGAACGCTGCCGGCCACCGTTGTGCGCTACAGAAGTAGAGGACGTCGCATCGCGCGCACTCGCATACGGATCAGACGGGTTTTTCATTGTCTCGCACAAGCTGTGGGATTCGCCCGAGTGGATGTCACTGCCGCCGGCAACGCAGAGCATCATACTGACCGCCTTTCGGCGCCACGATGGAACGGAAGGCGGCATCGCGCTGACGTGGAACGACTTCGAGGGACGACCGGGCTTCTCCACCAAGGGCACCTTCTATCGTCACCGTGCGCGAGCCGTAGCGTCCGGCATCGTGCGGAAAGGCACAGAGGGACGCTACACGCGAGACGGTAAGAAACCCGATCTCTTCACCATCGCCCCACAGTGGTTATACAGTAGCCAAGTGTCAAAATTGAAACCTTGCGCTAGTGTCGAAAACACTCACCCCTACATAGACAGACAGTCTGTAGCGATTCTTCAAGAATCGTGCACTCGCGGGACAAAGGAAACGCACAATGAAGCCGATGCTTAAGCCCGCAAGTCCTGAAGACGCTGGTACATTGTGCCGTTCTGCTGCTGGGCATATCGCGGGCAGAAAAGGCAGGTCGGTGGTCTGGGGAGAGTCGAACCCACCACCAGCCGGCGTGCATGACTGGCTACAATATCGCGCAGGATGGGCCTGCTAGCGCAAAGTGAACGACTGGATCGAAAAGCATTCCTGCCCGGAGGCGGGGGCCTAGGTTCAGCGTAGAAAAAGAATTCTTATGCCTATTCAATAACGGTCGCAATCGCGTGCAAACAGCAGAGAAAATACAGATATGAAATTCACTAAGGGCCAATCTGGCAACCCAAAGGGACGACCGCCCGGAGCGCAGGGTAAGTTCACCGTTGCCGCGCGCGATGCGTTCCAGCGTGCATTCGATGACTCTGGCGGCGTCGAGTCGCTGACCGAATGGGCAAAAGAGAACAGAGGCGAGTTCTACAGGCTTTTTGCTCGACTAATTCCCACTGAGGTGAGCGCTGCCGTTACGCACAACCCACTCACCGACCTCTTAGCAGCGATAGACGGTGCCGATACCGGCATCGGCCCCTCAATAAGTCGTCGGAAGATCACTGACGCTAGCCACGCAGCACTATTGTCAAACCACAAGTTGGCGGGCGAATGATCCGGCATTAGCCGGTTTAACGCTGCGCCCCAACACCACAACGACTTCTCGGTAACGATCCAACGCAAGTAGCTATCGAATGCCCACTTGGCCAACTGCCTGAGGCGGGTCACTGAAGTAGAGCAGGTCGGTTGCTTGTGCCAAGTCCAAAAGCGACCCGCAAGACAGTTCTCTCCGGCGTCGATCGTCGAGTCGGTCGAAGAAATAATACGGTTCCAGTTCATTTGCGGTCAGAAGGATTACGCGCTGCTGACCCCGAGGTGGGTTCAACGTGCGAGCAATTGCAATCTCATCTGCGGTGAAGGCGGCCAGCTTTGCGATGAGCAGATAAACCCGAATTCGAAGGTGCGAAAAGGAATCTGCGACACGACGCAGGTTCTCAACGTCACGTCGAAAGTCCTCCCGTCCGATCGGTCCTTGATCTTTGCACTCGGCGAGTACAATCGTCGTTCCTTCCTCCATTGAATAACTATCGCTTTCGAGCCACACCAGATCGATTTCGCAGGGTGCGTTTGCTGCACCAGTAACGGGAGTCAATTCAAGCGACGGCGAATAAACAGCTCGATTTAGAGCGAGGTGCAGATTTGCGTCGAGTTGCTGTAACGTAAGCGCGACGGGCACTGCGCCTTGGGCATTGCGCTCTGCACCAAGGATGCCCGATCGTCGATACCGCCATTTGCTAACGATGAGTTGTCGGGTTGCATCGTAGTAGTTCCCACACAACTCGCACTTGGTTTTCTGCTGTAGATTGTCGAGCGACACCCAACTGGATAGGTCGCAAGAAGGACAATGGAGGTCGACGCCCATTCTAAAAAGCCCTTTGTCGACCATAAAATCAAAAGCGTCTTGCGGAGTTAGGTAAGTCCCGGGGGTGCGCGAAACAAGAACGAGTTCGGTATGCGCTGAAAAGGTGCCGTGCTCATGTTCCGCCGTCTTGTCCACAATGAAATTCTTGGCCGTATCTCGCGAGAATGTGTCTTGAAGTCCGAACTTCTTCAGTAAACCTCGGACGCCGGGAATCTTGAATACTCTCGCACCTTGAACCCCGCCGACTTGCGTCAGCAGCTGGCGAACGATGCGACCACCAGCGCTCGGTTTGCAATTGAAGCCCGCTAGCATGAAAATTTGCTTTATCAAGTCAGCGACGGGCATTGCATTGAGAAATGTATCGTGATCGTCCGCGTCGATTATTAGTCCCACGCATGCCGGTTCAACTCGAAGTTTGTCATACCGAAAGTGCATGGTTCGTGCATAGAACTCATTGAGTTCAGGAAGGTATGGAATTTCCAATGTGTGCCGATCGTCGCCGTATAATCCACCAATGAAGGAAATCGAGGCGACGAGATGCTGTTGTCCAAAACTTGCACCTCTCTGGAAAGGCTTCTCCGCCAACGCGAAGTTGACTCGGGGGACTCCATCTGACTCCCCCATGACCCCAAGCGTCGACACCTGCCCCAACTGCATCATTGGAGGGCGCACAGCACCACCGGCCCAGAAACCATCACGTGCGACGCACAAGGACAGTTGCATACCCTCAAACATGTATCCTACGTCGTCGTCAAGCTGCTGGCGGGACCAAAGGCCGAGCATCGGCCGGCGTGGGTCGACCATACCGCGCAAGACTCGTTCGACACTGGGCAGGGCGTCCACATAGCGATCGCGATGCGCCGGATCGACGAACCACAACGGGATATCGCATGCGCGGCAATTCCAAAAGCAGACGAGATCGTCCGGCTCGTTGGCATTCCCCACGAAGAAGCCCGGTATGTCCCAGCCAGGCATAACAGAATAATTGCGACCGATCGCCCACCGACCAACCGACGCAAGATTCGGGTGGTCGAGAACGTCTGCGGGAATGCGCGCTTGTACGCCCAACTGGTGCAGTCTCGGTTTGACTGCCTCCTCAACCATTCCAGCGTAATCAATGCCAACGTCGTCGGGATAGGCTCCGAATTGCATTAGAAAAACATCAGAAAGCGGATCGTTGTCTTCCCATTGGTAAGCTCGTGGGCCCTTTTCAAGAAAGTTTGCTCTCCACTCTGGCTTACGCCGCCAATGCGCCAACGTGTTCGAAATATCAAGGACGCGCGCGAATCCGTTTCTTGCTTCCGAGAACATCGTGCCACCAGAAAATGGCGTTATTAGGTGTGGAAATCTCCGCGCAAAATTGGTGAAGTCTTCGCCTTCGCCAAGTGGCCAGATCATGTCGAGCCGGAACAACTCGACAATCTGGCTGGCCTCTTCAATCCGGTCAATGATCAAGATCGGATTGAACCGTCCACCCCATAACACGTGGGAGTAGCGAACTGCTCGACGGATTGCGGCCCTGTCACCTTGCCTGACCGCCCAACCAATGCGCAGGGGTCGATAAGTTATGTCGACGCGCAGGGTGTCAGTCATGGCAAAACTCGTCCGTTGTCGGGCTTGCACCGCGGCGAAAAGTGAGTACCGACGCCAGCGTCTCGGTCGCAGCTACTGAAGCTTATTCTTGACTTCTTCGAGGGTTAACCATCGCTTCGCTATGGCAATCGCCCGATGAGTCAGCCGATGACAATTTGCGCAGATCAGCGCCATATCATTCAGGCGAGTGGTTCGCTCTTTACCTGCTGCCAACGGGAGCAGGTGATGCGCTTCAAACATGGCGTCGTGCAGTGCTTCGTCATGTAGCTGTGGTTCGGCTCCGCAAATGTCGCACTTGAGGCGGCCAGCCGCTCGCCGCTTGCGCAACAAAAGCTTTCGAACCTTTGAATTCCTTTCCCTTCGAACGTGGGTTTCCGTCGCAACTCTTCCCTCTGCAAACATTAGATCGTCGTCCACCGTCGCTTCAGCCAGTTCCTCGGCGAAGTAAAGCCCGTCACGAATCAAATCGGCCAGTTCTTTAACGTGCTGACGATCATGACCGAGTTGCTCCCAGACGGCGCGATCCACCGTCGAGACGTTCCCGAGCCCATGCCCCGTGGCAACTTGGCGTAGATTCTGAAGTTTGAATGCGACGCCGTCTGGATTGCGGAACGACTCCTTTCGAGCAGCGGCGGCGTGATAGGGAAAGGTGCGGAGGAGCTTCGAGAGGTCTTGGACGCGTTCGTCACGCGGACCGGGCACTTTTCCATCACACTCAAAGTACAAATCGAGTGCTAGGACTACTTCGTCGAAGGTCCAGTTAGGATTTCCATGCCCCTTGGTGACTGCCATGTCTAAAACGCGTCACACGCTCAGCAAACAACCTCGTTACCAATCTGCTGGCAACTTCGAGAGTTCCCCTGCGAATCCGAGTAGTACAAGGTCTTCCCGACCTGCTGTGTCTGCCATGACGATCCGTCTGAACCAGTACCGTAAGTAGTTGTGCCGATGTGCTGGGTTGTCCAACTGTTGCCGTCGGACCCGGAGCCATATGTGCTTGTTCCGATTCGCTGGGTCTGCCAAGTGTAACCATCGGATGCAGACCCGTAAGTGCTAGAACCGATTCGCTGGGTCTGCCACGAGGTGCCGTTCGAACTAGAACCGTATGCGTTGGAACCGACCTGTTGCGAATACGTTGAGTAGTACGCGTTGTTGGGATCGGCTTGTCCCCAAGCTGCTGATGTAGCAAGGCAGAGCATCACTGCAGTGGCAACTTTCATCCTAGATTCCCCTGTGTGGATGATGTTGAAAGATTACAGCAAAAATCGAACCACCGAGTGTAGCCACCGCATCAGCGACCGCCCAGCATTGCAACCTAACTAGAGGCATCAAAGCTTCATTGGCGGTAGCTTTGGCGGTATCTGGCAAATGCTCGTCTGTATATAAGCAACTACAACAGTAGCTTACATCTACAATTAGATAGCCTTCCGCTCCACCATTTCCCCGTCCGCAGCGGTCCAGAGAAGTCCATAGCAAACCCCTGAACCCCGCATAACAGCGGGGTTTTTCGTCGGTTTGTGTCCGTAGAAGTCGATAGCGGTTTGAACCCGAGCGGGAGAGGATTAACGGCAGGCTCGACGGTAACTAGTGTCGGTCGCAACCACTCGGAAGCGCGCGAGGGGTATAGTTTGCACGGTCAGGGAAAGGGAGTGGACACATGGTTGGCGTTCCTTTTCAGTGCGCGATTACAGCGACACTCCTACTCGTAGCGGCAACGGTGCACGCCGAACACAAGGTATACAAGTGCTCGGGGCCAGACGGCGCCGTCGTTTTTGCGGCGCAGCCTTGCGGCGCAAATGCTGCCGAAGTGCATATTGATGCCGGCAAAGGCCTGCGCGATTCGTCATCAGGAACGGCGCTGCGCGATCTGGGCGACGGTGTGGAAGACTCAAGGTGCCGCCAGGATGCCGATAACCTGAGAAGTCGCGAAGGCAGCGGAAACATCGAAGAGTTGGAGCGTCGCCGCGACTCACTGCGCAATTCGCTTCAGTACGCGAACAACAATATGGCCGGCGCTACGTGGGAGTCTGGCGTCCGGAAAGAGATTGGCGATCTTGAGACCGCGATCGGCCAGGAACGCACAAGGCTCTCGCTGACCCAGGCTCAAGGCGAAGGCGCATATAGGGCGGCTATCGCCGAGTGTGATCGCAAGCGTGAATCGACTGCACAGCGACGGCGCGCGGAGGATGATGCTGCAGCCCGCGAAGCAGCAAGCGCCGCTGCAGCCACCAAACCCAAACCCAAGGATGACGGGCAGTAACTTTGACAGTAACTCGCCGGGAAGCGAGTCAGGAATGGCTACAGAATGCGCAATTTCCGCGCAATATGAGTGCCCTCCGCCCACCAACTCAAGATCCCGCAGGGCACCGGAAACCGCGCCATGACGCGGTTTTTTGTTGCCTTGTATCCCGTAACAGCCTCGGCGTCACCTCGCGGCGCAATCTTCATGTCCTTCCGCTACAAAGCTGTTCGCCGGAACAGTCACCGCCAATGTTGAACCCCATGCGGCGCGTCTGCCGCCAGACCGCAAAGCCGCGGCGAGCAGGCGGGCAGGCACACGTCGCGGATGCCGGTCGAGGCCGTATCGGTCGACGGGTTCCCTTCGGCGAGGAAACGGCGCATCGGAATTCGATCGGGCGTCCGCCGGATCTCGCCAGCTCCGAACCATGGGATGCTTGGCTGGCGCGCGCAATTTTGGAATTTGAAACCGCGCGGCATCGGCCGCGCGGCTCTTCAAGGACAACCTGTGCTCCCTAGAACTTCACGGTCACGCTGGCGCGATAGAATCGACCGATCGTGTCGTACGTGTAGACGTCCGTATTGGCATTGGTCACGTTGGTCTGATACAGCAGCGGCGGCAGCTTGTTGAAAATGTTGTCGATGCCGACCTGCACGAACGTGTTGATCGGTTCGATATGGTAGCCGAGCGACGCATTGTGATAGGTCACCGCGCCGGCGTGCAGTACCGGGCCGATGGGATTCGGATTGTAGGCGTTGCTCAGACTGCCCGCGCCAACGCCGGAGGGGCCGAGCCCGCCATTCACGTAACCGACCTTTATCGGCCCGATATAGCGCGTTGTCCAGTTGGCGCTGAACGGACCCATGTTCCAGTCCAGAGTCGCCAGCGCTCGCACGCGCGCGAAGTTGCCGTAGGTCTTGTCGTAATGCCCCGCCAGATGCTGGGCAGATCCGCCCTGGACGACGTTGTACTTTTCGATATAGGTACCGTCGAAACCAAGGGCGAAGTTGCCCCATGCTGTTTCCGGCAGCCGGTAATGCGCGCCGATATCGAATCCTTGATCGACCAGGTTTCCGGCGTTGAATGGAGCCTCGGTCACGAACTTGATCGAACCGTCCGGATTGCGCACGATATCGCCGCATACCGGTCCCTGTGTGTTGAAGCACTGGTTCAGGATGGTCTGGGCGGTGTTGCTGCCGAAAACAATAAGGTTGTTGAGGAGAATGCGGTAGTAATCCGCATTGACCGACAGGCCCCGAATCCATTCCGGATCGTAGACAAAGCCGTAGTCGAAGGACTTGCCATTCTCCGGCTGCAGGATGGCTCCGCTGCCCAGGCCATGCTCGGCGGCGAACTGCGAGCCCATGGTGTACGCGGTCAACTGCGAGAACACCTGGGGCGGAATGTTCATTCCCTGGCAGGCCTTGTTGCCGGAAACTCCGGCTACTCCCGCACATGGATCGATGGCCGTCGGCGCGTCCGATGTTGGTCCGGCGAAGAGGTTGGTCGGGGTCGGCGCGCGGAAAACCTTGGAAGCCGTCGCGCGCAGCAGCAAATCCTCGATCGGCCTGTATTCGATTGCCGCTTTCCAGTTGTTGGTACTGCCGAAGTTGCTGTACTTCGAATAGCGATCACCCAGGTCCACGTTCAGCGAATGAACGAAAGGCAAATTGTTCAACACCGGAATCAGCAACTCGGCATAGGCTTCCTTGACGTTGAAACCGCCCTGGGCGGGAGACGTGCAAAGGGAACCGGGGCCGGCACAGCTGATTGTCGGAATGCCGTTGTTCAAGGTGAACGTCGAGTCGAGCAGCGGATCCACCTGATAATCCACGTACTCCTTGCGATACGAAACGCCGAGCGCGGCCTGCATATCACCCGCCGGAAGACTGAACAGCGCCCCGTTGACCGAAGCGTCACCTTCCTTCATCTGGTACAGGTACGACAGGAATGGATTGATCTTCGCACTCTGCAGGATGGCCTGCGTGGTCGGATCGGACAGGTTGAAGATGTCGATCGGCGTGCAAGACCCCGCGCCGGGCGCCGTGGTGCAACCGAAAGAGGCACGGATCGACGAGAAGTCGACGTAATTCTGTTGCGTTTGCAATTGATCGTTCTTGCCGTAGCTTATGTGAGCATCCCAGTTCCAGCTGGTGTCGCCAAAGTTGCCCTTCAGGCCGACATTGGCCAATTCAGTGGTATCGGCAATTTTGAGACCGCGATTACCCAGCGTGCTCAGGCGCAGGGTGATGTCGTCGCTTGAACCGAGCTGGCCGAATTCTTCGCCGAACGGGTTGTAATACTGGTTCGCCGGAATGACGATGTTGTTTTGAGGCAAATCGAAGGGATACGGCGCAAACTGGGCGTGCGCGACCATTTTGTGGTACAGCAACTCGGCATAGGCCTCGACGTTGTCGGTGAGCTTGTAGCTGCCCAGCACAAACATGCTGGTGCGCTCGTTCGGCAAGAGGTCGTAGTTGCCAACCGCCTGGAAGTTGAAGCCGTCGGTCGCCGCGTTATAGCAGCGGAAGTCGCTCTGCTTGGGCGGCGTGGTAATGCTCGGCAGCTGGTTGCCGGAAAGCGTGACCGAGTTGCAGCCGAATGCCGCGGTCAGCGGCGAGCCGGCCGGGAAATGGAAGCGGCCCCCGGGGGTGCGCGACGAGCCGGCGCTCGTGTTGATTCCCGTGTTGTAGATGTACTGCGCATTGTGCGAAAACTTGCGGTTCGACGCAAAAACCGGATCCTGCTTGTCGTATTGCAGGCCGAAGATGATGCTGCCCTTGTCGGTGGTCTGGCCGACCAGCAGGTGCGCGGAGTTTCGCTTGCCGTCGTCCTGATCCGAAATACCGTAGTCCGCGCCGAATTCCGCGCCCTGATAGCTCGTCTTCGTGATGATGTTGACCACGCCGCCGATCGCATCCGAGCCGTACACCGACGAAGCGCCATCGTTGAGAACTTCGATGCGTTCGACTGCGGATACGGGAATGACGTTCAGGTCCTGCAGCTGGAACGGAATGCGGTGGCCGTTGAGAAGCAGCAGCGTGCGGGCGGAACCAAGGCCGCGCAACGAGACCGCGGCATTTCCCTGAGATCCTATTGCCGTCTTGTTGGAGCCGTTGTTCACGGCCGGGTTCTGGGCGTTGCCGGCCATCGTCGGCAACGCCTGGACGAGATCGCCCAGATTGACCTTGCCGGACGCCTGGATCGCGGCTCGGTCGATCGTGACGACCGGGCTGGCAGTTTCGATGTCGACACGGCGAATGTTGGAGCCGGTTACGACGATCGTCTCGAGCTTTTGACTATTCTGCGTGGTGCTTGTGCCGGCGCTGCCGGTGTCCTGGGCGCAGACGGGCAACGCCAGGAATCCAAGAGCGAACGTCGTACCTGCAAGGGTATATCCGCTACGCAATACACGTGCAATTTCCTTTCTCAGCAAACTCGACATTTATCTTCTCCGCCAATCGGACAGTGCAAAGGTTCCCGAACGCATGACGCGTCCCTGGCAATGTTAAAAAGGCGTGTTCGACACGCGTTGTCCTTTTCAGCGAGATGGTTTTACCGGCGCGGCGAATTGGTGACTCAATCAGTGCTTGCGATTGTTCGCCGTGCCTGCGAATCGGTTCATCCAGGTCACGCAAAACTCAAACACGGCCTGCAAGCACGCCGTCGAGTGGCGACGCATCTGCAGCAGCAGGTTCACCTTGATGATTCTTGTGCGCGTGCTCTGGCGCGCAGATTCGCACCCAGGCGGAGACGCGATTCAGGCAATACTTTCGAAATTGCGGTGACTGGATTCGGCGACTTTGCGTGCGGCAGGTTCTATGCGTGCCAACAACTCACAGACCAACCGACCAGACAATCGCGGCTGCAATACGCGTCAGGCGCGAAAATTGGCGGCCCCCAAGGTCCCGACTCGGGGGCCGCCTCCTGATGCCCGTTGGAGAGGGCGCGGGAAGCTTGCGCCAAAGTGTCCATCAGGTGGTGTCGATAGCCGTGATGTTTGGTAGCGATCACTGCTTGTTGCGTTTGCCGGCGGAGTGAAATTCTTGCAATCACCAAATACACAACTTGGGAAATACCACATTCACATTCAAGCTATCTGGGCGCCTCTTCATTTTCCGCCCTTCGCACGGCGAGTACGATACACCGGCGCATTCATCGTCGCGTGCGTGGCTACGCGCCACATCTGCTCGACTTTCTGCCAGAGGCTGACATTCCACTGCTGCCCTGGCGAATCGACAGCGCGGTGACGCCGAAACGCTTGTGAAACAGCCGGCTGAAGACGCTGCGATTTTCAAAGCCGCTCGCGCGCGCAATCTCGGTGATGGCCAGGGGGCTGGTGTCAAGAAGACGGCGCGCCCGCATCAGGCGCTGATTCAGCAGGAAGGCGTGCGGCGTTTCCTGATAAGCGTCACGAAACAGGCGAATGAAATGCCACTGCGAGTAGTTCGCCATTCTCGCCAGCTCACGATCGTCGAGATCCAGATGGCAGTTTGCGGCGATGTAGTTGCGCAGCCGTTGCAGGCGTACGAACACCGAACGGCGCTGCAGGAAGGTTCTTCCGGGACAGCGCGAAATAAAACTAGCAAACCCTTCCTGCAGCCGTACCGCCAGGTCGATCGCGACATTCGCGGAAAGATGCGGGTCGCCGTTCAATGCCAGCCGCACCAGAGCGATTGTCCTCTTTCGAAAGTCACGATCCGCGATGTGGCGCGCGGGCAGCAGCATCGGCGTGGCAGGATCCAGGGAGTCGCACAGAGCCGTGCGCCAGGCGCATGGCGTTGCCGCCAATCCCGCCCATAGCGCATTTCCGCGGCCGCTCGCGCAAACCCGGCTCTCCGGCTCCGTAACGAGGATTTCCCTCGGCGTCACGATGGAATCGCCGGCGGCATCCTGCAAATGCAGGCGGCCACGAAGCGGCATCCATATGCCCGCTGTTTCACCCTCGATCTTGAGCGAGCAACCGCGGCCACCGCCGATCACAAGCACCAGATGTTCGTCGGCACCCTTGCCCGGCGAGGCCAGCGAAAGGTTGAGGCTCGAGCCGTTATCCAGACGATGTGTCAGGATCTGCAGCATGGCGCGCATTCGTCCGGTTCGGGTTTTCGTTTGTCGCCGCCGGCACAAATCGCTTCGGGACGACCAGGATCGCTCACGTCACGCCCTCCGCTTCGAGGTGCACCAAAGTTCACCGCTCGGCGCACGCGGGTCAACGAAAATTCTGCGAGCGGCGCCAATTCATCGTTGAACGGGCTTGCCACCTCGTGCGGGCTAATGCACGCTGCACATCATGAAGATTGCGCGAATCAGCACGCTTGGCCTGGCCACCATCATCCTGTGGGCGTTGGGTTACGCCCTGTGGCTGACCAATTTTGTATTCGAGCCGATGCCCTACCAGCTGGATCATTCATTGCGCGGCATCGCGGTATTCGCGCTCGGCGCCCTGATAAGCCTCGGCATTGGCCGCTTGCTGGACGGGATGCAGGGCCGCGTCGATTCAAAGACCCTGAAGGGCGCGGTTGCCGCCATCATATTTGCCGCCACCGCCATACTTATTTTCTTCGACGTGGTCGTCATGCACGTGATCGTTCCACGCTGGGGTGGCCCCACGTGGACGAACGTCCTTGAAAAGATTCCGATGCTCTGGCTGTTCATCGGCTGGATGTTGGTTTACTTCGCCCTTCTTGCGGATGCCAAGCGGCGCGATCGCGAGGTCAAGCTGGCGCAAGCCACCGCCACCGCCATAGATGCCCAGCACCGATTGCTGGTGCAGCAAATCAATCCGCATTTCCTGTTCAATGCCCTCAACACGGTGTACGCACTGGTCGTTGATGGCGACGAAGCGCGCGCGCGGCGCTGCCTCCTGGCATTGTCGGCATTTTTTCGCGGCTCCCTCGACCTCAACGCACCGCGCGAGGTACCGCTGTCGAACGAGCTCGTGTCGATACGACACTACCTGGAAATCGAACTTATCCGCTTCGGCGAGCGACTCAAGCTCGACGAATCGATCCCGCCCGGACTTCTGGACTGCCGCGTGCCCGCGCTAATCCTGCAACCGCTCGTGGAAAACTGCATCAAGCACGGACTCACCGGTCACACGAGGCAGATGACAATCTGGCTGTCGGCCTCGCTCGAACACGACAAGCTGGTGCTGAGTGTCGAGGATGATGGCCATTCGCCGCCGCAAGACGGATCCTGGTCACATGGCGTCGGCTTGAACAACGTGAAGCAGCGCCTGCAATTGCTGTATGGCGACGCCGCGCAGTTTACGGCGTGCGCGCGACCCGATGGCGGTTTCATTTCACGCATGCACCTGCCAAAGGCATGAACGGGTCCCTGCGCGGGCTGATTGTCGATGATGAGCCGCCGGCGCGCGCTGTGTTGATGCGGCTGCTTGCGGAGATTCCCGGCATAGAGGTGGCCGGCACGGCGGCGAACGGTATCGAAGCGCTCGCTGCCCTGGCCCATGACGATATCGACGTGTTGTTCCTCGACATAGAGATGCCGGTGCTGGCGGGCATGGAATTGGCCACCCGCCTGCGGCCGACGCCCACGCCGGCGGTCATCTTCGTGACCGCGTGGCCGCAGTATGCCGTTGCCGCATTCGACGTGGATGCCGCCGATTACCTGTTGAAGCCGGTCGACCCGGTGCGCCTGGCGACCGCTGTCGCACGCGCGCGCGAGCGGCTGACAAAGCGGGAGCTGGATGCGTCGCTGCGTGTCCTGCGTGCGCGTCAGCCGGCGGAAAACCCGATCGATCATGTGTGGGTCGAGCTTGGCGGCGCGCGCCTGCGCCTGCCACTCGCCGACGTCGAATGGTTTGCCGCCGATGGCGACTACGTGCGCGCGCACACCGCCGAGCGAGGCTACTTGATGCACGCTTCGCTCAACGCGTTGGAGAGTACGCTTCCTGCGGCCCGCTTCATGCGCATACACCGCTCCACCATCGTCAAAGTCGAGGCGGTGTCGCGTATCGTCTCGAACAATGGCCAGTTGTCGTTGATAACCCGTTCCGGCACGACCCTTCACGTAGGCAGACGTGCCCGCCGACGGGTGCGACAGGGCCTGGATCAGTCGACGCCGCGTTGACGATCGCACTGGACCGCGACCCGACGGTGCCGGCGAGTGTCCGCACCGGTCACGAGACGGATCGACGGCGGGACATTCAGCGTGGAGCCGCTGCTCGTCGCCACGATTGGAACCTGGAGCACCGCCGTTGGCGTCCCCGGCGGTGCCTCCTTCCAGCGCCGGCATGGCAAGTGGCGTGGCCGGTGCACGTCAGTGCGCGGCAAGACTGCGGATACCGCGGCGACGGCGCTTGCCGTGGATGCCGGCGAGCAGTTGCTGCCATGACTTGACGAAAGCGCGGGCGCCCTCCCGCTGCAGCCGCTCGGCCAGCCGGCCACGATGGATGCCGGCGGCGGCAAGCTGTTTCAGTATCGACGCCGAATCACCGCCGTCGGCGGGCATCGGCGCACCGATGCGGCCATGGTCGGCAAATGCCTGCAGCGTCTTCTCCGGCATGGTATTGATCGTCCCGGGTGCAATGAGCGCTTCGACGTACATCGTGTCGGGCGCAGTGGGATCCTTGGTTCCGGTGCTGGCCCAGAGCAGGCGTTGTGGCCGCGCGCCGGCTGCGATCAGCGCGCGCAGGCGCGGCGAATCGAGCAGTTCCCGATGCATGCGATAGGTATCCTGCGCAATGGCGATGCCGACGCGGTTGCGCAGTACCGCCGGAACGCTGTCCTGGATCGCCACGTCCCAGCGGCTGACGAACAGCGACGCGACCGAGTCGACCGCCGGATCCAGGCCGGCGGCGATGCGGCGCTCGATGGCGCGCATCCACGCTTGCGCTGCCGCGACATACTGTTCGCTGGAGAACAGCAGCGTCACATTGACCGGCACGCCGGAAAAGATCGTTTCCTCGATGGCGCGCGCACCGGCTTGGGTTCCGGGAATCTTGATGAACAGGTTGTCGAGCCGGGCCCGCTGATGCAGGTCGAATGCCGCGGCGATCGTCTTCTCCGCATCGTCGGCGAGCAGCGGCGAGATCTCGAGCGACACCCAGCCGTCCACGCCGCCGGATCGATCGTGCACGGGCCTGAAGAGGTCGGCGGCGCGGCGCAGGTCGTCCAGCGCCAGGTCGAAGAATACTGCTTCGACCGGGTCGTCACCGCGCGCGCGGATTGCGGCATCGTACTGGCCGCCGCCGACGATCGCCTTTTCGAAAATGCTCGGATTCGAGGTCAGGCCCGTGACGGACAAGTCGCTTACGTAACGTGCGAGCGTGCCGTCGTCGAGCATCCGGCGGCTGATGTTGTCGAGCCACAGGCTTTGCCCGAGTGCATGAAGTTGCCTGTCGTGACTCATCGCCCTGTCCGATTTCTCGGCTGCCAGTAGACCACCCGCGGCGTGAATGCGTACGGAACACCATCCGGTGCGGGCGAGTGCGTTGACTTCCAGCGCAACGATTGCGTTCGAAACGATCCATGCTCGCCCGATCGGGGAAGTCGCCGCCCCACGCCAACCATTCATGTTCCTTAGCCCGCGTTCAGACAGCGCTGTCATGCTTGTGGGCTGGACCGCCCGGGCAGCTGTCGCGAAAGGATGTTGTCGTAATGCATGCATGGTTACGCAAGCTCAGGCACAGCCTGCAGCCCGCCGATTTCGGCGCCGCACACGATGCCACCGCGTTCGCGCCGGCCGCGCCGGCACCGCAGCTGTTCAACGACCAGCAATTCCGCGCCTACGCGCGCCGGCTCGCAGCCGCGCATCCGGTCGTCGCCGCGCGCGCCGACGACGACCTGACGCAACATCTGGAAGACTACGAGGAGGCGCTGGACCGTGCCTTCGCCGCGGCGCGACTGGCCGCCACCAGCGGCAGCGTCGTGGAGCCGGCGGTCGAGTGGCTGGTTGACAACTTCTACCTGATCAAGGAGCAGATCAAGGAGGTCCGCGCCGGCCTGCCGAAGTCGTATCTGCGCGAACTGCCGACGGTGATCGGCAAACGCGACGTGCGCACGCCGCGCATACTGATGCTGGCGCGCGAACTGGTCGCCCACTCCGACGGCCGCATCCAGTTGCGCGCGGCGCAGGACTTCTTCGACGCCTATCAGGGAGGTTCGCGCCTGACGATCGGCGAATTGTGGGCGATCCCGCTGATGCTGCGCTTCGCCCTGATCGAGCAGATGCGACCGGTCGCCGATGCGATCTCGCAACGCCTGGTCGAAACGGCGGCGGCGAACCAGTGGTCCGAACGCCTGCTCGACGTCGCGCGCGACCGGCCTGCCAGGCTGGTGCAGGTCGTTGCCGAAATGGCGCGCCAGCACGTGGTGCTTTCGCCGGCCTGGATCGCCGAGTTCCAGCGCCGCCTGCAGGGCGGCGGTCCCTCGCTCGCCCTGCCGCTGCTATGGCTCGATCAGCAGCTGGGCGAACGGCACATGTCGCTGTCCGAGGCGCTGCGTCTGGAAACGCATGCGCAGGCGACGGCGCAGGTGTCGATCGGCAACTGCGTGGGCAGCCTGCGGCTGGTCGGACGTACGGCATGGGCCGACGTGGTCGAGGCGCTGAGCGTGGTCGAAGCG
>Ga0207671_10001035_pt1 | contig 33836 bp, 33 predicted proteins | sample KBSC24metaG_FD_184352 | JGI IMG/M metagenome (GOLD analysis project Ga0207671, IMG submission 184352) | Corn rhizosphere microbial communities from Kellogg Biological Station, Michigan, USA - KBS C2-4 metaG (SPAdes) (version 2) | ecosystem: Host-associated > Plants > Roots > Rhizosphere > Soil...
CCTGTCCGACCTCGCCGCCCTGGAAGCCTTCGACGAAGCGGTGGACCGGATGAAGCGCGTCCACCGCGTCGATCCCGACATCGCCGTCCACGACCTGCACCCGGAGTACCTGTCCACCAAGGCCGCGGCGGCCTGGGAGCCCGATCGGCGCATGGCCGTCCAGCACCACCACGCGCACATCGCCTCCTGCGCCGCCGAGCACGGCGTGACCGAAGCGGTCCTCGGCGTGGCCTACGACGGCCTCGGGCTCGGAGCCGACGGCACGCTGTGGGGCGGCGAGGTTCTGCTGGCCGACCTGTGCTCGTTCCGGCGGCTGGCCAGGTTCGGCACCGCACGCATGCCCGGCGGCGAAGCGGCCATCCGCCGTCCGCTGCGCATGGCCCTGGCCTACCTGGCCGGCGGTGAAGACCTCGGCGGCCGGCGCCCGGATCCGGAGCTGATCGCGCGCGTGATCGCAGAGATCGGGAACCGGGAACCGGACTACCGCAAGGTCCTGCGGCTGGCGCAGTCCGGGGCACGCTCCCCGCTGGTCTCCAGCGCCGGCCGCCTGTTCGACGCGGCCGCGGCCCTGCTCGGGCTCTGCGACCACGCGACCTACGAGGGCGAAGCAGCCGTGATGCTGGAAGCCGCCTCCCAAGGCGTGCTCGCCGATCCGCTGCCCTGGCGGGTCGTCAAGAGCGAGGGCTTGTGGGTCCTGGACTGCCTGACGACCCTCACCGCACTGCTCGCGCACCACCTCGACGGCGCCGCGGCCCCGGGACTGGCCGCCGCCTTCCACGAGGCTGTGGCCCTGGCCACGACGGATCTCGTCCGCAAATGCGCCGCCGACACCGGTGTCCGGACCGTCTGCCTGTCCGGCGGCGTGTGGCAGAACCACCGGCTGACCGAGGCGGTCGCCGGCGCGCTGGAGGGCGACGGGTACCGGGTCCTGATCAACCAGCGGATCCCGACCAACGACGGCGGCATCAGCTTCGGACAGGCCGCGGTCGCCGCCGCACGGCTCGCAGAAGGCTGAGGAGCACCGTCATGTGTCTGGCTATCCCGGGACGGCTGGAGAGCATCGAGCCGGCCGACCCGTTCCCGATGGGGACGGCCGAGTTCGGCGGCATCCGCAAACAGGTCTGCCTGGCCTTCGTCCCCGAGGCCGAGGTCGGTGACTACGTGCTCGTCCACGTCGGCTTCGCCATCGGCGTGGTCGACCAGATCGAGGCCGAGCGCACCCTGGCGGTGCTGCGCGCGATGGGGGACGTCATCGAGACCGAACTGGCGGCGGGGCAGTCGTGAAGTACCTGGACGAATACCGCGACCCGGCCCTGGCCCGCCGGCTGCTGGCCGAACTCGGCACGGTCGCGACCCGGCCGTGGCGTCTGATGGAGGTCTGCGGCGGGCAGACCCACACCCTGGTCCGCCAGGGCATCGACGAGATCCTGCCGGCCGGGATCCAGATGATCCACGGCCCCGGATGCCCGGTCTGCGTGACCCCGGTCGAGACCATCGACCGGGCCCTGGAGCTGGCCGCCCGGCCCGGCGTGGTGTTCACCAGCTTCGGCGACATGCTGCGCGTCCCGGGCACCACGACCAGCCTGCTGCAGGTCAAGGCGGCCGGCGGCGACGTGCGGCTGGTCTACTCCCCGGCCGACGCCGTGCGGATCGCCGCCGCCGAACCGGATCGCGAGGTCGTGTTCCTGGCGGTCGGCTTCGAGACCACCGCGCCGGCGAACGCCGCCGCGGTCCTGCTGGCCCAGGCTCTGGGCCTGGCCAACTTCAGCATGCTGGTCAGCCACGTGCTGGTGCCGCCGGCCCTGACGGCGATCCTGGAGGACCCCGAATGCCTGGTCGACGGCTTCCTGGCCGCCGGGCACGTCTGCGCGGTCATGGGGTTCACCGAATACGAGCCCATCGCCGCCCGCTACCGGGTCCCGCTGGTGGTCACCGGCTTCGAGCCGCTGGACCTGCTGGAAGGCATCCTGATGACGGTGCGCCAGCTGGAGTCGGGACGGTACGAGGTCGAGAACCAGTACGCGCGCGCCGTCCGGCGCGAGGGCAACCAGAAGGCACAGGACACGATCCGCCGCGTCTTCCGAGTCGCCGACAAGGACTGGCGCGGGATCGGATCGATCCCCGACAGCGGGCTGGTGCTCACGGAGGAATACGGGCGCTTCGACGCCCTGCGCCGGTTCCCGCCCGGCCGCCCGGCCGCGGCACCGCAAAGCGAGTGCATCGCAGGGCAGATCCTGACCGGAGTGAAGATCCCGACCGACTGTCCCGCCTACGGCACGCGCTGCACGCCCCGCCGGCCGCTGGGCGCACCGATGGTCTCCACCGAGGGCACCTGTGCCGCGTTCTATTCGGCAGGCCGGGCCGCCACCGCGCAGCCGGCTTCCGCAGCGACGGCCGGGCACGCCGATTAGGCAATAGGAAGGACTCGTCATCATGACCGCCAGCCCGCTGTTCACCACCTGTCCGGCTCCCTCCGCCGAGACCGAGCACGTCCTGCTCGGCCACGGATCGGGCGGCCAGCTGTCCGCGGAGCTGCTGCGGGACGTGATCCTGCCGGCATTCGGCTTCGCCGCCTCGGCCGGCCGCCCGCTGGAGGACGCCGCCGTGCTGCCGCTGCCCACGGCCGAGATCGTCATGAGCACCGACTCCTTCGTCGTCCACCCGCTGTTCTTCCCCGGCGGCGACATCGGATCGCTCGCGGTCCACGGCACGGTCAACGACCTGGCGATGATGGGGGCGATGCCGCTCGCGCTGGCCGTGGCGTTCATCGTCGAGGAGGGCTTCGGCCTGGACGAGCTCGCCCGGGTGTCCCGGTCGCTGGGCCGCGCCGCCGAGGCCGCGGGGGTCAAGGTGGTCACCGGCGACACGAAGGTCGTCGAGCGCGGCGCCGCCGACCGGCTGTTCATCACGACCACGGGGCTGGGTGTCCGCATACCGTCGGCGCGGCCGTCGGCCGGCCGGGTGCGGCCGGGCGACGTGCTGCTGCTGTCCGGTCCGATCGGCCTGCACGGCGTCACCATCTTGTCGACCCGCGAAGGCCTGGGGTTCGAGGCCGAGATCGGCTCGGATTCCCAGCCGCTGCACCGAGTGGTCGCCGCCGCGATCGAAGCCGGGGCCGACGGCGTCCGCGCGCTGCGTGACCCCACCCGGGGCGGGGTCGCGTCGGCGCTGAACGAGATCGCCGCCGCCTCCGGCGTCGGCGTGATGCTGGACGAGACCGCGCTGCCGGTGCCCGAACCGGTGGCAGCGGCCTGCGACCTGCTCGGCCTGGACGTCCTGCACGTGGCGAACGAGGGCTGCCTGCTGGCGTTCGTCGCACCGGAGCGGGCCGACGCGGTGCTGGCGGCGATGCGGTCCTGCCCGGAGTCCGCGGGCGCGGTACGGATCGGCGCGGCGGTCGCCGAACATCCGCGCCGCGTGGTGGTGCGCACCGCGATCGGGACGGAGCGGGTGCTCGACATGCTGGTCGGGGAGCAGCTGCCGCGGATCTGCTGACCGGCGCGGCGAAAGAGGGACCCTGCCATCGCGGAGGACGGCGACTGCGCGGTGCGCGGCCGGAGGGGGATGGCCGCTACCCCACGCCTTTCAGGGTCCCTCTTCACCTCCTATACCACCGCATCCGCGCCGGTCCCGACAGGGACGAAGGTCATGGTCGGCCAGTGCTTTTCGACCTGGAAGGGCTCGGCTCGGAGTCCTGGCGCCGCGGACACCTGCCGACCGCGCCGATCGCCGGCACGACCGCCAGCCACAGCCCGATCGTCACCGCCATCGCCGTGTCGTAGCCGAAGGCCCGGACGCCGACGTCTGTGTGCACCGCGCCGATGATCAGCATCAGCAGCCAGGCGCTGACGAAGAACATCGGGCCCGCGGCGATCAGCTTGAAGTAGCCGCCCATCGCCGAACTCACCCCTTCTTTCGATTCCGTTCGTGGCATACACGGACCGCGGCGAAGGTCCGTTTTCCACGGATCTGCACTCTTCAGCCAAGTGCCGCGACCGGTCGCGGCGACAGGGCCGAACGGCCCTGGATCGCGGCCGGCCAAGGGCTGGGTCAAAGCGTCGGAACGGTCGCGCCGAGCGGTGCCGAACGCGCCCTGACGACGCCCGGGAACCCGCGCCGGACCTGCTCACCGACCGCCGTGGGCGGGCGCCCGCCGGCCACGTGCCGCACGACCGTGGCGAATCGTCCGGCGACGGCCGGCCACCGCAGGGCGGCACCCACGCGGTGGGCCGTGGCTCGCGCGGCGTTCAGCCGGTCGGGTGCGGCCATCAACGTCCCCAGCGCTACGGCGAAAGCCGCGCTGTCCCCCGGCTCGACGACGATTCCGGCACCACCGCACAACATGTCCCTGGCGTAGCGATACGAGGTGGACACCGCCGGACAGCCCGCCGCCAGAGCGAAGGTGAGGGCGCCGGAGCTGGACTGCTCCTTGGAGTGATACGGCGTCAGGAACACCTCGGTGGCGGCCAGCAGCCCGGCGATCTCCGCGTCGGTCAGGAAGAAGTCCAGAAAACGCACGTTGGATCTGATGCCCAGGTCTGCGACAAGGTCGGTGAGCCCGTCGCGGTAGTCCTCACCGCACTCGCGCACGATCTCCGGATGCGTGGCCCCGGCGATGACATACGTCAAGTCCGGGTAGTCGCCGACCAGCGCGGCGACCGCCTCGATGGCGACCTCCAGACCCTTGCCCGGCGAGACCAGACCGAAGGTACTGACGATCCGCGCCCCGGGGTTCTCGGCGAGCACGTCGGCGACCGCGGGCCGCAGCCCCTCGGTGCGGAGCTCGGATCGTCGCGGCCGTGCCGCGGGAGTGTGCGGCCGGTCCCAGTCCTCGCGAAGCACCGTGGGCGCGCCGTGCGGAACGACGAACATCCGGTCTGCTCCGGCCAGGCCGGCGGTCACCGCCAGCGTGCGCGCGGTGGAGGTGAAGACGGTGACCGCGGCGGCGCCACGGCACAACCGGGCCAGCGTGGCGGCCTGCCCGGGCGTGGGGCGGGACAGGACCGTGTGCAGCGTCACCAGGTAGGGGACACCGAGCTCGGAGAGCCGCCGGGCGAAGGTGGTGATCCACGAACCGTCCGGACCACCGAATATGCCGTATTCGTGCTGGATGACCACCGCGTCCACACCGTTGCGGGCGAGGTGTTCGGCGGCGGCCGCGTAGTCGGCGATGTCGTGCTGGCCGATGACGAAAGCCGCGCGGTCCCGATAGTCGAGTCCTTCGTTGTCGACGGCGCACAGAAGCGTCTCGATATCGGGCGCCGCCTCAGCCATCGCTGTACGAAGGTCGTCGGTGAACGTGGCTATGCCGCACTGGCGCGGCGGGCAGGTGGACACGAAGGCGACTCTCACGTGACTACGCCTCATTTCCGCTTCCTCCTCAGAGCGGCCGCCCCAGCTGTTCGGAGATCCGCGCGAGCTGATCCAGACGGCGCTCCAGTTTCGGGTGGGTCGAGAACAAGCCGGAAAGCCCGCCGCGCACCGGGCTGATGAAGAATGCGTTGAACGCCTGCACGCTGCGCAGATCACGACGTGGGATCCGGGCGGCGGAGTCGGACAGCTTGACCAGCGCGGAGGCGAGTTCGGAGGGCCGGCCGGTCAGGATGGCGCCGTCCCGGTCCGCCGCGAGTTCGCGGTAACGGGACAGGGCCCTGATCAGCAGGAAGCTGATCGCGTAGACCGCGGTCGAGACCACCATCGTCACCAGGAGAACGGCTGCCGTGCTCTGGTCCCGGCGGCGCCCGAAGGCCTGGGTGTACACAGTGATGCGCATCATCAGGCCGGCCACCACGCCCAGGAACGAGGCGATGGTGATCACCGCCACGTCCCGGTGCGCGACGTGCGTGAGCTCATGCGCCAGAACGCCTTCCAGCTCCCTGTCGTCGAGCAGCCCGAGGATGCCGGTGGTCACGCACAGCACCGCGTGGTCGGAGTTCCGGCCGGTGGCGAACGCGTTGGGCACGTCCAGGTCGGCGACGGCCACCTTCGGCTTCGGCATGTCGGCCAGGGCGCACAGCCGATCCACGATCGCGTGCAGCTGCGGGTACTCCTCAGCGGTGACGAGGTGTCCCTTCAGAGCAGCCAGCGTGAGGCGATCGGAGAACCAGTACTGGGCGAACAACAGGCCGCCGAGGATCACCACGATCACCACGACGGATTTGAGCAGCACCACGAGCGCTGCCGCGAACGCGACGTACAACAGGCCCAGCAAGAACATCGTCAGGGCCATCCGCGTGGTCAGGCGGCGGTCGGGGGGGATACGGCTTCGCACGAGGCCTCCTTGTCGCGGTCTCCCCTGGTTTGAGCGTGGACTCCGGCACCGCTGTTCGGCAGGCGTCCTTCGGGGGCCGCTGAGCGGTCGAGGAAGACGACGCCCGTGAAATGCGAGAGCCCGTAGTAGGGCGACAAGGCCGCCCGAACCGCGCGGCGCAGATCCGTCTGCGCCTGCTCATCGACACCCGCCAGCGTGCTGATGTAGACCGTCATGATCCCGTTGTCCTCGAAGATCCCGATCCAGAGCTCGCTCGGCTCCCGGCGGGCATCCAGACCCCGCCGCACGGCGAGCTCGATGTCCCGGTGCGCGTCCCGCAAAACCCCGGCCACGGGAATCCCGGCATCAGCTGCGGCTACGGCCAGTTCCTCACCTCGGCGGTACATGGCTCGCTCCTCGTCGTCCCAGCCGGAGATCCGGCCTCAAGACCGAGCATGGCGCGCAGGGGACGGCGGAGTCAGAGGCCGATGGTAACCGGCGCGGGGGGCCTTTCGGCCCTGCGTGTCTTGTCGCCGAACCGGCATGCGATCCCTCGCAGGGTACGAAGCCCTCGCGTCGTTCGAAACCGGTCTGGTCAGCGCAATGGCAGGGCTGCGCGGTTGGTGCACGCGTCCCCGGTGTGGGGCCCGAATGCGCCCCGGGGGCGGTCGCGCGAGATCCGCGCCGTTCCCCGAGCCGCCTCGTGGACGATCCGTGGGGTTCGCGCGCGGCGTCGCGGATCCTGGGTCATACGGCTCGAAGCAGGCGTGCCGTTCGGCCCTGCCCCGGCTCGTCGTCGAGTGCTGCGATGGAGGCGTCAAACGGAACCCACGCACCACCTCCTGAAGGAGCCACCATGAGCACACAGCACGGCGTCCACTTCGCACCACGCCTGCACTGGCGCCGGACCGCCGGTTCGGCATCGGTCTCGTCGTCGGCCACCGCCGTCACCGCACGCGAGGCGTCCATCGCCGGCCTGCGCATCGGCCTCGGCTTCATCTTCCTGTGGGCCTTCCTGGACAAGACCTTCGGTCTGCACTACTCGACCCAGTCCAAGAACGCCTGGATCCACGGCGGTTCCCCGACCAAGGGCTTCCTGAGCCATGTCAGCGTCGGACCCTTCCAGTCGGCCTTCCACTCCATGGCCGGCAACGGCTTCGTCGACTGGCTGTTCATGCTCGGCCTGCTCGGCATCGGCGCGGCCATGATCACCGGCGTCGGCCTGCGGATCGCCGCCGTCAGCGGCGTCCTGCTGGTGGCCATGATGTGGTTCGCCGTCTTCCCTCCGGCCCAGCACACCGCCACCGGCGCCGCGACCTCCTCGACCAACCCCTTCCTGGACGACCACGTCCTGGAGATGCTCGCGCTGACCGCCGCCGCCGTCTTCGGCACCGGCAGCCGCCTGGGCCTGGGCGCCTGGTGGGCCGGCCTCCCGTTCGTCGGCAAGCACCGGTCGCTGATGTGACCCCGGCGCCGTCGGGCGCGAACGGTCGAACCCTTCGACACCCGGACGCGACGAACCGTCTCGTCCGGGGTCGAGCCCGCAGACGCAGGCCGGTCCGCCCGGCACACGCCGAATCCAGCCGGACGGACCGGCTCGGGAGGATTCGTGAAGAACGAGATCTGGATAGCCCTGCTGCTCGCATTGATCATCGCGGGCTTCGTCGCTCACAAGCAGTCCGGCGGGTCCTCCCCCAGCCCGCCTCCGGCCGCGCCCACGGTGATCGTCAGCCGTTGATGGAGCCGACGGCCCGGCCACGTGGGGCCTCAGCTTCAGCTTCAGGAAGGAGCGCCATCTCATGAGTGGGAAGACATCCGGGTCCGCCAGGCTCCGCCTCACTTCGGGGCTTGCCGGAGCGACTCTCCTGCTGCTCGCGGGGTGCGCGAGTTCGGGCTCTTCGAGTTCTCCGGGCCCTCCGTCCTCACCGAGTTCTTCGAGCTCGCCGAGTGCATCGGGTCCGTCGAGTTCGCCGAGTCCGTCGAGCACACCGCCGAACGGATCGACCTCGTCCCGTCCGTCCGCAACCCCGTCGGCCACGCCTCCGCTGGGCTCGCCGATCAACCAGCCGCTGTGGCCGTTCACCACGCTGTCCCAGGCTCAGGCATGGGAGCAGTCCTACGTCTCCGGCGGGCACCAGCCCTGGCACCTGGACGCGGGCCAAACCGCGCTCGCGTTCGCCCAGGGGTACCTGGGCTTCACCGACATCACCAAGGTCACCTCGACGAACGTCGCCGGCCGTGACGCGCACATCGGCGTCGGTTATCCCACCCCGAGCACACCGCCCGGCACCGCGACCGCCGCCGTCCTGCACCTCGTGCGCTACGGGCCGGACCCCACCGCGCCGTGGGAGGTGGTCGGCAGCGCCGACAGCACCCTGACGCTCACCACCCCGGCGTACGGCGCCCGGGCCACCTCGCCGCTGACCGCCGGCGGCACCGTCACCGGCGTCGACGAGGACGTCAGGGTCCAGATCCGGCAGCCGTCGAGCACCTCACCCCTGGGCCAGAGCGGACACAATCCGGCCGGCGGGACGAACACGCCGTGGTCGGCGAAGGTGTCGTACACCGGGGCCACCGACCCGGTGCTGACCGTCGTGGCGTACACCGGCGGACACCTGCTGGCGGTGGAACGCTTCGCGATCACCGCGGTCCGGACCGGCTGACCGGGACGACTGAGTGCGGGGGCGATCAGCTCCCGAATCGAGGAAGGAACGAGGTGATCTGACGATGAGGCCGACCAGGACAGACCTGTTCGCGACCCTGCTCGTGGCTGCGATCATCGGGATCTACACGGTGTATGTGCGGCACACGACCGGTTGGGTGGTGTCCGACACCCGCGCGACGACGAGCTTGGTGCTCGTCCTCGGCGCCGCCGCCTGCGCGTTGGGACAGACCGATGACCTGTTCCCCCGGAACCACCACAGAGCCACGGCGCTCTACGTGCTGTGGACGTCGGTGCTCGGCATCACGGCACTGGGCGCGGCGGTGATCGGGACGGTCAGCGATTCGGCCGCGGCACTGACCGTGCTGTTCGGCGCCACGGTCCTGCTGTGGGCGTCGGCGACGCTGCGGCACGCGTACGCCGCCGAGCCGGCCGGCCCCGCGCAGAGGCCTGAGCGGGGCCCCCGCACCCACGAGGTCATCGAACCCGAAACGCACAGCGTCACCAAGGGGCCGACGCGATGAGCCTGCTGATGCGCATCGGCCGATGGCCGGCGGCGGCCACCGCCACGGCGGCCCTGTCCACTCCCTGACGGCGGAGGCGCCACCCGGTTCGGTCAGTGCCACAGCTCGATGTTCTTGAAGTGGGTCTGCGACTTGGAGCCGGTGAGGTTGTAGACCCCGTTCTTGAAGTAGAACTTCGTGCCGGACGGCTTGGTGTAGTGCGTACTCAGGGCCAGGCGGCCGTTCACCCAGATCTGGACGAGATGGTTGCTCGGGTTGTACGCCGCGTCCAGGTGGAACCAGCTCCCGACGATGTTCGTCGCCAGCAGCGTTCCGACGCTGTTGTAGAGGTTGCCGTTCTTGGTCTGGACGTAGATCGCCTCGCCCTGCCCGTCGACGTGCACCTGCATGATGCAGGTCCCGGCGGTTCCCGGGTCGATCAGGACGTCCGAGGACCACAGGTGCTCGCCGCTGGACCAGTTGGTGACCCAGCGCATCTCGGTGCGCGGGCCGGTCGGCGTGGTCGACGAATATCCCTTGTCGCCCTTGAGGATGAACAGGTTGTACTCGCCGCCGGTGACCGAGAAGCGTGCCGACTCCGGCAGGTTGTACGGGTGCTGGACCTGGTAGGTGTCCGTGTAGCGGGTCAGTCCGGACGTGGGATCCGTGGAGCTCTTGGCCATCGGCGCGGCCTGTGCGGTGCCGGCGTAGAAGCCCGCGCTGACGGCGACGCAGGCAACCGCGGTGACGATCATTGAGCGTTTCATCGTGTCCTGACTCCTCTTCCTCGTACGGTCGGCCGTCCATGCGGCAGGACATCCGATGATTGGCGGTCGATTGGCCGTTCAGGGCCCTGCCGATGGGTGGTCTCCCCACGAGTAAAGATTCTTAACCCAATAACTCATCCGATGTTGCGAGACCCCCTCCGGAAGACAACCACCCCGCACCGGGTCCTTCGGCCCGGGCCCGAACCGCCGTCGGACCCGGGCCACAGCGGGCCTTCGGGCTCTGCGATCCGCGGGCCGGCGGCGGGATCGTGGGCGGTGGAGAAACCACAGGTCCCAAGAGTTCCCGGAGGAGCCAAAATGCCCACCGTCGTCGTCGGCTACGACCAGACCCCGCACAGCGAGCGCGCCCTGACCCAGGCCGCCCGCGAAGCCGCGTGGCGGGGCGCCGCACTCACCGTCGTCCACGCCTTCGACTGGATGCCCCCGACCACCCCGATGACCTACGTCCCGGGCAGCGTCGAGGCCTCCATCAAGCAGACCGCCGAGAAGATCGCCGAACACGGCGCGTCCGTCGCCCGCTCGCTGTTCCCCAACCTGCTCGTCGAGACCAAGGCCGCCCCGGGCAACGCGGCCGAAGTCCTGGCGACCGCCGCCCGCGACGCCGAACTCCTCATCGTCGGCAACCGCGGTCGCGGCGGCTTCGCCGGCCTGCTGCTCGGCTCGGTGTCCATGCGCGCCCTCACGGCGTCCTGCGTGCCCACCATGATCGTGCGCGGCACGCACCGCGACCCGCACGACGTCGTCCTCGTCGCCGTCGACATCGAAGAGCCCGCCGACGACCTCATGGACTTCGCCTTCAACGAAGCCGCCCGCCGCGGCGCCCGCCTGGAGGCCGTCAACGTCTGGGACCTGACCTGGGCCGCCGAATACGCCGACAACGCCGAGGACATCCGCCGCGCCGCCGCCCAGGCGCGCGTCGACCTGGACGCCGCCCTGGAGGCCCTCGTCCGCACCTGGCACGGCAAGTACCCGGACGTCCGGGTCAGCCACCTCGTCGCCGACGGCACGCCCACCGCCGTCCTCATCGACGCCACCAGCCACGCCGACCTGATCGTCGCCGGCGCGCGCCACCACGGCGACGGCCGCCACGGCATGCGCGTCGGCCCCGTCTCGCACGCTCTCGCGCTGCACGCCGACTGCCCGGTCGTCATCGTCCCGCGGGACTGAACACGGCATTCTTCCTCTACTACGCCCAACGTCCGGCGATCATCATCTGATCAAGGCAGGGCCGGAGCCTGCCGGTTCGTGGCGGGATCCCAAGCGCCGGCACCGAAGGCGGTGTCGGCGACGGCGTCCGCGACGGCGTCGCCGACGGCCCGGGTCCCGCCGAAGACGGCCACACCGGCCAGGCGATCGCCGGTCAGCACCGAGGTCTGGCCGGCGGACAGCCCGTCCGGTCCGGCCAGCAGCAGCGGTCCGTGCTGCGCGGCGACGAGCGCTCCGCCGGACAGCGCGTCGGGCCACAGCGATCCGGTGGCGACCCCGGCGATCCAGACCGGCATGTCGACGCCGAACAGCTTGCTGTGCGCCACCTCGGAGGCGGTGGCGTAGCGGTCGGCCCCGGCCAGCGCAACGGTCAGGCCGTCCCAGGCCGGAAACGCCGCCCTCAGCGCCGCGACGCCCTGGGCGCCGACGCCGTAGACGGTGCTCTGGCGCGGGTCGACGCGGCTCAGGTAGTCCTTCGTGCCCTGCGGCAGGGTCTCGTCGCGCGACAGCAGGACGACACCGCCTGCCAGGTCCTGCGCGGCGGCGGCGCCGGCGGTCAGCGCGTCCGGGAAGTCCATGCCGGTGGCGACCAGCACGGTGTGCGGGCCGTTCGGCGCGATCTCCCCGGCGACGGCCACCGACGTGGCGAAGCGGTCCGGGCCCTGCAGGCGCTTCGGCCTGAACCCGGCGTCCGTCACGGCCTGCTGCACCGCCGGGCTCAGCGCGCTCGTGCCGCCCAGGATGTACACGGTCGAGCCGGGCGCCAGGATCCGCTTGAGCTCCGCCCGGACCTGCCCGTCGAGACCGGCCGTGCCGGTCAGCAGCAGCGGTCCGTGCTTCTGCGCCGCCAACGCGGTGCCGGACAGTGCGTCGGCGAACTGGTCGTCCCGGCTCAGCACCGCGACATTCGCCTGCCGCCCGCCTTTGCCGAGCGCGTCGTAGGACCACCGCGACGCCGCGATCGCCGTGCCCCGCCGGTCCGCGCCGCCGATGCGGTCGAGCACGGGGCGGCGCGCGACAAGCGATGCCCCGGCCTGCCAGGTCAGCGTGGCGAGGCCGCCGGTCTTGGGGAAGACCTCCGGAACGCTTCCCGGCGCCGTCGACATGATCCTGAGCCCGCCGGGCTGCCACCACGCGACCTTGCCGCCGTCCGGCGACCAGGCGGGGTCGGTGATGACGTCGTAGGCACCGCCGTCGTAGACGCGGGTCGCGGCGCTGCCGTCGACGTTCATGACGACCAAGTGGTTCGGGTCTGTGTTGCTCGGGGGCGGGGAGACGTAGTCCCTGGTCACCATGGCGATCCTCCCCCCGTCCGGGGAGAAGGCCGGCGCCTGGGCGTTGGCGGTTCCGGGGATGAGCTGAGGCCTGTGCGCTCCGGGGGCCAGGACGCAGACGCCGAGGGACTGCCCCGCATGGCTGCCCACCTCGGCGCGGACGAACGCGACGCGGCCGTCGGCCGAGACGGTCGGCGCCATGTCGTTGAATCCGGTCGGTGTGGCGAACAGCGGGTGCGGTGCGGTGCCGTCGACCGGCGCCACGAAGATCTGGTTGGCGGCCGGTCCGGACAACGCCGGTGCGCTGTAGTAGACCCCTGAGCCGTCGGGCGCCCAAGCGAGCACCGCCGCGCCGATCGCGTCGGAGACCGCCCGCGCGTCGGTCCCGTCGGCGTTGCTCACCCAAAGCCGGCTGCGGACCGGATACGAATACGGAAGCCTCGAGGCCAGGAACGCGACCCGGGTTCCGTCGGGTGAGTAGGCGACGTCACCGATCTGCTGGTTCGCGGCGTCGAAACCGCCGCCGGACGGTGTGACGTCCTGTTGGCCGTTTCCCTCCGGATCGGCCGACTCCCAGTGCGACTGCATCTGATGGTTGACACTCCAGGCCAGGCCGCCGTTCCGGTACTTGGCCTGCGCCTGCACCCCCGGCGTCTGCGTCACGGCCGCGCCCGTCACGGCGACGACCAGACCGATGGCCACGTCCTTGCCCCGCGTTGTGAAGCGTGACATTCTCTTTCCCTCCCTTGATCATCCGCTATCCGACGAACGTGCGGACCGCGGCTTTCAGCTCGGCCAGTCCCTTCTTCGCGTCGGCGAAGAACATGCCGGTCTTGGAATCGGTGTAGAGCTCGTTGTCGATGCCGGCGTAGCCGTGTCCCATGGAGCGCTTGATGACCACGACGCTCTTGGCCCGGTCGACGTCCAGGATCGGCATGCCGGAGATCGCGTTGCCGGGCCTGCGGGCGGCCGGGTTCGTCACGTCGTTGGCGCCGATCACCAGCGCCACGTCGGCCTGGGCGAACTGCGCGTTGGCCTCTTCCATCTCCTTCAACTGCTCATACGGCACGTCGGCCTCGGCCAGCAGCACGTTCATGTGTCCGGGCATGCGGCCGGCGACGGGGTGGATCGCGTAGTCGACCTGGACTCCGTGGTCCTGGAGCAGGGCGGCCAGGTCGGCGAGTTCGTGCTGGGCCTGCGCCGCGGCCAGGCCGTATCCGGGGACGACGATGACCTTGCCGGCGTACGCCAGTTGGATGGCGACGTCGTCGGCGGAGACCGATCGCACCCCCGCGGCGGGGCCGGCGCCGACCGCCGGAGCGGCGTTCTCGCCGGTGCCGAACCCGCCCATGACGATGGCGGGGACCGAGCGGTTCATGGCGTCGGCCATCAGCTTGGTCAGGATGCCGCCGGAGGCGCCGACCAGGGCGCCGGCGATGATGAGCGCCGGGGTGGCCAGCACGAACCCGGCCATGGCGACGGCGGTTCCGGTGAACGCGTTCAGCAGCGAGATCACCACCGGCATGTCCGCGCCGCCGATCGGCAGCACCATCGACACGCCGAAGGCGAGCGCCGCCGCGAGCAGCAGGAGCATCGCCGCCAGGCTGCCGGGGTCCAGGACCAGCCACACCGCGCCGAGCACGAAGACGCCCGGCAGCGCGACGCTCGCGGCCCGGGCTCCGGGGAAGACGATGGGCCGGCCGGCGATGGTGCCCTGGAGCTTGCCGGCCGCGATGAGCGAGCCGGAGAAGGTCACGGCGCCGATCACGATGTCCAGCGCGCCGGGCACGCTGATGCGCGCCGCGAGGGCGCCGGGATGGTCGCTCTGGAGGAGATCGGTGACGGTGATCAGGACGGCGGCGCCGCCGCCCACCGCGTTGAACAGGCTGACCAGCTGCGGCATCGCCGTCATCGCGACGGTGCGGGCGGCATACAGGCCCAGCGCGGAGCCCAGGACGCCGCCGAGGATCAGGACGAGCCAGCCGGTGGCGGTGATCGTGCCCTGGTCCGCCAGCAGCACCGCGGTGGCGATGATCGCCGTGGCCATGCCGGCGGCGGACAGGGCGTTGCCCCGGCGCGCGGTGCGCGGGGAGTTCATGAAGTGCAGGCCCAGGACGAAGCACGCGGCGGCGCCCAGGAAGACGTATGCGACGACGGTTTCCACGGTGTCCACGGCTCAGTCCCTGCCTTCGGTGGAGCCTTCGACAGCGCGTCCGGTGACGCGCCGGGGGCGGAACATGTGCAGCATGCGGTCGGTGACGACGTAGCCGCCGACGACGTTCATCGCGCCGAAGGCCACGGCCACGAAGGCGAGCGCGTACCCGACCGCGTCGTGCGACTCGGCGGCGATGAGCATGGCGCCGATCACGACGATGCCGTGGATGGCGTTGGCGCCGGACATCAGCGGGGTGTGCAGGGTCGCCGGGACCTTGCTGATGACCTCGAAGCCGACCAGCACGCTGAGCACGAACACGGTGACGGCGGTGAGGAGCTCGAGCTTCATGCGACACCCTCCGAGACTGGTATCAACGGGTTGACGACCTTGCCGTGCTCCGTGACCACCACGCCGGCCTGGATCTCGTCGTCCGGGTCGCTCACGAGCACGCCGTCGTGGACCAGGGACGTCAGCAGCGCGCTGATGTTGCGGGCGTAGGCCGTGGAGGCCGCGGTGGCCATGGCCGAGGCCAGGTTCCCGGCGCCGATCACGGTCACGCCGCCGGCCGAGACGGCGGTCTTGTCGGCGCTCGAGGTCTCGACGTTCCCGCCCAGATCGCTCGCCGCCATGTCGACGACCACCGAGCCGGGGCGCATGCGCTCCAGCGCCGCGGCGGTGACCAGGACCGGGGGCTTGCGTCCCGGCACCTGCGCGGTGGTGATGACGACGTCCGAGGCGGCGATGTGGGCGTCGAGCGCCTCCTGCTGGGCGCGCTGTTCCTCGCCGGTCAGCTCGCGCGCGTACCCCCCTTGCCCGGCCCCCGACTCCACGGCGGGCAGGTCCAGGAACCGGGCGCCGAGGGATTGGACCTCGGCGCGGGCGGCCGGCCGCACGTCGTAGGCGCTGACCACGGCCCCGAGGCGCCGGGCGGTGGCGATCGCCTGCAGCCCGGCGACCCCGGCGCCCAGCACCAGGACCGCGGCGGGCTTGGCGGTGCCGGCCGCCGTGGTCAGCATCGGGAAGTAGCGGTCGGAGGTATCGGCTGCGAGGAGCACCGCTTTGTACCCCGCGACGTTGGCCTGAGACGTCAACGCGTCCATGCCCTGGGCTCGGCTCAGAGTGCGGGGCAGCAGATCCAGGCTCACGGCGCGGACGCCCCGGGCCGCCCAGTCGCGGACGGCTTCGGGATGTCCGAGCGGAGCGAGCAGGCCGATCAGCGTCTGTCCGGAACGCAGCCCGCCGCAGACCTCCTCCGAAGGTGGGCGTACGCACACCACGACGTCGGCGCGCCGCAGGAGCTCGGCGAGCGTGACGACCCGCGCCCCGGCGGCCGTGTAGTCGGCGTCGGCGAACCAGGCCCCGGCCCCGGCGCCGGACTCGACGAGCACGTCGATCCCGGCCGGGCGCAGGCGGGCCACGGTCTCGGGGACCAGGGCCACCCGGCGTTCGCCGGGTGCCCTCTCCCGGATCACTGCGACAGTGACGGTTCCCATACGGCTGCCTCCAGGTTCGATGGCGTGTCAGGACTGGAAGGGTCAGAACTCGAACACCAGCCGGGCCTCGGCGCGGCCGGTCAGGACCTCGTCGAAGCACTCGTTGACCTCATCGAGCTGCCGGGTCTCCAGGACCACCTGGGTCCGGCCGGCCGCGTGCAGCGCGAACACCTCGGCCAGGTCCTGGCGGGTGCCCACGATCGAGCCCAGGACGGTGATGCCGCCCAGCACCGTCTCGAAGATCGGCACCGGCAGGGTCGCGCCGTCGCCGGGCAGCGCCACGCAGATCAGCCGCCCGCCGCGGCGCAGCGACCGGAACGCCTGCTCGAACACCTTCGGCGAGGCGGCCAGCACCACGGCCACGTCCGCGCCGCCGAGCGCCTGGATCTCGGCGACCGGGTCGTGGTGGCGGGCGTTGACGACGTGGTCCGCGCCCAGTTCCTGGGCCAGTCCGAGCTTGTCGGGCTCGACGTCGACGGCGGTGACGAACGCGCCCATGAGCCGCGCGTACTGCACAGCCAGGTGGCCCAGGCCGCCGATGCCGAAGACCGCGACCCGCTCGGCCGGCACGACACCGGCGACCTTGAGCGCCTTGTACGTGGTGACCCCGGCGCAGGTCAGCGGCGCGGCGTCCAGCGAGGTCACCATCGCGGGCACCTCGACGACGGCGTCGGCGCTCGCGACCGCGTACTCGGCGTAGCAGCCGTCCACCGAGTAGCCGGTGTTGACCTGGCTCTCGCACAGGGTCTCCCAGCCGGTGACGCAGTAGCGGCAGTGCCCGCAGGACGAACCGAGCCACGGGATGGCGACCCGCTTGCCGAGCAGTGTCTCGGCGACGCCCTCGCCGATCTGCTCGACGGTGCCGACGCCCTCGTGGCCGGGGACGAACGGCGGGGTCGGCTTGACCGGCCAGTCGCCGTGCGCGGCGTGGATGTCGGTGTGGCACAGCCCCGAGGCGATCATGCGGACCAGGACCTGTCCGGGCCCGGGCTCGGGAACCGGAAGCTCCTGGATCTCCAGCGGCTTGCCGAAGTCGGTGACGACGGCGGCCTTCATGGTGGTCACGGCGTTCATGGCGTTTCCTTCGGATCGTGTGGTGTCGGTGCGAGAACCCGCACCGTGAAGCGCAGTCCGTCACCGGCTGCGAGGGAGAAGCCGCCGGGGGTCCCCGGCTCGACGTCGAGCAGAAGGCGCGGGCGGCCCAGGACGTCGTACAGATCGGCGTCGATGTAGTACTCGCAGCCGTCCAGGAGGCCGACGAGCAGGTCGCCGTCGCCGATGAGGAGCTCACCGTCCGGCAGGCACATCGGGTCGCTGCCGTCGCAGCAGCCGGCGGACTGCACGAACATCACCGGCCCGCCGGCGGCGGCGCACAGGGCCGCGATGGCCTCGCGCGCCGCCGCCGTGGCGGTGACCCGCCCGGCATATCCCGTCTCAGACATGCCGTACCCCTCCTAGAACAGCCCGAGGGGCTTGTCGCTGTAGCTGACCAGCAGGTTCTTGGTCTGGCTGTAGTGGTCGAGCATCATCTTGTGGTTCTCCCGGCCGATGCCGGAGACCTTGTAGCCGCCGAACGCCGCACCCGCGGGGTACAGGTGGTAGCAGTTCGTCCAGACCCGGCCGGCCTTGATGCCGCGGCCCATCCGGAAGGCCCGGGAGCCGTCGCGGGTCCACACCCCGGCGCCGAGGCCGTAGAGCGTGTCGTTGGCGATCTCGAGGGCTTCGGCCTCGTTTTTGAACGTGGTCACCGCGAGCACCGGCCCGAAGATCTCCTCCTGGAAGACCCGCATGTCGTTGCGGCCCTTGAGCACCGTCGGCTCGTAGTAGAAGCCGTCCTTCAGCGCGCCGCCGAGGTGGGCCCGGTGGCCGCCGGCCAGGAGTTCGGCGCCTTCCTTCAGGCCGATCTCCACGTAGGAGGCGATCTTCTCCACCTGCTGCCGGGAGACCTGCGGACCGATCATCGTCGCGGTGTCCAGCGGGTCACCCTGCTTGATCGCCCGGATCCGCTCCAGGCAGCGGCCCATGAACTCCTCGTAGATGTCCTCCTGGACCAGCGCCCGGGAAGGGCAGGTGCAGACCTCGCCCTTGTTGAACGCGTAGAGCACCAGGCCCTCGACGGCCTTGTCCAGGAAGTCGTCCTCGGCCGCCAGCACGTCGGAGAAGAAGATGTTCGGCGACTTGCCGCCGAGCTCCAGGGTGGCCGGGATGATGTTCTGCGCCGCGTACTGCAGGATCAGCCGGCCGGTGACGGTCTCCCCGGTGAAGGCGATCTTGGCGATCCGCTTGCTGCTCGCCAGTGCCTTGCCGATCTCGGCGCCGGGCCCGTTGACGACGTTGACGACGCCGGCCGGGACGATGTCGCCGATGACCTCCATCAGCTTCAACAGCGACCACGGCGTGGGCGAGGCGGGCTTGACGACCGTGCAGTTGCCGGCCGCCAGCGCCGGGGCGATCTTCCACGCGGCCATCAGGAGCGGGAAGTTGAACGGGATGATCTGCCCGACCACGCCCAGCGGCTCGCGGAAGTGGTAGGCCACCGTCTGCTCGTCGATCTGCGAGATCGAGCTCTCCTCGGAGCGGGCGGCCGCGGCGAAGTAGCGGAAGTGGTCGGCGGCCAGCGGGATGTCGGCGGCCAGGGTCTCGCGCACCGGCTTGCCGTTCTCCCAGCTTTCTGCGACGGCCAGCATCTCGGCGTGGGACTCGATGGCGTCGGCGACGGCGTTGAGCACGGCGGCGCGCTGCGTCGGCGTGGTCGCGCCCCAGCGTTCCCTCGCGGTGTGCGCGGCGTCCAGGGCGAGCTCGACGTCCTGCGGTCCGGACTTCGGGACCTCGCAGATCGGCTCGCCGGTGGCCGGGCTCAGGTCGACCGAGTACTCACCGGTGGTGGGGGCCTCCCACTTGCCCCCGATGAAGTTCTCGTAGCGGGGCTGGACGAGCACGACGCTGTCCTTCGCGCCCGGAGGTGCGTACTTCATCACGATCACCCTTCTGCTCACCCGCTCCCCGGTCGCTCAGGTAGGCCGTGGGGACCGCGGGCTTCCTGCTACTTCCGAAACCTAGGAACGGCTTGGCTGCAACACCGCTGCAATCGGTCTGACCTGTGCTTCGGCGTTCAGCATCCGGGCCTGCGCCGCCGCGGCCGCGCGCTGCGGCGAACCTCCCGGAAGCCGGTCGGCCAGGGCCCGCCAGACCTGGCCGTCGCCCGCTCCCCATTCGCTGTCGGCCCAGCGGCGCAACAGGGCGCTGTCGCCCAGGGCCAGCACCGCGGCCCGCACCTGCTCGTGCAGCGCGCGCCGGTGCTCCACGACCACAGGGGCCTGCGAAGCGGGCAACAGCGGGCCGGTGTACAGCGCCATCGCCTCGGCCACCCGGCCCTGGGCCAGCAGCTCGCCCACCGTTGCGAAGTCCGAGTGAGCCGGCCGGGCCAGGCAGTACGGGCGCGAACCGAGGATCTCGGGGCCGAGGATCGCCCGCAGCCGGGTCATCTCGGCCCGCACGGTCGAGGAGTGCAGTTCCTGCTCGGACAGGTCCACGGCCAGCCGGTCACCGGTCATCCCGTGCCCGGCCAGGGCCAGCGCCACGACGATCTCGCTGTGCCGGGGGCTCAGGCGGTGCACCCCGCGGTCGGTCCGCAGGACGGCGCCATCGCGGCCCAGCGCGGTCAGCGCGATGGCCCCGGCCGGCCGGCTCCGAAGCTCACCGCGGCTCTGCGAGCGCACCAGCACGTGGCCCTCCGGCCCGAGGCGCTCCACGGCGACCGGCCGGCCGTCGGCCAGGTCCGCGACGGCGCAGCCCGGCACCGAGTAGAGCATCCGGCCGTCGGGCGAGAACACGGCGGCCGGTGCCGCCGGTACCTCCGGTGCCTCCGGTGCCTCCGGTGCCATCGGCAGACCCGCTGATCCGGCGCGGGGACCCGCCAGGCGGTCCAGGCACGCACGCAGCGCCACGCCGTCGGCAGCCTCCATCCGGCGTGCCAGCTCTGCCTCGGCCGCGTACGCCGCCGCCCGCACCGCGGCCAGCGCCGCCGGCGTGCCGACGTCGCCGGTGCCGGTGACGTCGATGACGCCGAGCAGGCGGCCGTCGCGCGGATCGTGGACCGGCGCGGCGGCACACGACCAGGGCTGCACGGCGGCGTTGTAGTGCTCCGCGCCGAGGATCCGCACCGGCCGGCCGACGGCTATCGCGGTGCCGGGAGCGTTGGTCCCGGCCTGCGCCTCGGTCCAGACCGCGCCCTCGACGAAGCGCATCTGCTCCGCCCGCTCCAGGATGGCGGTACTGCCCTCGACCCACAGCAGGGTCCCGTCGGCGTCGCAGATCGCGAGCAGGTGTCCGTCCTGCGCCGCCGCGGGCCCCAGCAGATCCCGGAACAGCGGCAGCAGGCCGGCCAGCGGATGTCCGCGCCGGTAGGCCGCCAGCTCCTCGCCGGCCATCCGCACCGGCGGCAGCCGGCTGCCGTCCACGGCCGCCCCGGCGGCGGAGGAACGCCGCCAGGAGTCTGCGACCACCGGCCGGACCGTCCTCAGCGCCCCGCCGGCACCTTCGCCCTCTGATTCGGCGAACCGGTCGCGCGCTTGAAGCAACCGCCGCCCGTCGTCGACTACGGACATCGCCATGGTCCCTCCTGGGCACGGGCGTCGGGCGGCCACACGGCGTGGGCGCCATGCCCAGGCTCGTCCACGGCGCGGTACACGTCCCGTGCCGAAAGTCCCGAAGCTCGCGGGCCGAGGGTCACCAGGCGGCCGCCGGGAGCGGGGCCGGCACGCGGGTGCCGGCGGCCGGCGGCGCTCACGTCCCCGGCCGGCGGCGCTCGAACACGCCGTGGAGCTGACCCGGCGAGGGCTTGTACCCGCTGTCGTCCCGGGTGTATTCGATCTCGTCGGCGACATGCACCACGCCGTCGGTGCGGCGGACCAGACTGGCGACCATCTCGGCGACGCTGCGGGTCTCGACGGTGCCGCGCAGTCGCACCACGCCGTCGCTCACCTGGACGTCCAGCTCGCGCGGATCGATCCACAGGGTTCTGAGCAGGACGTCGTCGAGGATCTCGGCGCGGATCTCATCGTCCGGCCGGGTGAACAGGCCCAGCAGGTCATGGCGGCTGACGATGCCCGACAGCCGGCCGTCCTCGTCCACGACCGGCAGGCGCTTGACCCGGTGCTCCTGCATCAGCCGGGCGGCCCGCACCGCGTCGTCGCCCGGCCCCACGGTGAGCGCCGGCGAGGTCATCAGGTCCCGGGCGATGGCGGCCTCCGCCTTCTCCCGGGACCGGGCCTCCTGACGGCCGCCGAACACCGGCGCCTTGTGCGGTTCCAGCCGGCTCTCCTTCAGGAGCAGGTCGGCTTCGGAGACCACGCCGATGACCCGGCGCTGCTCGTCCACCACCGGCACGGCGCTGATCCGGCGCTCGACCAGGATGCGCGCGATCTCCTTGAAGGACGCGCCCTGCGGCACGGCGACCGTCTGCTCGGCCGGCGTCATGATGTTCAGGACCAACCGGTGTCTCATGGCTCTGCCTCCCCAGGCTCGCTCGGCGGCGGTAGCGCCGTCACGCCGAAGAAGACAACCAGCTCCCCGCCGGCCCCGGCAGGGCCGGCGGACCGGGATCGGCCGGGCCGAAGGGCTCTGCCGAAGCGCCGCCGGCGGCGGCCAGTGTGGAGATGTGAACAGACACCATGATCAGGCGGACGAGGATCTGCGAACCCTGATGCGGCTGCCGGTTCCGATCCTGTCGGTGTACGCGGGCCGCCCGGCACCGGCCGAGGACGACCCGCCGGCTCGCCGGCACGCGGCCGCCGCGCTGCTGGCCGCGCTCGGCGCGACCGACGACCAGGCCAAGATCGCCGAAGAGGTCTTCGAGCCCGGCCCGGCCGCGGGTCCGGCCCACGCCCTGTTCGTCGGCGCGGACGGCACGCACCACGGCTTCGACCTGCCGGGTTCGGCGGTGTCAGACCTCGTGCTGCGCGCCGACGTCCCGCACCTGACGCCGCTGCTGGCCTGGCGGCAGGCGCATCCGGCCTATGTCGTGGCCCTGCTGGACCGGGCCGGCGCCGACATCACCGTCCACCCACGGCACGGCGGCCCGCCCTCGACCGTGACCGTGACCGGGCCGGACGACGAGATCGAGCGCAACGCGCCCGGAGGCTGGTCCCAGCACCGGTACCAGCAGCGCGCCGAGGACTCCTGGCAGCACAACGCCCGCCGGGCCGCCGAGGCCGCGGCCGCCGCCCTGGAGCGCCGCGACGCCCGGATCCTGCTGATCGGCGGCGACGTCCGCGCCGTGCGGTACTTCACCGAGGCCCTGCCGGCCCGGATCCGGCGCGGCGTCACCGTCGCCGACATCGGCGGCAGCCGGTACACCGACGGCACCTGGCCGCTGCGCGCGCGCCGGATCGCCGAGATGGTGGCCTGCGCCGTGGACGGGCGCACGGCCGACGTCCTGGCCGAGCTCTCCGATCTCGCCGGGCCCGGCGGCCGCGGACCGGACCGGCCCTCGGCCGTGATCCGCGCGCTGGCCCAGGGCCGCGTCCGGACGCTGCTGGCCGCCGAAGCGCCGGACCGGGTCCGGACCGCCTGGTTCGGCACGGAGCCGACCGATGTGGCCGTGCACCGCGCCGAGGTGCCGGCCCGGGACCGCCCGCCGCGGTACGGACCGCTCACCGACGTCGCGATCCGGGCCGCGATCCTCACGGACGCGCAGATCCGGATCCTGCCTGCCGGGACGCCCGGCTCGCCGGCTTCCGGGATCGCCGCGATCTGCCGTTTCTGACGACGGCTCGGCCCCCGGGCCGTGCTCACCCGCTATCGCTGTGGAGGAGAAATGAGAATCGGGATCAACGGGTTCGGCCGGGTCGGCCGCACCTTCCTGCGGATCGCCCTGGAGCGCGGCCTGGAGGTGGCGGCGGTCAACGACGTCGCCGACCCGGCGACCGGCGCCCACCTGTTCGTGCACGACTCGACCTACGGCCGGCTGCGCGCCGTCGCGGCGTTCGACGACGGCACGCTGGTCGTGGACGGGCACAAGATCCTGATGAGCACCGTTCCCGAACCGGCCGGCCTGGCCTGGGCCGACCTCGGCGTGGACGTGGTCATCGAGTCCACCGGCCGGTTCCGCACCCGCCAGGAGGCCGCCGGCCACCTGGCGGCCGGGGCCCGCAAGGTGCTGATGTCCGCGCCGGCCAGGGGGCCGGTGGACATGACCGTCGTGATGGGCGTCAACCAGGAGTTCTACGACCCCCAGGAGCACCATGTGCTCTCCAACGCCTCCTGCACCACCAACTGCGCGGCCCCGATGGCCGACGTGCTGCACCGCCACTTCGGCCTCCGGCACGGATTCCTCACCACCGTCCACGCCTACACCGGCGACCAGCGGCTGCTGGACGCCCCGCACAAGGACCTGCGCCGGGCCCGCTCCGCGGCCGGCAACATCGTGCCGACCAGCACCGGCGCCGCCAAGGCGGTCGGTCTGGTGATCCCGGAGCTGGCCGGGCGCCTGGACGGCGTCGCCCTGCGGGTGCCGGTGCCGACCGGCTCTCTGGTGGACCTGGCCGCGGTGCTCGGCCGCACGGCGAGTGCCGAAGAGCTCGAAGCCGCGTTCGCCGAGGACGCCGCGGGCCGCCTGGCCGGGATCCTGCGGGTCAGCCACGACCCGCTGGTCTCCAGCGACATCGTCGGCGACCCTTTCTCCTGCGTGCTGGACGCCGGGCTCATCCAGGCCTCCGGTGACCTGGTCAAGGTCTTCGGCTGGTACGACAACGAGTGGGGATACGCCGCGCGCCTGGCCGACCTGGCCGAGTACGTCGGCGCGCGGCTGGAGCGCTGACGGTCCGGGCGGTCCCGGGCCGACAGGCCCGGCCCGAGACCGCCGCGCGATCGTGACGGGGCGCACGGCATCAGATTTCTACGACCCCAGGATCGGTGATCCGCATGAGCGCGAAACGTGTAGTGGTGATCGGCGGGAACTTCGCAGGGCTGGCCGCAGCCTTGGAACTCGTCCACGAGCTCGGGGACGACGTCGCGGTGACGGTGGTCTCGGCCTGCGACCGGTTCCTGTTCAACCCCTCCCTGATCTGGCTGCCGTTCGGCAAGCGCAAGGCGGCGGACATCTCCTTCCCGCTGTGGCCGACGTTCGACGCGCACGGCATCGAGTTCCTCCACGCCGAGGTCACCGCGATCGACCCGGTCGCCCGCACCGTCACCGCCGATGCCGGCGGCGGGGTCCACGCCTACGACTACCTGATCGTGGCCACCGGCTTCCGCAACGACTACGACGTGGTGCCGGGCCTGGGCCCGGCGGGCTTCGCCCAGTCCATCACCACGCTGCCGGACGCCGAGCGGGCCGGGGCCGCGTGGCGCGACTTCCTGAGCGACCCCGGACCGGTGGTCATCGGGGCGACGCAGGGCGCGAGCTGCTTCGGCGCGGCGTACGAGTTCTTGTTCAACATGGCCCACCAGCTGCGCAGGGCGAAGCTGAACCGGCTCACGTCGCTGACCTTCCTGACCGCCGAGCCGTTCGTCGGGCACTTCGGCATCGGCGGGCTGCCCGGCGGGGAGAAGCTGCTGAAGATGTTCCTGAAGAAGGAGGGCATCACCGCACAGACCGGCGTGGCCTTCGAGGAGGTCGGCGGCGACTACGTGAAGCTGACCGACGGCAGCAAGGTGCCGTTCGCCTACGCGATGGTGGTGCCGCCGTTCCTCGGGCAGGACGTCATACGCGCCGTGCCGAACCTGACCGATGACAAGGGCTACATCCCCGTGCAGGACACCTACCGGTCCAAGGCCTACCCGGAGATCTACGCCGCCGGCATCGCCGCGCAGGTGCCGGTGCCCTGGCAGACCTCGGTCCCGATCGGGATCCCGAAGACGGGCTTCCCCACCGAGTCGATGGCCAAGATCGCGGCCCGGAACGTCGCCGCGGCCATCAAGGGCGAACAGCCGGTGGCGCACAAGGACTTCGCCGAGATGGCGGCCGTGTGCATGATGGACGCCGGCACCAACGGGGTGCTGATCCTGGCCGACCACATGCTGCCTCCGCGCAAGGCGGCCATCATGATCCCCGGACCCCAGGTGCACGCGATGAAGCTGGCCTTCGAGAAGTACTACCTGTGGAAGAGCCGGCACGGCTACGTGCGTCTGCCCTGACGAGGGCCCGGTGGCCGGGCTACACGGGCCCTTCGGCCCTGCCCGGCCGGCGGCCGGCAGGGGAGTCTGGACAGAAGCCTGATTCATCCCACGGAAGGAGCATGACCATGACCGGACCGGTGGTCGTCGGCGTCGACGACTTCGAGCACAGCGACCGCCTGATCGCCGTCGCGGCCCGGGAGGCGGACCTGCGCGGCACGGCGTTGTGGCTGGCCCACGCCTACCACAGCTTCACCCCGGCGACGCAGGGCGTGCCACCGGGCTACGCCCCCGAGCAGATCCTGCACGACACGGTCATGGAGCAGCTGACATCCCTCGCGGCGAAGGTCGGTGCGGAGCACCCCGGCCTGCAGGTGGACACCGCGGCCATGGCCGGCCCGGCGGCCACGGCGCTGGCCCGGCTCGCCGAGCAGGCCTCGCTGCTGGTCGTCGGCGGCCGGGGCCACGGCGGGGTGACCGGACAGTTGCTGGGGTCGGTGTCGCTGGGTGTGCTCGCCCACGCCCGCTGCCCGGTGCTGGTGGCGCGCGGCTCGTACGAGCCGAACAAGCAGCGCGTCATGCTCGGCATCGACGTCCACCAGGACCCGCGCACCGGCCCGGAGGTCCTGGAGTTCGCGTTCAAGGAGGCCGCGCGCAGAAAGGCCGGGCTCCACGCCTTCTACGCCTGGGAGGATCCGGCGAACTCCTACGCCTACGGCGCGAAGATCTTCGCCCACGCCGATCACGTGGCGGCGCTGGAACGCGGCCGGGAGAAGCTGGAAGCGGCGCTGGCGCCGTGGCAGGAGATGTTCCCGGAGGTCCCGGTGACCTCCGACGTGCTGGCCGGGCTCCCGGCCAGGCTGATGGTCGAGGCCACCGAACTGGCCGACCTGCTCGTGATCGGTGGCGGCACGGACGAGGGGCGGGACGGGATGCTCGTCGGCGCCATCGCCCACACGGTGCTGCACCACGCGAGCTGTCCGGTCGCGATCGTGCCCGAGCACTGACCTGGGCGAAGCGTCCCGTACCGGCTGGAAGTGCGGGAGGAGCCGGCACGGGACGCTCACGGTCGAGTGACCGGGGGCCGGAACGCTGTCCTGCCCCCGGTCCTCACGCCAGCGGCACCACCGCGACCGGGCAGGCGGCATGCTGCAGCAGGGTCTGGGTCACCGGCCCGGCCTGCATCCCGTGGCGCCCGCCATGGCGCCGGGCGCCGGTCACCAGCAGGTCGGCGTGCTCGGAGGCCTCGACCAGCAGGCGCGCGGCGGAGCCGGTGACGACCTGGTCGAAGGGCTGGACCTCGGGATAGCGGCGCCCGATGGAGCGGACGAGCGCGGAGAGCCGATCCTCGCGTTCGCCCTCGATGAGGGCGATGTCCTCGGCGATGCCCGCGTCCTGCCTGCCGTAGGCCACGATCCAGGGCTCGTCCCAGACGTGGACGACGGCCAGGCGCAGGCCACGGCGCGAGGCCTCGGCGAAGGCGAAGTCGAGGACCTGCTCGCAGGGCCCGTCGATGTCGACCGCGGCGATGATCCGGCCGTGGCCGGCGCCGGTCCCGCCGCGGACCACCAGGACCGGGCAGCAGGCGTCGGCCAGGGCACGGATCGAGGTCGAACCCATCTGCAGACCGCTGAAGCCGCCCTGCCCACGGTTGCCCATGACCAGCAGGTCGGCGCCGTGAGCGGCCTGGGCCACGACCTTGCCGGCCGAGCCGGCGAGCGCGCGGGGCGTGGCCGGCAGTCCCGGGTGATGTTCGTGGACCCGGTCGACGCCGTACTGCGCGACCGCCTCGGCGGCCTCGCGCGCGGCGTCCCGCGGGTCGGGCTCGGCCGGGAACGCGGTGGCCGAGGCCGGCGACAGGCCGGTCGACGGTGGCCGGCTGAAGGCCGTGACCACGGTCAGGTCCGCGCCGCGCATCGCCGCCTCGCGGGCGGCGTCGGTCAACGCGGCGTCGCTGTGGGGAGTCCGGTCATAGCCGACGACGACGGTGCGCTTCATCCCTGCCTCCCACCATCCATCAGAGCTCTGCGACGAATTCGTCCCGCTTCCACTGTCGGCTCCACGGCCGCCGAGCCCCAGAGGCCGACGGCCTTGCGGACCAGGTCATTGGGCCTGGTCGGGCAGGGATCAAGGCCTCTGCACACCACCGGCGCCTCTGGATGACCATGGACTTGAACGACGATGCTTCGGCAGAAGGGCACGACCATGAGCACCGCCTACGAACAGCGAGCCGAAACCGCCCCGTCGGGGACGGAACACTCCGCCGACGCCCACCGTGACGTGCTCATCGCCGTCCAGCACGCACTGGCCGCCAACTGGGACGACAGCCAGCCGCGGATCGCGGTGGTGGAGCGCGACGGCATCGCGACGGTGTACGTGAGCACCGCCCGGAGTCTGGGACCGGCGGCCCGGTTCGACATCCGTGGCGCGGCGCGGGCCGCTCTCGTGCCGTACACGGCTCTCGCGCCCTACACGAAGGTGGTGTTCCTGCACCGGGCCACGCCCTGAGCTAGGTTTGGTCGCCGGGGCCGGGCGATCAGAGCCGGCGAAGGCTGCGGCTGGCCAGGCCGGTCAGCGCCACCGCCGCGAAGCCGAGGCCGGTGAGGTGGAACATCGCAGCCGGGGACCAGCGGTGCAGGACCAGGCCCGCGGCCGTCACCGACAGCGGGAACATGGCGAAGGTGACCAGGCTGATCAGGGCTTGGGCCCGGGCCAGCAGGCGAGGCGGGGGCATGCGCTGCGTGGCGGTCATGACCAGGACGGCCAGGACGCCGTCGAGGGCGCCGATCACCGCCATCGTCGTCGCCATCGCGAGCAGACCGCCGACGTGGGGCAGCCCGGCGAGCAGTCCGCCGTTGACGGCGAGCGCCGAGATGACGATCGGGCCTTGGCGTGCGCCGCGAGCGAGCACGCCGGCCGACGCGCCGCCGGTCAGCATGCCCACGCCGAGGGCGGCCATGAGCCAGCCGTAGCCGGCGGGCCCCAGATCGTGCCGGCTGCGGGTCAGGACCGGCAGCGCGACCTCCAGCGTGCCGCCGACGGATATGCCGAGGACCGCTGTCATCGCCAAGACGGTGCGGTACAGAGGTGAGGATCGAACGAAGGCGGCGAGGGACAGGACGCCGGAGTCATCCGGCCCCTCGGTGCGGGCTGGCGGCGGGCCCTGGCCGCGAGGAGAAGCCGCAGCGCGAGGCCGGCTGATGGCCACCAGAGCCAGCGCGGACACGGCGAACGACACGGCGTCCACGCCGACCGCGGGCCACGGTGCGACCACCGCGACCAGCGCTCCCCCGATCGGCGGCCCGATGACGTTGGCGAACAGGTTCGCCGCGATGCTGACCGCGTTCGCCGCGGGCAGCTCCTCGTCCGGAACCAGCGCCGGGGTGATCGACCGGTACGCGGGCAGGTGCGCGCCTTCGCAAGCCCCGAGGACCACGCCCGTGACGGCCAGCTGCACCAACGACGGCGTCCCCCGCGCGGCGGTGACCGTCAACGCGGTCAGCGCGGCACAGCGGACGACATCGGCGCCGAGCATCACCGGCCGCGCGCCGAACCGGTCGGCCAGCGCTCCGCCGGGAAGCGCGGTGCCGATGCGCGCGAGGCCGAAGCCGGTGAGCGTCAGGCTCAGGCCGTTGGCGGCATAACCCGAGCCGAGGATCAGGAAGGGAAGGGCGACCAGATACACCATGTCGCCGAGCGTGGACAGAGACTGCCCGGCGACCAGGATGCGGAAGTCGCGGCGCCGCAGCGAGGCAAGCGGCGAACGCGCCTGCCGGGACGCGGCCGGCGTGGCCATCGCGGGTTCGGCACTCATCGACGATCTCCCTTGATTCATCAAGACGGGGCGGCATGCTCCCTGGCATGCCGCCCCGTAGCTGTCACCGGGCCCGATCAAGTCAGATCAAGCTTCATCAGGTCCGGTGCGGTTTCCGGTCTGGTCCGGTTTCCAGTCCGGTCCGGTTTCCAGTCCGGTCCGGCAGCGTCCCGCGGTGGCGCAGGCGGCTCAGCCCACGTCCGCCGGAACAGCGAACCCGAGCTCCTCGCGGCAGAAGCGTTGCCATTCCTCGCTGTCGTCGCGATAGGCCGGCTCGTCGGTGAACGCATCGGCGGTGAGGCTGAGGTCCTCCCACAGGAACAGCGGACCTTCGGGCGCGTGCGTACCGGCCCATCGCGACGCCGGCTCGAAACCCCGCACCGCCTCAGGCGGATAGGCCCGGCTGTATCGCAGCATCCTCACTCCCCCGTCGGCTGCCCGGCGGCAGCGGCGGCCATCGCCTTGCGCAGGCTCAGCGGCCGCATGTCGGTCCACACCTGCTCGATGTGGTCCAGGCACTCGCGCTTGAGACCGCGGAAACCGACCTCGGTCCAGCCGTTCGGCAGGTCGCGGCCGGCCGGCCAGATCGAGTACTGCTCCTCGTGGTTGATCACGACCGCGTACTCGCGGGTGTCCTCGTCGTCAGACATCGCCGACCGTCTCCTCTTCGTGTTCGGTGGGGGCGTCGGCGGGCACCAGGACCGGATCCGCACCGGTCCCGCCGGTCCCCCGCCGCACTTCCTGGGTGGCGCCGACGACCTGCCGCACGGCCGCCGTCGCCCACGCTCCGGCCGCGCACAGCGCGATCGCATACAGCACCGTCAGCACGTAGCCGAGCCACGCGGCGTCGTCGCCGATCCCGGCCAGGCCGATGGTGACGCGGGAGACCCGCGTGGTGTCCATCTCGGTCCAGCGCCGGAACAGGTCGCCGCCCCAGCTCACCAGCGGCACCGCCACGACGAACCAGGCCACGGCGCGACCGCGCAGCAGCAGGGCGGCGCCGATGCCGGTCAGGACGGTGACCCACCACCAGCCGAGCTGGTTGCCGCCCCAGTCCAGGACCACGCCGCCGACGCCGAGGGCGGCTCCGCGCGCCAGGATCCGGCCGGGCACCGAGGCCTCGGCGTCCGCCATACCGGCCAGCCGGCCGGCCCGCTTACCCGGCAGGCGCCGGGTCAGGGCTTGAGTGTCCATGTCCGTCCCTTCGTCGCGGCCAGGGCCTGAGCGCCCTCGAGCATCGGGGTGTCGCGTCCGGCGAACCAGTCGGCGAGCCGGTCGGAGTACCAGGGGGAGGCGGGGTTCTCGCTCTGCCCGCCGGGATAGACGCCGGCCCCCTGGCCGGTGCCCCAGTCCACGACCATCCGCCAGCTGGCGCCACCGACGGCCACACCGGTGAGGGTCTTGCCGTGCCGCACCGGGGCGGCGCTGACCACGGAGTTGATGGTCCGGCCGCTGCCGCCGGTGGGGAACGGTCCCTCGTCCAGCGTCGGGGACTTCAGCAGCGAGGCGATCATCACCTTGTGGCTGCCGCCGTAGGTCCACTTGCTCTCGTCGGGCCCGCGCGACTTCTCCAGACCGGTGACCGCGGACGCGAACGCCTTGCGGACCACGTCGGAGGCGGTGTGGGTGGTCGATCCGGCCGGGGAGAACACCGGGTTGGACGTGTCGCCGACGGTCATGTTGATCAGCAGGCCGTTGAGCCCGTCGACGGCGTAGGTGCTGTCCGTGGTCCGGGGGGTGAACACGTCACGCGGCGGCGCCGGCACCTTGTACTGCTGCCAGACCGGATGCCACACGTCGTAGCCGTACATCACCATGAACCGGCCGAAGACCGTGGCCGCCGTGGAGTTCGCGGTCAGGGTGTAGTCCCAGTTCTTCAGGTCCTCGATCGCCTTGGTCTCCGCCGGATCCCAGGTCCCGCCCTGCAAGTCCTGCAGCACGGTGGGCAGCAGGTTCCGGGCCACGTCGTCGACCGAGGACATCTGCAGCGCCTGCATCCGCTGCGCGGTGATCTTGCTCGCGCCGGTCAGCGCCTTGGTGATCTCGGTGGAACGCCAGCCCTGGTCGAAGAAGTCGTACCCCTGCCCGTAGTAGTACGGGTAGTCGGTGCCGACCTCGCGCTGGTTGGCGGTCTGGGCGAAGCCGGAGGGCGGGTTGTACGTGATCGGCAGCGCCTCGAACGGGATGCTCCCGATGACGTCGCACGCCCCGGTGCCGGACATCGGCAGCCACGGCATGCAGCCGTCGGCGGTCTCCGGCTGCAGGCCGGCGTTGATGATGCCGATGTCACCGGAGTCGTCGGCGTAGGCGAAGTTCTGGGCCGGCGTGGCCCAGCCGCGCAGCGCCTGGTGGACCTGGTCGAAGGTGGTCGACTTCTCGATCGTCAGCATGCTGTCGAGGTTGTCGCTGGGCAGCGTGCCGGTGAAGTACACAGCCGAGGTGACGCCCTGGACGGTCATGATCGGGCCGTGCACGGTCATCCGGGTCGTGTAGGTCACCGTCGAGCCGTCGTGCAGCTTGATCTTGTCGGTGATCAGCGTCATCGGCCGCCACTGCCCGTCCCAGAAGTACTGGTTCGGGTGCGCGGCGTCGGTCTGCTCCAGGTAGTAGTACGTGCCGGGACGCTGGGAGTTGGTCAGGCCCCAGCTGATGTGCTGGTTCTTGCCGTCCAGCACCGCCGGGATGCCCGGCACGGTGACCCCCGACAGGTGGTAGGACGGCGAGTTCAGCTCCACCTGGTACCAGATCGAGGGCATCGTCAGGTTCAGGTGCGGGTCCGAGGCCAGGATCGGCTTGCCGGAGGCGGTGAGCTTGCCGGAGACCACCCAGGCGTTGCTGTCGCCGATGGTGTGGTAGGCGTTGGTCGGAAGCTGCGACAGCCGGTCCTGGAAGGCGTTGGAGGCCTCGATCGCCTGCTGCGAGGAGCCGGTCTGGAACTGGGCCGAGGTGCCCGCGGCCTGCGGCACGGTGCCGCCGGCCGGCGTCGGCGTGCCGTCGTCGCGCGCCGGGATCGGGCTCAGCGGCAGCTTCTGGTACGGGCCCGGGTCGTACGGGAACTGCGGGTTCTGCCCGACGGTCTTGTACAGCTGCTCGAACTTCTGCTCGCCGAAAGCCCCGGCGATGTAGCTGTAGGCCGTCGGCAGCGGGTCGAAGGCCAGCGTCTGGGTCTCCAGCAGCTGCACGGCCAGGCTGTCGACCGGAGTCCACTGCTCGGCCGGGAAGTTCATGAGCTTGTAGTAGAGCGGGAGCGTGTTGTCCTTCTTCATCTGCGCCATCGCGGCGTTCACGCCCTGCGCGTACTCGGTGAGCACGGCGCGCGCCGGCGAGTCGGCGGCCAGCGCGTTCCAGTCGCGCTGCGCGGCGCGCAGCAGGCCGAGGTCGAGTTCGTACTCGTCGGAGGGCAGCGCGGCCGGGTCGTTGGTGGTCTCGGCCAGCCGTCCTTCGGCCTGGCGGCGGGCCATGTCCATCTCGAACAGGCGGAAGCGGGCGTGGGTGTAGCCCAGGGCCCGGTACATGTCGGCGTCGGTCGCGGCATTGACGTGGGCGGTGCCGTTCGCCTCGAAGGAGACGGTGGCGCCGCCGGTCAGGCCGGGCAGGGTGAGGGTCTGGTCGTGCGGCGGGTCGCCCTGGCCGGCGGTGATCCACACCCCGGTGCCGGGGTTGATCGCCGAGCCCAGCGGCGGGATGGTGCCGGCGCCGGCGACCGAGACCTGCAGGACCGCCACGGCCAGTGCGAGCGACCCGAGCAGTGAGGCCGCGCGCAAGCCCAGCCGGCCCCGCGGCGTCAGGTCCCTTCTCCAGAATCTCAAGGTGCTGCCTCCTTCAGGTGCGGCCGGTGACACGGGTGGCACGGACGGCCGCGGTCAGGGTGGTCCGGACGGTGCGGAGCAGGTTGTGCTCCTGGTCGAACAGGGCGAAGTGGCCGCCGGGCAGGGTGATGCGGGAGAACGGGCCGGCGGTGTGCCCGCCCCAGGCGGTCAGCGCGCCCGGGGGTGCTGCGGGGTCGTGCAGGCCGCCGAGCGCGGTGATCGGTGCGGTCACGGTCGCGGCGGGGTCGGGGATGTGGGCTTCGGCGGCCTCGTAGTCGGCGCGCAGGGCCGGGATGACGAGGTCGACGAGGTCGGGGTGGGCCAGGACGTCGGGCTCCAGACCGCCCAGGGTGCGCACGTGGGCCAGGAACGCCTCGTCGTCGAGCGTGGCGACCGGCGCTTCGGTGCCGCGCACGGGTTCGGCGGCGGCGCCTGAGATGAACACGTGCAGCGGCGGGGTGCCGTCGGCTTCCAGGCGGCGGGCGAGCTCGAAGCCGAGCAGGCCGCCGAAGCTGTGGCCGAACACCGCGAACGGCCGGTCCAGGTGCGGCGCCACGGCACCGGCGAGCGCATCGACGAGCTCTGCCACGCTGCGCAGCGGCGGTTCGGCGACGCGGCGTTCGTGGCCGGGCAGGCAGACGCCGATCAGGTCGATGCCGTCGAAGCGGTCGGCCCAGGCGAGGTACCGGGCCGGGCCGGAGCCGGCGTGCGGGAGGCAGAACAGCCGGACGGAGTCGTCGGCGACCGGGGCCGAGGAGTCTGCGC
>Ga0207671_10001043_pt1 | contig 33697 bp, 32 predicted proteins | sample KBSC24metaG_FD_184352 | JGI IMG/M metagenome (GOLD analysis project Ga0207671, IMG submission 184352) | Corn rhizosphere microbial communities from Kellogg Biological Station, Michigan, USA - KBS C2-4 metaG (SPAdes) (version 2) | ecosystem: Host-associated > Plants > Roots > Rhizosphere > Soil...
TTAGAAGCGAGCAAGCGGCTGGTCTACGAAGATCGCGTTCAGGTGCCGCGCCTCTACATTCAATGGCCGACAGTCGGATTCAAGAGCGACGACGACTACGCACTGTCAGTGATGGGTTCGATCCTGTCAGGTTCGCGCACGGCGCGTTTGACGAAGGCCCTCGTCTACGATTCGCAAAAAGCGTCGAACGTGTTTGGTTTTCAAAACTCCGCCGAGGACGTTGGCGTGTTTCAAATCACGGTCGTGCCACGACCTGAAGCGACTCTGACGGAGCTGGAAACGGCTGTCGATCAGGTGCTGCAAAAATTCATCAGCGAGGGTCCAACCGCGGAAGAGTTGCAGAAGGCAAAGAGCGGACTCGAACTGAACTTCCTGCGTGGTCTCGAGTCGAATCTCGGAAAAGCGGATCGACTGAACAGTGGCGCAGTGTTTTATGGCGACCCCGGCTACTTCAGCACCGACTATCAGAAGACGCTTGCCGTGACTGCGGCAGACGTCAAACGTGTTGCTGCGCAATATCTGACGCGTTCTCGCATCGTGCTGAGTGTGGTGCCGAAGGGCAAGAAGGATCAGGCGTCGAAAGCAACTGAGAGCGAAACCGTCAGCGTGGTTACCGGAAATCCAGGGGGTGGTCAATGAAACAACAGAAAAGAGTTCTTGCCCTCGCCGCAGCACTCGTCATCAGTGTGGCGAACATTGTTGCGCTGGCTCAGCAAACACTCGACCGCACCAAACAACCGGCGCCTGGTCCAACTCCAGTTCTCCACGTACCGACGTGGACCAAGACGCAGTTGGCAAACGGCGCGACGTTGATCGTTTCTGAGCGTCACAATCTACCGCTCGTAAATTTCGCGATCACGTTCGTCGGTGGTGCTAATCAGTTTGAGTCTGTCGAGCGTCGCGGTGTGGCGGCGATGACTGCGTCCATGCTGTCGGAAGGCACGGCGACGAAAACCGGCGACCAGATCTCAGACGCGTTGCAATTGCTGGGAACCAACGTGAACGCAGGTGTCGGCGGTGAAGAAGGCGGGATCAGTTTTGTTTCGACGACGAAGAACTTCGAACCAACCCTCTCGATCCTTGCCGACATGATGTTGAACTCGACGTTTCCCACCGAAGCACTCGAACGGTTGCGTGCGCGAACGCTCGTTAACCTGACCCAGGCGAAAGATCAGCCGACGATTGTGGGTTCGCAGGTGTTTGCAAGAGTGCTTTACGGCAGTGGTCACCCTTACGGCCAGCGCGCCACGGAGTCGTCGGTGAAGGCAATCACACGCGAAGATGTGATCGGATTTCAAAAGGCTTACTTTCAACCGGGTCGCGCCATCATCACGGTCGTGGGCGACATCACACCGGCTCAGGCGAAGACTGCCGTTGAGAAAGGACTGGCGGCCTGGTCGAAGGGCGGTGACAAGCCGTCGTTCGATTATCCAAAGCTCCCCGAACTCCAGCCGGCGAAGATCTATTTCGTCGACAAGCCTGGTTCAGCGCAGTCGGTCGTCAATATCGGACTGCCTGGTCCACCTCGAAACACGCCGGATTATTTTGCGTTGCAGGTGCTCAACACGATACTCGGCGGACAGTTTCAGTCGCGCCTGAATGCAAACATTCGCGAGCAGAAGGGCTACAGCTATGGCGTGAACTCCGGTTTCAGCTACGGCAAAGGACCGGGCGCGTTCCGTGCGGGCGGCTCGATCTTTTCCGACAAGACTGACGCGGCGTTGATCGAGTTCATGAAAGAGCTGAAAGGGATTGTTGGCGAGAAGCCGATAACGGATGAAGAGATCCAGACGGCGAAGGAGAATCTGATTCAGGGATTGCCACAGCGTTTCGCCTCGGTCAGTGCGATCAGCGGCGCGATCACGTCGCTTGTCGTACAGGGTCTGCCTGAAGATTTCTATCAGACGTATGCGAAGAACGTCTCCGCGGTAACGAAAGAAGATCTGCTGCGGGTGGCGAAGAAGTACATCGATTTAAATCACCTGGCAATCGTGATCGTCGGCGATCGATCGTCGGTCGAAGCTCCTTTGAAAGCGACGAACATCGCGCCGATCACCTACATCGACATCGAGGGCAATGCCGTGTCGGGATCGCCTGGTTCGAAGTAGATCCGCGGATAAAAAACTGTTTGCATCAGTCGTTTCATGACTGCTTCAGGGGCCAGGGCGAGCGCGGTTCGGCGCAGCGCTCTGGCCCAGATATTTTCCCACTGTCCGAAGGTGCCGTAGTAACGCGAGTATTTGCTGAGTGCTGCGGTGCGTCTATAGCGAAGCTGCTCGTAATTTCGTAGTGCCTCTTCCGTAGCGCCGTATTTTTCAAAACACCTCGCCAGCACAAGCGCGTCTTCCATCGCTAAGCAACCACCCTGGCCGAGGTTGGGTGTCGTTGGATGAATCGCGTCGCCCAGCATCGTCATTCGACCTCGCCCCCAGACGCGGCTTGGCAAGCGATCGGAAGCGATTGTTTTTAGTATGCATGACGGTGGTGTCGCTTCGATCAGCTCGAGCACGGGTCGCTGCCAGCCTTCGAATAATTGCCGAAGTTCATCTGTGTGCGGAGTATTCGCCGTGGCCCACCAGCCGAGACGTCCGAGGCCGACTGAACCGGCGCCAAATCGTTTTCCGCGTCCGTGAAACTCGATTGCTGTTGCGGGTGGGATGCCGGGCGGGGTTGTTGGCGATATTCCACGCCAAACGACGTAGCCGCGATCGACAGGAGGACCGTCATTGAGAAATTGTTCGCGTACGCGCGAGTGAATGCCGTCGGCCCCGATCAGAAAGTCAGCTTCCGTCGAGTGACCATTAGCAAACGTCGCGACTATCTTATCGCCGCGCTGCGTTTGATCTGTTAATTCATATCCGAGATGGATCGACGACGGGTTCAGCGTATGCAAGAGAGTGTTTTGTAAATCCGCCCGGTGCAGGGCCACGGCAGGGAACTGCGGATCTGAAATCGAGATGCTGTTGATCAACCAGCCTTTCTGGTCCACCCAGCGTATCTCCTCCATCACTCCCGCTCTCTCGAGGATCTTGTCGAAGAGATTCAGATGTTGAAGAATCCGAGTGGCGTTGGGCCAGATAGCGATCGCAGCCCCCACATCGTGCAGCGCAGGCGCCTGTTCAAATACTTCACACTGAAAATCGGATTGTTGAAGCGCGAGTGCCGCGGTCAAACCACCGATACCACCACCGATAATTGCAATCCGAGCCATCCAGCACAGATTGCCATATCTTTTGTAACTTTTGTGCCTTTTTGTGGCTAAGAAGCGTGACGCTCTTGCCACTCTATGAATCGCGCACCGAGGCAGTGATGCTCCACGTGGCTGAAACCAGTCTCGCGGATCAATCTTTGTGTTGGGGCCGTCAGGCGGGCGACCAGGAAAATTACCCAGGCGAGTAGAAACGCACTTCCGATTACAAAAACATAAGGAAATGCTTCGGTGTAAAAATATGATGCGGGTTTGATTTTGAATGCGAAGTAGGTGACGACGCCGACTGGTAAATTCAGCAGAATCCCACTCACCAGTAGAAGTACCCGGTGAGGCGACCTGAAAGTCACGTACGTCGTGCACAAAAGGTATATGAAAGGAAATGCCACGAAAGGGCCGATCATGCGCGCGACGGGGTGGAACCTACACGCACAAGCCAGTATCCAAACACCCAAAGCAATTAAACTTAAGAATCGGAGCGGCAGCGTGGCAACGGTGGCCGCAACACTCCTGGAGCCGACTCGGCCGCCGGTGCGACTGTCGCCCACCGCAATGCTTCCAAACGTGAACAGCTCCCATGGTTTCACGCTTGATCCCACCAGGACTGCGGTCGGCAGTCCACCGAGTAACATCGTAAGCACCCATGCCGCCGTATCACTCGGTGACTCGAACCCATAACCGAATTTCAGAGCCAGCAGGAGAGCACCTGCGCCGGTACAAATACTCGTGATCGCCACTCTTGTCACAGGATGAACTTGAATCCTGGTCAAACGATAGGGAAGCCACATTATTATCGATTTGATTACACCGGCGACGCTTCCCAGGACAAGAAAGAAAGGCGAAATAAAAATCGCCTCGATGAACATAAAAGGTGGGTTCCGTAAACAGATAGCGGCCGTGTATACAAGGCCGGCCACAAGCCCCGCGAACGCCCCCTGGAGGAGAAAAATGCTGGGCATCGTCTGCTCGAGTTGAAATGACAGATTTTTGGTTCTCATGTGAACCTCTTAATCTCACGCAGCGTCGCCCGGTTCATCGTCGTCGAGCGATTCAGCGGCATCGCGCAGCTCGTCGACCAGTCGCAACGCCTGCTTGCGCAACGGTCGCATAAACGGATTGCTGGCGAGATGAATCATTCGATCGAGCAGCTCGACCGTGTTGTTGACCAGGCGATACGTGCGGCGGTGCTTTGGCGATGGATCGTGAATCCAAAACAGCACGATCCCCATGTGGTAGACCCACAGCAGGTAAGGCAACTCTGCGCGAAGGTCTTTTGGAATGCGCGCCTTTGTTCCTTCGATCACCCTTGCGAACAGTTGAATACTCGCGTCGCGCACCGGGTCCGATTCATCGGAGAACGGATTCAAAGGACTCTGTGGATGTGCCGCAGTCTTGAAAAGCACGCCCGCGAACTGGTGATACGGTTTGAGAACGTCGATCCTCAAACGCATCACCGTGAGCAGGCGTGCTTTCAGTGTGTCGTGTTTCTCGAGCGCGGGTTCGGCGACGGCGAGGTGATCGTCGTGGATGCGCTGATAGATCGCCTGGATGAGATATTCCTTCGAGCTGAAGTAGTAGTAGGCATTACCGAGCGACACGCCTGCTTTTTGTGCAATGGCGCGCATCGTGGTTTCCTCGTACCCGCGCTCGCGAAACATCTCCAGGGCAGTCTCGAGGATCAGCGCCTTGGTCTGATCGCCTTTAACGGTTTTTGTCGTCGTCTTCTTTTTGCGGGTCGCACTCATCCCGGTCACCTGTTGAGTCCCGTGGCTTTCGAGATCTGGTATCGATTCTGCGAAATCATCGACACCACACGTTTCGTAGTGGGCAAGAGTTCCGGCGCCGCCAGTCGATAGGACCAGTCGCGATACCGTACCAGCGCCCAGAGGACCATCAACCAGCCTTTTGGACCGAAGTAGACTCTACCTAAATCGTCCACCACCGTCAGATCCTTCTTCGTCAGATCGTGATCGAGCTGTGGATAGCGCTTGCGCGCCTCATCGGAAGCGCAGGGCATGAATTTGAGCTCGACTATCTTTGACTGTTCAGCCAGCCACTCGTGCGCGCGTCTGCATAGGCCACAGTCCGGGTCGTAAAGCACGGTTAGGGCTTGCATGGTTCAGGCCTCCTGATTGACGGCAGTGAAAGTGTCGGGGGTCACCGGAGGGTAATTATTCGGATGCACGTGTGACCTGCGGCGCATGCGGCTGAAGATAAAGAGGTTGAAGAAGTGCATCCCGCCGAGGACGAGGAGCACCATGCCTACCTTAACGGACAGGGCTTCAATACTTTGCTCTGCGGAGGTGACGGCGTAGCCGAGTTTGAGGGCGAGGGTGACGTAGCCGAAGTTGATGAGGTAGAAGCCGACGACGAGCAGGTGATTGACCGAATCGGCGAGGGCCTCGTTTCCGTGGAAGACGTCGACGAGGAAAACGCGGCCGTTTTTGTGTAGTGTGCGGGCGACCCAGATAGTCAGCGCGATGCTGATGCTCAGGTAAATCAGGTATGTGCTTATTCCGATTGTCATGGTCAGCCTCCTTTAGCTGATTTGAACACGTTCAACTAACCGCAGCCTACGCCTGATCCGGGTGGGTGTCAAGAAGTTTTTTGAACCCGTTCAAATTAAGTGGGTTTAGCCGCTGATTGATGCGGATGAACACCTTTACGTCTTTAGGGGGCGAGTGTGTTATTGTGGGCGGTCCGAAAACCCACTCCCAAGGAGAAACTAATTGGCAGCAGAAGATCTAATCCCGGCGGAGGGCACCATCATCGACAAACAGCCCAACGCCTTTTTCAAAGTCCGCCTCGACAACAGCGAGCACGTGGTGTTAGCAGCTATTTCCGGAAAGATGCGAAAGAATCGCATCCGGATTCTGGTTGGCGATCGCGTGAGTGTTGAGATGTCGCCCTACGACTTGTCGCGCGGACGAATTACCTATCGCTATAAATAGGTCCTATTACCTGAACTCGAACGACCGTAGATAGCTCAAGAACGACTCGTTCCACTGCGTCACAGTCTTTTCGGGTCCCACGAGTTTCACGAAGTAAGATCCCTTCGGAGTTTCCACCACAGCCGCCCGGAGCCTGTAGCCGGGCTTGTTGTGGAATGTGCCGCTACCCGGTGCTGTCTCCGCAACGTAGGTCCCCGACACGTCCACCGTTGTGACTTTCAATCCGTGCGCCTCGAGGCTTTCCTCTTTAGACCTGGTCTTAGTAGAACTGCCGTCCGCCTGTTGAATCTGACCAATCCAGCGTTCGACGTTTGCTGCCGTCGAACCTCCCTGGCCCTGCCCGAAGTAATAAAGGACCAGAGACGCATCTTCCGCATCGCCAGTCGCCTTCGGCAACCGGTACTGCGCGATGCGCATACTTGAAGTTCTCTCCTCTTCAACCCAACCGGCGGGAACAGTAAACTTCAGCGAGCTTTGCTGCGTGGCGCAGACGAGTGCCATGGCAAGAATTAGAATTGGTTTACTCATGCCGCTAGTTTAAGCGTAAAAAGGGCTTAGATGCCAAGGATTACGTGGCGCTGCGGATATTTGGCGTGGTAGTATGCGTTTGTGATGCGTGCCGATGTCGTCTTAATACGGCTTATATTTACAGCAATTCTGGTGGTCGCGGGTTACAAACTGGTACCTCTGGGCGACGATCCATGGATTTCTGCGGGCGCCGGTGCGCTCATCGCCGTCTGCATCATCGTTTTCGAGATGCGGATCCGTCGCGCGACTTTGAAGACGCTGATTGGCGCCGCTGTTGGTTCAATCCTCGGAATCATCGGTGCCTATTTGATCGGCACGTTGATCAGTCACCAGGAAACACGCGCGCTTGAACCGGGCATGAAGACGTTCTTAACGCTGGCGCTGACGTTCTTCATGGCCTACGTCGGGTTGATGGTCGGTGCTGCGAAGGGTGACTATCTCGATCTCTCCGCGTTGGGTGGAATCTTCAGCGACAAGGTAGCGCGTCGCGATCTAAAGATTCTCGACACCTCCGTGATCATCGACGGCCGTATCGCCGACGTCGCCGAAACCGGATTTCTGACAGGCTCGTTGATCATCCCGCAGTTCATCCTCCGTGAATTGCAACAGGTGGCAGATTCACCTGACTCGTCAAAACGCCAACGCGGGCGCCGTGGTCTGGACATGCTCAACCGGCTCCAGAACAACAGTTCGCTCGATATTCAAATTGTTGAGACTGACTTTCCTTCAGTGCGCGAAGTTGACCTGAAGTTGATCGAGCTCGGCAAACAGCTTGATGCCGTAATCGTCACGAACGATTTCAACTTGAACAAGGTCTCCCAGTTGCGCGGAGTCAGCGTGCTCAACATCAACGAGTTGGCAAATGCGCTCAAGCCAGTCGTACTCCCAGGCGAGGCAATGAGGGTTTTCATCCTGAAGGAAGGCAAGGAATACAATCAGGGCGTGGCCTATCTCGACGATGGCACGATGGTGGTGGTCGACAATGCGCGACGCTTGATCGGCAAGAACGCCGACATCGCAGTGACCAGCGTGTTGCAGACAACTGCCGGCAAGATGATCTTCGGCCGTCTCTGGGAAGAAGCGGAAAATGGCGGACACAGCGATATTCATCGCACCAACGGCGCTTCGCGACGTCAGATGCGAGATTCGCGCAGCACTCCGGCTCCAGTGCGTATTTCTGAAAGCGAGCCGATCACGGAGAGCTGACGCCGCACGCCACTGCGACGAATTCCTAACTTCTTCATGAATATCGCGATTATTGCCGCCGCCGGCGCCGGCACCCGGATGGCGAGCAGCGCGCGCACGCGCCATCGACCTAAGCAGTTTCTGCTGTTAGCAGGAACGCCGGTGATTTTTCACACGCTCAAGCCGTTCCAGGAGTGCGACAGCATTCATGAGGTAATAGTGGTGTTGCCCGCGGAGGAGTCTGCGGGCTTCCTTTCAATGGCCGGGAAATACGGCCTGGGGAAAGTCGCGCGCATCGTGCCGGGTGGTGCAACGCGCGCTGATTCGGTAAAGCGCGGCTTGATGTCGATCCGGTCTGCAACGGCTGAGATCGTCGCGGTGCACGATGGTGTTCGTCCGTTTGTAACCGTCGACGAGATCGCGAGCACTGTTGCGGCTGCGAAGGTGGATGGCGCCGCGATTCTGGTCGCGCCGGTGACGGATACGATCAAGCAGGTTAGCGCGCACGCGGTTATGAAGACGTTGGATCGAACTGCGTTGCGCCGCGCGCTGACGCCGCAGTGCTTTCGCTACGAGTTGTTGCTACAGGCGTACCAGCGAGCTGATGTTAACGATCCGTCGTTGACCGACGAAAGCGCGCTGGTCGAACAACTGGGCCAACGCGTGAGCGTTGTCGAAGGCAGTGTGAGGAATATTAAGATTACGACTGCCGAGGATCTCCTAGTCGCTGAAGCATTGTTAAGGCAGTACACAGATCACACAGATTAATGCTAAGAATCGGCATCGGCACTGATACTCATCGACTCGTCGAGGGACGGGCGCTGGTGCTGGGCGGTGTGCACATCGCGTCGGATCGCGGGGCGGATGGTCACTCGGATGCGGATGCATTGAGTCATGCGATTGCCGATGCGATTCTCGGTGCGCTGTGTGAGGGCGATATCGGAGTTCATTTCCCGGACAAGGATCCACAGTGGAGTGGTGCGAATAGTCTTGAATTACTTTCGCGGGTGATGTGGTTGGCCCGCGAACGCAGTCTCCACGTAGTCAATGTTGATTCGACCATCTTGCTTGAGACGCCAAAGCTCAGGTCGTACGTCGATTCCATGCGCGAAAACATCGCCGGGGTATTGGGAATCGATTCCGACTGCGTGAACGTGAAGGCGAAGACGGGCGAAGGGCTCGATGCGGTGGGGCAGGGGCTCGCTGTGACCGCTCAGGCCGCTGTTCTTATGGAGAGCAACTAAGGAAAGCTGCTTGAGACCACAGGACGTCATCAGAAAAAAGAGAGATGGGCTGAGCCTGTCGCGTGAAGAGATCGATTTCTTCGTCGCGGGCGTTACCAGCGGCCGCATTGCAGACTACCAGGTCAGCGCACTGCTCATGGCCATTTATCTCAATGGCATGAACCCGGACGAGCAACAAGCGTTGACGGAGGCAATGCTCAACTCCGGCAACATCCTCGACTTTACCGACATTCCCAAACCAAAAGCTGACAAACATTCAACCGGGGGCGTTGGTGATAAGACTTCGATCATCATCGCCCCGCTGGTAGCTGCGTGTGATGTGTCTGTGCCGATGATTTCCGGTCGTGGCCTGGGCCATACAGGCGGGACGCTCGACAAGCTCGAGGCGATTCCGGGTTATCGCGTAAATCTGAGTTTGACTGAGTTCAAGCAGGTGACCGCGCAGGTGGGCTATGCGATGGCAGGACAGACTGGCGAAATCGCGCCCGCAGACAAAAAGATGTACGCACTGCGAGATGCGACTGCAACCGTCGAAGCCATACCTTTGATCGTCGCGTCGATCATCTCGAAGAAAGGCGCTGCCGGTCTCGATGCGATGATCATCGATGTGAAGGTGGGCAACGGCGCCTTCATGCGCGAAGAAGCGCGTGCGCGTGCGTTGGCCCATGCGCTGGTGAGCACTGGAAATTCGTGTGGTATCAAGACGCGGGCTTTGTTGACGGACATGAACCAACCGCTTGGCGGTGCGGTCGGAAACTCTCTCGAGGTCGAAGAGTGCGTGCTGCTTCTGCGTGGCGAAGCAAACAAAGCTGCGCAGCCTGTGCTCGAGTTGTCGCTGCAACTCTCAGCACATATGCTGGTACTCGCAAATGTCGATCAAACCATCGAAGCGGCCCGCCAACGACTGGAGCAGGTTTTACGCTCAGGCAAGGCACTCGAATGTTTGCGAAGCAACATTGCCGCGCAGGGCGGCGACCCGCGCGTTTGCGACGATCCCGGCCGTTTTCTGCCTTTGGTGAGCGAAACGGTTAAGGTAGAATCCCCGCGCTCCGGCTTCATTGCAAAGATCGACACCACGGATATTGGTCACGCAATCGCAGCAATCGGCGGCGGGCGCGTCCGCATCGAAGACACAGTCGATCCCACGGTTGGCTTTACTTGCGAGTTGAAGCTGGGCGATCAGGTTAGCGCCGGCCAGACAATCGGAACCGTTTACTGCGCGGACGCTTCGGCTGCGGCTGACGCTGCACATCGTATTCAGGCGGCGTATCACATCGGAGATGAACCTGCTGCACAGCCGTTGAAGTTAGTTAAGGAAATCATCAACGAATGAAATACAAAGTTTTTCCAGCTCTTGCACTGCTCTTCGCGGCGACACTGTTGATGCCCGGTTGCCAGGACTCTTTCGCTCGCGACCCATCGAAGATCTACGTCGGAATCGTTTTCGACATCGGCGGAAAGGACGACCGATCTTTCAATGCCGCGGCGTGGGAAGGTGTGCAACGTGCCGCAAAGGATCTTCCGATAGTCTTGCGCGATATCGAACCCGGTACACCAAACGCAATCGAACCCGCGATGCGCGCTTTCGCCGAGCGAAATTTCGATCTCATCATCGGTGTTGGATTTGCACAGGCGCCGATCATGGAGAGCGTCGCGAAAGACTATCCGAACATTCAGTTCGCCATTATCGACGGCGTCAGCCAACTGCCAAACGTTGCTTCTCTGATCTTCAAGGAGCATGAAGGCTCGTATCTTGTCGGAATACTCGCTGCTAAAGCTTCACGCACCGGCACGATCGGTTTTCTCGGCGGCATGGACATCGGTCTGATTCATCGTTTCGCCAAAGGGTATGAGCAAGGCGCGAAGTCGGTAAATCCCAACATTCGCGTCATCGAAAACTACGTCGGTGTAACTGACGGTGCGTGGAACAATCCCGGCAAAGGCAAAGAACTCTCGCTCGCTCAGATCGGGAAGGGCGCCGACGTGATCTTCACTGCGGCGGGCAATTCCGGACTCGGAGCTTTCGATGCCGTCGAGCAACAGGGCACACAGAACGGGCGCGCCACGCATTTCGTGATCGGCGTCGATTCCAATCAGAACATGGTCAAACCCGGTTTTGTTCTAACAAGCATGGTCAAGCGCGTCGACAACGCCGTCTACGACATTGTTCGGGACGCCGTCAACCATCGCTTCTCACCCGGCCTGCACGTCTTTGGTCTGGACAAGGACGGCGTAGGTTACGCGATGGACGACTACAACAAGGACCTCGTTTCTCCGGAGGCGATCCAGGAAGCGGAAGACGCGAAGAAAAAGATCATCGCAGGAGAGATTAAAGTCACTGACGCAATGGGTAGTTAGCCACCGATTACACGGAAAAAACGGATTAAATCTGTATCTATCCGTGTCATCCGTGGCTCAAACTTTCTGATGCTCGAACTCCGACAGATAACTAAGAGATTTGGCGACGTCCTCGCGAACGATCACGTAGATATCGTCGTCAAGCCCGGGACTATTCACGCGATCGTGGGAGAGAACGGCGCGGGGAAGTCGACGGCGATGAGGATCGCGTACGGTTTCTACACGGCTGACAGCGGCGAGATTCTTGTCGACGGCCAGGTGCGCGACATCAAGTCGCCTCACGATGCAATTGCACTCGGAATCGGGATGGTCCACCAGCACTTCATGCTGGTTGAGACGATGACGGTGGCCGAGAACATCGTGCTCGGCGCTGAACCTGGCAGCGCGCTTGCCCTCGATCTCAAAAGCGCCGCGTCTCAGATCAGACAACTCTCCGAAGAATTCAAACTCGCCGTTAATCCGAATGAGCCCGTAGAACATCTGTCAGTGGGCCAACAACAGCGGGTCGAATTGCTGAAGGCTCTCTATCGACATGCGCGATTGCTCATTCTCGACGAACCGACAGCGGTGCTGACGCCGCTCGAAGTGGAAGAGTTTTTCGCGATCCTGCGGCGCATGCGTGAGCAGGGAAAGACCGTCATCATCATCACTCACAAACTCTCCGAAGTGCTCGCGATCTCCGATGAAGTTACTGTCATGCGCGACGGCAAAGTCGTCGGACGCGTGCAGACAAAAGACACGAACGCAGCGGAACTCGCGCGGCTCATGGTGGGGCGCGAAGTGTTGTTGCGAGTCGAGAAAAGCGATCCGGAAGTTGGCCGCTCGGAGTTGGAGGTCAGAAACCTTTCAGTCTCCGACATCAACGGCACGAAACGCGTCAACAATGTCAGTTTCGAAGTTCGTAGTGGTGAGATCGTCGGTATTGCCGGCGTAGAAGGCAATGGCCAGACCGAGTTGATCGAAGCGCTCGCCGGCCTGGTTGAACCGGCGCGGCTCAGCGGAGAGATCAACTTCGAAGGACGGAACATCAATGCGATGAGCGCGCGCGTGAGGCGCGAGCTCGGCATCGCTCACATACCCGAAGATCGTCACCGACGTGGACTGTTACTGGATTTCAGTCTCGCAGAGAATTCGATTTTAGGTGTGCACTATCGTCCACCGGTTGCGGCTTTGGTCGGTGGCATTTTTCTCGATGAGAATGCCATACAGCGTCGTGCCAGTGAGATCATTCGCGAGTTTGACGTTCGTCCACCGAACGCGGCTCTCCCGGCGCGTGCGCTCTCAGGCGGTAACCAGCAGAAGCTGATCATTGGTCGCGAGTATCACCTCGATCCGAAGTTGTTGCTGGTATCGCAGCCGACGCGCGGTGTTGACATCGGCGCGATCGAGTTTATTCACCGCCAGTTGGTGTCGTTGCGTGATTCGGGTTGCGCGATTTTGCTCGTGTCCGCGGAGCTTGAAGAGGTGACGAGTCTTTCCGATCGGTTGCTGGTCATTCACGAAGGTCGAATCGCGGGTGAAGTCGATCCGAAGGTTGGGACGTTGGAGGAGATTGGGTTGTTGATGACCCGCGGCCATTAAGCCACCAAAGGCACAAAAAAGGTTAGCCACAAAAAGGCACAAAAATCACAAAAGATGCCTAAATTTGCGCGTGAGCTTCTGTTTCCTCTGATCGCCGTGTTGGCCGCATTTATAGTTGGCGGCATTCTGATACTGCTCGTCGGCGACAATCCTTTCGTGGCGTATCGTCTGTTGTTGGGTAGCGCGCTCTCCTGGCCGGACGGAATCGGTTACACACTCTTTCACGCGACGCCGTTGATCTTCACAGGCCTCGCCGTCCTCGTTGGATTCCGTTGTGGCTTATTCAACATCGGCGCCGAGGGCCAACTCTACATCGCTGCATTCGCGACTGCGTGGGTCGGCATCACTTTTGCGAATCTGACTCCCTGGCTTCTTATTCCTTTTTGTTTCCTGGCAGCGATACTCACCGGCGCGTTCTGGGGGGCAATTCCCGGCGTGTTGAAAGCTCGATTCGGATCGCACGAAGTCATCAACACGATCATGTTGAACTTCATCGCGCTCGCGCTCGTCAGCTACTTCACACAGTATCACTACAAAATTCCGGGCGATCCGATCATGCAGACCTCGATGATCGGCGAAGGCGCACACATCGCACGTTTCGGTAAGTTCGTTCCGGGTTTTCCGGAGCGCATCCCTTTGAACGTCGCTTTTCTGCTTGCGTTACTCTGTTGTTTGCTGGTCTACCTGTTTCTCTGGCGAACAAAGTGGGGTTATGAGATACGCGCGACCGGCAGCAACCCTTCGGCGGCAGAGTATGGTGGTATTTCGATACGCACACAGATCGTTCTCGCGATGGCTGTGTCGGGCGCGCTTGCAGGCATGGTGGGAATCAACGAAGTGCTCGGCTATCGTTATCGTTATTACGACGGTTTCTCTGACAACTACGGCTTCACGGGCATCGCAGTTGCACTGCTGGGCCGCAATCATCCAGTGGGTGTGATCCTTGCGGCGTTGTTGTTTGCTGCGTTACAGCACGGCGGGATCTACGTCGACGGGTTTTCGGAGCACGTGACGAAAGATATCGTCCAGGTGCTGCAAGGCATCATCATTCTTTTCGTCGCGGCTGAGGCGTTCTTCAAGTGGCTTTTGGGTGGAAGGTTTTCGATGCATCGCTTGAGGGCATAACTGATGAGAGATATTTTAACGATTTCACTCATAGCATCGACGATTCGACTCGCGACTCCACTCGTGCTCGCGGCGCTTGGTGGTCTGTTCTCCGAACGTTCCGGCGTCATCAACATCGCACTCGAAGGAAAAATGCTCGCCGGCGCCTTTACCGCGGCTGCGGTCACGTGGGCCGCTGACGTGAAATTGGGAATGGGTACCGCGAGTCCCTGGATTGGTTTGTTGGGTGGCATGCTTGCGGGTCTCTTTATTGCCGTGATCTACGCTGTTACTTGTATCAGGTTCAAAGCCGATCAAGTCGTGAGTGGAGCTGCGATTAACATCCTGATGTTGGGCGTGCCTGGATTTTTGAGTGGCGCTTTCTTTTTATCTTCGGGCTCGACTCCGCAACTCCCGAAAGATCATTTGTTGCCACAGTCGCCGGTCGTAATCGCGATTGCCATCATCGTGCTCGTGGCTGCAATCTGGTACGTCGTTTACAAAACGCCATTCGGACTGCGACTGCGATCCACGGGCGAGAATCCGGAAGCTGCGGATGCTGCGGGTGTCAGCGTGAGTCGCATCAGGTATTCTGGTGTGTTGCTTGCCGGTGTGCTGGCGGGAATTGGCGGCGCGTATCTTTCGATCGGTCAATCGTCTTTGTTCACGAGAAACATGACTGCGGGCCGTGGTTTCATCGCGCTGGCGGCTTTGATTTTTGGCAAGTGGCGACCGGTTCAGACTATGCTTGCGTGTCTTCTGTTTGGATTTACCGAAGCGGTTTCGATTCAGATGCAGGGCGTGTTCAAGCTACCATCGGGTGATGATATTCCGGTGCAATTCATACAAATGGTTCCGTACGTCTTGACCATTGTGGTGCTGGCGGGCTTTATTGGATCGTCCCGGCCACCGCGCGCACTGGGTATTCCCTATCAGAAAGAGAAGTAGACGAGGGGTTTCGAAATGGTTGAGCGAATGGCAAGCACGAGTCTTTACGAACGCGCCGAACACGCCACGAGGATCATTCGAGCTCGAATGAACGTCGAGCCGCGCATAGCGATCGTGCTGGGCAGTGGTCTCGGTGGTTTCGCCGACGATTTTGATGAAGCTGTCGGTATACCGTATGAAGAGATACCGGGATTCATGCGTTCGACAGCGCAGGGCCACGCGGGACGGTTGGTAGTTGGGAAAGTCGACGCCGTTCCGGTCGTGGCGATGCAGGGCCGCGTACATTACTACGAAGGTTACTCGCTTGAAGAAGTCACGTTCCCGATACGGGTTTTCAACTTACTCGGTATCAAGACTCTGATTCTGACTAACGCCGCCGGCGGAATAAATGTCGAGCTGCAACAAGGTGCGTTAATGGTGATCAGCGATCACCTGAACCTGATGGGCGACAATCCGCTGCGCGGGCCCAACGACGAACGGTTTGGACCACGCTTCCCGGATATGTCGGCGGTCTACTCGCCGGAATTGCAGGCGATGGTTGTGGATGAAGCGAAGGCCGCGGGCGTGGAAGTACGTCGCGGGATCTACGGCGCTCTTTCTGGTCCGAGTTATGAAACTCCGGCGGAGATCGTGTTGTTGCGGAATCTTGGTGCTGATGCTGTCGGGATGAGCACGGTTCCGGAGGCGATCGTGGCGCGTCATATGGGCCTTGAAGTGCTTGGCATCTCGTGCATCACCAACATGGCTGCGGGTGTCAGCGACGCGCCGATCAATCACGAGGAAGTCATGGAGACCGGCGAACGCGTCCGCGCCACGTTTACGGAGTTGCTGCGAAGAGTGATTAGCGGGATCAGCAAGAGAGTTTAATTAGACAGGATTTACGGGATTAGACAGGATTTACATGATAATCCTGAACAATCATGTAAATCCTGTAAAAGGTTCTGAGGATTTTATCGGTGAGCATGATTATCGGCATTTCGGGTGGGACGGGCTCAGGGAAGACCACAGTTGCGAATCGCATCCTCGAATCAGTCAGCGCCGACGAAGTCGTCTTCATTCAGCAGGACTCCTATTACAGAAACCTTACCGATCTTCCGCTGGATTACCGAGGTATTGCGAACTTCGATCATCCGGACGCGCTCGACAACGAGCTGCTCGTGAATCACGTGCGACGGTTGCGGGCGGGCGAACCGATTGAACTGCCGCTCTACGACTTCAAGACGCATTCGCGTTTGAAAGAAACGCGCATCGTCGAGCCAAAACCCATCGTGATCGTCGAGGGTATCTTGATCTTCGCCGACCCGCGTTTGCTGGAGCAGATGGATATCAAGGTCTTCGTCGATACGCCTGACGACATTCGATTCATACGCAGGCTGCGACGAGATATTGCCGAGCGCGATCGCACGGTGGAATCCGTCATCGAACAGTACCTCGCGACGGTCAGGCCCATGCACATGCAGTTCGTCGAACCGTCGAAGCGCCATGCAGACGTCATAATTCCTGAGGGCGGTCATAATCTCGTAAGCATCGATTTATTGAGTGGAAAGATTCGCGAGAGGCTGGCCCATGTTTTAGTAAAGCTTGGAGGTTAACACTTGGAGGAGAACTGGAAACGTTTGGTTGAGGCCGCAACCGCGGCACGTTTGCGTTCCGTTGCGCCGTTTTCGAATTTTCTTGTCGGCGCTGCGGTAGAGACTAAGTCGGGCAAAATTTATACGGGCTGCAATATTGAAAGCGCGAGTTATGGTCTAACTGTTTGCGCGGAACGCGTTGCGATCTGGAAAGCTGTTTCAGAAGGCGAGCGGGAGCTGACGAACCTGGCAGTCGTGGTCGACACTGAGCCGTTGACACCACCTTGCGGCACGTGTCGACAGATCATCTGGGAGTTTTGCAACGACGGTTATATCGTGCTAGCTAATCTGGACGGCCATTTCGAGCAAGTAGACATCAAGGATCTACAACCCCGAGCGTTTGATGCACGCTTCCTCGAGTTGAACCGGAAGTAACGTCGCGAGGAGTTGCAGCATTTAACACTTCGGGGTTCTCCTGGCGCTTCAGGAAATTATTCCAGAAACCTTGTGCCCAGCCGACAGTACAGAACACGTTCAAGATGAACATGCCGAACTGTACATTCCCGTCCTTGAGGGAAAGATAAAACCATATACCTTGTCCTAAAAGCGCCAGCAGAAATCCCCAGCGCCGCCTAGGCCATGATTCAGGCCGATTCACGAGGAAAATTCCTAAACCCGTGAAAAAAAGCAAACCTAATTGTGTGAGCACCGCACCGAAACTCAGATCGATAGTCATGGGGACCTCCAGAGGTAGAGGCTATCCGCCGCAAGGCGGAGCACTGATCATTGAAACTAACCTCAGGCTTTATTTAATTCCTGAAAGTTGTAAACCCAGCAGCATCAGCAGAGGAGCTCGGTCCGGGCCAAAACGGAGAGTAACTCGTAGATGGTTGGCTGGCGCAGAGTATGACGCATCCGAGGGGTTTCGCGCAAGGAATTGTTTGCCGGATGCCCTCCCGCCTTTACAGGCGCCGCCGAAGCGCGTTAACTTCGGTCACCTGTTCAGAAATCTTTTGACAGTTTGTCTCACCTTTCTTGTCGAAAGGAGTTGAACCATGCAGTCAGTACCTAAGGTATTTGTCGCCTCCTCAGGGGAAGCCGTAAGGCTGGCCCAGGCCATTGAACAGAACCTCAAGATTGCAGAGGTGCGCCTGTGGAGTACGCCGGACGTCTTGTACCCAGGGAGCAACTTGATTGATGAGTTGAATCGAATCTTGAAACATTCTGATTTCGGAGTCTTTATCTTTTCCGGCGACGACGAAGTGAAAATCAAAGGGCAAAGACAGCAAGCGGTTCGAGATAATGTGATTCTCGAACTCGGTATGTTTATGGGGCACCTTGGTAAAGAGCGTAGTTTCATAGTCCAGCCGAGAGGCATAAACCTGCGCCTGCCGACCGACCTTCTCGGCATTTTGACTCTCAATTATGATAAGGATCGCGCCAAAGAGGAACCGGCATCTGCCCTTCGCTCAGCTTGTACGCAAATCGAGGATGCAATCAAGCGCCAGCACAAACGTAGAAGCAAGGAGTTGAGCAAAGCAATTTCCGAGTCTCTGGAAACCATTTGTTGGTCCATGAGTGCGCCTTTAACTCCTGAACGCGCAACCCTCCGGGCATTCATCTTCAAAAAAGAAAATAACGAGCTCGTGTGCATTGGCTTTTGGGATCCGTATGAATCCGTGGAACAAGTCGGGTTAAGTTTTCCCATAGACGAAAGGACGGCATCGCAGGTTGCAGTTGTGCGATGTTTACTGGACAACGCGACAAGGCGAACCTCGGAGGCCGGCGGCTGTAACGTCAAACCGTTGCCTGCAAACTTTGGAGCGAAGGGAAAAGGAGTGGTGAGCGACAAGGTACGGTATGTTCTTGCGGCGCCAATCAGGAATGAGAATGATACGATTTGGGGGGTTGTAGATTTCGACGCTTCGAATAGCATCGGCATACGACTTTTGCAGAAACAGCCGACCGCCAACGCGGTGATTCAGCGCCTGGCCCGCGATCTCTCGAAGATATTGGCCAATTAGTTAACGACGCTCGTTTGTTTACCCCCTAGCAGCATGCCAAAGTTTCTAACTCTACTTACATTAATGACCATCGTCACCAGTTCACTCCCGCAAGCTGTTTCACGGAATAGGCTGCCAAGGTCGGAACGGGTGGATATGTTGATCCTCGGCGGCACCATCGTCACGATGGACCAGACGCGCAGAGTAATCGACGACGGCGGGATCGCGATCTCGCAGGGCCGTATCGTTGCCGTCGGCGCTCGTGCAGACATCGAGCGCGACTACACGTCGCGCCAGAAAATCAGCGCGGTGGATAAAGTCATCACGCCTGGTTTGGTCAACGGCCACTCGCACATTCCGATGGTCCTGTTTCGCGGTCTCGCCGACGATCTCGACTTACAAGAGTGGTTGACGAAGTACATCTTTCCCGCTGAAGCCAAGAACGTCACTGAAGAATTCGTGCGCGTGGGCACGCGGCTCGGGTTGGCCGAGATGATTCGCGGTGGGACCACCACCTACTGCGACATGTACTACTTCGAAGACGCGATCGCCGATGAGACCGCGAAGGCAGGTGTTCGTGGTGTGCTCGGCGAGACGCTCATCGACTTTCCTGTCGCCGACAACAAAACGTACGCGGAAGGGATGGCGTACGTCGAGAAGTTTGTCGCGCGCTGGAAAGGGCACGAATTGATCGTCCCCGCAATTGCGCCGCACGCGCCTTACACAGTCTCGGAGCAACACCTTAAAGCGGTGCGCGCGTTTTCCGATCGCACGGGTGCGCCGATCGTCACGCACATCGCAGAAACGAAGAGGGAACTTGACGACAGCCTAAGAGATAAAGGCGCGAGTCCCGTCGCGTATCTCGACCGCATCGGGTTTCTAAACGAACGTGTGATCGCGGCCCACATGGTCTGGCCGCAGGAAAGTGATATCGCGATCCTGAAGCGTCGCGGAGTCGGTGTCGTTCACAATCCACAGTCAAACATGAAGCTGGCTGCGGGCGTGGCGCCGGTTCCGAAGATGTTGGCGGAAGGGCTGCTGATCGGGCTCGGAACAGACGGTGCGGCTTCGAACAACGATTTGAACATGTGGGAAGAGATGGACACGGTCGCCAAGTTGCACAAAGTCTTCACGGGCGATCCGAAAGTGATCTCGGCGCAACAGGCATTTGAGTTTGCAACCATCCGCGGCGCAGAGGCTCTTCATCTCGAGAAGGAGATTGGCTCGCTGGAAAAGGGAAAGCGTGCCGACATCCTCGTGATCGACCGCGACACGCTCAACCAGATACCGCTCTACAACCTCTACTCGGATCTCGTCTACGCCACAAAAGCATCGGACGTGGAAACCGTAATCATCAACGGCCGTCTCGTGATGCGAAATCGTCGTCTCTTAACCCTGAACGAAGCGGCAGTCAAGAACGACGCCCGCTCCTTCCGCGACAAGATCATCAAGAGCCTCGGAACCACCGGAACGCCGTAATTGAGCCACAAAAAGGCACATAAGCACACAAACATTTGGGCGTCTTTGTGGTCCCTCTTGCCTCATCGTCGCTATGTGGTCATAATAGGGTCGACAAAATGATAAACAACGAAAGCGAGCGTTGGCCTCGCTTTTGTATTTCAGGAGTCAGTGATTTGAGGTCTTTTTCTTTTTTTCGCCCCTACATCGATGCCATCCTCCCGACACTTCTTGTTCTAATCACCGCCGTAGCCGCGGCCGGCCAGTCGACCGGTTCGCCGGAAGATGCCACGGCAAATCCTGTTTTGCGCCGGATTGAGCGTGCACGTGCGCTCGGCGCCGTCCACCAGCTTCAAGCCGCCGCCGCCGAACTGGAAAACATTCGTGCGTCAGTTAACGACATGACGTTGCGCAATGCGGCGACGTTGATGTTGCTCGGCATTTACCTGGAAGAGGGAAACTACGGCCGCTCGCAGGCACTGCTGGACGAGGCATTCCAGGCGCGCGCGGCGCAGAAGGATGAATCGCTTCGCACGTACTTTGCAGCGGCGGGACAAACCGTCAACGGCATTCGTTCGCACCTCGCTCGCTATCGTAGTTACGGTCTGAATCCGGCTGATGGAGCTTTGCCGGTCGAGGCAAACGCCGACCTCGAACGCGTGCGAACGTTGCTCGAGCGTCTAGTAGCGCAGGCAAAGGAGATCTCGACGGAAGCAGGTCGATCTTACGACTCATTGGCTTTGCTGGAAGACGTGCTCGGCATTCGATTGTCGCTCGCGAGAAACGACGAAGATCGCGCCAGGTGGCAGACGGAGTATTTAGCGTCGCGCGAGAAGATGGCGTCGTCGCAGATTCAGGTCGCGTCGCTTGGACGATCGCCCGCACTCGATGCAGTCAGCAGCAGGATACCCAACCCATTCGCCCCGAAACCTCCGGCCGCGAACTCAGATCCCGCACCAAGTCCGACGCCAGCGGCCGCCGCAATTCTTCCTGCGGGCAGTCCGGCTTCCGAGCCGCAACTTGTCAGTACAGGCTCGCTCAGCGGCAGGGAGACGAAACGTGTGACGCCGGTCTACCCGTCGATTGCCAGGACACGTGGGGTCTTTGGAACCGTCAGGGTTTTTGCCATCGTCGATGAGAATGGAAAGGTTTGGGTCACCAACTCCGAAGGGCCGACACTGCTGCGGCAGGCGGCGGAAGACGCTGCAAAAGCCTGGACTTTCCCACCATCGCTGGTCAATAACAAGCCCGTCCGCTTCGCCGGGTACCTCGATTTCGAATTCAGACTTTAGCCGCAGATTGACGCGAATGAACTCAGATCTGAGTTCATCCGCATCGATCTGCGGCTAATGTTGACTTTAAAGTAAGGTTTTGCGTAAGATGTGCCAGGTTAATAATTTAGGCCTGCAATGAAGATATCCGCTCAAGAGGAATACGGACTCCGCTGCCTGTTGCAATTAGCGCGCGCCGAAACCATCGGCGAATCGCTGACGCTCTCGCAGCTCGCGCGGCTCGAGGGAATATCTTCGGCGAACGCAGGCAAGCTGATGTGGATTTTGAGCAAGGCGGGACTCGTTCAGTCGACACGCGGGACGAAGGGCGGTTACAACCTTTCACGGCCTGCCTCCGAGATCCGTCTGAACCAGGTGATACGGGTATTGGAAGGCGAACCCGCCGAGTCGCACTGCAAGAGTTACGCAGGAGTCCTGGACGCGTGCGTTCATACCGGCGACTGCGGCATCCGGCCGGTAATCGTCGAGTTGCACCAGATTGTCGACAATGCGCTCGCAGACATCACGCTCTCGCAACTCCTGGGAACGGAAGCAAACGTCGACGCGGCTTTGCACCATATTCAGGGCATCAAGCCCAGACACGATCAAGTTTAGGACCGATGAGCACAGCAGAACTTTTAAGTAAACAGGAATACAAATACGGCTTCGTAACCGATATCGAGTCGGACGTAATTCCGCGCGGGTTAAGCGAGGACACTATCCGTCTGATCGTCGAGAAGAAGAACGAACCCGAATGGATGTTGGAATTCCGCCTGAAGGCGTTCCGGCATTGGCTGACGATGACGGAGCCGAAGCACTGGCCCAATATCAAGTATCCGTCGATCGACTACCAGAACATCATCTATTACAGCGCGCCCAAACAGAAGGTGACGAAGGCGAGTCTCGACGAAGTCGATCCCGAACTGCTCCGGACGTTCGAGAAGCTCGGCATTCCTTTGAGCGAACAGAAACAGTTGGCCGGAGTTGCGGTCGATGCCGTGTTCGACTCGGTTTCAGTCGCGACAACTTACAAAGAGAAACTGAAGAAGCACGGGGTCATTTTCTGTTCGTTCACAGAAGCGATCAGAGATTATCCGGACCTCGTCAGAAAGTATCTCGGCTCAGTCGTACCGACAAACGACAACTTCTTCGCGGCGTTGAATAGCGCTGTCTTCTCGGACGGAAGTTTCTGCTTCATTCCGAAGGGCGTGCGCTGCCCGATGGAGTTGTCGACTTACTTCCGCATCAACAACGCGGAGTCAGGACAGTTCGAGCGCACGTTGATCGTTGCCGAAGAGGGTTCGCACGTTTCATACCTCGAAGGCTGTACGGCGCCGAAGTTTGACCGAAACCAGCTTCACGCCGCGGTGGTTGAGCTGGTCGCTCTCGACGACGCGCAAATCAAGTATTCGACGGTTCAGAACTGGTATGCGGGCGACGAAGAGGGACGCGGCGGCATCTACAATTTCGTCACCAAGCGTGGCAAGTGCGCGGGCAAGAACTCGAAGATCTCCTGGACGCAGGTTGAAACCGGATCTGCGATCACGTGGAAATATCCGTCGTGCATTCTCGCCGGAGATAACTCGATCGGCGAGTTTTACTCGGTCGCGTTAACGAATCACGCGCAACAGGCTGACACCGGCACGAAGATGATTCACCTGGGCAAGAACACGCGCTCGACGATCATCTCGAAAGGTATTGCGGCCGGGAAGTCAAACAACAGCTATCGCGGACTCGTCAAGGTGATGCCGAAAGCCGAGGGCGCGCGCAATTACACGCAGTGTGACTCGATGCTGATCGGATCGGAGTGTGGTGCGAACACGTTCCCGTACATCGAGGTGATGAACCACAGTTCGAGCGTTGAGCACGAGGCGTCGACTTCGAAGATCAGCGAAGAGCAACTGTTTTACTTGCAGCAGCGCGGTATTTCTCAGGAAGACGCGGTGTCGTTGATCATCAACGGTTTCTGCAAGGACGTTTTCCTGCAGTTGCCGATGGAGTTTGCGGTCGAAGCGCAGCGACTGCTCGGATTGAAATTGGAAGGTAGTGTTGGGTAAAAGTTTTCTCTGTGGCCCTCTGCGTATCTCTGCGCCCTCTGCGTTGAGAAAGTCTTCAACGCAGAGAACGCAGAGATACGCAGAGGGCCACAGAGATCGGTTTGAGGAGAAATGGATACGTGTTAGAGATTAAAAACTTACACGCGGGGATTGACGGCAAGGAAATACTCAAGGGCATCAACCTCACAATCAACAAAGGCGAGATTCACGCCATCATGGGACCAAACGGTTCCGGCAAATCGACGCTGGCGAAGGTGCTCGCCGGACATCCGCAATACGAAGTTACGCAGGGTGAGATCCTTTACGAGGGTCGCAATCTGCTCGAGATGGCGCCTGACGAGCGCGCGCGCGAAGGTGTGTTCATGGCGTTTCAGTATCCGATCGAAGTTCCGGGTGTCTCGAACGCGCAGTTCCTGCGTCTCGCCTACAACGAGAAGCGGAAGCATCTCGGCGAAGAAGAGCTCGATCCGCTCGAGTTCAAAGATTTGTTGAAGGAGCGCGCGAAAGTCGTGGAGATGGAGGCAAGCTTCATGACTCGTTCCGTCAACGAAGGTTTTTCGGGCGGTGAAAAGAAGCGCAATGAGATCCTTCAGATGGCCGTGCTTGAACCGAAACTCGCGGTGCTGGACGAAACTGATTCGGGATTGGACATCGATGCGTTACGCGTGGTTGCGAACGGCGTGAATCAACTGCACACACCGAACGACGCGATCATCCTGGTCACACACTACCAGCGCTTATTGAATTACATCGTTCCCGACTTTGTGCACGTGCTTGCGGACGGGCGAATCGCTCGCGAAGGCGGCAAGGAGTTGGCGCTCGAGCTCGAAGCGAAGGGCTACGATTGGATCAAGACGCCTAACGAGAACGGAAAAGGAGCGCTGGCGGCGAAGTAAGGATGGTTACTGAACTCGTTAAAACAGAAAACAGTTATCAAGCGGCATTTCGCACGCTTGCGCCGACGGTCGCATGGCTCGAACTCGTGCGCGGCAGCGCGATGGATCGTTTCGAGCAGCTTGGGTTTCCGTCTGTAAGTGACGAGGAGTGGAAATACACGAATCTCGCCTCGCTGGCGAAGGAAGACTTCGCGCCGGTAGCTGACGGCGCACACAGGCTGACTGCGATTCGATTCGCGTACCCGGAGACCGCAACCACTCACCTGGTTGTCGTGAATGGTTTTTTGCGTGAGGACTTGTCGGTAACGACCGGACTCGAGAGCGTCGTCGCAGTCGACCTTTTTCATGCGGGCGCCGACGCGAGATACAACAAGATCGTTCGCAAATACCTGGCGCGCAACGCCGGTTATCACAACAACGGTTTGACTGCGCTCAATACAGCGTTTCTGCAGTCGGGCGTGTTTATCTGGATTCCGAAGAACGTCGCACTCGAAACACCGATCCAGATCACGTTTGTTGCCGATCCTTCGGCGCCGAACAGCGCTAACTTTCCGAGAGTCCTGATCGTCGCCGAGGAAAACAGTGCCGCAACAGTGATCGAAAGCTTCGTCTCGAATGGTGATGAACGTTACTTCACGAACGCGACAGCGGAAATCGTCGTGAAGGACGGTGCGCGACTGGACCACTATCGTCTGCAACGCGAAAGCCATAACGCTTTTCACGTCTCGACAACTTCAGCCGAGCTCGGACGTGCGAGTCGGTACGATACGACGTCGATCAATCTCGGCGCACAACTCGCGCGTCACGACGTCTCGGTGGTGATGGATCACGAAGGTGCAGAGACTTCGGTCGACGGTCTCTACGTGGTCGGTCCGAATCAGCACACGGACACGCATTCAGTGATCGATCACAAAAAGCCGCACTGCAACAGTCACCAGTTGTACAAGGGAATTCTCGACGGCAATGGCCGTGCGGTCTTCAACGGCAAGATCTTCGTTCGTGAAGGCGCGCAGAAGACCGACGCGATGCAAACGAACAAGAACCTGCTGCTGTCAGACAAAGCGCGCGTAGATACGAAGCCGCAGTTGGAGATTTATGCTGACGACGTGAAGTGCGCGCACGGAGCAGCCGTGGGCCAGATCGATCCCGAAGAGCTTTTTTACCTGGAGACGCGCGGCATCGCACCCGAGCTTGGGCGGAATTTGTTGACGTATGGCTTCGCCGAAGAGGTGATCGGAAAGATCAAGCTCGAGTCGATCAGATCTGAACTGGACGAGGTCGTGCTTCGTCAGTTGCACACGTCATTGTGACAGGATTTCAGGATTTTCAAACAAAATGAGTAGCGGAACAATATCTACTCTGGAAGTTGCAACCACTTGGGATGTCGGGCGCATACGCGCCGATTTCCCCGTCCTGCAACAGACCGTGAACGGCAAGCCGCTCATCTATCTCGACAACTCGGCTTCGTCGCAGGTTCCCCAGGTCGTTATCGATCGCGGCAGCGTCTACCTCGAACAAGAGCATTCAAACATTCATCGCGGCGTCCATTACCTGAGCCAGAAGGCGACTACGGCTTACGAAGGCGCCCGCGAGAAAGTGAAGCAGTTCATCAACGCGCGCGAATCGCGCGAGTGTATCTTCGTGCGCGGCGCCACCGAGGGAATCAATCTCGTGATGCACGGCTATGGCCGCAAGTTCATCGGCGCCGGCGACGAGATCATCATCTCCGCGATGGAGCACCACGCTAACATCGTTCCCTGGCAGATGCTCTGCGAAGAAAAAGGCGCGCGCCTCCGCGTGATCCCGATGAACGACGCGGGCGAGTTGCTGCTCGATGAGTACGACGGCCTGCTGAACGAGCGCACCAAACTCGTCTCGGTGCTGCACGTCTCAAACGCGCTCGGCACGATTAATCCGATCAAGCAGATGATTGCACAGGCACACAAGTACGGCGTGCCCGTGCTGATCGACGGCGCACAGGCCGCGCCGCACATGCCCGTCGACATTCAGGATCTCGACGCCGATTTTTACGTCTTTTCAGGACACAAGATGTACGCGCCGACCGGCAGTGGCATCATCTACGGCAAGATCGAACTGCTGGAAAAGATGAATCCGTTTCAGGGTGGCGGCGACATGATCAAGACCGTCACGTTCGAGAAGACGACTTACGCCGATGCACCGAACAAGTTTGAAGCAGGTACGCCGGCAATCGCGTCGCAGATCGGCCTGGGAGCGGCGATCGATTATTTGAACACGATCGGCAGAGACGCGGCGGCCGCGTATGAGGCGGAGTTGCTGCGTTACGCGACGGAGCGAGTCTCGGCGATCGAAGGCGTGCGCATCATCGGCACGGCGAAGAACAAAGCGAGCGTGTTGTCGTTTGTAATCGACGGCATTCACCCGCACGACATCGGCACGATCCTGGACCAGGAAGGTATCGCGGTTCGCGCTGGTCATCATTGTGCGCAACCCGTGATGCAGAGATTCAACGTTCCGGCCACAGCGCGCGCGTCGTTTTCGTTCTACAACACAAAAGAAGAGATCGACGTGCTCGCACGCACGATTGAGAGAGTGATTGAGATATTCAGTTAATGTCAGAACTAAGCGAACTTTACCAGCAGGTTATTCTCGACCATAACAAGAAGCCCAGAAACTTCCGCAAGCTCGAGACCGCCAACCACACCGCCGAGGGTTACAATCCGCTCTGCGGCGATCAGCTCACCATTTACGTGAACCTGGAAGACAATCGTGTGACGGATGTCGGTTTTGAAGGTTCGGGATGCGCGATCTCAAAAGCGTCGGCGAGCATGATGACGCAAGCTGTTAAAGGGAAGAGTAAGGAACAAGCCGAGAATCTCTTCAAAGAATTTCATTCGATGGTCACTGGCGAGCTCGACGAAGAAAATGAAGAGAACACTCTCGGCAACTTGAAAATCTTCGCGGGCGTGCGCGAATTTCCCGTGCGCGTAAAATGCGCCACCCTCCCCTGGCACACAATGCACGCCGCCCTCAATAAACAAGACGAGGCCTCTACGGAATGACGCGGAGACAGGGAGACGCGGAGACGCGGGGATCGGTCTCCGTGTCCACCGTGTCACCGCGTCTCCGTGTCAATGTTTGGGGCAAAGCCAGAACCGAGAAGGTGCGCAAATTCAATCGAGCCGAATGGTTGAACCTGCGCCGAGACTCATTCCCGGTTCTGACTTAGTGGGCTCGTAGATCTTGTAAAAAACTGTGGCGAGGTAAGGGGCTGATGATGCTTTTACCAGTCTTCAGATGGCGGGTCAATACGCTATTTTTCGAATGACAGGATTCTGGTCAAGGTGACTTTTGATCGGTCAATTTAGTAGCCGGATTGACGGGATTTTTCAGGATTGACAGGATGCCCAAACATCCTGTCAATCCTGTTCAATCCTGCCAATCTCCTAATCACTTCACCTGGAACTGTACCGAGTGTAAGACCGGATCGTCTCCGGCGGTGAAGTACAGATTGTAAGTGCCCGTCGTCAGTCCAGTCGTCTTCAGGTTAAGGATGTAAGCGCCGTTGTCGAAACGGAAGTTGTTATCCTCGTTCGCGTTTCCGCTGGTTATTACATCACCATAAGCCATCGACGAGATCTGCTGGATGTTAACCGCATGAACAACCGTGCCGGATGACGACACGTTCATTCCGTTAACGTCGCAGAGCTGGATCTTGATCGGATATGCCGCTCCACTCTTCACCGCTTTATTCGGATCGTAAAGCAGGCAGACGTTGAAGCTGACCGATAGCGTTGCGGTGTCGCTGCTTGCCGCGGTGAATGTTCCTCCACTGAAGTCTCCCGTGATCGTGAGAGCCTGCGGTGTGGTTCCACCCGGCAACGTGTAATTCGCCGTCGCGACGCCACCCACAACACTACCAACAACCGGCGAGCCGATCACGGTGTTACCCGCATTCGTAACAGTGAAGGTCACGGTGCCTTCGTTAACTGTTCCCGCAGCCGTCGTTACATTGGCTGTGAGCACCACGTTCTGATTCGCCGGACTATAAATCGCCGACGCATCTGAAACCGTCGTCGTCGTTGCCGCGCCCGGGAACTTGTAATACGCGATCGGCATATCGTGATCCGAATTACGCTCGGGCCTGCTGGTGTCGTTCGCGAACAACGAACCCGGCACTTCAGGGAAGTCGGAGTTATTGCGCGCGATGTGATAACGCTGGAGGTACGACGCCGCCACCGTATTGATTATCTGATGGTCGATCAACTGCGGCGTTCCTTCGAAGATGAAGCTGTAACGCTGATCGGCCGGCAAACTATCGCTGAGGTTGATGAAGTCCGGATTAACCAGGTCCGGGCTCGCATCGACGACCATCTGATCATCAGCGGTTGGCGTGCCTTTGATAACGGAGATCGGATCGGTGTAGCCGTCGTTGAACTGATAGGAGTTGTAATCGCCGACCGACATCACCGGGATTCCCGGATTGTCCGTCTGCAACTCTTGCAGCAGATCGGCCAGGAACTCAGCCTGCGCTTTGCGTTTCGCGCGCACGCGTGGGCCTTCGCCGGTGACGAGTTCGATATCGATGAACGAGCGAGTGTGATTGACCACGATTATGACTGGTCGCGGATTGAGAGTCGCTGCGTCTACCGTAGCTCGTAACACGAGCGGCGGACGATCGTTCAGCAACGCCGGTGCGTTCGTGTTCGGATCGGTGAACGTGTTGCAGGTTGCGGCCGTCCCGTCGCAACCCGGCTTTTCGATTTGCGTTACGCTATCGATCTGCACGCGCGACGTCTTGACCAGGAAACCGACATCTTGATCGGCGTCACCCGAAGTGCCATCGTTTTCGAACAAACGCGCCTCATAGTGAACACCAGAAATCGCTTCGATTTCCGCTGCGAGTGCCTGTAGGCCCGAAAGCTCGAAGATCTCGATCGTGCCGATCACGTCAGGCAGGTGCAGCACGTCGCGAATCGCGAGCGCTGCTTTCGCTCTTTGCGTGGCGTTGTTATTGAAGTTCTCGATGTTGTAACCGGCAACAGTGAACTCTCCTGCTGCGGGCGTCGGCACCGGCACCGCGCTCATGTTGGCAGAATGCGATGGCGCTGTTTCGGGGTCGATCTTGTAATCGTCAAAAGTGAAATCCAACGGTCCCGTGACGTTCGAGAAGGTCACGTTGGAAGTGACGGAGATCGGCGAAGCGCCAGCCAAACCGTCGCTGTCGATCACGATTCTCTCCGGATTGAGATCCCAAATCGGGATGCAGCAGTCAGGAGCATTTGTGGTCGGGTCGGGCGGAATCGGTAATCCGAATTCGATACCCGGCTCGCGTAGCGGCCGCGTGACGCCTTCAAGCACCGTGAACGTCTCGCCAAAGTTATTCGTTGGCGCGACAGACACGAGACTATCCGCGTGCACACGCATCGACTCGAGTGGCTCGAGCTGATCCGGCGTACCCGCGGGATTCAGGATCGTCGTCGTCAACACGGTGGCAGCCGGCAGCGGGTTGCCGGAAGACGTAACCACGACGTCGCCCGGAAGCGTGCTCTCGACCTGCGTCAGGTTGAAGAACTCCGTGGCGGTGCCGAGAATTCCAACTGCATCTCCGACCGCGACTGCCGGCGCGCTCGAAGTGAATACGAAGATGCCTTCGGAAGTCGTAGCGTCCATGTCGTAGTTCGCGACAGCGTTTTGCATGAAGAATCCGTTGGTCTTCAGCGCAGTGACGATGCCGCTCGTGCTGACGAACTGACCCGAGTAAGGCGTCGTCGCGCCGCTGCCCTGGATCTCGTGAATGTTGAGTGACAGCGGAGTGCAACTGTTGGTTGGTGAAGCACTGTTGCGCGGACTCGGCGCGCTGACTGCGAAGTCGATGTTGTTGTTGTCGGAGTCGAAACAGCCGCCGCGTTTGCGAAGCGCTGCGGTCGTGTTGCTCAAATTGCTGGTTGGACCAGCACCTTCGAAACAGCTTGCCGTAGTGCCGTAACCGACGAGGTCGACGGCGCAAGTCGGACACGAACCGTTGTAGGCCGTCGTCGAGGTCGTGAGTGCGACTTTGCCGGCGCCTGCGGCCATGGCAATCGTCCCGGTCGCATCGGGTGCGGGCAACGGACTACCGACCGCAGCATTCGATGCCTCCTGGACGAGATAGTAACCGCCGGGAGCGATTGAACCCGACAGCGGAGTGACTTGCCACGTGCCTGTGCCGGCCGCGGATTGATATTGCACGGACCAACCCGTCAGATTTACCGGTGTGACGCCGGCGTTAAAGAGCTCGATGAAATCATGTGTGAACGGCGCGCCGCTGTTACCGCCACCACCGTAAACCTGACTGATAACGACATCGCCTCCAGATGGACAGTCGTCGTTGCTGATCGTACCGACGCCCTGGCCGTCGAGAATCGTGGCGCCCGTGACGTTAGACAGGTTAACGAAGAAACTCTCATTCGGCTCAAATGCTACGTCTCCGTTGACGGTGACGTCGAAGTTGTAAGACGTCTGTCCCGCAGGGATCGTCTGAGCAAGCAAAGTCTTCCCGACGTAATCGTTGTCGCCGGTCGTGGCAGAATCGTTTTGCGTAGAAATGTCGAACGTAACGCCGCCTGGACCAGCCGGCGCCGACAAACTCACGACGAACGTCGCCGTCGTCGTGCCGCTGTTACCTTCGGTGACTGTCGCATCGCCGACGGAGATGTTAACTCCGCCGCCGCCATGCGGTGTGACTGTGAGATCGTCGATCGCCAGACCGTGATCGTTTCCCGCATCGTTCGTGTCTTTCCAGCGCAGCCAGATTTCCTGTCCCGGAGCAGCGGTGAGTGAAATCGTGTCAGACTTGGCTGTCCGGTTAGCTGCTGCATTACCATCCAACGCGGCCGCCGTTGCACCGACTACGGGACTGACGAAATCAAGCGTGTTGAAATCCAACCAGGCCGTTGAAGGTGTATTAATGTCCGTAACGACGCCGGTGTTCTCGACTCGATACTGGAAATCCAACTGCTGTGCGGCGGTGTTGCCGCCGTTGCGCCACTGCTCGCCGATGTAAGACACGTCGAGAGAAGTGATGGTGTTGCCGGTATTGTTGGTAAGTTTGAAGCCAAAGAAGATGTCGCCGGTAGTATTCGAGCCTACTGACCCGAGCGCGCGTTCGGTACTCGTGCCGGTGCCATAAGCGTGAATTGCACCGGTATTACTCGTTCCCGCATCAGCGATGTAGGTCGTGGGGTTCGTAGGCTGCGCCCCAAACTGCGCATACATCCCGCCGATGGTGGAATTATCCGACCACGGGTTTGCTGTGCCTCCGGTTGCAAGTGTGTTGAAGTTTTCAGTTAACGGTGCATCGAGTGTGGTGATGTTTCCACTATTTGTTATCGCCGACGATGGGCGGACGATGATGGAAACGGTGATGACAACAAGGGTGAACAGTAACGCGAGCAAACGAGTGCTTCGGGTCGGGTGAAGGGGTTTCAGGCGCATACAAATCTCCGTTTGAGAATTAAGGTTAAAATCTCCATACACAAAAATTGATGAGGAAATACCGGAGGATTACGCTGAGGCCGGTAGGAAAAATGTGGGAGCCTTTTATCAGTTCTATAAGGGCGGGTCAAGTTAACTGGGCCTTAATAGTTTCGCGATTTGGTTTTTCTCTGTGGCCCTCTGCTTATCTCTGCGATCTCTGTGTTTAATCCGCCGTTTTGACGCAGAGATCGCAGACATACGCAGAGGGCCACAGAGACAATTTAAAAAGGCGACACCGCGCTTTTTGTGCGTTTTTGAGGCATAATGCCTGCCACGGAGGAAGACCTTCTAACTTTGATTATCCAGTCGATCGAACTGCGCGAAATCCGCCTGCCTCTCTTACACTTTTTCGAAACAAGCTTCGGCCGCACAACTGAGCGACGCATCATTCTGGCGCGCGTGACCGATGCGAACGGCGTCGAAGGTTGGGGCGAATGCACGGCAGGCGAAGGTCCGTTTTACAGCGATGAATGGACAGACTCCGCGTGGTCGACGCTCGTTGAATTCCTTGCGCCGATGGTTTTGCGACAGAACATCGAGAGCGCTGCTCATGCGTTCTCACTGATGAAACCCGTGCGCGGGCATCGCATGGCCAAGGCCACAATCGAAACTGCGTGTTGGGATCTGGAGGCAAAGAGCGCCGGCGTTCCCTTGTGGAAACATCTCGGCGGAACACGAACTGAAGTTGCCTCGGGTGTGTCGATCGGTATTCAGGACACGCCGGAGATTCTCCTCGAAAAGATTCGGAAAGAAGTTGACGCGGGCTACCAGCGCATCAAGATCAAGATCAAACCGGGTTGGGATCTCAATATCGTCGAGCGTGTGCGCAAGGAGTTCCCCGACATACGTTTGATGGGCGATGCGAATTCGGCTTACAAACTCTCCGACGTCGCGTTGTTTCAGCGACTGGACCAGTTCAACCTCATGATGCTCGAGCAGCCGCTCGCTCACAACGACATCTTCGATCACGCGACGCTGCAGCGCCAGATCACGACGCCTGTGTGTCTCGATGAATCAATTCGCTCGGCAGAGGATGCGGCTCACGCCATCTGTTTGGAATCGTGCAAGATCATCAACGTCAAACTGGGTCGCGTGGGCGGACATACAGAAGCAAAGCGAATCGAAAAGATAACGAGAGACAACGAGATTCCGATCTGGTGCGGAGGCATGCTCGAGTCGGGAATCGGGCGCGCGCATAACATCGCGATGTCGACGCTCGCCGGTTTCACTCTGCCGGGTGATGTTTCGGCAAGTGCGCGCTACTGGGAAGAAGACGTCATCGAGCCGCCCGTCAGAGTCAGTCCGCGCGGCACCATCAAAGTTCCAGAGTCGCCGGGGATCGGATTCGAGATTAACTTGCCGCGCATCGACGCGTTGACAGTACGCAAAGAGACGATCAAATGACTGTGCCACTCCCGCGTCAAATTCTTAGCGCTTTGCAGGCGAGACAGCCCGAGATCGAGAAGTTTATTCAGGCACTGATAGAAACTGAGTCGCCGTCGGGCGATGAGGAGGGCAGTCGGGCGGTTGTTGATTTAATCGCGGAAGCTGCGGATCAACTCGACTGCGTCAGCGAGGTCGAGCGTGCGAGTGTTGCCGGGTTTGGGCAACACCTCGTCGTCCGCGCGTTTCGAGGGCAAAGCGTCGCGGGACAGATATTGCTCGTGGGCCACACAGATACCGTGCATGCGCGGGGTTCGTTGAGCGAACGTCCGTGGCGTCGCGAAGCCGGAAGGATTTACGGTCCAGGCATCTTCGACATGAAAGCAAACTGCGCGCTCGCGATTGAGGTGTTGCGCGTGTTGACCGAGTTGCAGGCAACGCCGCAGTTTGAAGT